>JACCDV010865562.1_pt1 | contig 13448 bp, 5 predicted proteins | sample 7446131 | NCBI WGS metagenome assembly JACCDV01 (sample SAMN15323448, study PRJNA562643) | freshwater metagenome | isolation source: river surface water | place: USA:Blue River Watershed | collected 2017-08-17 | reverse complement strand
TGATGCCGCTCAGGTCGACAAAGCTTTCGTCGATGGAATAGACCTCTTGGGTGTGGCCCAGGCCTGCGGCCAGGCTCATCATGCGGTCGCTCATGTCGCCGTACAGCGCAAAGTTGGCGGACAGGGCAACAAGCCCGGCCTCTTGCTCCAGGTGGCGGATCTTGAACCAGGGTGCACCCATCTTGATGCCCAGCGCTTTGGCCTCGTCAGAGCGGGCAATGGCGCAGCCGTCATTGTTGGAAAGGACGACAAGCGGGCGGCTTTGCAGCCAGGGCTGAAAGACGCGTTCGCAGCTGCAGTAGAAGTTGTTGCCGTCGATGAGGGCGAGCATGGGGAGGGGCATGGCCAAATACTGTACAAATGAACAGTATAAAGACCTGCAAGAAATCATCACCGAATTTGCCTGCCGCACAGCCAAAAAAATTTCGCAAACAAAACAGCCATACCGCCCAAGCGGCTAAGCGGCCAGCGCGATCCTGAAACACCTCTACCGCCCCGGCTACAAATACGCCAAAGCCGGCGTGATGCTGATAGACCAGATCAACCTGCGCTTTGGACGCGGCAACCTGGTGCTGGGCAGCGCGGGGGGCATTTGGGAACTGCCGGTTTGGGGGATGAAGCAGAACGACTGTCGTCGTCGTCTACGACCGATTGGGCGGGGTTAGCGGTGGCGGGTTAACACGCCGGGTTTCCATGCCGACACCTTTTAGAAGGACGCGAGTACCCGCCATGGTTTGAGGAAGAAAAAATAGAAATTAGTACCGATTCAGGATTTATTTACAGCTCTAGATTTTCAGAATTTGAGGGGAATTTTGGTAATGATTCTCCCCGCTGGCTAACCTGCCTTGCATGAAAAAAGCACATCCTGTATCGATCCAATATTTGATAGGCGACGGCATTGGAGCACGGTTGATCAATATGGCTGCTCGCAAAAGAATTCGATCTGCCAAGGAATTTACCAGTGCCCACCCCACACATCCAATTCTGACTGGGGACACATACAAGGACACTGTTTCCTTGGGCGTTTCGGCATTGTTGAGGTATGTAATGCATCATTTAGATGCAGACCCCATACGTGTTGTGTCTTCGGGTAGCAGTCGATTACGGATTCGAATTTTTGGCGCGGTGGACTATGTAATTGATCGGGTAGAGCAGGCGGCATGGGTTGAACCGTCTCCCATTTCGCGTCGAGAAAAAGCCAGCAAGCAAAGTCCGCCGTGGAACCACTGCCTCGATTCTCACTTGGAGAATGTTGATTTACTCAATCCACTTTGTAAGTCAACTTGGCTTGTCTATATTGCAGCTCGGCCAGGCTGGTTTTCATACACTCAAAAGCTTGCTGAACAGGACCAAGGCCAACTTTTTGCAAGCTTTGGCGCGATGGATTCGGCGCTCAATGAAGTTATCGATTTGGTTGGCGCGCGATTGAAAAGATGTGGCGCTATGGCGGTATTTCGGCATCGCTTGGCTGCCATGTTGAGTATGTACTTGGGTTCAGATCTCGTGGATATCGCATTACGTGCGCGACTCTATCCCAGTAAGGCAAGCCTCACGGCATACCACTTGAAACTGGTTTGGCGAAACCTTATTGCGTTTCAAACCATGGATCGAGAAAATCCACGATTGTTGACTGCGCTGACCGCGTGGCTCTCGCACTCTGGTCTGAATGATCTTTCCGACTCGGCAGATGCCATTCCAGCCATGAAGAATGCCATTCTGGCATCGGGTCTATCGCAAAAAGCTTGGCGTGTGCTGGCCGAAAAGGGAATGAAACGTTTGCTGCCAAGCCAACACGACCGCTCACCTTGGACAATGCTGATTTTGAGTCTTAAGGCTCTGGCTGCAGCACGCTGGCCCGCATTGGCCCCGCGTGGATTTATTCGACTGATGCACGATGCAGCGGGCCTGCCCGACACATTTGACACGTCCAGCGCGGGTGTTCCGGGGTGGTTTTGGCAAATTGTTTGCAATGAGGCTTCTTTCAGACACCGAGACAACGCGGCATATCAGGAACTCTTTGATAGCGTTCCCCGCTGGGCATGGCTGGTTAGAAAGTACGACTTTCATCCAGACAAGAACCAGCGACGCCGCGGATATTCTTGGTTGCGTGATGCTGTGCAATTTCACGAAAATTTGGAACAGACAAATCAGTTGATGGACACTCCAGATTGGGCCTTGTGGGTTCAATCGGCGCAATGGGACACATCGGGCAAGCTAATGGTTGTGCCACTACTCTCTCCAAAAGCATTGATTACCGAGGCGATGGCACTGCACAATTGCGCCGATAGTTATATTTCAAGATGCAAAAAAGGCGATGAGCTGCTTATTAGCCTGCGCGACAGGACCACAGGCCGAAGGGTCGCGCTAGCCTTGGCCGTTCGGCGAGCCCAACACTGGTCGCTGGAAGCTATTGCAGGGCCCTGCAATGAGCCAGTGCAATTGGCAATTCGGAAGTTTGCAAAGCAGGCTGTAGCTGAGGTCAACAGAAAATATTCTGAGTACTTGTGCGAAAACAGATTGTCCCTTGTGAACGCTGAAACAGATTTTTTTGATCTGTAAACGTACCGATGCTGGATCTTGATCTAGATCTAGATCATGCATCGATCCATTCGGAAACTGTCTTCACTTCATCATGGAGAACTTTTTCGCCATCACTTAACTGGCGTAACGGTACGTCTTTCCCCTCGCACCAATCGTTTGCTGCAGGCAATGGACTGGCCGTCAGCATTTCTGGTCGATATGGAAGTGTTCCATGCCCAAGTAGGCGCGAAATGACGATCTCTCTTGCATATTGAGACAAATTCAACCCAACGTGGGTTGCTAACAATTGAAGATCATTCCTGATTCTTGCGGGTACCCACACTTTGATGGGCATCACGTTTTTCCCTAATTCGGAAACCCAATAAGTGTGAACACGTTTTTTACCGACAGGGTCATTACTGGAACGCCTTGAAAAAACGACGGGCCCTGGATCTTTGAAGATTCCTGGAATTTTTGCGTTCATCATCTGAAATGCATAGATGCCATAGCAGTGGTGAGCAAAAAATTGGCGCAGAGCTTCACTCACAGATTCGCCATTCAAGGAGCTTATCTCCTTGATGGCTTCAAGGGCGGGCTCAGGCAGCCAAAACTTCATCGCCGTGTCATGGTCGCGTAGGTCACTAAAGTCACCCATGCCATCCAAGAGCTGTGAGAATTTCATCGGTCGAGTGGTAGGTCCAGAATGACTTTCAGTCACAACCAACGCTTGCTTTTGCTTATCAATAAATGGCCACATGGTATGTTTTCAATAAAGCAGTGAAATTTTCGTCTTTACCCATTAAAAGTTCTACAGTTGGCATTCCCCCAAACCTGTAGACGCTTTTCATAGTGCAGTTTGACGCCGGCGCTTGAACTCACGGGGACTGATTTGATCGAGAGGTTTGTAGCGTCGCACTCGGTTGTAGAAAACCTTCGGAGTAAAAGTCAGGTCGGTTCCATCGGACATCACATCCCCTTTTTCAAAGCAAAAAAGTCAAAACAAGCCGCTACCGTATCAACCCCATCACCGCCTCAATGAACACAGGCAAGCCCTGCGAATCCAGGTCTTTCATGAAATACACATGGTTGTCGGCCCAGTCTTTGCGTGACCACCTGCGGTCTTTGACGGCGGCGAAATCGGTGGGCGTGACGATGGCGCTTTCCAAGCGCAAATGCGGGTCTGCCAAGCGGCCTTCGATCTCTTTGATGGTCTTGTGGAACTGCACCTTGGCGTGGCCCGTGCCCTCGTGTGAGATGCCATGCGGCTCTACAAACACCACGTTTTGCTGTTTGCCCGTCACAGCCCAAACAATGAAGTCGGGGTAGAAGTTGCCCGCCTCAAAAAACCCGATGCCGCTGCCGCGTGACTTATTGCGCAGAAGGTAAATAGAGGTTTTTTGTTCGGCCAGTTGGGCTTCGTTGCGGTCCAGCCAACCCATGAGTGCGCTCACAAATTCGGTTTCGCTTTCGTTCAGCGCCACCGGACTCACGCTCACACCACCGCCACTTTTAACGGACAGCAATGGCTGGTAAAGGTGGTTACCCAAAATACAGGCCTTCAGCTGGGCCCCATCCAGCAGCTTTTTGCGCGTCTTGGCCCGGCGTTCTTTTTCAATATCTGCCTTGAGCTGTTCAATGTCAGCAATCAGCTGCGTCTCACTGGCATCTACCGTGATGGTGTAGCACTCGTCCACACTCGGCAAATTGGCATGGCTTTCATCCAAATCCACCACAGTCAGCCGGGGCTTGATGAACTCGTCGCGCTTGTAGCTGAACAACCGCGTGCAGTACTTTTTGAGCAACTCCAGCGCCATTGCCTCCCACACACTGACCGACGAAAACTTCTCCAGCTTCATCAAATCCTTGGGCACCAGCAGGGTGTACCAAGAGCCATCTCGCAGCAACTCGGCCAGTTGTTCGGGCTGGATGATCAGGCTGTAAAAGTTCTCGCGTGCCTTGTACTTTTCCAACTCAAAGTACAGACGGTCCATGTCCATGAAGGCAATGTGCTGCGCCGAAAACCGGGTTTCATACTTGTCGATCTTTGCGCCCGCCTGAATCTCCAATTCCTTAGCGTAGTTGGCCGAAATCATGGGATACCAATCAACCTCCACCTTGTTCTTCGTGATGTATTCGGGCACATCGCCCAGCTGCGGCATGACACCATCGCGGCTAAAGCTGTACTCGCGCCCGGTGCCATCCTTGGTGCGCGGCCGGATGATCTTGAGCTTTTGCCCAAAGTCATGCGTAACGTTCATCGGGATCTGCATCGTGTGTTTGTCGTCGTTCGTGGGCAGACCCTCGTCTTCCAAAAACTTGCGAAATTTCTCCATGAAATCGGCCTGCACGCCAAAGACGTTGAGCGTCTCAATTAGGCGAATGTGCTGCGGCGCACCCATTGGTCGTGCATGGCTGGACCGCTTGAGGGACCACTGCCAGCCCTTCAAGCGCACACCCCGCCCAAACAGCTGGATGATTTGCGAGCCCTCGGTGCGGCCCACCCGCATCAGGCCCAGGGTGCTGACGCGCCAGCAATCCCAGCCCTCCACAAACTTCTTGGCCCCCACCAACACGTTGATGGGCGAGCTTGACTCTTTGACCGTGTTGAACTGCGCGGACAGAAAGTCGCTGTCGGTCACCGTGATGGGCGCAATCAACGCCTTCTTTACCAACTCTTCGATGTGCTTGGCCAAACTCATGGCGTCGCCCACGTTGATCAAGCCAAAGTGCTGCTGGCCCTCGCCCGCCTTCAGCACCAGCTCGCCACTTTGACCTTTTAAGCGTTGCAGTTGCAGCTGCCCGCCTGCGGGGTTGTTGAACAAGCGGGCCAAGATGTCGGTTTGCAGCGCATCGGCCGACATGCCCGCCCGTTGGCGCTCAACCAAATAGGCAAAGGCCCCATAAAAAATGTCATGCCCATTGCTGATCAAGCCCGTTTCGGCCCCTGTCAAGGTCAGCAGCTTTTGCACAGCGGCTTTGGCCAGGTCGGGCTTGGTCAAAAATTGGGCGTAAAAGCCCAGCACCTTGCCAATGTCGGCCACGGTTTCCAACTCTTCAGCCGTTTTTTTCTTGGCGCCAATTGACACGCTGGAGCCCACAAACACCCACAGCGGCTTTTCAAGGTTGTATTCGGCGTACTGCGCTTTGCGCTCGTCGTAAAGCGCCAGCTGCTGATAGAACGACAGCAAACATCCCGTCAGGTACAAAAACTCCACATCCTCTTGAGACTTTGGGATGTTGAAAATCTTGTAGTCCTTGCCGTAACCGTCTTCGTAAAAATACTTGTACGAATAGTCGAATAGCACCGCCTTAGCATAGGCCTGCTCAATTTTGGCGCTGCCAGCCGCGTTGACCGCCTCGCGGAACGTGGCCGAATACTCGAAGGCAAAACCCTTCTCGGTCAGCATGGTGCGTTGCTTGTACCAACCGTCTTCTTCAGACTTGCCCATCCCTCGGTGGCCCTCATCCACCAAGATCAAGTTTTGGTCACCCAGGTTGCGGGTGGCAATCGATGTCGGACCATCCTTGTCGCCCAGCTTGGTAATCTCGATGAAATCGATGCGCGTCAAATGCCCGTTTTGGCTGGTGAACATATCGTTGTTGTCCAGCACCAAGCGCCCCACCTCGATACCGCTTTGGCGCATCTCAGTCTCGTGCTGCTCACTCAGCCCCTCGTTGGGCGTGATCAGCAGGGTGCGCGTCATCTCTTTGACTTTGCCGTGCTGGGCCGCGTAATGCGCAAACTGCCGGTAGTTCACATGCATCAACAAGGTCTTGCCCGAACCCGTCGCGTTTTGCAGGCAGAGCTTGTTCAGCTCCTCGGCGCTGTAGGGGCTGATGCCCGTGGCCGTTGGCACACGCTGACCTGCCCAATGGGCGTTGAAGCGTTCCACAAAATGGTTCAGGCTTTCCAGTAAAGCCTGCGGGTCTGTGAAATAGCGGTCCAGGTACACCTCGGTGAACAGCAAAGACAGCCACTGGTAGTACTTCCACTCAATGGGTCGGTCGCGCCCTGCGTTCAGCCACACCGTGTGGTCCACGATGTTCTTTTCGTACTGAAGCAGCGCATCGGGGTGGATGCGTGCACCGGGTTGTCGGTTGAGCTGCAGCTGCGTGTAAAAGTGGTGCAGGTTGTCAGGCCCCACACCATCGTTGCAATCGGCCAGCGTCTTGGTCAGCATATACAGCGGCCGGACCTTGCGCCCCTTGTGCTGGTGCGGAGCCAGCGGGTCGATGCCGAACAGCGAGATCAACCATTGGTTGAGCACCAGCTTTTCGGAAAAGGGCAGTGTTTCGACCGACTTGGCGCGAGGAGCTTTGGGGTTCTTGGCAGTGCTTGTCGCCATTTACTGCCCCTGCATTTTCGGTAGCTTGGCGCCTTTGGCCAAATTGCATTTGCTGCACAACAAACGGCCGTTTTCAATCGTCGTGGCACCACCTTTGCTGTGCGGCATGACATGGTCCACATGGACATCCCGCCAGTCCAAAATGACATTGCAGTCTGGCCCTGGACATCTCAAGTCTCTTTTCTGGCCCCAAAGAAGCTGTTTTTGTTCTTTTGAAAAGGCGCGATTGGGGTCTTTTCTTTTGTAGATGGGGGTCAGCAAGTCTTCAATGATCTTGTTCCTTGCCCGCCTGTTCACAGCCGAATCAGTACCTTCCATGATGGTCTGGAAATAGGCTTTTGCGTCCCCTTCAAGCTTGCAAGGTTGACCTGCGCGTTGTTGTGTCCGGTATTGCGCAATCTCCAAACCCAATTCATTCAGCACAAGAAATGAAAGTTGCGCTGCATCCGGGTCTTTAGCAACATAACCGTCCCGCTTGAGCTTCCACATCACAAAAAACAAGGAATAAAAATCCGATGCCTTGCTGAAGCGACTGGTCTTGAGATCAGGGAACACACTCTTCATCAAATCCATCATGCTCTTGACCTCGCGGGTCAGTCGCTTGAGGGTGTTGCCGTTGATGGTGTCGACCGCCATCACTTTGTCGATTGACTTTTTCCGGTCCAGCACATCCTCCTTCTGGATTGTCAACATCAGCTCCACGATCAACTCAATCGCCTTCATCCGGCTCAATTGGGCTTCACTCAAAACGCCCATCTCAACAAAATATTTTTCATACTTTGGTGTTTTTGCGATCCCATGAGCAGCAACCAAGAGCGGACTGTTTTGGTACCACTTGGCGTTCCTGACTTCTTGGGCAGACAACTGCTTACCTGTTGAATTGATGCGTACAAAAACCTTCTCAACCTCTGGCAAAGAACCTGCAATTTGCACAACTGGAAATTCATAGTTCAAAAATTTCTTGGCGACTTTTTTTTCATACTCTTGCAACTCTTTCCAAGACCAGGTGTCCCCATCTTGGTTGGCCCAATCAGGATCGCCCTCGGGATCAAACTTCAGAGTTAGGGGCATGACCCGCTGTTGCGCAAAAGCCAGCAAGGCCTCAATTCGCTGTTTGCCGTCGATCACGTCGTAAACAATTTTGTTGCCCACTTTGCGTTCCCAAAAAAACAAATTGGGCAAAGGCATCCCACGCAAAAGCGTGTCAATCAACAGGCGTTGATCGGTAGGCTTCCAAACTGACTGGCGCTGAAAACCAGGGTTCAAGTTCAGCCTGCCCTGCTGGTGATAGGCCAAAAGCTGCTTGACCGTCAGGGATGTGTGTGTTTTTGCAAATTTCATACGCCCCCCTCATTGGTCCACATGGCGGCGTGAAAAGCCTCTTCAATCAATCGCACCTTGGTTTGTTCTCCTTCCACCACTGGGTTGGGCAGGGTGTTACTGCCGTTCACGTAGATGACGGCATAGGTCTGTTCACGCGGCGAGATGGCCAACTTCTCCATCAAAAAATGTTGCAACACCGCGTTGTCTTTTTCCGCGTCGTCGGTCAGCTTGCGCCAGACCACCAGCGTTTTTTGGCGGCTGCTGTCGTCGCCCGGCACCTTGAGGGTGTAGCCCTCCACCAGCCGGAACCAATAGGGGCCAGACTCGGCAGGCTTGATGCGCTTGCACACCAAGCGGGTGTTTTGGTCTTTGGGCAAAACCGGGTCCACCTCGCGTGTGAATTCGGCCTCCAGCGTCTGCGGCGCGGCCATGTGCTCCACCCACAGGCCGATCAACCAGTTGAAGGTCTCAATCAGGTCAATGCGCTGCTCGCACAACACATCGCTGCCCGGCTGTTTGATGCGCATGGTGTAAGCGGTCGGGTCGCGGAAAGCCGCCACGTTCAACAGACTTTGGCTGCCCTGGGTTTCCACGTCCAGCCAGTAGTTCAACACGTAGTCTTGGCGCAGCGCGGGGTTATCGGCCAACGCTCTTTCGCGGGCCGGATCGGTTTGCAGGTTCAGGTTGTTCAGCGTGTCCTCGTAGCTTTCGAGTCGCAGATACTTGAAAGCATGTGAATTACCAGCATTTCTTTTTTCGGGGCGACCATTTGCCCACTCAGATGAGTAAGTAATCTTTTTTATCCTAGGGATTAGCACTGTATCCACATAGCCACCCATTTCAACCATCACGTATTTACGGGTGCCAGAATCATCTCTGTTCAAATTAATGACCGAGTGTGCCGTAGTACCAGAACCACCAAAATAATCCAAAATTAATCCATCATTATCCATCATGGAATATATTAATTTTTCAAGCAATAAAACTGCTTTTGGATAATCAAATTTTTTCGAGAGTCCTAATCTCTCCAATGTAGCCCCTCCATCACTTTTGACGGATAAAATTGAACGCAGTAGAAAAAATTCAACATCTTTTAAATAAGTAATTGAACTTGGTTGAACAGTTTGCTTTGTTGGATACCATATCTTCCCAACCATCATGCTGCCATCTGGCAAATTAAATGTGGGTCCACTTTTCTCTGCCTCACGGAATGTTTCCTCTTTCCAGCGCCAGCCATTATTTGGTATAGGACATGGAACCCCGGTCACTGGATTAATTACCTCATATCTTGGGCCTTGTGTTTTTGCATTGGGCCAAGACATATTGATTTTTCCCCAAATTTCATAATTCGGGTCTAACTCACAATACAAAGTTAAACCTCTATCGTAGCCTTGTTTACGATAAAATTCTTTCAATATTTTTTGCGCATCTTTTAATTGGGTATTGCTAGTTTTTTCTTTTTTTACAATCGAATAAATTTCATCAACCTCATCCTTTCTCATTTTAAATTGAAGGCCATTATCACGTCTGAATTTATCATTTTTTGCAAGAAGAAAAATGTAATCATGGATATTTCCAATGCCTTTATCATTTTTTGGTATTCGCTTATTCCAAATAATTGTTTCAACAAAATTATTTGAACCAAATAATGTCTCACAAAGAAGACCGTAATTTCTAAATTCATTTTCATCGCAAAATGCGAAGAGCGCACCGGATTCGTTTAAGAGTGTCGATGCAAGTGAGAGCGTTTGATTTTGTTGTGACAGCCATGAACTACTGCCATATCCATCACGATAGCAAAAACCATCACTGCCTGTGTTATAGGGTGGATCGATTCCAATCGAATTAAATTTATTCTTGTATTTTTCCTGTATAAATCTTAATGCCTGAAGATTTTCAGAATGGAACAAAACACCATCATTCATAGTATCTATCGCACCAATATGACCTAATAATTGGGCGAGGAAGTTCTCATCAAAATTAGCTGTATCCACCATTAAGAACGGGTTCCCCTTCAAAAACTCCACCGTCAACGGCACGCTGTAACCCACCTGCGCGGTATCGCCCGCGATTTCATCAATCGCAAACAGCTTGACCCACTCTTGCCGCTGCGCATCGTTGGCGGCGATGGCGGGGTACAGGCTTTCGGGCACGCGGTCCAGGGTGATGCAGTACTGGGTTTCGGTGACAAATTTCTTTTTGAGCCAAAGCTTTTTCTGAAAGTCTTCCAGCTGCGCCAAGAACGCGATCAGCTGGTGGGCGATGCGGCGCAGTGCTTTGATCTTGCCCAGGTACTGCTCCACACGCGGCGCATCGGCGTTTTCGATGTCGTCCAAGCGCATGAGTTCGTTCTTGATGTAAAAGTCCAGCTCGCGCTTTAAGAACCCGCCCAGGTCTTTGTGGATGAAGTAATCCATGGTGTTGCGGGCCGTGTATTGCTGGATGTACTTGGCCAGCAGTGGGCGCTTTTTTTGCATGTCAGTGGGCACGGGCTCAGCCAGCAGGGGCAGGTAGCGGGTGTCGTCTTTGTCCAGGGTTTGCAGCGCACGCAAAAACACATCGGCCATCCAGTGCGCGGGCACGTCGCCTTTGTTTTTGAAGTCGTATTGAGCTTTGAGCGCGGCCTCTGTGGCGGCGTCTATGGGGTAGCCCTCGGGCAATACCTTGTACTCAAAGTTGAGCACCAGTTCGCCCTGGTCGTTGAATGCCACCGGGTTAGACAGCAGGGGTATGAATTCGCGCTTTTGATCTGCGGCGGCTTTGATGTTGCCGTGCTCGCCTTCTTGCGCTTGGGCCAGGTGCATGTGCACTTTGAGCGGCGGACCATCGGTTGTGGCGTCACCAAAGTCCAGCGCTGTCGCTGTCTGTCCTTTGGCTTCGCGGTTAAGGCGCAGGGCTTGTGTCAGGTCAAAGCTGAAATTGTTCAGGTATTCGCCGCTCTTGATGTAGTACTGGTCTTTGTTGGCCCAGTGCAGGTACACCTCGCGCCCGTCGTAGGGCACGCTGTAGGTGGCTGCGCGGCTGTCGTTTTCGCGGGCGTAGTAGCGCTTGCTCAAAAAATCGCCGTTGTCGTAATAGCGTTCAAAAAAACGGTACAGGTGGTCGTAAATCTCGGCTTCGGTGTTACCACCTTCCAGAGCCAGTTTGTAGGCGGCGCGGGCTTGCATGACGGGTGGCGTCGCTTCGGGGTCTGCTGCGCCAAAGCTTTTGGCCTGTTCGATGGCCTCGGCTACTTTGTGTTCGGCTTGTTGAATGCGGCCTGCGCTTTCGGCCCCAAAGGCGGCTTCGATTTCTTTCAGCAAATCCGTGTCCAGAAACTGGGTGATCTGCTGGCTTTTGGCGTGCATGATTTTGTAGAGGCCAAAGTCCAGCTCGGGTTTGTCGAGCTGGAACAGTTCTTTCAGCAGGGCTTTGAGGCGGTCGCGTTGTTTGTTGTTGTGGGTGCTCATGGTCTGGTCTTGGCTGTCTTAGATGGGGTGGCTGCTGGGCAGATACGGCTGGGTGGCGTGGCTAGGCCGGGTGTGCGGCAGGCGCTCAGGCGACTTGCCAGGCGATCGTGAAAAGGGTTTCGCTGTGCACGGTCTGGCTCAGGCGCTGTGTGAGTTGGTCGATGAGCTGTTCGCGCTTTTTGTGGATGTCGTCTTCGATGTCAAATATTTCTTGTCTCTGTTTGCGCTGTTGGCGTTCGAGTTTTTGTATGCGCTCTTGCAGGGCTTGCTGTTCGGTCAGGGTGGCGGCTTGGCGGGCTTCGCGCTGTGCGGCTTTGATTTGTTCTTTGGTGTCGCGCAGGGCTTTTTCTGAGGCCTTGACCATGTCTTCGGCCCAGCGATCCAACTTGTCACGCGCTTCGGTGAAGTGCGCGTTGTTGGTCTCCAGCGCGTGGGCGACGGTGGCGTCGGCGTGGCGCTTTGCTTCTTGTTGCAGGCGGGTGGCTTGAGTCAGGTCGCTGCTGCCTTGCAGCGCCGCGGGCGTGGCCATGAGCTTTTCGCAGGTCTCTTGGTCCAGCGATTGGCCGCCGTCGGTCAGGGCTGAGAACAGCAGGTATTCCTGTTTTTCAAAGCTGTCCACCGTGAGTTTTTGCAAGCTGAGCACGCCCGACTGACCGCGCAGCGCCTCGACCACCGAGATGCGTGCCGGGGTTTGCGTCGGGTCAAACACCAGGCGCTGCACCGGGGTGCTGGCTTGGCGGGCGGCATGCACCACCCATTCGCCCAAGGGGTGCGACAGGCGGTAGGTGTGGGCGTTCAAACTGGGGTCGTTCACGGCGAGTGAATTGGCGTCTTTTCCGGGGTCTGTGGGTTTTTCACGCGAGATGAGGTGGTAGCGGCCTGCCGAGATGCCAGCGTCCATGCCCGCAGCGGTGGGCGCGGGCAGGTCAAAGCTGAGGTGTTCTTCGTCAAACCAGGCTTGCCCAGCCAGCACATGGCGGGTCAGGTCCCAAAAACGGCGGCTGAATTGGTTGAGGTGGCTCAGGGTGTCCTGCCGCTGCAGGCGCAGGCGTTCGTGCACTTCGGCGTCAAACACTTCCAGCAGTTGGCTGCGGGTGTGCGCCATGCGTTCGTCAATGGCGGGTTTCATGGCCTGGCCCAGCGCGGCAAAGGCGGCATCAATTTGCGCGGGCGTGCGGCAGGTGCGGTAGATGTCCAGAATGCGCCGCTCGATGTCCACCCCGGATTCGATGCTGCCCAGCACTTCGTCAGATGCGCCAAACACGCCGTCAAACAGTTTGAACTTGACGGCCAGCAGCTCCAGCACGCGTGCGTCGGCGTGGTTGCGTTCGTTGAAGAAGTTGATGACCACCACGTCGTGCTTTTGGCCATAGCGGTGGCAGCGGCCAATGCGTTGCTCCACACGCTGGGGGTTCCAGGGCAGGTCGTAGTTGATGACGAGTGAACAAAACTGCATGTTCACGCCCTCGGCGGCGGCTTCGGTGGCGATCAGGATGTCGGCTTCGTCCCGAAAGTGCTCGATCAGCGCGGTGCGGATGTCGATGTCGCGCGAGCCGCTGATGCGGCCCGTGCCTTGGTTGGCCGTGAGCCAGCGTTCATAGATGTTGCTGGCCTCGGAGCCTGAGTTGGTGCCGCTGAACAGCACCACTTTGCCCGCGTGGCCGTTTTGTTCCAGAAAGCGTTTGAGGTATTCCTGCGTGCGGCGCGACTCGGTGAAGATGAGCGCTTTGCGTTGGGCGGTACCGCCCGTTTGCATTTGGGCCAACGTGTTGAAGCCCACGTCCAGCGCTTGCAGCAAGGCGGTGGTTTT
>JACCDV010269841.1_pt1 | contig 13450 bp, 17 predicted proteins | sample 7446131 | NCBI WGS metagenome assembly JACCDV01 (sample SAMN15323448, study PRJNA562643) | freshwater metagenome | isolation source: river surface water | place: USA:Blue River Watershed | collected 2017-08-17 | reverse complement strand
ATAAATCAGAATTCCACGTAATACGTCTTATGTGTTCTCGTTGAGATTCTGTCCCATTTTCCATAAGTTGATCGTACAACCTATCTGAACATTTCTTTTTCTTGCAAACTAAAAAGAAAGATCCGTCGTGATCTGAGACGACTTTTTTGAAGGCTTTTCTTTCGTTGCACATTTGACAAAGTTGAGCTTCCATAGCTAATGGTTTTTTATTTATACACTTTCAAGTTGTATTAAGTTCCCATGAATGTAATAATAATTTCCCAATAAAAAAATGAAGGCTGCTCTTTCGAACAGCCTCCGAGGGAGTTTAGGTGATTAAGTGGTACGCCCGACAGGATTCGAACCTGTGACCCTCTGCTTAGAAGGCAGATGCTCTATCCATCTGAGCTACGGGCGCAAATAAGTTTTGGGTTTATCTATACATGATGATGTAATCGCCGAAGTAGTGCTCCATTGTAGCTAACAAATCCTCGTAGTCTCCGAGCATCATTTCGCTTGCGATTAAATCTCCATCCAAACCTAGCTGCTTAGCCAAGTTCTTAGCAGTACCTATGAGTACAAAAGCATTTCCATCAGGACCAGTTAGATCGATCTCTAATTGCTTTACTTCTTTTTGTGATTTAGGTACGATTGCCATAGTGATTTATATATCAGCTAATGTATGTGAAATGTTCGGAATGAAAAAATGTTTTACAAAGTCTTTATCATATTCTTGACCGACCTATAAAGTTTCGGATTCACTTCCTTCAATTTTGCTTTGACCTTTTGGTGCCAATGATCTTGGTACTTTGAATTCCCCCATAGATGAACAAACCCAATTCTCTCTGCAAATTTGAATAGTCCTTCTATGTCCATGTCTTGTAGGGTAATCAGTTCTTTGACATGAACGTTTTGCGTTTGTGCAAGTTTTGTCAAAAGTGATTGCTCAACTACAACATTAGGATCTGCTTTAGCAGGAAAGGTAATCCCAGAGATCTCAAGCATGTTGAGCAATTCGAAATATTCAAAACAATAGGTGGATTTAAAGTTTTGATTCTGGAATCCAAGAATTCCGTTGTTGTAAGCGAAGTTGAATAGTGCAAGGTCTTGTATCCAAGGCCACACCTTATCAATGTGTTTGAATATTTGCGGGTAGGTGGAATTATAGTGTTGACCAACTTCTCTCATCTGAACTGCTACGTCCCATTTACCCTTCAATATCTTTTTGACGTCCTTCCCCATCAAGAAGACATCTCCGTCTATATGAAGAACCGGTTGGGTTTGTTGCTGGATTGCCTTAATCTTCCCGGCGGTCCAAAATCCTGGATGTATGTGCTTAATAGTATCAAGTCCAAGATCGATGGAATCATATGGGATACACTTGAATAGCACCAACCCTTCTGTGTCGGTCACTAGATTGACACTTCCATACAACTCTTTCGCATAGTGATAGGAGAGAGCAAATGAATAAAGATCCATATGGATTCTTTGCTCCTGATCCCATCTTCCATGGAAATAAGCTTTAGACCAGAAAGAATGGATTACCTGCATTACAGCTTTTCACCACCGATAGGACGATGATTCTGGTACGAAGTTTTTTTAGAAAAAAGTTTTTTGAAAAAGTTGATAATTCTTTTCATGATGGATAATTTTCATCATTATAGTCAGCAACCAAGTATTTTCTCCACCATTTTTTAAATTTATTTTCCGGATTCAGTTTCTGAATGACTGAATAGTCAAAGATTATAATTCCTGGAAAAATCGAAAATACAATTATTAAAAGGTAAACCCAGAACATCAAACATGGTTTTCTTTTTCACGAGCAAAGTTCGTGTTGGTTAATAAAGAATAAACTTCGTCCCAGTATTTCAGGGTTCGAACATCTTTCGATTCGATGAAGCACAAGATTTGTTTAACTTGTACTATCGCATCCTTTTGACCATAACGTTGCAACATTTCTGAAGCTTTTTGCTCTGGACTTAATTTGTTGACATATCTCTTTTTTGGCATAACTCAAGAAAATAAACCGTTCCTGTGATTCCTCATACGATTGATCCTATGTTTAAGTTTCCTTAAAGCTTTGTTATAAACGCTTCTCACTGCTTCAGCACCAATTCCCCATTCTTGTCCGATATCGAAGAAAGACCTGCTGTAGTCTCTTCCGTCCAGAGAAAGATGTTCATTAACAACTTGTCTTTCTCTTGGTGTCAAAGTTGCGAGGGCTGTGTTGATGTAGAACTGGTAGTGTTCCCTATCGTAATCATTATCGAATGTACCCTCCTCGTCGGTCAAGACATCTAGAAGTGTTCCTCCTTCTGTATCATTTCCGAACTGATGGTCTAACGATGACACCTTGTTATCTATAGAGAGAAGCACCTTTAGTGTATCGATTTCCAAATCCTGCGACAGCTTGTGACTGGAAGCATTCATATGTTCTAGGATTTCCTCTTCATTTGCTTCCCTTCCTAATATCCCGAGCAATTGCGTCTGCGCTTCCCGGATTTTATTGAGGAGTTGGTTCTTGTTCTCTGGAATGCGTATGGTGCGTGAGCTTTGACTCAAGAAGAGAATCATTTCTTTTCTGATATGCCACACTGCAAAAGAGATAAACTTAAAACCTCTGGATGGGTCAAACTTCCTCGAAGAGTCAACAAGTCCAATATTCCCGGCCTGAATCAAATCCTCTATAACTACAGGATCCTGGGAGTACATCTTAGCAACAGAAAGAACAAAGCGAAGATTAGCTTCAACTAGTTTCTGCTGAGCCTTCTCATCTCCCGCAGCTGCTAGAAGTCCTACTTGATATTCTTCCTCGGGAGTCATCACTTTTGTTTTGGCAACCTCCTGTGTGTAAAGCATTGAAGCTTTCCCGTTCCTTGTCGTGATTCTAGTAGTAACCTTAAATTGTCTCAAGATCTGATGTTCTTATGTTTGCTTTTGTACCACCCCCGGTCAATGGTGTTTCCATTCTCCCGAAAATTATTGCATAGAAAGTACGTGGATTTACTTCTCCCTTCGGGCTTGCAATCTAATCCTTTTCCTTTGATATACCAAAGCTTCCGATATCAACTTTTTGCTTTCGAGCAAAGCACTTTGGTATCTCACCCTCTCTGGATTGTATCCAGCTGTGAGATTAGCTTCGTGGAGTTTGTGGAAAAGTGTTGTGTACTTCTCAGCCACACTCAATTGGTCATAACTCTTGCAACTGAGGATCACCCGGATTGCCTTGTCATGATGTGGACGTAAGTCTGAGAAGCTTGCCATATAGGCTATATACCGGATTTCCATAATTACTCCCAAAAATATTCAAATTTGCCCAAAAAAAGAAGAGTTCCATTTTTTTAGAACGGAACTCTTTCTTATTTTTATATTGTCCAATTAAGGAAGGGCTGGAGCAACACTCCGGGAGAGTAGACTCCAACCTGGGCGAAGGTTTTATCTCTTACCTTGTCCTACATAAGCCTTCTGGTAATTCTTACCTTTCTTGTGGGAACTCTGTTTACACTTAGAGTGCACACCTGGTCTTTTTTTCCTAGGTCGAGCTATGAAGCTTTTGACCGCGCTGACTTTTGCTTTTGCTGCCATTTCATAAGAGATTATTTTAAAACCCGGCCTTAGCCGTGGCTCATGTATATAATCTCAGATGTGGAGAATTTATTTGTCTTCTTTGTTGGCTAGAAAAAAGGCAACGGCAAAGATGAAAGCGACTCCAGCTATTCCAATTAAGAATTGTCCGATATCCATACTCTATCATTTTTTGTCCTCATCCTATGCAGTCGGTCTGCACAGAAGAATTCGTGGTTTATTAAAATCTCCCGCGGGCAGAGAGTATGTTACGGACATACTATGTCTTATCCCTTAGAAGGTCTTCCTCTTCTCTTGCCCTCTGCTTTCACTGCGATTTCCTTTTTAGGGGCAGCAGCCTTTTTTGCAGGAGCCTTCTTAGGCTTGGCAGCAGGCTTGGGCTTAGCAGGCACAGGCTCTTCTACTTTTGGATCCAGGACAATGTGCATGTCTACAGGCGCATCTGCAGGCACTTGCCCGTGAAGTCCAAAAAGTTTTCTTAAGAATTGTATCATGGTTGTTTTGATTTAAGTTGATCTATATATCTCACGCTCTCGCGGGCACATAGTATGTTATCACCATACTATCTATTTGGGCTCTTTACCTACCCAATAAGAATCACCATAGTTAGAGAGAAGCTCTTCCCCTGGTGCAATCTCCCGAAGGGTTCGGAACACAAGCAATCTATTCACCTGGTCACTGATCCATTCCACATTAGGTTCCGAAGAGTGATTGTAATAAGAAGCATGTCCAAGACCGATAACAAACTCTTCCCACTTAGCATTCTGTGGCCACCCGAATGTGTAGTCCGGAAGTACATCTTGTCCTATAGAGAGAATGCCTGCTCTCTCTATCTCTAAACCCTTGGGCAGAGCACCCGAAGTGAAAACACCAAGCCCGTGAATGGGAGATGCTTTGACTCTAAGGAAGGGATGGATGTAAGGTGTCATGGTTTCAAAAAAGAGACGAGTCGTCCATCCACTGCCAGCACCTTCTCCTTCGTGGATGACAAGAGCCAGAAAGGTCGAAAAGAGCTCGCCGACTCGTCACACTATATACCCATTATAGTCTTCCCGCACCGGGGTGTTTCAGGGCTGAGAATCTGAGGAGACCCGCCCACCCAAATAGATGTTAATACATGTTCCGTTCCTATAGAGAGAAGAGATAAGACTAAGAGATAGAGAGATGTCTATAGAGAGAGTAAACCCTGACTTTCTATAGAGAGAAGAGAAGGGTGTATCAAAGATAGTAATAGATGCTAAGCGAGCCCAGGCTGGGCTGGGAAAACACGCCCGGGAGGGGACCGAGGTTAACTCGGGGCTTGGACCCTGTGGAATCACGGTTTAACCGCGGTTAACGAGGCTAACTTCGGGGCGAAATTGCTTAGCCCCAGTTATCCCCACTTTATCCCACTTTTTTCCACTTTTTAACCTCGTAACCGCAGGGTTAAGCCTCGGCGGGGCGGACCGGGGAAACCTGGGATCTCCCGAGGAAATCCAAAACTCCTCGCCCTACACCCTGGGTGGTATCTCGCACCTTTAGAGAGGCTGGGTTTAGGGCCTGTTTTCCGCGATCCTAAAGGTCTGGGCTAAGGACCTCTAGAAGGGTATTCTGAAGGGTATTCTCAAGGGATCCTAAAGGTCTGGGCTAGGGTTTCTCTATAGAGAGTATCTGGGTCTATCTCTATCTCTCTATAGGGCATTCTAAAGACTTGGGTTAGGTCTCCTTTCTCTCTATCTGTCTATAGGGTATTCTGAAGTATCTAGATCTCTATATGTACAGTGATTGTGATTGGGAGTATGTGATTCTCTCTATAGAGTGAAGACAGCATTCTCTTTGTGCTTTTGATCGTGTGTAGTCTTAGTCTTATCTCTATAATTCTCTCTATGTGTATGAGTATGCTTATGAGTATTAGTATCTCTATATAGAGAAGAGATGATATGCCTTTTGGCGGCGGGTCCTTCCTGAGAATTGACCCCGAAAAGCCCCTCTTACTTAATTTGCCTATCTCTCTATAGAACGGAACATTCTTGGGCCGGCGATCTTTGTTGGTGTGGGTGTGAAACATCCCCTTTGCAGGTGGGATATATAAGGGAGAACATAGCATTAAATAATGAGCCGACGCATTCTTTCATTTGCCCTTTTTGAAGCCAAGACCGGACTGACTCGGGAACAAGAGGAATTCTTAAATAAGTATACCAAGGGAACTTGGACTTATAATTCTTCAACAGGACTGGTGGATGTGAAAGGTCATTTCGATTTCTCTAATAAGCAGCTGGAAGACTTTGTAGGTGTCAAGTTCGGCAAGGTCAGTGGGGATTTCGATTGTAAGAGAAACAATCTTACAAGACTTTCGGGAGCACCACAAGGGGTTGGTGGAAGTTTCTATTGTTATGACAACAACCTTACAAGCCTTGCAGGATCACCACAAAAGGTTGGTGGGGGTTTCTTTTGTGATAGAAACAATCTTACAAGCCTTGCAGGAGCACCACAGAAGGTTGGTGTGGATTTCAGTTGTGAGAGAAACAAACTCACAAGCCTTGAAGGAGCACCACAGGAGGTTGGTGGACATTTTGATTGTTATCTAAACAACCTCACAAGCCTTGCAGGAGCACCACAAAAGATTGGTGGACAATTCGAGTGTGATGCATTTGTACTCACTGAGGGAGATTGGAACCTTAAAGGTTGGCTCAAAGTGATGCAAGAGGGAAGCCCAGAAGCACAGAAGCTCATCTTGACCCTTCTTCCTGCTGAATTCATCAATAAAGAAATTGCTAAAGATCCTGCAGGAATGGCGATGAAGCTTAAAGGTGTTTGGAACAATGAGAGCTTTAAAGAAACAAGATCCAAGCTTGTCTGGCCTAAAGGTTATAGCGATGATGCAGATCTCGTTGGAGATCTAGATGATGTAGGATTTTAATATGAAGTACTTAAAGACATATCAACTATTTGAAGCCAAAACTGGGCTGACTCCAGATCAGGAAGAATTCTTGAATAAGTACACCAATGGAACTTGGGCTTTGAATCCTGCTACTGGACTGGTGGATGTGGATGGAGATTTTTATTGTATGTGGAATCGCTTGGAGGACTTTAAAGGTGTGAAGTTCGGCAAGGTCACTGGGGAGTTCTATTGTCATAGAAACGAACTAACAAGCCTGGAAGGAGCACCACAAGAGGTAGGTGGTGATTTCAGTTGTGGACAAAACAAACTAACAAGTCTGGAAGGTGCACCACGGGTTGTAGGTGGGAGCTTCCTTTGTCAGGACAACAAACTCAAAAGCCTTAAGGGAGCACCACAAGAGGTGGGTAAGGGTTTCCACTGTGATGCATTTGAAATCTCTGAGGGAGATTGGAACCTTCGTGGTTGGCTGCATTTGCTAGGAAGTCAGTTCAGTCCAAAAGCAAGTTCTCTCGTCTCAACGTTAATTTCTCCCGAAGATCTCAACAAAGAAATTGCTAAAGATCCTGCAGGAATGGCGATGAAGCTTAAAGGTGTTTGGAACGACGAGAGCTTTAAAGAAACAAGATCCAAGCTTGTCTGGCCTAAAGGCTTTGGAGAAGAAGCAGATCTTTTAGGAGATCTGGATGATGTAGGATTTTAATATGAAGTATCTAAAGACATATCAACTATTTGAAGCCAAAACTGGACTGACACCAGAACAAGAGGCATTCTTAAACAAGTACACCAATGGAACTTGGACTTATGATCCTTCAACTGGACTGGTTGATGTGAAAGGTGGTTTCGCTTGCCCTGATAAAAAACTTGAAGACTTCAAGGGAGTCAAGTTTGGCAAGGTGAGTGGAAATTTCAGTTGTAGCAGCAACCAACTCACAAACCTAAAAGGAGCACCTCAAGAGGTCGGTGGGATTTTCACTTGTGATAAAAACAAGCTCACAAGCCTTGCAGGAGCACCACAAGAGGTAGGCGGTGATTTCAGTTGTGTGCAAAACAAACTAACAAGTCTGGAAGGTGCACCACGGGTTGTAGGTGGGAGCTTCTTTTGCCAGGACAACAAACTCAAAAGCCTTAAGGGAGCACCGGAAAAAATGAGTGGTAGTTTCTTTTGTCAAAAGAACCAGCTCACAAGCCTTGAGGGAGCACCTCAGGAGGTTGATAATTTTCTTTGCTGGCAAAACAGTCTTAAAAATCTTTTAGGATCTCCACAAGTTGTGTCTAGAGTTTTCCATTGTGAGAATAACAAACTCACAAGTCTCGAGGGAGCACCTGAGGAGGTGGGTTCAGATTTTAATTGCGACAATAACAACCTTACAAGTCTTGAAGGAGCACCAAAGAAGGTTGGGGGACATTTCGATTGTCGGAACAACAATCTTATAACCCTTGCAGGAGCACCTCGTGAGATTCGTTTGAACTTCCGTTGTGATGCATTTGAGCTCTGGAGGGAAGATTGGAACCTTCGTGGTTGGCTGCATTTGCTAGGAAGTCAATTCAGTCCAAAAGCAAGTTCTCTTGTCTCAACGTTAATTTCTTCAGGGGATCTCAACAAAGAAATTGCTAAAGATCCTGCAGGAATGGCGATGAAGCTTAAAGGTGTTTGGAACGACGAGGTCTTCAAGAAAACAAAGGCAAAGCTTGTCTGGCCTAAAGGCTATAGTGATGATGCAGATCTCGTTGGAGATCTAGATGATGTAGGATTTTAAATTATGAAATATCTAAAGAAATATAGATTATTTGAAGCCAAGAACGGCCTAACTAAGAAACAAGAGGAATTCTTGAACAAGTTCACAAAAAATGGCACTTGGACTTACAATCCAGAAACTGGGCTGGTTGATGTTGATGGTAGTTTTCACTGCCAACGGGAGCTTCTGAGAGATTTTGCTGGGGTCAAGTTCGGCAAGGTGAGTGGAAGATTCTGGTGCCGAAGAAATCAACTTACAAGCCTTGCAGGATCTCCTCAAGAGGTTGGTGAAGAATTTGATTGTAGCGGGAACAACCTGATAAGCCTTGAAGGAGGACCTTCAATCGTAGGTGAAAGCTTTGATTGCTCATACAATCCACTAAAAAATCTTGAAGGAGCTCCTAACTTTGTTGGTCGTGATTTTCGATGCTATAGAACAGATCTTAAAAGTCTTGTAGGTGCTCCCAAAGTGATTCACGGTACTTTCTTTTTTGATGAATTTCAAATTGACGCACTAGAGTGGAACCCTAGGAGCTGGCTGAAAGTGTTGGAGGAAGGTAACCCAGAAGCACGTTCACTTATTCTAACTATTCTAACTCCTGAAATTCTCAACAAAGAGATTGCTGGAAATCCTGCAGGAATGATCGTCAAGCTAAAGCCAGTTTGGAATGATGAGAGTTTTAAGGAAACCAGAGCAAAGCTCATCTGGCCTAAAGGCTATGGAGAAAAAGCAGATCTTGTTGGAGATCTAGATGATCTAGGATTTTAAGGATATATAATTGCATGGCAGCAATTCATAGTTTTTCAGAGTGGCTCAACGAGTCGGCCAAGCCAATTCCATCGATGAATTTAGAATCTGGTTTGGAGATCATTAAAGGTTTAGTAGATAGAGGTTTCAAGCCAAAGACAGCTGCAGCAATTGCGGGCAACATGTGGATCGAATCAAAATTCAATCCAGGAATTATAGGTCAAGGAAAAGATCCATATGTGGGATTGATCCAATGGGGAAGTGTAGGCAAGCGAAAGCAAAAACTGATGTCTAAGCCTAATTGGAAGAAGACCGAAACACAATTGGACTTCATTAAGCAAGAATTTGATACCGTGGGAGCATACAAACAAGCCTTGCCAAGCATTGACTCTGCACAGACGCCAGAGAAGGCAGCTGAAGTGGTTGCTAGAAGATATGAAGGCACAACCCATGGCATTCCACTTAGAATGCAGGCGGCTTCTCAACTGTTCGACGAATGGTCCAAGAACAATGCTCCAGAAGAAACTCCAAAAGCATACATCCAACCTGGTGGAGATGAAGACGACTCAGCCTGGGGAGAACCCGTAACACAATAAATTTTTACCACATGAAATATCTTAAGTCATACCAATTATTCGAATCTGTAGACCCTTCTAAATACCTAACAGAAGAACAGATCAGATTTTTGGATCGTGGTTGTAAATTTAACGACATACGTGATAGTAAATGGACTTTCGATCCAGTGCAGAGACTGGTAAATGTGGAGGGTCCTTTCGGTGTTACAACCTATGATGTTGGACAAATGCCGGTCAACTTTGGTAAGGTTACTGGATCTTTTTTTATGCAGGGTAAGGGATTTCACACTTTAGAAGGGTGTCCAAGAGAAGTGGGGGGAAGCTTCAAATGCACGGGCAATGAATTGGATAGTCTTTACGGTGCTCCTGAACGTGTTGCAGGAGATTTCGACTGTCGATCTTGTGGTTTGGAATCATTAGAGGGTGGTCCTGAATATGTTGGTGGTGAGTTCAGCGCTGGAGATAATCCTATAAAATCTTTAAAAGGATCTCCTAAAGAGGTTGGTGGGAATTTTGCTCTGAATGGAAAACTAATCACCTCTCTGGAAGGTGCTCCAGAAAAAATTGGCGGTGTGGTCAATTTGGGAATATGGTTTTACGCACCACGAGGAACATGGAATCCAAGAGGATGGCTTGACATGTACCTCCACCATGATGATCCAGCACCTGCCGGAATCAAATTAATCAACACCATCTTTTCTCCTGAGGTTCTAAAGAAAAAGATGGAAGAAAATCCGGAAAAGACAATGTTTATGCTCAAGAGTGTTTGGAATCTTCCTGAGTTCAAAGAGATACGTGATCAATTGGTGCTTCCAAAAGGTAAAGAGGAAGATATGGATCTTCTGACGAATCTAGATGATGTAGGATTTTAAATTATGAAGAACACTAAACACATTTTAGAATATGAAGAGTTTGATGATCTAGGCTCTTTAAAAAAAGACATGCAAGGTCTTTCTCTTAGTCTGAGCGATGATGAGCAAGATATGTTGGATCTGATCAAATTCCTTGGTCCTGAGGAATTGACTCCTTACGAATTTGCTGATTATCTATATGACTATGCAACCAATCCTGATGATTATGGCATCGATAGAGATAGCGAGGACTTCGATATAGTCGAATACTTCCTGGAAGACGTTTCAGTCTGTGCAAGATACGACTTGACTGGACCTATGAAGTACGGAGATTACAAAAGATGGGACACTAACTGCATTCTAAAGTCAGATGTTTATCAGCTTTACCTTAAGATGCTGAAGTTTTCGAATAAAGGTTAAGCATTCTTAGAATGACACCTAAACCTATGGAGGACTCGTAGACGTGGTCTTTCATAATTCCAGGAACTTCCTCGTCCTTTTCAATGTAATCTAGTGGTATGTTCCCAATTGATTTTTCTGACCCGTCTGGCATTTTTAAAAACACTGTGAAGGTTTCACCCCGTTGATAATCAACTAAATGGATATCTTCTTCTGCGATTAAGTATTTACCGTTGGTAAGTTTCACCTCAACGTTATACTTATTGAATTCCCCGTCTGCTACTATGTCTCCGTTAACTTCAGTAACTTTTTCTCCCTTTGGACCTTTCCATTCTTCGATTTCTCCAACAACTTCATCTTCAAGCTTAAGCCAGGAATCTGAGTGAGATACGAAGTTGAGTTTGATTTCGTTCATTCCTATAGACAGTAGATCTCCAAGAAGGTCTCTTTCGTCTGAATTTTCAAATAGTTCATAGGGGGTAATGTGATCCATGAACTATATATCGGAATTATTTGGGATCATTCCCGAAAGCTCTCATTAGATCGAGTAGTTTTTGGTTTTCCTCTGTTAAAGCTGGAGCGTTGTCATTCAGAGCTTTTTCTACACGATCAAACCACTTGTCTTGCAACATCATTGCATTAAATATCGAAGAATAGAAAACTCGGATGATTCCCAATCTTTCGTGTTCGTTGGGATCTGATTCTGATAATTGGGATTGTACATCTTGTAGAGCGGGAAGACATGCTTGGAATTGCGAGAATGCATCTGGTTTGTATTGGTTAGCCAGAGCATAAAATTCATCTTCAACCGAAATTTCAGTGAGCATATGGCTACCTGATCCGATCTCTCCTCCTCTAGATGTGTAAATCTGATTCCAATCGGTTGCTAATTCGCCGTAGAACTCACCTAACGCGTGAAACATATCAAAGTATGCCTTGCCGTCTTCTATCATCGCTATGGACAAATTAGCAAGCATTTTGCCGATCCTTTTAGATCTTTCGTTGTCTGAATCCTCAAACATCCCAGAAATTACTCCAGTGTGCATTGCAAAAAAACCTCCATCCTCTTTGGCATATCCAGGCCAAATAACTTCCTTTACACTCATAATATAAATTTTAAAAACTGAACAAAAATATAGATAATAAACGGGGCGAAAAAATAAATCCCTGTTTAATTGATGATGTTATCTAAAATAATTCCATTGTCCTCAAGACATTGAAAGAATATACTTTGCATCTTCTCCCAGATAGCGTACTCCTCTTCAGACATGTCATCACCTGCATATTTAATCTTCATGCGGAATTGTTCTCTGATATCAACAAGGCAAAGAGCGAGATCTGTCGATGCTACTGCTCTTTTATGAGCCATGATGTCGTCTGGATCGTTGAGATCAAATTCTAAAGTCGCTTTCATTTTTTAGAGTTTTCTAAATTCTGGTTTGATGATTTTCCATATTGCAGGAGAAATGTCTTTGTTGTCAAGCAATCCAAACAATAAGTTTGGATGTCTAAATGAAGTCGCAGACTGAGCAAATAGTTTTCTGGTGGCTAATCTTCTGATAGACTCGAAATGATCTTCGTACTCTAGTTTTAATTTATTAAATTCATCCAGGAGGTGCTGTTCATACTCCTTGATCTTCTCATAAAACTCGTCAGGAACGTCTTTTAGCATCTCATCCATACTTTTCCCTTCCGATAGGGTTTCCCACACTGCAGTGGTTGAAAGACAAGTCATTATCTTATGCAAACGAACATATTCTTCGAACTTGATCTTCATTCTAAAGTTACCTGGCTGAAATCTGAGCACAAATCCTTCCTTGTTGGCTTCGTTTTTGGCTTTGAGAATTTTAAATAGTTCGTCCGAAAAATTAAAGTGTTGCTCAGTTTTTACTATGTCTTTTTGCTTGATCCCGCAACTTTTTAGAATTAAGTTTGCAGTAGTCCAGTGCAGCTCTGTCTCATCCGAGGGTTTCCAGCATTCATAGGACATGTTCAAGACCACGGATAGAAAAGTAATCTTTTCCTGCTTGTATTCAACCACAATCCTGTTTTCTGGATAGATTATCTCTACCAAGTAAGCATATTCTTTCTGAAATGCTGGCAAAAAGTGGGTCTTTTCAGCTATTTCAAGTCCTTTGATTGCTTGATCTGAAGTGAAAGAACCTCTGGTTGCCATGATCCATTGGTCTGCATAGTGGAATAGAATTCCTAGAGATCCGTCCATTTTTTCCTGGACATAAACATAATCTCCAGTCTCGGGGATGATGTTTTTCTCTATTACTTCCTCGTAATTAAAGAATTTGGAGAAAGGTTGAATGATTACCTTCCCGCTTGTATTCTCAGTTATCAAACCCCTACATTTTAAAGTCACCTCATCCCACAAACCCTCATATTGGACCTTCTCAGTGTAGTTCCAGATGGTAAGTGGTAAAGTCGGATGGGTTTGCTTATAAAGCAGACCCTCCTGGTGATATTTCTCTAATATGTCGCTGTTCATTGGTCTAAGGAATCTGGGTAATAAAGCATGGTTGGGTTTTTCTTTTGGACATCGATATCTGGATATCTTCTTCCGAAAAGTTCGGAATCAAACCTTTTTGTGATCAAATGGTAGCCGTTTTTAGTAGGAATGATGGCTTCGATCTTAGGCCCTGTTAGATAACCAATCGGCATCCCAGCATCGTCAAACTCAACCATTGT
>JACCDV010817682.1_pt1 | contig 13463 bp, 14 predicted proteins | sample 7446131 | NCBI WGS metagenome assembly JACCDV01 (sample SAMN15323448, study PRJNA562643) | freshwater metagenome | isolation source: river surface water | place: USA:Blue River Watershed | collected 2017-08-17 | reverse complement strand
TCCATAGAAAGTTTTTCTGGCTTACGAGACAAACAAACTGTCGTTTATTTTGTCTTTACCAAAGGAAATCAACGAGTAGTCCAGACCCTGAATTAACAGTGCCTGGCACATACTTCATTGAAGTATTTATTTAGAGAATGACGCTAGAAATTTGCATTACTAGTAAAGCCATTCTCTGGCATTGACTTATGGCACGCTGTTGAGTTCTCAAGGTACGGATGCGCACTGCGTCATAGGCTCTCACCTATTTTTCAGGGCAGACTGCCAAACTTAGTGCATACGGCTAGGCCCGGTCAAACCGGCTAGATCAGCTCCAAGTGAGGAAGTGATGCTGTACGGCCCAGTTAGTTGCCTAACGGGTACGTTCCACAGCAAGGAGCGTAACTATAGGGCTGACCAGTCTGGGGGTCAAATCGGCCCTCTAGGATCTGGCTCACAGAGGCGTAAAGCCTCTATTTTGGTAAAAATTGCGCTATTTGAGCGTAAAAAGTGGCCTTTTTCGGGGCTTAGGCGAGCTCAACAGCTGCGAGATCGCGCTTGCCTTTACGCAAAAGTGCGTATTTTCCGCATAAAAAGTGGCTTTTTTCTAGGCGGAAATCCTCGCCTGAAATCTTCTCATTATTGAGATATGCGCCACCTTCTTTAACGATGCGGCGAGCAGCCGATTTCGAGTCAACAACCCCTGATGCTGCTAGGAGATCAACCCACGTAGGAATCTCTTCCTTTGCATTGATCGTAACTCGTGGCAACTCACTTAGTGCACTAGCAAGAGTTGCTTCATCGAGTGTTGCAAGATCGCCTTGACCAAAGAGAGCGCGCGCAGCCTCTTCAACGCGAACAGTTGTCTCTTCGCCGTGAATCAACGCTGTCAATTCGCGTGCAAGTGCGCGATGAGCTGCACGTGCGCCAGGATTTTCTTGATGCTCTTTCTCTAGCGCTTCAATCTCTGCGCGTGATTTAAATGAGAAGACCTTAAGGAAGTTGATGACATCTTTGTCGTCAGAGTTAAGCCAATACTGGAAGAAAGCGTAAGGCGATGTCATCTCTGGATCTAGCCATACGCTGCCGCCAGCGGTCTTTCCAAACTTAGTTCCATCCGCCTTAGTAAGCAGTGGAACTGTTACAGCATGACCACTCCCCCCTTCAACACGACGGATGAGATCAAGACCAGCAACAATATTTCCCCATTGATCTGATCCTCCTAATTGCAATGTGCAATTGTTGCGACGGAAGAGTTCAAGGAAATCAAATGCTTGCAGTACTTGGTATGAGAACTCTGTATAAGAAATTCCACCTTCGAGGCGATTAGCAACTGAATCTTTGGCAAGCATCTGGTTAACGCTGAAGTGCTTTCCAATATCCCGTAGGAATTCGATTGCAGATAAAGGAGATGTCCAATCAAGATTATTGACCACGACCGCTGGGTTATCTGATGCTTTGAAATCTAAGACAGAAGAGACTTGGCCTTTGATGCGAGTGACCCAATTTTCAACAATTTCTGTGCTATTGAGAGAGCGCTCTTCATTACGGCCACTGGGATCTCCCACTAGACCTGTAGCTCCTCCAACAAGTGCGATCGGATGATGGCCGGCTATTTGGAAACGACGAAGAACTAAGAGAACGACGAGGTTGCCTACGTGGATGCTCGGTGCAGTGGGATCAAAGCCAATGTAGAGAGTGATGGGCTTTTCTAGCGCCTTGGCCAACTCTTTCTCATCGGTGGTCTGTGCAATAAGCCCGCGCCAGCGCAGGTCATCGAGAAATTGACTCATACGCTCATCATGCCTGAAAAGGCTTGAATCTTGGCGGAGAAATTCGCTTCAAAGGCTGTTACTTCGCTCTTAAGAATCGCCAACTGACGGGCAACTGCTGCTGGAGCTGTGCCTCCATAGGTAGTTCTCGAAGTGAGAGCACCTTCAACAGTAAGAACATCACGTATCGCTGGGGTGAGCGCTGGATGCACCGAGGAGAAATCCTGATCGCTTAACTGATGGAGATCAATTCCTTGTGACTCGGCCAGGGCTACACACTTTCCAGCGGCTTCATGAGCGATAGCAAATGGGATATGTGCTCGCACTAAGAAATCGGCAACTTCGGTAGCTAGTGAGAATCCCGCTGGAGCCGCTGCTGCCATCTTCGCGCGATCAAAGGATGTCGTTGCAACCATTCCTGTCACCGCAGGGAGAACGAGAGCCAAAGTGTCAAACGAATCAAAGAGCGGCTCCTTATCTTCTTGAAGATCGCGGTTGTAGGCAAAGGGCAGACCCTTGAGCATCGCAAGCACACCTGAGAGATTTCCAATCAAGCGACCGGCTTTACCTCGTGCAAGTTCTGCGACATCCGGATTCTTCTTCTGAGGCATGATTGATGAGCCTGTTGAGAAAGCATCTGAAACATGTGCCCAACCAAATTCGGTAGTCGCGAGAATGCACCACTCTTCGCCAATGCGTGAGAGATGATTTCCAACCATAGCCAGGATAAAGAGCGCTTCTGCAACAAAGTCGCGATCTGAAACACCATCGATACTATTTCCTGCAGTGCGCTTAAATCCAAGTGCTGTTGCAGTTGCTTCAGGAGATAACGGCAGCGATGATCCAGAGAGCGCTCCGGATCCGAGGGGACTTACTGAGGTTCGCGCTAACCAATCATCGATACGATCGAGATCACGATTAAATGCGTGGGCATGCTTTGCTAATTCGTGTCCGAAGAGAACTGGTTGGGCGTGCTGCATATGAGTGAAGCCAACAGATGGCGCATCTGCATATTCAGTTGCCTTTGCAATCAGAGCTTCTTGTAGGGCAATGATCTTGGTTGCCGTATCGAGCATCGCATCGATGGCATAGAGTCTTAGGTCGGTAGCAACCTGATCGTTGCGAGAACGGCCAGCACGGAGGGCGCCACCAATCTCGCCAAGCTTCTCTGTCAGGCCTCGCTCAAGGGCTGAGTGAACGTCTTCATCGCTAACGGTGTAGACGAATGCCCCTGAGGCTACTTCTGCAAGTAATTCACGAAGTGCTTTGCGAATCGCAGACGCTACATCTGATGTCAGAAGACCTGAAGACTCAAGAACATCGAGATGCGCAAGAGATGACCGCAGGTCATAGGGAGCAAGGCGCCAATCAAAGTGCACGCTTCTCGATAAGGCAAAGACAGCATCGGCTGGCTCTTCTGAAAATCTTCCACCCCATAGCGCCATCTTGCTACCTTCTCTTCTTTGTCGTCGGTGTGCTCTTCTTAACTCTTGGTTTTCCAGCAAACGCAAGTAACTCTCCAGCTAGCGCGGCACCGCCTGTAGCGCTTCGAGAGACAACGAGAACTGTGTCATCACCGGCAATTGTTCCGATAATCTCTTTGATTCCTGAATGATCGAGCGAACTGGCAAGCAACTGTGCTCCCCCAGGCGGTGTCCTGAGTACAGCCAAGTTTCCACTTGATTCAACGCTAATGATCAGATCATGTGGCAGAGGCATTGAACGGGCAAATGATGAATCAGCAGAATCAACAATGGAATAGACCATTTCCCCTGCGCTGTTTCGTATCCGCACAGCACCGATCTCTTCAATATCGCGACTAGCGGTGGCCTGTGTGACTGCGTATCCACCTTTTTTGAGAGCTTGAACGAGATCTTCTTGGCTATGTATGCGACCTGTGGCAATAGCTGCGATAGCAGCGCTTCTACGCGCTGAAACTGAGTTAATGGGTTGGACTTTAGCCATGGATAACCTCTTTCAGAACCGTCTTGAATACTGCGATGAACTTGTCAATCTGTACTCTCGTCACAATCAGCGGTGGAGCAATGCGGATGGTGCTTTCATTTGCGGCATTAACAATTACTCCTGCATCTAACATCGCTGATGCCACCTGCTTGGCAATCGGTGTTTCGAGCTCGATCCCCAGAAGCAGACCGCGTCCACGTACTTCTCTGACTCCATCTACAGCTGAAAGGCTCTTCTTAATCTTCTGCTCATGCTGCTTAGCGGCTTTCATTAATGAGTTCTTTTCAATGACATCAAGAACAGCATTTCCTGCAGCACAGGCAATTGGATTTCCACCAAAGGTAGTTCCGTGATCGCCAGGTTGGAGCAGATGTGCAGCACCTCCAAAAGCGATGGTTGCACCGATTGGAAGACCGCCGCCGAGACCTTTAGCAAGCGTCAGAATATCTGGGCGCACTTTCTCGTGTTCATATCCAAACCATTGACCAGTTCGGCCGATACCGGTTTGTACACAATCAAAGGCAAGAAGCGCCCCTGTCTCATCGCAGATTCTGCGCAGTCCTGCGAGGTATCCATCATCGGGGGTAATGACACCTGCTTCACCCATGATCGGTTCTACGATCACCATCGCCGTCTTCTTCGTTACAGCCCGACGCATCGCAGAAAGGTCACCGAAAGGAACATGGGTAACGCCCTTGAGTAGTGGAAGAAACGGTTCGCGTTTTGCTGGTTGGCCGGTCAGTGAGAGAGCGCCCATCGTGCGACCATGAAAGGCACCTTGAGTTGCGACAATTCGCCGGCGACTTGTTCGGCGAGAAATCTTTAACGCGGCCTCATTTGCTTCGGCACCTGAGTTGCAGAAGAAGACACGAGCTGAACAATCACCGGTCATCGTTTGCAATCGTGCAGCTAGGCGCAGACCTTGAGGGTGTGCAAAGAAGTTACTGACATGGCCCAGAGTTGAAATTTGAGAAGTAACAGCTTTTACGACAGCAGGATGGGCATGGCCGAGAACGTTTGTTGCAATCCCGGCAAGAAAGTCTAGGTAGGTGTTGCCTTGACCATCCTTGACGATGCAACCCTTGCCGCTAAGAAAAACACGTGACGGAACTCCGTAATTGGCGATCATCAGATCGTTCCAGTTCAATGATTGGCTCTTCTTACTCATGCGCTCACCAGAGTTCCACCTGAGTTTTCAAGCGCAAGAGCAAAGGCCTGTGGGTCCCGTCCATCAATGATTCGTACCGCTCGAGCTCCACTATCGATCGCCTCTAAACATGCAGCAACCTTTGGAGCCATGCCTTCTGAAAAAGTATGTCTGATGAGATGGAGATCATCGCGAGATATCGAAGAAATCAGCGAATCGACATCAGGCCAATTGCGGTAAATGCCTGCGACATCTGTCATCACAATAAGAGTGTGCGCATCTAAGGCCCCAGCGATTGCAGCTGCAGCTAGGTCAGCGTTGATATTGAGAGCGCCGCTACCGTCTTCATCCGAGGCAACCGGTGAGATCACTGGAACTAGTGAACTATTCAGCGCTTGACTGATTGTTTCGGTCTCAACTGAGATAACTTCACCAACAAAGCCAAGATCGACAGGAGTGCCATCGACAAGCTGGGTAAGTTTCTTCGCTTTAAGTACGCCGCGACCTGAGATGGCAATTGCAGGTATTGAACGAGCGCTCAAAGAGTTGGCGATCTCTGGCCCCACTTGGTTAACTAGGACTTCTTCTACGGCCGCCAGCGTTGCCTGGTCGGTAACTCTAAAACCACCGATGAATTCAGGGGTAATTCCTCTGGCTGCAATCTCGGCGTTGATCTGTGGTCCACCGCCGTGGACTACAACCACTCGCAAGCCCCTGGCTAGAGCCTGACCAATTGCAGAGGCAAATAGCCCTGCATCATCTGTAATTGCATGGCCACCAAATTTCACAACAAGGGTTTGGCTCATATTCCAATACCTTGGATGGATAGACCTGTGTTCTGAGGTAAACCGCAGATGAGGTTTGCATTCTGAACAGCCTGACCTGCAGCGCCTTTTCCTAAATTATCGATAGCAATGCTCACGATTGCTCGCTTTGTATGTGAGTCAACCGCAACCTGAATATGGGCTGAGTTACTCCCAAAGACTGAGGCTGTTGCAGGCATCTGTCCTTCAGCCAGCACAGAGACAAACTCCTGTTCTGCGTAGTAGGCGTTGAAGTGGCTACGCAGCTCATCGGTTGATACAAACTGATCTAAAGCCACCGTTACCGTTGCCAAGATTCCTCTCACCATCGGTGCAAGCATGGGCGTAAATGAGATGCGAACTTCTTTACCTGTTGCCGCAGTGACGCATTGCTCGATCTCGGGTGTATGTTGATGGACTCCCCCGAACTTGTATGAAGTCATCGATCCCATGATGGCACTCGCAAGAAGGTTTGCTTTTAGGCTTCGCCCTGCGCCAGATGTACCGGAGGCTGCAACGACAACAACGTCACTGAGGTGAGCATAGGGAGCAAGTGGGGTGAGGGCCAACGCGATCGCTGTTGCATAGCAGCCAGGGTTTGCAACTTTCTGCGAAGACTTAATTGTGGCCGCATTGTTAGCAATCTCTGGCAGCCCGTATGTCCAGTAACCTGCGTGGACTCCCCCGTAGTACTTCTCCCACGCTGATGGATCTTCGAGACGAAAATCTGCTCCGATATCAACAAACTTCATCGATGGTTTGAGGCTCTCAATTGCAGCAACAGCCGATGCTGACTCTCCGTGCGGAAGAGCTAAGAAGATGAGTTCACAATCCTTGAAGACTTCGCCTGAGAATGCTGCAAAGTTCTTGCCGGAATACGTAGTCAATTGCGGATGAATAGCGGTGATTGCCTCACCAGCGTTTGTGTGAGCCGAAACGACATCAACGTCAAATTCAGGATGCGTTGAAAGGATGCGAAGGAGCTCTCCCCCTGCATAGCCACTGCCGCCGACGATGCCGATTTTCATGGCGTCAGAATACAGGCGGATCAATATTTATGCAATGATCTGCATAATTATGCAGTACGGAGAGTCGCTCCAGTTGCCTGCGAAGCCTGAGCTACGGCAGCCTCGCGAAGTTCGGTGATCTCAGCACCAGTGAGCGTGCGATCCGGTGCTCTAAAGACCAAGGCGAACGCTAGTGAAACCTTGCCATCGCCGATCTTGTCGTAGCGATCAAAGAGAGTGATTGATTCAAGAAGCGGACCGGCACCCTGACGAAGTGCGCTCTCAACATCAGCAGCAGCTATCTTTTCATCAACGATCAGTGCCACATCCTGCAAAGCTGCAGGCATTGTTCCGACTGTTGTTGGGCGAACTCGTGGTGATTCAGGCAGTGCGCTCAGGGCCACTGCAAATGCGGCACTTCGTGGAGGAAGGCCGTACTTGGCGATGATTCGCGGATGAAGCTCTCCCGCATGTGCAACAGCTTTACCGTCGACGATCAATTCGGCGCAACGACCTGGATGCCAGGGTGCGAATTGGCTGCGGGCAATATTCCATGGAAGATGACAGAGATCGAGAATATCTGAAGCTGCTGCAATTGCATCCTGCCAACCGTATGAACGAGATGATCCCTGCCAATCCTCGTTCTCGACCTTTCCTACAAGTAAGCCGGCAACATGGAATCCTTGTGGAGGAACGCTGGCGTAAATCTCTTTAATCACATCTACTGAGGGGCGAGAGCCAATCTCTGGGAATATGCCATCGACTAGTTTCTGCGAACTTCTAAAGATTGAACCCATCTCAAAGATGGCAAAGTCTTTTGCACCACGAGAAATATTGCGGGCAGCAACTTCGATAAGGCCTGGAACTAAATGCACTCTCATCAGTGGAAATTCTTCGGACATCGGATTTGCGATTGCGTAGGTAGAAGCGCGCTCCCCCACGAATCCCATAAAGTCGATCGTCTCTTGGTTGGTAAATGGGAAGGTCTGGACCTCTGCTAAACCACGCGCTGCCAACATCGTGGCAACAGCGCGGCGACGTTTCTGAGTTGATGTTAAAGATGCATGAAGTGGTCGCGGTGGCAAGATTGAAGGAATCTTGTCATAGCCGATCATCCGAGCAACTTCTTCGGCTAGATCTGCTGGCGTCAATAGGTCCCAGCGCCATGATGGAGGATCAACTTCAAAGGTTGTCTCATCAACATCGCAACCAACTGCGCGGAGGAGCTCTGCAATCTTTGCCGGCGCAATCTCGATACCAAGGATGCGAGAGATATAAGAAGGATCTAACATCAAAAGTGGCGCATAGCGAGGCTTTCCATCAAAGACGGTTGCCACATGTTGAGCTGAGCTATTCTCGGTCAGAAGTTGGACAAAGCGAGCAGAGGCAAACTCTGCCAATGATGGGTCCACGCTTCGTTCAAGGCGACGTGAAGCCTCTGATGACAACTTATGGCGACGTGAATTCTTGGCGATACATACTGGATCAAAGCGAACGGCTTCTAGTGCAATCTCTGTTGTCGCCTCTGAGATTTCAGAGGAGGCGCCACCCATGGTTCCAGCAAGTGCCAGTGGTTGCTCGTCATCACAGACCATCAAGTCATCGGGATGGAGTTGGCGAACCTGACCGTCTAACGTTGTAAACGGTTGAGCCTTTCCTGCGCGCTTGATTGTAAGCCCGCCCTTGATCTTAGATTTATCAAATGCGTGAAGAGGTTGACCGAGTTCAAGCATCACGTAATTGGTTACATCAACAACCAATGAGATCGAACGCATCCCCATCTTCTCGATGCGACGACGCATCCACAATGGTGTCGTTGCAGCCGGATCGAAGTTGGTGAGCGTGCGCAGATAGAAGACTGATGCCGTTGCTGGATCGTCAATCTTTGCGGAATCGCCCTTATCGGTTTCTGCGAAGGTAAGACCACGTAGCGCATCTACTGGATCCTTATAAGAAAGAGATAGAGATGCTGCGACCTCTCGCGCGATACCTCTAATACTCAAGGCATATCCACGATCTGGATTGACTGAGACGTCAAAGATGACATCGTTGATCATTAAACCTTCGATTGCATCCTGACCAATGGCTACGCTCCCCTGCGCGAAAGTCATAATCCCTGAATGATCTTCACCTAGTCCAAGTTCGCGAGCAGAGCAGATCATTCCGTTGGATGTCTTTCCGTAGGTCTCGCGAGCTGCGATTGCAAAATTTCCAGGAAGCACTGCGCCAGGCAGGGCGGCAACAATGAGATCGCCTACTACGAAGTTGGTGGCACCGCAGATTACGTACCGTGTTGACCCTTCTCCGCAATCAAGACCTACATATCGAACGGGCTTCTTAAACTCGGTTAGCTCTTCAATGCTTAACACCTGTGCGAAGACAAGTGGTCCAGTGAGATCTGCTCCCTGGTGAATGATCTCTTCAACCTCAAAGCCAACACGAATAAGGCCATCTGAAATCTCTTCAGCGGTGACTGATGCTGGGATATCTACAAACTCTTTGATCCACGATAAAGGAGCGCGCATTTAAAGACCCACTCCGAACTGGCGTGTGAAACGAAGATCGCCTTCCACAATGTCATGCATGTCAGTAATTCCGTGGCGCACCATCAATGTGCGCTCAAGTCCCATTCCAAATGCAAAACCTGTATAGATATCGGTGTCGATGCCACATGTTGCAAGAACGCGAGGATTGACCATGCCACAGCCACCCCATTCGATCCAACGACCGTTGAAGTAAATATCTACCTCGGCGCTTGGCTCAGTGAAGGGGAAGAATGAAGGACGAAGACGAGTGGTTACATCTGGGCCAAACATATGGCGAGCAAAATTATCGAGCGTACCCTTCAGGTGAGCCATCGTGATTCCCTTGTCGATGACAAGGCCTTCCACCTGATGGAAAACAGGTGAGTGTGTGGCATCGAGTTCATCTGCTCTAAAGGTACGGCCTGGGCAGATTACATAAATTGGCGGCTCTTTATCGAGCATCGTGCGAATTTGAACAGGTGATGTATGTGTACGCAGAACGATTCCAGATTCAACTGGTTCGATAAAGAATGTATCTTGCATGGTGCGGGCTGGATGATCTGCTGGAATATTGAGGGCATCGAAGTTAAGCCATCCCGATTCGAGTTCTGGACCTTCTTCAACTGAGAATCCTTGCTCAATAAAGAAGTCAGAAATCTCATTCTTAATAATCGTGATCGGATGAAGGCCGCCCTTATGGGCACGAGATGCTGGCAAAGTGATGTCGACGACTTCATCGCGTAGAACACGCTCATCTTGCTCGCGCTCGAGAATCGCAGTTGCCTCTTCCAGAGCTGCTGCAATGGCAGCCTTTGCCTCACCGATGATCTTTCCAACGGATGCCTTCTGGTCTGCTGGAAGTGAACCCAGTGATCTGCTTGCTAGAGAGATAGGCGATTTATCGCCGGCATGTGCCAAGCGAGCTTCCTTAAGAGCTTCAAGGTCGGCTGCTGCAGTAAACGCTTTACGCGCATCAATGACCCACTGCGAAACCTCAGCCTGATTCATGGGGCTTATTCTAACCGCGAGAAGGGCGAGAAAGGGCGAACATTACGATCGATGCCGCCGCAGAGAGATTGAGACTCTCTGCCTGACCCGACATGGGGATCGCAACAGTACGAGCATTAATCGCTAGTTGATCGCTACTTGTACCCGCACCCTCATTTCCAAAGATTGCAATGCAAGGACCGCTGGCGCGAAATTCTTCAATTGACTCACTCGCATGCGATGAGAGAACAAGGCATTCCGGGTTGCCCAAAGCCGCAAGAACTTCAGCGAGCTCGAGAGATTCAAATACTGGAATATGCCAGAGGGAACCGGCAGTTGAACGAACAACCTTAGGCGAGTACATATCAACGCTATCTGGAGAGGTGATTACTGCTCGCGCACCAAAGGCATCGGCTGATCGAAGAATTGTGCCGGCATTTCCTGGATCTTGAATGCGGTCCAAGTAGATGATGAAAGATTCTGATGTGAGCGCTAGCTCTGCAAGATTATGTGTTGGGATTGAGCAGACCATAAGAACACCCTGTGGCGTTACCGTTGATGTCATCTCCTGCATAACCGTTTCAGATACCTCAACTACATTTACTTCGGAGATATCAAGATCAGATGTTCGCTTGATCCCGGCAGGGCTCAGATAGAGAGTCTCAATCGAAGGACCATTCTGAGAAGTCAGCGCTTCGCGGAGTGATTGCATTCCCTCTGCGATAAAGAGGCCAGAATTTGCACGCTCTTTACTTCCCCGTGAACCAATAAGAGCCTTCACTCGCCCAACGTGCGGCGAATGAAGGCTCTCAATCATTGGTTGATCGCTTGCGTAACGAGTTACGCAGAGACCAAGCTCTTACGAGCTAGATCAACAAGGGTCTTAAATGTTGCTGGATCATTTGTCGCAATATCTGAAAGAACGCGACGATCAACTTCTACTCCTGCAGCCTTGAGGCCTTGGATGAAACGGTTGTAGGTCATTCCGTTTTCGCGAGCTGCTGCATTAATGCGCTGGATCCAGAGCTGACGGAAGTCGCCCTTCTTATCCTTGCGGTCATTGAATGCATAGACCATTGAGTGTGTGACTTGCTCTTTCGCCTTTGTGAAAAGACGTGAGCGCTGACCACGGTAACCGGCTGCACGAGCCAGGGTTGTACGACGCTTCTTTGCTGCGTGGACACCACGTTTTACTCTTGCCATTTAGCGCACGCTCCTTACTTCAAACCAAGCATGCGCTTGGCTGTCATTGTGACGGTTGACTTTGCTGACTTCTCTTGGCTAAGACGACGAGTGACACGTGAAGATTTACGCTCCAAAAGGTGGCGCTTTCCTGCACGCTCATGCATGATCTTTCCTGAACCTGTGACGCGGAAGGTCTTCTTCGCACCACTGTGGGTTTTCATCTTTGGCATTGCTGTCTCCTGTGCCTACTCGGTTTTTACTTCTCTGCTTCTTGCTTTGCCTTCTCAGCAGCTGCTCGAGCCGCCTTCTGTTCTGCAACTGCTTCGGTCTTCTTTTTCGTCGGACCTAATACCATCGTCATATTTCGACCCTCTTGCTTTGGGGCGAACTCAACGAATCCATGTTCTGCGACATCTTCTGCAAGACGTTGCAATAACTTAAAGCCCATCTCCGGACGAGTTTGTTCACGGCCACGAAATTTCATCGTGATCTTCACCTTGTCGCCACCCTTAAGGAACTTCTCGATTGCGTTCTTCTTAGTCTCGTAATCGTGATTTTCGATCTTGGGCGTCATTCGCACTTCCTTCACCACAATGTGGGTCTGGTTCTGACGAGCCTCGCGCGCCTTCTGTGCTGCTTCATACTTGAACTTTCCAAAGTCCATGATTTTGCAGACAGGTGGGTTGGCTTCTGGGGCGATCTCAACGAGGTCGAGACCGATTTCATCTGCCATGGCAAGGGCTGCTTCGATATCTACAACTCCGACTTGCTCACCGGTGTAATTGATGAGGCGAATTTGGGGTGTGCGGATACGATCATTGATGCGCGGTTCAGTTGTGATTTCTGCTCCTTCGGTTGGTCTTCATCTTCTTCTGATGTAACAAGAAGTTTCTGCATGAGGACACCGCCGACAGTGATGAGCGGATAATCCGCAGGACCCAATGGGCCCACATCATCTGACATAACCGTACTCGCCGGGGCGATGTAGGTGGGAGCGGTGAGCTCCTCTTGCAGTAACTCAACGTTACTGGTCTGCTGGAAAGGATACCTGAGGGTCTACCCGATCGAGAAATCGAGGCTAGGGAGCCGTGTAATCCACGAGCGCGTTGGGGGCAAGGCGCGGACAACTCTGGCCAGGGGCGATTACCCCTTCAAAGTGCCACCATTCGTTGGCATAGACGCGACAGAGGCCAAAGCGGGAGCCATTCTTCTCAAGCCAGAGAGCGCCGGGTCTATCGCCTGGGTAATTGACATCAATGGCAAGACCTTGCGGATGATGAGAGTTCTGTGGAGGTAGGACCCACTTTGCCGCCTCGGTCTCGTTGCCATACTTTCTCACCGCTTCTGCAAAGAGAGTTTCTTGACGATCGCGTGTTCGAAAACCAGATGAGATGTAGAGAGTGACTCCATCTGCTGCGGCAAAAGATGCAGCTGCGTTAAAGCGAGCAGTAAGCAGCGGGTGTAGATCGAGAACTTGCCCTGACGCTGTCGCACTTTCGGTTAACGGGCCATCACCTAAAGAGCTCATTGATAATGGACATGAATTCTTCGTTGTTGTGAGAGTAATAAGGTTCTGGCTATCTACGCAGAAAGTCTCAGCGGCTCTCGGCGAACTCGATTCTCTATCCTCTGTGATGACGACATCTGTCGGAATCGCATCTAGTGCGATAACTCCAACTCCGATAAAGCAGGGGAAAAGTACGCTCAGGAGGAAGGCGACTGAGCCCCTGCTGTTCCAGGATCGATCTCCCGTATTGCCCTTACTCATATATCTAAAGTTACTCCACTTTTGAAGTCGCAGATCAGCCCTGCGCCACATACTCTTATCTCATGGCAACAGAGGCTGGATCTGCGAAGAACGCTGGTAGCGAAGTGGTCTATGACGTCACCAGCGCCCCTAAATCTCTCACCAACGATCTCTCCGGTCGCCAAAAGCGATACTTCATCTCAATGATGATTAGAACCTTATGTTTCATTCTCACCGTGATCTTGCCTAGCCCATTTCGTTGGATTGCTCTGGCGGGGGCGGTGACCCTTCCGTACATCGCTGTCGTAATCGCAAATGCTGGACGCGAGACGATTACCCCAGGATC
>JACCDV010112658.1_pt1 | contig 13463 bp, 7 predicted proteins | sample 7446131 | NCBI WGS metagenome assembly JACCDV01 (sample SAMN15323448, study PRJNA562643) | freshwater metagenome | isolation source: river surface water | place: USA:Blue River Watershed | collected 2017-08-17 | reverse complement strand
GCTTGCAAGCTCACCAACGGCATCACATCATCCAACAAAGCACGCGGCGTGACTGCCTCGCGGGCTTGGTCGCGGCGACGCACAAAGTCGTGCACACTTTTGATCACCTTACCCGCACGTTCGGCTTGTTGACCAATGCGCTGAATGGCGCTGCTGAGGTTGTCGGCCAGTTGTGGGTCTGTCACGGCGGCATCTTTGAGTAAGTTCATGCTGCCGGTGGCGTAGCTGGAAATTGCAGCCAACGGTTGGTTCAGCTCGTGGCTGAGCAAGGACGCCATCTCGCCAACCGTGGCAAGGCGTGCCGTCGCTTGCAAACGTTCTTGGCTGGCGCGTGACACCTCTTCCACGCGGCGCTGCTCGCTGATATCAAGCACCGCGCCCATCCAGCCTGTTTGTTCGCCAAGTGCGTTGATGAGCGGGGCTTCAAAAATCATCACCGCAAAACGCTCACCGTTTTTGCGCATGAACACCGACTCCGCACCTTCGCGCGGCGGGGCATTACCGGCCAAACGCAAGGCTTGTCGCTGGCCGTATTCGTCCACCATCTCGGGCGGCCAATACGGGGCAGGGATGCTTTTGCCGATCAGCTCATGCGGCTCAAAGCCGACCATTTCACAAAACGCAGGATTGACGTAAGTGATGCGACCTTGCTTGTCACGCGCACGCAAACCCGTCACGAGTGAGTCTTCCATCGCTTTGCGAAATGCCAAGGCGTTGGCCAAATCCAACTCCACACGCTGGCGGCGACGCATGTCACGCGCCAGCATGATGAGCACCGTCACCAACGCCAGCGCCATGGCCGTGACCAAAGCGGTCAAGACATTGGGGAACAAATCAGGTGCACCCCGCCAGCTGTCCATGCGCAACACCATGGTGTGCCCTGGCAAGTCAATCAAGTGTTTGGCGATGAACACCCGCGAACCGCGACGAGCCGTGCCATGCATGGCCAAACGCGTGCCGTCCGATTCGGTGAACGAGACCTCTTGGCTACGTGTGAGCTGCGGGCCCACCATGTTGACCAAAATTTCATTCAAGGAATACGTGGCGACGGTGTATCCCGTCAACTCACCCTCGGTGATGACAGGCAAACACAGGTCCATGATTTCTAGGCCGAGCCCATCGGTTTGCGGCACATAAGTACTGGCTCCATAGCCTGGGCCGCTTTGGCGACGCGCCACGCCACAGGCCTGCACCACTTCGGGCTGATTGGCATCACGCCCAAAACGATGGAACACAGGCGCACGAAACGGCGTGTCCACACTTTTGATCACACGCAACTCCGCATCGCGCAACTCCAGGCGCAACCACTCGCGATGCTCGCGCAGCATCACGTGTGCGTCTTGCTCCCAAGGCGCTGCGCTGCGATCGGCGTATTGAAGTGCTTGCAGACTTTGCACATTGCGGGTAAGAGCCGTGCGAATGTCGGTCACCGCGTCGGATGCATCACGCTCCAAACGACTTTGTTCTTGACCAACCTCGTAGCGCCCAGCCAACCACACCAAGGTGCTGAGCATCGTCAGCACCAGCGCGACCAACAGGCCCCATAGCACCCATCGGCGAACTTGCGGTGCGGGCGTGAACAACATCAGTCGACCTTGGTCACGCGCGGGTCAGACCACGTGCCATCGACATGGAACTCACTCGTACCGGCCCGAATGAGCGGCTTTGACAAAACAGATTGCGCCAAATAACTGGTCAACCCAATCAGTGGGTTGATCGTGGCCACATACAAAGAGGCCGTACCCGCATTGATCTCTGGCACCACCACCACCTTGAGGTCTTGGGTTTCGCGCACCACGTCGGCACGCCCCTCAATCAGAGCGCCAGCGACCACGCCTTTCATTTGAAGGTTGTTGGTGTAGGCCACACCTTGATCCATGCGGACATCGCCCCGCACAAAGTCAAAAGCAAAACCCTCGCTGAACACATCTCGAAAGTCCAAGGTCAAGCGACGTGGCAACGCTTGTAAGTTCAGCACACCTAGCAAACGGGCAGCACCAGGCTCCGTCTTAAGAAACTGCCCTTTCTCAACCAACAAATTCATCTTGCCGTCCATGCTGGCGTAGTCGAGGGTGATGGGCGAACCTTGCCACGAGACATCACCTTCCAAACGACCCTCGCCACCACGAATTGCGTCTGGTGTACCAAGTCTCGCAAGCAAGCCCCCGCTGTCTCGCAATACCAAGGCAAAGTTCAAGTGCGTACGGCGCGTGCGTGGACCGGTGGTTGCCCAGCTGCCAGACGCGTTGAACGTGGCTTCTGGCATCGCCAAATTCAACTTGTTCAAGCGCCACTCGCGCGCCGAATTGGCACCTGCGCGATTGACGGCCTCAATCTCTAAACGGCCCAGCTTTTTGTTGCGCAGTGTCAATTCATTCACCACGATATCCAAGCTAGGGATGCTGCTGGGCTGCTCAGTCAGCAGGCGTTCGACATCCGAAACAGAGCTCGGGGGAATATTCAAATAGGCGAGTCGAACATAGAGCTGCGCTGGCATATTCCCATTGGGTGAGCGCACCTCAGCTGAGCCATTGAGCTCATCGGCGCTGATGTTCACACGCCAAACATCCGCTTGTCGGGTCCCGCCGATCACCACTTTGTGGATGATGCGATCAGACACTTTGACCTGTCCCGCCTGAATGGTTGCATAGGTAGGGATGTAATCTTGTGCGTTGTCTGCACTGGCCTCTTGCCCAACCACTGACTTGTTAGATGTTTTGGTTTTCACCAAAGAAGCCCCCGTCAGTTGCGACATCGCTGCGCCCCAAGCATCTATGTCCACCGTAGCGAGTTGCATATTCAAACTCACGGCGTTGTCGCGCATCGGCACGGCATCTGATGCCGACTGCCCCAGGGCAATGCCGCCACGAATCACGCGCGTGCGGGGCCCTGTCAAATCACGCACATAGGCAACAGACACCCATCGATCTAACGAAACTTTGATTTGATCTTGCAGCACACGCGCTCTAGGCTGCAAAGACTCTGGTGTCAGCTGCTGCTCAATCCGCAAGGGCATCGCAGCTGCGGCAACTTTGTTCAATGGCGCTGGCAGGCCCAGCGCCATGCCTTTGAGGTCACTTTGAATCAACAATTCCGGCTGCCCGCGACGCAAGCCCAGGGTGGCGGTATAGGTGGCTTTGCCTGTGGCACGCTGCGCCAGGCGTGAAGCGAAGCCCAGTTCACGCGCTTGTCGCAAGCCCTCAGCCGTCAAATGTCCGTCTATCTTGAGCTGCAAAGGCGATTTGTCTTCGTGGGCGGCGAACGACAAACCGCCATCCAATGTGGCTTCGCCACCCAGCAGGTCGGCACGCAAGTTTTCTAATTTAAAGCCGTGCTCACTGAAATGAAGTGTGCCTTTGGCATGCCCCAGCACAGGTGTGCCTGGAATAACTTGCAAAGCGTTATCCGCAAAGCCAACGCTGCCCTGCACCTTAGACGCATCCAGCTGTTGAATGGGCAAAGTCAAAGCCAATTTGTAAGTGGCATCCCCATTGCCTTGACTTTTGTTCAGCACCCCACCCGTCAAATCATTGAGTGCTGTTTTAGCCACTGTGTCCAACACCTGCTGCAAAGGGCCACGGCCTTCACCCGTCACGCTCACCACGGTCTGCGCCAAGTTGGGAATATGCGCTTCGACCTTTTGCCATGTCACATCAGGCGCGCCAGCAAGTTGGGTGCGGCCTTTGAAATGCAGAGCGCTTCGATCAAACACAAGCTCACCATTGATTTGCGTCAGCGCTGGCCACTGAGACGCTGACACACCTTTGGCTTTGCCAGAAGGCGAGGGCACGTACGCATATTCACCATCGGCCACTTGCACAACGATTCGGAACTCGCCTTGTTTGGGGTTGTCAAACGGCATGTCGTTGAGGTTGCCGCGCAGTCGTAGGCTCACACGACTCGCATCCCCGTTGCGCACCGCATCGCGCACATAGCTGCGCACATCGGCTGACAAAGTGTTGGGCAGATAACGGTACACCTGCGCGACTTTGGCGCGGCTGATAGAGGCGGTCAAATCCAACACACCCGGCAAGCGCGTATCACCCTCGCCGGTTTTCCAATTGCCACTGAACTCGCCCGCGAGATCGTCGTTCAACACACGGCCTTGCGTGAACTGCAAGGCCACCTCATCGCCTTTGAGCTGCCAAGCCAATTGCGCAGAGGCTTCATGCAAAACCAAATGAGGATCATCCAAGCCCAAAGGCAAGGTCACACTGCCTTGGTTCACACTGATGCGCGCTTTGCCGCCTTTTTGGCTCAAATCAAATTCAAGCTGTGCGCCTTGCAAACCGGGCAAGTGAGCCAATGGGCTGTCTGCTTGCGCATCTCTGCGCATGGACAACTGCCGTACTTGGCCATGTGCTGTGTAGTTGAACGCTTCATTTGTTTTTTGCCATGTCGCTTTGAGCTGGTTGACTTGGCCTTGCGGTTGTACCCGCGACAGCATGGCGCGTACTTCTTGCGACAGCGGTAGGCGCTGGCTGATTTGACTCAAAGCTTCCAAATCCAGCCGATCAGCGTGTAATGTGCCCGAAGCGAACGTATCACGCGCCCAACTCACACGCAGCACACCACCAGGCCAACGCTCTCCCTCTTGGGTGTCAAACATCAAGTCTTGGCTGCTGACTTCAACCTCTTTGCCCACAGCTTGGCCCCCTATGCGCCCCGTCACACGACGCAAACTCAAAGGCAACAAATCTGCACCCAAACGCACATCCACCGCATCCAAGGCCACATCCGCTGTGACGCCGATCAGCTCACCGTGTTGCACATCGCTCCACAAACGCACCGCACCGCGGCCTTCTTGCAAGGAAAAGCCTTTGTCCATCGACACCCATTGACGCAGCGTGGCAAGGTCGACATGCGGCAGCTCAGCAAACGACTCGCCCGACCAACTACCCACATCACCTGCAGCATGCCAAGGCGCTTGGAAGAACTTGCCTCGCACCGACAAACGCTTGCCCAATGCTTCAGGTGGCGTCACATCGGCACGCAGTTCATGGCGAAACCATTGGTTCTGAATAACCACATCGACGCCCTGCAGCGTCAACACCGGTGCGCTTGCTTGTAGCGCGGCCGCGCGACTTTCATCACGCCAATGCACCACGCCACCGCGCACCACAAATTCAGGCTGTGAGAAAAACCAGTCGGCCCCACCGCCATCACCACCTACGCTTGTATCTAAACCTGCGACCCATACATGGCCTTGGGCGTCGCGTCGAATTTCCAATTCGGGCTGTTCAATGTCGAGCTGCTCAAACTTGCCACGCAACACCGACAAAGGCGACACAGCCGCTAGCACACGGGGCAAGCTCAGGGCTTCGCGCCCTTCGCGGTCGTAAAGCTGAATGTCGCTGAGCTCAAACCAAGGCACCAGCCAACCACCTTGGGCACGAATCTGCCCAATCTCGACGCGCAGCCCCAAGGCACGTGTGGCTTGCAGCTGCAGTACTTCACGGTAGTCGCCAATTCGCGGCACAATGAAAATGTGTAACGCACTCCAAGCGAGCAACACAGCCACCCACGCAAACGCTACTAAGCCCAAGGCCCATTGCAGCGCACGTCGCCAAGCATGCTTGGCTTTGAATGGAGGTGGCAGGTTTTCAGGGGTGGAATTCACGAGTCAGACAACAGTTTCACGGTACGAGCAATATGACGGGAATTATCCCCTGCCCCATGGAAAATTTGAGTACTTATTCACGCTTCGTGCAGCGTTTGCGTCGCCGGTATGCCAACGAGCTGCCTTTGCTCCCTGTTGGCGCGCCTGTTTTGGCCACGATGCAGACGTGTTTTGAGGCCTTGCGCCAAACCCACAGCTGTGGCGATTCACTGCGCATGCTGCGCCACTTGGTGATGGAGCGCTTAGTGGTGCTCGACTGTGAGCAATATGCCAGCCTGGATGTGATCACCCGCGCTGTGACCGAACTGGGCGAATTCACACTCGATGCCGCATTCAAAGAGGCCCAAACACAGCTCGACAACAGCTACGGCATGCCCACCACACCCAGCGGCGAACGTGCCACGCTGTGGATCATCGGCATGGGCAAGTTCGGCGCACGTGAACTGAACGTGTCTAGCGACATCGACCTGATTTATGTGTACGACGAAGACGGCGAAACCACAGGCCTGCCAGATGGGCGTGGGCGCATCAGCAACCACGATTACTTTGCGCGAGCTGTCAAACTCATTTACACCTTGATTGGCGACACCACTGAGCATGGCTTTGTGTTTCGCATGGACTTGGCCTTGCGCCCCAACGGCAATTCGGGGCCGAGCGTGGTGTCGCGCCAAGCCTTGGAAGAGTATTTCTTGGTGCAGGGCCGCGAGTGGGAGCGCTTTGCATGGCTCAAGAGCCGTGTGGTGGCGCCCTTCACTGCTAAAGCCAACGCATTCGAGCTGCGTGACACGGTGCTGCCCTTTGTGTTTCGCCGCTATTTGGACTACAGCGTATTTGAGTCACTGCGTGGTTTGCACCAACAAATTCGCAAACACTCGATCACGCAGAGCGCGGGCAGGCCTGAGCGCGCCAATGATGTGAAGTTGTCGCGCGGGGGCATTCGTGAAATTGAATTCACGGTACAGCTGCTGCAAGTGGTGCGCGGCGGTCATTTCCCTGAGCTGCGCACACGGCCCACGCTGCAAGCCTTGCAGCGTTTGAGCCAAGCCAACCTGATGCCTGCTGCTACAGCAGATGCACTGGCCAAGGCCTATGTGTTTTTGCGTCAAATCGAGCACCGCATTCAATACCTGGACGACCAACAAACACATGTGCTGCCCACCAACGACGATGACTTGAACTGGATGGCACTCACGCTGGGCTTTGGCGATGTGTGCGACTTTTTAAGCCAGCTCGACAGCCACCGCGAACTGGTAGCCCAAGAGTTTGACCGCTTGCTGGGCTTGGGCGACAAACCCGACGCCTCCAACAAAGGCGATTGCAAAGGCTGCACACCCAAAAACGACTATGTCGACCTGGCCTCTTTGCTGCCCGACTTGAGCCCTCGCTTGCGTGAACGCGTCACATACTGGTCTGAACAGCCACGTGTGCGCGCCTTGCGCGACGACGGTGTGCAACGTTTGCTCAAACTTTTGCAACGCACTAACGCCTGGATTGACGATGGCCGCGTAAGTGAAGAAGCCGCTGTGCGCTGGACCGATTGGATGGAGCCGCTGCTGCGCCGTGAAAGCTATTTGGCGCTGCTGATGGAGCGCCCCCGTGTGCATGAACAACTCATGCGCTTGTTAGGCCTGGCACGTTGGCCGGCCAAATATTTGCAGCAACACCCTGGCGTGATCGACGAGCTTGCTGGGGAAGCCATGCTGAGCGAGCGTTTTGTGGCAGCTGAGTTTGAAGAGGAGCTTGAACGTCGCCTCGCCTCTTTGCAGTCCACAGGGCAAGCCGACGAAGAAACTTTGCTAAACCTCTTGCGTCGTGCACACCATGCCGAAGTGTTCCGCACCTTGGCGCGCGATGTGGAAGGACGCATCACCGTTGAACAAGTGGCAGACGACTTGAGCGCTTTGGCAGACTGTGTGCTCAGAGTCACCAGCCGCTGGGTATGGCAAAACTTCAAACAACGCCACCGCGACGAGCCCCTCTTTGCCATCCTCGCCTACGGCAAATTGGGCGGCAAAGAATTGGGCTATGGCAGCGACTTGGACATCGTGTTTGTGTACGAAGACACGCACGAACGCGCCGGCGAAATTTACTCGGCCTATGTGCGCAAACTCATCAACTGGCTGACTGTTAAAACAGGCGATGGCGATTTGTACGAAATCGACACAGCCCTGAGGCCCAACGGCAATTCGGGACTCTTGGTGTCCACGTTCGAAGCCTACGCCGACTACCAATGCCAACGCGGCGAGAACACCGCATGGACTTGGGAGCACCAAGCCATGACACGTGCGCGGTTTTGCCTAGGGTCACCAGAGCTACAAGCACGCTTTGATGCCGTGCGTGCCAATGTCATCAATGCCAAACGCGACCAAGCTGCGCTGCGCCAAGAAATTGTGGCCATGCGCGACAAGTTGCGCGCAGCTCACACTGCAAAGCCTGACTTGTTTGATGTCAAGCACAGCGCCGGCGGCATGGTAGATGTGGAGTTTGCAGTGCAGTATTTGGTGCTGGCGCATGCCCAGCAACACCCAAGCTTGTTGGCCAACGTGGGCAACATTGCCTTGCTGCTCAGCGCCGAAAAAGTAGGCTTGCTACCTGCGGGCGTGGGCGAAGCAGCAGGCAGTGCCTACCGTGAGCTACGCCGTGTGCAGCACCGCGCACGTTTGGATGAACAACCAACACAAGTACCAGCGACTGAGCTAGAAAAAGAATGTGCCGCCATCAAGGCTTTGTGGCAGGCGGTGTTTGGTTAAGCCCGTCGCTTAGCCTTGGCGAATCTTCTTTACCAGCGCCGTGGTCGAGTAGCCATCCACAAAAGGAATGGCTTGGGCACGACCGCCATAGCCCTCGACCACCTTGGTTTCGGCCAATTTGCTCATGTCGTAATCGCCACCCTTGACCAACACGTCGGGTCGTAGCTCGGTGATGATTTCCAGCGGTGTGTCTTCGTCAAACCAAGTCACCAAACTAACCGATTCAAGGGCAGCCATCAGGGCAGCTCGGTCGAGTTCGTTGTTCAGCGGGCGGTCTGGGCCTTTGCCCAAACGCTTAGCAGAAGCATCGCTATTCAAAGCCACCACCAAACTGCCGCCTAAGCTGCGGGCCTGCGCCAGGTATGAAGCATGGCCGCGGTGCAGCACATCAAACACACCGTTGGTGAACACGACGGGCCCGTTCGCTCGCAAAGCGGCCATGCGTTGCTCAGCCTCTTGTCGAGAGGCTAATTTAGATAGAAATACAGGCGGTGAAAAAGCAGTATCTGTCATGGTGCGCTCATTCTAGGCGTCACCCTGACAGGCATTCACATATCAAGACCAGTCTTTGGTCTTGTTCTCATATTTGCTTTTTTGTTCGCGCCAGTCTTTGACTGCTCGCTCAATCGCACCGAGCTCATGCATGACGCGTACCCGCTCAATCTGGCGACGACGCAATGCTGGAGCTGCACCACCCGCCCAAACTTCGACTGAATCAGGTAACAAGTTGTTGAGCTCAAGCAAACCGTCTGCCACGTGGTTGGGGTTCATGTTGACACTAAAGCTCAAGGCCACCACATCGGCCGAGTGCGCCATGGCAGCTTGTGCAATGTCGCGTACTGGCGTTTGCGTGCCCAACGACACGCAACGACAGCCTTGCAAGGTCAACAAACTTTCAACCATCAACAAGCCCAATCCGTGGGCCTCTTGCGGAAAAGTTGTCAGCAAGACCGTTGGCCCTTCACCGCTGGATACCTGAGGAATAGACACGATGGCCTGACGCATCAAGCTGCCCACGCACTCTGTGTAGAGATGCTCTTCGTGCACGGCAATGTCACCTCTGGCCCAACCGTCCCCCACCATCGAGGTCAGCGGAGCCACCACATCCACTACGAAATTCTGTAGACCGTGTTGCGACAGTGTTTTAAGCAGCTCACGACGTATGCCTTCGTGATCTTGCGTTTTCAGCATTTCAATATAAGCCGCCAAATCCTCACGTTGTGGCACATGGGCCACAGCGCCATCTTGCAAACTGGCCTCGCCGCGGCTGAGGTGTTGCAACACATCCATGGGCAGCGCCACGATGCGGCCAGGGCGATGACCCTGGTCCATCAAACGCTTGATGACGCGCAGCTTTTCAACCTGCGCCATGGGGTAACTACGCTCATCGTTGGCATCGCGCCCAGGCACAGGAAAGCCGTAGCGACGTTCCCACACGCGCAGGGTGTCCTTACCAATGCCGGTGTCACGCTCGACAGCAGCGATAGACAGCGTCAGGTTGGAATGATCGTCGCGTGAGTTCATGAACAGCAATCCCCCATGGTTGGACAAGGACAATTTATGTCCTAGACAAAAGTGCAATACTACGCCATGATTGTCTACGAAACAGGTGAGGATTGGGCATGAAATTACGTTTTGTCTTTGTTTTGACGGCTTTGCTGCATTCGTTGGCGACACCTGCTCACGCCGCCGAGGGCGTGGTTGCTGGGGTTTCGGCCTGTCCGCCGCTTTTGCAACACACCGTTGCTCGCCTGCAAGATGAAAAACCACAAAACCTTTGCCAGTATGCGGGGCAAGTGGTGGTTGTCGTGAACACCGCCAGCTTTTGCGGCTTTACCTCACAGTACAAAGGCCTTGAGGCCTTGCACGCCAAATACAAAGAGCGGGGCTTGGTGGTGCTGGGTTTTCCAAGCAACGACTTTTCACAAGAGCCTGAGAGCAACGCCAAGATCGCCGACTTTTGCGAAAACACCTTTGGCGTGAAGTTCCCCATGTTTGTCAAAACCACAGTCAAAGGCTCGGGCGCATTGCCTTTGTTCAAACAGCTGGCGGAACAAAGTGGCACGACCCCAAAGTGGAACTTTTACAAATACGTCATCAGCCGTGACGGCAAAGACGTCAAGAGCTTTAGCAGCATGACCGGCCCACAAGACAAAAGCTTTGTGCAAGAAATTGAAAAACAACTGGCCATGAAAGGTGCCACCCAATGAAGCCACGCATCGCCATTGTTGGCTCAGGCATTTCGGGCCTGTCGGCCGCGCACCATTTGCATGGCAAGGCCGAGATCACCTTGTTTGAAGCGGGTGACTATTTCGGCGGTCACACCCACACGGTAGACGTAACTCTTCCCACGCCCACAGGCATGCAAACCCACGGCGTCGATACCGGGTTTTTGGTCTACAACGAACGCACCTACCCGGGCTTGATTGCGCTCTTCAAAGAGCTGGACGTCACCACCGCCAAATCCGACATGTCTTTCTCGGTACAAGTGCCGCACAAAAATGGACAGGGCGCTTTGGAGTGGAACGGTGCCAACCTCAACACCGTTTTTGCACAGCGCAGCAACCTGTTCAAGCCCAGCTTCTTGAACATGTTGCACGATGTGATTCGCTTCAACACGCTGGCCACCGAGCTGGCCGAACGCAACCAAGACCACGAATTGGCGCAGCCATTGAGTGGCTTTTTGTTCTCGCACAAGTTCAGCGATGCATTTCGCGATTGGTATTTGCTACCCATGCTCGGCTGCATTTGGAGTTGCCCCACCGACCAAATGCTGAAGTTTCCTGTGGCGACCATGATTCGCTTCTGCCACAACCATGGCCTGATCCAAGTGAACAACCGCCCCCAGTGGTACACCGTGGCGGGTGGCGCACGCCACTATGTTGAAAAGATCTTGGCTCGCATCGCCGACAAACGCCTCAACACCCCCGTGCTCAAAATCGAGCGCGACGCCCACAGCGTGACCCTTCAAACGCACCAAGGCGCAGAGCGTTTTGACAAAGTGATTTTGGCCAGCCACGCCGACCAATCGCTGGCCATGTTGGCCGAGCCAACGGCACAAGAGCAAGCTACCCTCAGCGCCATTCGCTACCACCCCAACCGCGCCGTGCTGCACACCGACACCTCGGTGATGCCCAAAAAGAAATTGGCATGGGCGGCCTGGAACTACGAACGTGCCGCCCACGACAGCACCGAGTCCACCCGCGTGTGCCTGCACTACTGGCTCAACCTGTTACAGCCGTTACCGTTCAGCCAAGACGTGATCGTATCGCTCAACCCCGTGCGCGAAATTAACCCCGCACACGTGATTGGCGAATACGAATACGCCCACCCCGTGTTTGACCTGCCCGCCATTCAAGCGCAAGACCAGATGCCACAGCTGCAAGGCCAGCAACACACCTGGTTTGCGGGTGCATGGATGGGCTACGGCTTTCATGAAGACGGCTTCAAGGCGGGGCGCGCGGCCGCGCAACATTTGCTTGCCAGCCTGGGATGAAACACATGAGTCCCAGCGCAGCACCAGCTCAAGCTCCGCAAGCCATGATTGGTTTTGGCCAAGTGCGCCACACGCGTTTGCGGCCCAAGCGACACGCGTTCGCCTACAGTACTTTCTTTTTGATGCTGCCCATGCGCTCGCTGCAAAGCGCCCCGACCTCGGCACTGCCCATCAACCGCGCAGGCGCGATCAGCTTTCATGATGTCGACCACGGCGATGGCCGCAGCGCTGAGAACGGTGGCGCATTGGCGTGGCTCGATGAGCTGCTGCACCGCGAAGGCATCACCGATGCCACAGGTGAAACATGGCTGCATTGCTACCCACGCGTGTTGGGCTACACCTTCAAACCCGTGAGCTTTTGGTACTGCCACGCCGCAGACAACAGCTTGCGCGCCATCGTGGTGGAGGTGAACAACACCTTTGGCGAACGCCATTGTTATTTGCTTGATCGCCCGACATACGGTGTTGAGCAACGTGCCAGCAAAGTGTTTCATGTGTCGCCGTTTTGCAAGGTGCAAGGCAGCTACCGTTTTCGTTTCATGCGCACGGCTGACCGCGCCACAAACCGCACCATTGCCCGCGTAGACCACGACGATGCTGAGGGCCCGCTGATCGAAACCAGCGTCAGCGGCCAGCTCCATCCCATCACACCCGCGCTACTACGCCACGCCCTGTGGGGCTACCCGTTGATGACGCTGATGGTGATGGCACGCATCCACTGGCAAGCGCTCAAGCTGTGGCTCAAGCGTGTGCCGTTCTTCACCAAGCCCACCCCACCCCAAGATTTTGTGACCCGTTGATCAAGAGAGAAGCAAAGCCATGAACACCACCACGACCTCGGCCCCCGTCATCTCATCCACCCAAGCCATGCCTGCCGCTGCGCGGCGCGTGGTCGGTTTGCTGCAACGCTTGCAACACGGCACATTGCACGTGCAATGGCCCGATGGGCGAGTGGAACAGTTTGGTTCTGCCAACGGTGCGGGGCTCAATGCCACCTTGCATTTGCACAGCTATGCGCCACTAACGCAAGCCTTGAAATCGGGCGACATTGGCTTTGCCGAAAGTTACATTGCAGGCGAATGGACCACCAACAACTTGGCCGAATTGCTCCAGCTCTTGGTGGCCAACCGCCGCGACATGGAAGAGCTGATTTACGGCAACTGGTTGGGTCGTTTGTTTTACCGCGTGCGCCATTTGTTGCATCGCAACACCCGCAGCAACAGCAAGAAAAACATCCACGCGCATTACGACTTGGGCAACGCGTTTTACGAGCTATGGCTCGACCCCACGATGAACTATTCATCGGCTTGGTTTGACAACGACCGTACAAAGCCAATGGCTGAAGCCCAAACCGCCAAAGTGCGCCGCGCCCTGCGCATGGTGGACGCCAAAGCGGGCGACCGTATTTTGGAAATCGGCTGCGGGTGGGGCGCACTGGCCGAGTTGGGCGGCCTAGAGTTTGGCGCACGCATGAGCGGCGTCACCCTCAGCCACGAACAGCTGGCATTTGCCAACGCACGCATGCAACGCTTGGGGTTGGCCAACACCAGCGACTTGCGTTTGCAAGACTACCGCGACATCAACGACGGCCCCTACG
>JACCDV011253775.1_pt1 | contig 13476 bp, 4 predicted proteins | sample 7446131 | NCBI WGS metagenome assembly JACCDV01 (sample SAMN15323448, study PRJNA562643) | freshwater metagenome | isolation source: river surface water | place: USA:Blue River Watershed | collected 2017-08-17 | reverse complement strand
CGGCTGGTTATTGCGCAGCGAATCATCCGGGCTAAATCCCAGCACAATCTTGTCCACCCCAGCCTTGTTCATGTCGGCTATCACACCTTCATAACCTTGCTGGCTCCACACAAACTTGTCTGATCCGTCTCCGCCGTACAGCAAATCATCACCACCGTAGCCCGCCAGCAAGTCATCTCCCTTGCCGCCCTTGATCACGTTGTTTCCAAAGTTGCCCATCAGCACGTTGTTGACATCGTTACCTGTCAGGTCAATGTCTGGTGAATATCCGCTGGCATCTACCCATGCAATCGCATGCTCAATGTTGGCACCCAAGGTATAGCTGGCCAACGCTCCAACCAAATCATCTCCCTGATTGGCCTCCTCTTTGATCGTCACGTTGCTGCCGTCGTACAAGTAAACGTCTCCACCCTTGCCGCCTATCAGCTCGTCCTTGCCTCCACCACCAGAAATGAAGTCAATCCCGTCACCACCAATGATCGTGTTGTCGCCCGAGTTACCTGTGATCCACATGAATTGGTCATCACTAGACGCAAACACATCATTCGACACACTTGCTGAACCCCATGCACTGACGTAATCAGCAGCTGTGAAACCCACCTTGATCACTTCAATGTTGCTCGAAGCCACGTAATAACGTGTGTCCGTTGACGACAAGATCACCGTATCCTTGACCTTGTCCTCTTTGGTCTCAATGATCTGGTCGCGCAGTGAGTTCACGTAGTACGTGTCTGCACCCAAGCCACCCACCATCAAATCGTCACCCAGTCCACCATCGAGCACGTTGTCTTTGCCCGTACCCACCAAGCGGTCGTTGTAGCTCGAGCCAATCACGTTTTCTATGTTCAGCAAGGTATCCATGCCGTCACCCGTGGCCGTACCTGCAGTCAGATCCACCACCACAGACCTTGTAGCGTTTGCATAGTACGCCGTATCCACGCCATCAGCACCGTCTAACGTGTCAGCCCCAGCTCCACCAGACAAGGTGTCGTTGCCTTTGTTGCCCTTGATCGCGTTGTCTGAGCTGTTACCCATCAACGTAGCGCCTGTGGCAAACGTTGTTTCTAGGTTCTCAATGCCAGAACCATCTGTCAAAGCATATGAGCCAACATTGGTCACCACCGTGTCCACGCCTAAGCCACCATACGCCACTTGTGAGGCGCTGGAGAAGATGAACTTGTCGTTGCCGCTTGAGCCCACCACCGTCTCAATGTTGATCAGCACGTCCTTGCCCGAGTTGCCTACCGCTGTGCTGCTAGAGGTGGCAGTCGCAACAAACACGCCTGTGTAAGGAGCTTTGACGGTTGTTTGTGTGAAGTCAACTGTGACACCAAACGATGTATCTGAATAATCAGCCACATCGTTGCCGCCACCGCCGTCTAGCGTGTCGTCACCCACACCACCTTGCAAGGTGTCGTTGCCTGAACTCCAGAAGAAGGCTTCGTCTTTGTTGCTCGACGTTTGCTCTGCCGAGTTACCACCAAACAACACATCGTTGCCTGCCCCGCCTTTGAGCACGTCGTCGCCGTCCATGCCCCAAACGGTATCGGCTGCGCCGTTACCCACAAAAGTATCTGACAGATCCGTCAAGCCCCAAGTTTCAAAACCCCAGAACTTGTCTACTCCCAATCCATACTGACGTAAGTCAAGTGTGATCGCAGTGGCCTCAGTACTGGCATTGGCCAATACTGCATAACTCGCCTTGCTGCTATCAACTGACACCACCTCACCGTTGCTGCCATAACTCACAGCACCTGTAAGGTTGATTTTTTGAGTTAAGTCAAGTGTCAAGCCAGTAGGTCGAAGAACTTCACTGTTAGCGCCACCAAACTCTTCGATGTAGTACCAGGTACCAACTTGGGTAGATGGCGTTAATGACAACCCTCCATTTGCCAATTTCAGAGCATAGTCACCGTCAGCAGGCGTACTAGCGCCAAGGAAAGTTACATTACTTCCCGCATTAGGGCCCTGCGACCACTGCCAAGCGTTGATGTTGGGATCTGCATTAAATGATGCCCCCATGATTAATTGAGCAGTAGGTTGTGAGTTCAGGCCTAAGCCTGCCATCACGGCCGAGTACTCATTGGGATCATCAAAGCTAGCCAAATAGCCTTTGACGCTTTCAACATTTTTTAACTTGGCATAGTTAGCGTAGTCAGCATAGCCGCGATTTTCATCAAGATCTTGAATTCGATATTCAATCTGGTTCATCACCTCAGCGGCAGTACCCGTCAGTGAATGCAACTTGTACACATGCCCGTTGTAGATGTAACCATCACTGCCTGGGGCGTAGTAATAGCTATTTGAGGCATTCGTACTCTGGAAGGTAACGTTCTGAATCGTTGTGGCGCTGGCCATACTTCCAAACAGAATCGCATCTTTGCCGTCACCTCCATTGGCAACGTCGTTACCGCCGTCGGCTTCGAAAACGTTGTCGTTCTTATCGCCAACGAATACATCATCAAAATGTGTGCCGATGACAGCTTCAACGCCGATGAGCTTGTCAACCCCTTCACCACCCGACACAAGTCCTGTGATTAAGTTTGCGTTGATGCCCTGCACCATTGTGCTGTCGTATTTGTCATAAAGGGCAACATCGAAGCCAGCACCACCGTCGATGACGTCATCACCCATGCCGCCAAACAAGAAGTCGATGCCATCACCACCTGATAAGGTGTCATTGCCATCAAAACCTACCAGTTGGTTGTTGAACTCATTGCCAAGCAAAATATTGTTGCCGTTAGAACCAAGCGCAGTGGTGGCGCTCGCCATTTTGTCGGCCAGCTTCACGTTTTCAACGTTGATGGCGTATTGATCCAACATCAAATCATCGCCATTGCGAATCATGTTTTGGTTCAAGTAAACCCAATCATCACCGCCTGAGTCAAAACGCGGCGCATTGAATGTGTAGCGTGTGGTCCCAGCCGCTGGTACACCTGCGACGTTCAAGTAGTAATAGGGCTCTGGATGATCCGTGGTGTCATACAGCAAATAGGTTTGGCCATAGGGAATCGTATCTGGGCCAACACCATTGAGACGCATTGTGGCTGTACCAGGTGCAGGACTATATGTCCAAGTTGGATCATTCAAACCTTGCGCAGTTAATTGCGCCAACGTCTTCTGAATTAATTGACCGTTAACGTATTCACCTTCGTGATAAACAGGCGTCGTCACACCAGCTGCGACCCATTTTGCATATTGGTCAGCCTCTAAATGCATGGGCCAAGCTGCATTGACCCAGTTGCTTGGCTCGACGTTGATGTAATAAGTATTGAGAAAATCTGTGGGCGTGAAATTTCGGTCATGGTCCAATGCGCCTCGAGCCGCTAATTTCATCTCGTAACCGGTGAGTACCATTTCGTAAATGCGGTCGTTGGCGTTATCTACGTAGTAAGTATCTGACCCCGCACCACCAAACATCACGTCGCTGCCAGTCCCGCCATCCAACACATCCGAACCACCTTGCCCCATCAAGATGTCGTTGCCATCACCACCTGACAACAAATCATCACCGCCTTGAGAGTTGAATTGCTCAGCATGAGACAAGCTGTTTTGCTCTCGATCAAAGAACTCTTGGTCATTGGATGAGTCACCAATCAAAGCATCATCACCCGCAAGCCCCATCAAAATATTGTCACCTTGTGTGCCTGTGACAAAGTTATCAAGGCTGTTGCCTGTTCCTTTTACGGCAAACCCTTGTAGCTGCAGGGTTTCAATGTTCACCCCTTTGGCACTCAAATCAAAATCTACCGTTGAAAAAACACGATCCTCTTGGGAATCGTCGTCTGCCCATGCACCTTGGCCGTCAAAATAATCCTCAACGAGTGTGACCGAAGCATCGGTGACGATGTAGCTGTCGCTTCCTGCACCGCCGACTAATGTGTCTGAGCCAGGACCGCCGTTCAGGGTGTCATCACCGTCACCTCCGTAAAGTGTGTCTTTACCGGCGCCGCCCATCAACATATCGTTGCCAACATCACCCATTAATACGTCATCACCTGCACCACCACGCAGCGTGTCATTGCCCGCATAGCCCATCAAAGTATCGTTGCCTGCACCGCCGTAAAGGCGATCTGACAAGCCTGCTCCTCTGATTTGGTTGCCCAACTCATTACCAACACCTAAATACGTTTGAGCCGAGGCCATGGCCATTGAGTAATAGCCCAAAGTTAAATTTTCGACATTGTTCTTAGCGGCCAACACATAGTTGCCCGTCGAGTAAATGGTGTCTGTGCCTTCTTTGTCTTTCTCAATCACAACGTCGCCCGCACGCTCAACCAAATAAGTGTCATCTCCTTTGCCACCTATCAAGGTATCAGCGCCTAAGCCGCCATCCAAAGTGTCATTGCCAGCACCACCTGTGATCGTGTTGGCCAACATGTTGCCATAGCCCACAAAGTTTGCCGTGCCTGTGTAGGTGAGGTTTTCTACCCAGCCATACAGTTGGTTGTTAACTGGCGCAACGCCGGCCGTAATAGCTCCAGACAGTGAACCCGGGTTAACTACCGTACCGCTTTCATTACCGACCAATCCACGCGCAGGGTCATTACGAACGCCCGACTCAGTAAATGCCTGCCCCGTGGTTGTATTGACATAAGCCCCTGTTGTCGCGACCAGCGAATAAGTGGCTAGGCTAGTTTGAATTGTGTCAACACCTGCAGAAAGCCACTGGTTGGCTTCGCCCATGGCGTTCGTGCCAAGGCTCGCTGGGTCAGCTTGAACCAACATTGCGGCAATTCCATCAGTCAACGGCACACTGTGCGTACTGTTTTCTTTGACAACATCGTAGGGGTTATCAACCACAAAGGTATCGTTGCCTAGGCCACCGAACATAAAGTCTGCGCCTAAGCCACCATCGATCACATCGTCACCAGAGCCACCCAAAAGTTGATCTTCACCGCCGCCGCCAGACAATGTGTCGTTGCCCGAGAAACCGCTCAGTTCGTTATCGCCTGCCGAGCCGGTCAGCACATCTTTGTTGGCTGTACCCAAGATGTTTTCGACGCCGTACAGCACATCAGCCCCAGGCGTACCTGCGGTCGTTGCAGAGGGGGTAAACAATACTGCAGAGCTGCCATCTGCGGCAGTTTTGCCATCAGATGCCAGTGACAAGTTGACCGTGATGCCTACAGCACTTCCAGCTGTAGTAACCGATATATCAGGACCACCATACGAAGCGTCCAAGTAATATCCGGTTGTGGGCGTAGTCTGCTGGCCTGATGCAGGCGGCGTAGTTCCAGGAACAACGTAAATAAACTGAGATGGATCTACATTCAAATTTGAATATGTCGCAGTGTCTGAACCAAAACCGCCATGAATCGTATCTGCAGAAAGACCGCCGCCAAACAGATCATCCGACCAAGATCCTTTAAGGATATCGGCAGCACTGCCACCCGCAGTTGCAAACTGAATTGCATTAGAGGAGCGAACCCAACCATTTGATTGGGTAAAAGGATCATTTTCACGATCCATCGCTAGTGTTGTGATTTTCTGAACTGATGTAACGCCATCACCATCGATAAAAGCAAAAACATTGCCATCTGGGCCATCTGCTGAATAGTAAGATGACACAAGAGCTGACGACTGACCTAAACCATTAGGCGAACCTTCAATAACCGAACCGCCAATTAGCCCACCAGTTGAAGTAATCTTGGATGTATCGAGCAAGTAGTTGTATAAGGTTCGATACTCTGGAAAATCTGAAGTACCAGCATTAATCGTGATTGAATTAGTTCCAAATTGCTTTGCTAAGCCAACAGATTCAAAGTTCTTTAACACGAAAAGCGTGTTGGAACCTTTAACATATTCGTAAGTGTTAGTTGCCTCATTGAACTGGTATTTGGTATCAAAAACAGTAACCGTGCCAGAAGACTGCGTTATCCATAAATTGTTATTTATGGTCTGCGGGCCAAAAAACGTATCCGAACCCGCACCGCCCTCAAATGTTTGCGCCTTGTACTGCTTGGCAAATGAATCCGGATCCAATGGGTTAGAGCTCTGCAACATTGATATCAGAGAATCAGTGTCACCCCAAGAGCGCACAAAGTCATCACCCGAACCCGCATCAAACGTGCTGAACAAGCCACCGTTCATTTTGACGTCAATAAAGTCTGCACCTGCACCTGTAACCAACACATTGGTTTTGGTGTTTGCGTTGAGCTGCAGGCTCACATAATCTTCGCCATCACCTGTGTCGATACTGAGCGAGTTGATCGTGGCAGAGGAAGAGTTGGAAGGTGTAGTGGCATTGACCACGAACACATCATTGAGCGCCGTGCCAATGTAGTTTTCAAAACCATAAATACCGCCCCCCTCGCCACCTACCCCCATGACAGAGTAGCCGCCTTGCATTTCGTAGCTGCCATAGGCAGTCATCTGAGCGTTCACAGAGACCAAAACGCTATCGGCATAGGCGTAGCTTTGGCCAGCTTGCGACATGACTTTGCTGAAGTCAATCGTGTCAATCGACGTCATCCCCATCGAAGGTGTGGGCGAGCCCTCGACGTCTAGTGCGGTTTTGATGATGATGTCGCGTGCATCGATATGAACGTAGCGTGAATCTACAGTTACATAGTCGCTGTAGACCGTGCCTGTAAATGCCTCGATACCCACTAAGGTATCAGTACCCACGGTCGTTCCAGTGGTGCTGAGGGCCTTCACTGTGCCAGCCGCCAAATCCGCATTCACACCTTTGGTGTCACCACCGTTGTTGACAAAGTAGTAGCCAGGCAGATGGGGCGCAACAGTAGGCTGACCATTTTGCCCAGTGATGGTCAGCTTATTTTTATAGACAGTGCTAACCCATGCAGCACTGTTTTGCACACCATCGTCAGCCAAATAAGAAGCTTCTGCATATGACACACCGTCAATGCCAAGACCGCCATAAATCTTGTCATCGCCAGCATCGGCGAAGAAGCGGTCGTTGTTATTGGTATTGGTGATCTCAACGCGTGTATTCGCTCCCTGCGACCAAACGTTAGATTCGAGCGCAGCAATGGCAGCCTCATCATCAGCATAGTCACCAATCAACACATCGTTACCAGCGCCACCTGAGATTTGATCTGCACCAAAACCGCCAACCACAGTGTCGTCACCAGCGCCACCGTCTAGCTTGTCGTTACCCCATGCGTAGTTGGCACGCGGATTAACCAAGCCGAAATTCTCCGTCGTAGAACGGAACAAATAATCGCCAACGATTTCATCGTTGCCGCCATTACCAAAAATGGCATCATCTCCCGCCAAGCCTTCAAAGTAGTTGCCAGCGTCTGAGCCGATCAAAACGTCATCGCCACCGCTGCCTACGACACCCTCAAAGTTCACCAAAACCTGATCGATGACACTGGTCGCCGAAGTGGGGGCGTTACTGCTATTTACATAACTTGAGGCGGTCGCAACAGAATCCGTGGAGTACAGCACATTGGGGCCATCAGAGCCCATGATGTAGTTGACTCGCGTGACATTGTCAGCGGTGGTTGAGCCTGTAAGAGACTTGTAGTCGTTACTGGTGGAGCTAGATGAGTAGTTGTTGAGTGTGTTGAGCCACGTCGTTGACTTAAAAAACACGAGCGAGCCATCAGCGACGCTGTTGCTGTTCGACATGTTGACCAAAATGCCATCGTCACCACCATAGGATGAGATCAGGCCTGAATAGCTGACAAGGTCAAGGTTTTTCTCATCATTTTTACCGCCCACCAAAATATCGTGGCCACCATAGCCTTCAAACAAGTTGGCACTGCTGTTGCCGATTAACACATCGTTGAACATAGAGCCAACTGCTCGCTCTACATTCACCAGTGAATCATTGACTAGGTTGAACACCTGCCCAGAGGGGGAGTTGTTCGCCACAGCCGTTGCCTTGCCCGCGAGCAGGTCGACCTTAACGCCGTTGACTTGATAGTCAAAAGAGCTAACAGGAGGTGCAACGCCGTTCGTTACATAGTAGCTATCAACACTGGCAAAAGGGGCCACGCTGCTGACGTATCGGCTGTAGTTCTGAAAACTAACCGTATCAGCATGATCTCCACCATCAATAACGTCCGAACCTACGCCAGCTTGAATGTAGTCACGGCCAGCGCCACCGTAAATAGTGTCGTTGTATGACGTGGTGATGATGAGGTTCCATTCGTCATTACCGTTAACAGTGACACCATTCGAGTAGTACGCTCCGCTTGGAGATGCAGACCCAAGATTTAAGCCATTTACGCCAGGGGCCATATCCCAAATCTCGAGACCAGAAAATGATCGAATGCCGCTGCCGTTAGGATCGAATTGATCGTAAACGCCATTAGACGCAAGGCCAAAGCCGTACACGCCAACACCCGAGAGAGTTATGAAGCCGTTCACGACACCAGAGACAGTGATTCGATCAGCTGTTCCGCCCTGGTCGTAAATGAAGTCGTTTTGGCTGTACCCCACATACGTATCACTCTGTGTGCCCAAGGCAACTTGAGATGTGTTAAGCGACAGGTTTGGATCTATGTAGGTTGCCATGCGAGACCTCTTAAGCGTTATCAGTTTTCATAGAGAAAGCACTTCTCTAACATTTTGATAATAAACCAACACAGCTGATAAATCAATGTTGTTCAAGACATTAACTAAATTGCGAGGAAACTGAAACAAAAAGGCATCAAATCAAAACTGATTTGATGCCTATTGCATACACATAGTGACCGGCGTGCTTGCGTCACGCCAATCTGCACCGAGATTACTTCTTCGATTTGGTGGCCTCTTGCTCAGGAACTGCTTGCGTAGCTTGCCCCTGCTGTTGCCTCTTTGAAATTTCTTCCAGTATTTTGTTCAAGCTATCGCGTAACTGAACAACCGTTGGGTAAGTCATCACTAAGCGCTTGTTGACGTCACCCACGAATTTTCCAGCCTCTTGCGGCGACTGTCCTGCAAGATTGATCAAATCAATTTTGGCGACAAATCCATTGAAAAAAGCATTACCAACCGCATCAAAAAACAAATCATCAGCTTTACCGTTACTCATAAAAATCCTTTATTTAACTAGGTTCAGACAGCACTTTACGCGACCCTTTCAAGACCGCATCCAACAAATATGATAACAAAGATCTTTTTGCACCCAATACATAAACATCCACGGGCATGCCAGCCACAAGCCCATTTTTCCTTGCACAAGCTGCATCACAACCAAAACTCACGAAAACTTGGTAACTAGGTGGATCATTTGGCTTATCAGTCTTGATATCTGCGCTGACAGTAACAATGCGCCCTTTAAATTCTGGAGCAAAACTTTGATTGTGAGTTTGCAACCTAACAATCGCATCCTGACCTTGCGCAACATAGGAAGTTTCTTTTGCCGGCATGACGGCAATAGCCACCATATCTTCGGTATTTGGCACAATTTCCAAAACAATATCTCGCGGCGCAAGTAAGCTTCCCTGCCGGTTCTTTTTAATACTATAAATAACCCCAGACTGCGGCGCATTGATGACGAAGTTAGCACGGGCATGTATCAAATATTGCATCCTTTGCTTCTGAACTTCGATATCACTCAACAAAGTATTATGCTCATTCCGCGCACGATCAAAGTAATCGCTTTCGATCTGATCTACCTGCCGACGTAACTCAATTAATTTTTCTTTCCTAACTGAGAGTTCAGCTTGCTTATCTGACAAACGCTGCTCCCCGTCCATTAATTCTTTATTTGACTCTAATAACGCTAATTGCGACAAAAAACCTGAATCATGCAACGATTTTTTCTTACCATAAATATCCTTTTGCAACCCTAGTCTTTGCGCCTCAATGCTTACAGATCGCTCAAGTGATGCGTTCTCTTTAATTATTTCACTAATTTGATTTTTTTGAGATTTTCTACGTGATGTAAAAGTTGCGATTTGATCTTCAGCAATTTTCCTCTCAGCCTCACAATAAGAAGACAAATAACTTTGAGAGACCCAATCTGGTGCATCTGGATACACAAAAGCCTCTAGTGACAACATCGACGTAAATCGCGCCTGACGGCAGAGCTTAGCTGCCAATTGCTGAAGCTGTGCTTCATATTCGCTGTCCGTTCGGATATCACTGACAACCATCAGTTTCTGCCCAGCCTCAACCTGATCACCCTCCTTGACAGAGACAACGTCAATAATACCGCCTTCAAAAGTTTCGACCTGAACTCTACGATTAAAGTACCCGAGTTGACCGAGCATATTAATAGAAGGAGTCAATGGAATCAACAATAAAACAGCAAAAACACCCGTAGTAAATTGAATTCGATACGTTTTATTAGCAAAGAATCGCTTCAAGGAAAACGCGTTAAATTGCGCTAATCTTTTTGAAAATAAATATTTCAACTTGCAACAGGTGCTTTTCGAACAGCCACCTCTCCATCTTGAGCAACAGCCAACCACACCGTTGACATATCAACCAGCTGCTTATCGTTGCATGCACATACAATTATGGCCCCCAAACTTAATGCATTAGCAAAAAAACCAATGACTTGCTCACGCAATTTAGCGTCTGCACCAAGAAGTGGATCATCCACGACCAGAACACATCGCTCTGGATCAGCAAAAAAAAGACTCAATGCATCCTTGCGACCATTATAAAAAGACTCGTCTTGATCTACGCTAAAGAAGACATCTCGTTGATCAAAATACCGTATAAACTCCCATGGGGTTTTACTTTTTGAAGATAGGTTTATTCGACCTGACTTCAAGGGCAGCAAACCTAAGACTAATTCAAGAATTTTTGTTTTACCAAAACCAGAGCCACCCGTAATGACAAGTAGTTGGCCATTTTTTACCAACACACTTTGACTCAGGGTCAAACATAAATTAGCTCCGTCCTCGTAAACGACTGGCCCAACAAAACCGACTGCATCAACACCAAAATCTTCGGCTTGTTTTTCCTTGGTCACAGGCTTACCCAAGCTCTCATGAGAGCCAAATATTTTAAAAACGCTCCAAATCATTTTTAGCTGCCTATATTTTTCAGCCGGCACGAGCAGTCTTTGAGAAAAAAACGAAATTGGCAACAGATATCCAACTGGCAGCGATTCTTCAATAATTAAGAACGCACACGCAGCCAACAATAAAAGCGATGCCGCATATCGGAAATTATTTAACTCAGAAGCATCTAGCATTTGTCTAAACAATGAAGCACTACTTGGCTGCCTCTGGTTTAGCAACTGTTTTGTTTTAACTCGCCCCATCCAATAGTAAAAAGATACTTTTTTCAACAAGGACTGAGCACTCAACTGTCGTGATGATGATTTATTTTTAATTTGCAACGAAGAGAACACATAACCATACACGATCAGGAAAACTGTCAACAAGAGAAACAAAGGAATACTAATTGTAAAAGTTATTGCTAAAACGATGATTGGGAAAAATATCTGAAGCGCTCCAGTAGCTGCACTAACAAACTCATTATTCTTAAGACTTAGCAAAACTGACAACAGTGCCTGCTGGCTAGATCCTTGAGGTTGGCCAGAAAAAAGCAGTGAAACTTCTATATTTTTAAAATGTACCAAAGTTCTTTTTTGAATCTTGATCAAGCCTGCTGTTCTCAATCTTTCATAGTGCTTTGACAATGACAAGCTCATCACTGAAAAAATCAACAGCACAGTCAATGACCAAATATTACCTGAAGGTAATATTTTTACAAACAGATTAGAGGTAAAGAAAAAAGGCAATAGCAATAGTGCATCGCATATCAGAGCTGAGATTGCGGTCCCTCGAAACAGCTCACTTTTAAGTAGCGGGTTGGAAAAATATTTCAAGACAAGAGTCCTTTTGAATACACATCTGCAATTAACTCAGACTGAGCCCTGTCGAACACATCACTCCAAGCACCCGGAGCTCGCTGACGGAAAAATCGCAAACTTGGATACCAATTAGTAAAATCATCATCTACTCCCCATAGCCAATGGGGAGAATAATCCAAAAGAACCCAACATTTTTTATTAAGTGCCCCACACAAATGCACGATGCTAGTACAAGTAGTAATTACCAAATCCAAATTATTTAAAATGGAGGCGGTGTCATCAAAATCCTGAATATAGCCATCAAGTGGAGTAACAAGCCCTTTAAATGCATCTAAATCTTTTGCTTTCGGCCCCATTTGCAACGAGTAAAGCTGAACTTTGGGAAGACTAAAGCTAGATAGGAAATTCTTTAAATTAGCCGATCTAAAATGATTCCGCTTAAAGGTAACACTGCCACTCCAAACTATTCCAACATTATATTTTTTTGAATCGAACTCTAAACCTTGAAAAGTTTTTTTATCTGCCATCAGATAAGCTCCATTCATTTCCAAGCCTTCGTAATCAGATGCAAAGTAAAAAGGGAGATCCACTATAGAAATACATACATCATAGATGAAATTCGGATTACTCTCCGAGTAATCTATCAACTCAACAGATATGAATTCAGAGAAGGTTTTTTTTACAATTCTCTTTAACTCCGGCTTAACCTCCAGATAAATTCTATCAGGCTTCAACATCATTAGATTTTTAACAAACCTAACACACTGAATATAATCACCAAAACCTTGCTCAAGATATACGAACACTTTTTTTCCTGACAAACTGCCTCCATCCCAAGGGATGTCAGTAAATCTTCTAACCCCTACATCTTTGCAATTCCATCGAAATTTATAATTCAACCATCCATTTTTATAATCAAAAGTAGCCAATTGAGATCTGGCCAGATCCCAATATATCTCCAAATTATCTGGATTGATATCAATGGACTTCTGAAATAGAGAAATAGCCTCCTTATGCCTATTGGATAGGGCCATCGATATTCCCATATTGTGGATGATTTGAGCGTCATTACCAGCTGACATTGAATTTGCCAAACTGTGACAACGTATGGACGATTCCAATCGGTTCAAGTCTTTATATGCATTACCTAAATTCGTCCAAACTCCAGATTGTTTTGCATCAATATTTAACGACAAAAGATAAGCCTGCACTGCATGGGCCGCATTACCCAAAGCCCGCTCGCAAACCCCTAGCAAATTCAAACCATGCTTGGTACCTAACAGCGGACGGGCCTCAACACTACGCAGCTTATGATGTGCTTGCGCATATTTGCGCTCATGCATCAGTTGGGCGATTTGTTCGTACATTGTTAATTATAAAGTTAGCATTGTGATTAATGTTTGATTTTAGTCATAAAAATCAAAGACTTCCATTATTTAAACAGTTTTCTAGTAAACATGTTTTACTGGTTCACTTTGAAAATTTATTCCATATGTCACCTCAAAACCTAACCTCCCACCCTCGCCTCACCAGCCTCTCACACGGCGGTGGCTGCGGCTGCAAGATTGCCCCTGGCGTGTTGAGCGAGATTTTGAAAAGCACCAGCGCCATGCCCATCCCGCCTCAATTGTTGGTGGGCATTGAAACCGCAGACGATGCGGCGGTGTATCAGCTCAACGACGAGCAAGCTCTGATTGCCACCACCGACTTTTTCATGCCCATCGTGGATGACCCGTTTGACTTTG
>JACCDV010783159.1_pt1 | contig 13480 bp, 9 predicted proteins | sample 7446131 | NCBI WGS metagenome assembly JACCDV01 (sample SAMN15323448, study PRJNA562643) | freshwater metagenome | isolation source: river surface water | place: USA:Blue River Watershed | collected 2017-08-17 | reverse complement strand
GTGCTGATGCCAGAGAGGTGCATTTTGCCGCCGGTGTAGGCTAGTAAACGGATGTTGCGCTCAATTTCAATGAGTTCAGATACATGTGGGTCTGCTTTGAGACCAGTGCGCGTAGAGGCGCTACCTTCGTTTACTTGGGCTTTTGCGCTCAAGGAGGCATTGCGCGCAAGTAAAGATACGCGGCCGCCGAAGTCTTTGGTGTAAAGCAAAGCGCGGTGCAATAAGCCCGCACTAATGCTATGTGTGTCGTCGGTAAACAACCTGACGCCACCTTGAAAGAGTTCGTACATTTCGGCGAGTTCTTCACCGGTATTTCCTTTAGAAAGCGCTCCATTTACACCAATTTGGGTGGTGCTATGAGCGCCTTGTTGATAAATATAGCTTGCCAAAGATTTGTGGTCAATGACGGGCTGGGTATGGGGCTGGATATAAATGCGGGTGTAGCCACCAGCGCTGGCTGCATCTAGGCCACTTGCAATGGTTTCTTTGTGCTCGTAGCCTGGGTCGCAAAAATCGGCTTTGAGGTCTACAAAACCAGGTGCTACACACAATTGAGCGCCTGTTACTTGCAGAGCATCAGGGTGCTGCAGCTTGTCGCTAATTTCGGTTATGACGCCGTCTGTAATGAGGAGGTCACAGGTTTGTTGGTGCCAACTAGATGCTGGATCGTGTATCGTTGCGTTGTTGAGTTGAATTTTCATTTCCACCATTTTAACAAGGAAAGTTCTGCCAAAAGAAAAATAAGTCCCAAAATAAGAAAGAGTCGCCAATAGCTTTTGGTGTCTTTTAGCTCGACGTCGCTGAGGCTTTGTCCTTCTTTGATTTGGTTAAAGGTACAATTTTTTATACCGTTTGCTTCTAGTAATTCCAGAAGTGAGGTTTCGGTGAGTAGTTCGAGTTTGGATTCTGAGCGGTTGTAATTGAGTGCCAACTGCGCAAGTGTTTCAGCTCCTTTGAGTTCGTAAATGCCTGCTTTTAGCCTTTCCAAAGCCGCCAAACCTCCAATTTGTATGCGAAGGTTGTTGGGGCTGCCAACATATTGGGCAATGAATTCAGTTTCTGAGGAGATGAGGCGCAAAGGTGTTTCGTCTTCGTAATTTGCTCTGACTTTGATTTGGGCATCTTTTCCTAAAATAGCATATTCAGGGTAGCGTTTGCTGGCAAATTCAGCGCAGCGCAAAAGGATGGTAGGGAAGAGGGATTGATTGACAAGGCTACCAAAAGAGGCTTGCAATGCGGTGGTCCACAAAAATGCAGTTGTATTGGCGCGCATAAATAGTGCTTGCCCTGAACGTGTAATGAGTAATGGGGTGGCACTACTTTGTGCTTTGTTTAGAACTGTATAAGCTTTTTTGACCAAAGGAACGTTGAGGCGTTCTTGTTTTTTCTCGAAGACACCACTAAAGAAGGGGTCGTCGTCGTTGATGCGCTGCAAATTGAGTGCATTGGACTGCACCGAGCCTAGCTCCGAGAGGGAAAGCGCACGCAACAAAGGGTTGTAGTCGTTGAAGGAGATATCTTCGCCAGGAATAATGAGGATGCGCTGGCCGTTTTGATGCGCGGTAATGAGTTCGTCTTGTAACCCACTTGAAATTTCGTTGAGTCCGTTCAAAACAATAAGGTCGGCTGAAGCAAGTGAATTAGAGGCCACCTCGCCAGGTAGTGTAGTTTGGACGGAGTAGCGCTCTTCCACCGCAAAAGCTTTTGCGACATTTGGACTTGCGTTGGCTTCCTCGATGAGGTAAATATTGGTGCGCTCTGGCACCTCGTAAGAGAAATGCCAAGTGTCGTCAAAATGGATTTGTTGGTCGTTGATTTGAGCTTGGCCAAGCACGTAGCCCTTGTTGATCTCGTTGTAGGGAAAACTTGCAACCTGACTGCCGTTTGCAGCAATTTGCATGAACATGGTCCGCTTGATTTTGCCAATTTTAACATTCAGCTCTAAGCGTTTTTTAGCTTGGTCTCCAAAATTCTGAACCCGAACCATAAGCATTTGTTCGGTTTGGTAGTGTTGTGTAGGTTTGGCAAACCAAATGCTATCGATATAGGCGTTTTGGTTTTGCTGTGCCTTGAGTTGATAGGCAAAGAAGGCTTGGTTGGTTTGAGGCTGCTGAGCAGTGAGCTTGCCTTGCGTTCGTTGAAAATCAGAAATGAAGACCTGCCTGATTTGGCCTAGTTTTTCTTTTTGTTCTTGGTGTTTTTTGATTTGTCTTTGCTGCCAAGTGATGACGTCGCCGAGGCTACGACTCAGGGCGTAAATGTCGAGGTTATCGAGGTAGCGCAGGGCCTCTGCTTTGGTTTGAAATCGCTGCTCGGAGTGGTTGAGTTGATTGCTGCAAATAAGTACACGTGTATCAGGGGTAATTTTTTGGAGCATGCGCTTGGCGAGTTCGCGACCTTCGGAAAGCAGGGTTCCTTCGGTACCAATGGCACTCATGGAGAAGGAGTTGTCTAGGTAGATGAGCAGTGCTGGTTTGCCGCTGTGCTGCCCGGTGCTATTTTTAATTTGTGGTTGGGCAAATGCGCAGATGAGAGCAGTTAGGGCTAAAATCCTGGAGATCAAGACAAGTAGGTGCTTGAGTTTTCTAGTGCTTTGCTGTTCTTTTTCAAGGAATTGAATGAAGCGCAAAGACGAAAAATAGAGGGTCTTGCGTTTTCTAAAATGAAAAAGATGAATGACGATAGGAATCAGTAGAAAGAAAAGGAACCATAAGCGTTCTGGGTGTACAAATTCCATATTCCAAAGTTAATAAAAATGTGCAATTGAGCTAAAAAAAAACTGCCCTCATATGGGGCAGTTTAATCATTTTTGAAAACTAGATTTAGCCTTTCAGTGCGTCTAATCTAGCTTTGTATTCTTTAGCTTTTTCGATGTTCCCTAATTTCATGTTGGTTTTGTAAAGGATATCGAGAATTGCTTTGTCGTCTGGGTTTTGAGTAACGTATTTTTCTAAAGGATCTAAGGCTTGCTTGAAAAGATCCATGGCTTCAGCTTCTAATTTGGCTGCTTTTGGATCTTTGAAATCGAGCTCAACAGTGGCATTGCGTTTTTCTACAGCTAGGTTGTAAAGGTGCGCGCCTAATTGGTAAAGTGCTTCGTTGTAAGAAGGGTCGATTTCTATCGCTTTTTTGAGGGCAATAGTTGCTTTATCGTTTTCCTTTTTATCCATATAGCTAGTACCTAATACATAGTAGAGCTGCTTGTTCAGTGGGTCAAGAGCGAGCGCTTTATTGATGTAAGTTTCGGTAGCGGCAACATCTCCTTTCTGCAAGTTGATGTTCACGATGCTGATGAGGATGTCGATGTTTTGTGGCATCTTCTCTGAAATTCCTTGCGCAAAACTTAAAGCTTCGTCGTATTTTTTGGCTGCGAGGAAGTCTTCAACGGCATAATTGGCCGCTAATGAGGTGTTGACCTCTGCATCTTTAAAACTTTCGCCTAAATAGGATTTGATTTCGTTTGAAGCCATAAATGCATTGGCGGCATCGACGTATTTTTTGGCGTTGTAGGCGATAATACCTTGATTGAACATGAAATCGACACGGCTGTTGATGAAGCTTTGAGCGTCGGTTGTCCAGGCTTTTTTAGGGTCGTCGAGAACTTTCTTGAAAGAGGCCATGGCTACTGCTTTGTTGCCGTTAACTGAGGAAAGGTCTTGGGGTGCACCTGAAGTAGCTGACTCGATATTGCCAATTTCATTGAGGCAATAATAGATTTGGCCGCGATAAAGGTGCATTTTGAGGTCTTCGGCGGTTTCCGCGTTGGCAGCAGCTAGATCAATGAAGTTTTTGGCTTCAGTGACCGTTTTTTTGTTTGCTGCAACATCACCCATTGGGTTGTATTTGCGCATCAAAAGGATGGCGTCAGTGACGTTCTTTTTTTGGGCAAAAGTAGCTGTACTCAAGACAAGACTCAGACCAGCTAGGAGGAGTTGTTTTTTCATGGTTTAAATTTTATTCGCTTTGCGCTTCGTTGTTTTCAATTTCCGTGCCATTTTCAGCACCTTCATTGGCGTCTGCTTCGTCTTCGTCTTCTGCGCGCGGTACGCGAGCAATAGCTGCGATTTCAGCGTTAGATCTGAGGTTGATGAGTTTCACGCCTTGAGCAGCGCGTCCCATGGTGCGGATGGTATCGATGTGCATACGGATCGTGACGCCAGATTTAGTGATGATCATGAGGTCGTCTTCGTCAAATACATTTTGAATCGAAAGGAGTTTGCCAGTTTTCTCGGTGATATTGAGTGTTTTGACACCTTTACCACCGCGGTTGGTAATGCGGTATACAGGTTCTTTGTCTTCTGGATCGTTGAGGAAGGTACGTTTGCCGTAGCCTTTTTCTGAAACCACTAATATTGTAGAGAAGATATCCTCGACGCAGATCATGCCAATTACGACATCGGTTGGTGAGGTGAGGCTAACACCGCGCACCCCAGAGGCATTGCGGCCCATAGGACGAACAGTGGCTTCATTGAAACGAATGGCGCGGCCTTCGCTCGTTGCCAATACGATTTCGTTGCTACCGTTGGTGAGTTTTGCCTCGAGTAGTTCGTCGTTGTCGCGGATGCCAATGGCGTTGATACCATTGCTGCGCGGACGAGAATAGGCCTCAAGTGAGGTTTTCTTAATGACACCTTGTTTGGTGCACATCACGATAAAGTTGTTTTCTACGTAGTCTTTGTCTGTGAGGTCGAGGACTTTAACGTAGGCTTTGACTTTGTCGTCTCCAGGGATATTGATGAGGTTTTGAATGGCGCGCCCTTTGGAAGTTTTGTTGCCTTCCGGAATTTCGTAGACACGCATCCAGAAACAACGTCCTTTTTCGGTGAAGATGAGGAGGTAGTTGTGGTTGGTGGCAACAAAAAGGTGCTCTAGGAAGTCTTGGTCGCGGGTAGCGGAGCCTTTGGAGCCCATGCCGCCGCGGTTCTGAACTTTGTATTCTGCCAAGTTGGTGCGCTTGATATAGCCTGCGTGTGAAATTGTAACGACTACTTCTTCGTCGGCGATGAGGTCTTCCATGCGCATTTCGCTTGCGCTGTATTCGATGGAAGAGCGGCGTTCGTCGCCGTATTTAGCACGTACTTCGAGTAGTTCATCTTTGATGATCTGCATGCGGCGCTCTTCTTTGTCGAGGATATCTTTGAGGTCGGCGATGAGCTTCATGAGCTCGTCGAATTCTGCACGGAGTTTGTCTTGCTCTAGGCCGGTGAGTTGGCGCAAACGCATGTCGACAATAGCGCGGGTTTGGATATCTGACAAGCCAAAACGCGTTGCCAAACGGTCGCGGGCGTCGTCTGGGCTCGAGGAAGTTTTGATGATTTCAATGACTTCGTCGATGTTGTCTGAAGCAATGATGAGCCCTTCGAGAATGTGAGCGCGCTCTTCGGCTTTGCGGAGGTCGTAGCGCGTGCGGCGAATCACGACTTCGTGGCGGAACTCAACAAATTCTTGGATGAGGTCGCGCACGTTCAAAAGGCGAGGGCGGCCATCTACCAAACAAATATTGTTGACAGAGAATGAGGTTTGAAGTTGGGTAAACTTGTAAAGTTTGTTGAGAACAACATTGGCGATGGCGTCGCGTTTGATTTCAAATACAATGCGCATCCCGTTGCGGTCAGACTCATCGCGCAAGTCGGAAATACCTTCGATCTTCTTGTCGTTGACTAAGTCAGCGATTTTTTTGATCATTTCGGCTTTGTTGACTTGATAAGGGATTTCGGTAACGATGATTTGTTCGCGTCCGTTTTCTTCTTCGATTTCTGCTTTTCCGCGGATTACGACGCGGCCGCGGCCAGTAAGGAAAGCATCGCGTACACCTTCGTAGCCATAGATGATTCCGCCGGTTGGGAAATCGGGTGCTTTAATGTAGTTGAGTAATTCTTCAGGGGTGATGTCGCGGTTTTCGATGTAGGCGATGGTGCCATCCACAACTTCAGTAAGGTTGTGAGGTGCCATGTTGGTGGCCATACCCACTGCGATACCAGCTGCACCGTTTACTAAGAGGTTCGGGATTTTGGTTGGTAAAACGCTTGGTTCTTCAAGGGAGTCGTCGAAGTTAGGACGAAAATCGACGGTTTCTTTCTCGAGGTCGTCGAGCATTTCTTCGGCAATTTTACGCAAACGCGCCTCGGTGTAACGCATAGCAGCTGGGCTGTCGCCATCTACCGAACCAAAGTTACCCTGGCCATCGACAAGTGGATAACGCAAAGACCAAGGTTGGGCCATACGCACCATGGTGTCGTAAACAGAGCTGTCGCCGTGTGGGTGATACTTACCTAATACTTCACCTACGATTCTTGCAGATTTCTTGTGCGGACGATTGGAGAATACACCGAGATCTTGCATTCCGTAGAGCACCCTGCGGTGCACGGGTTTGAAGCCGTCGCGTACGTCGGGGAGTGCACGTGAGACAATTACAGACATCGAATAATCGATGTATGCTGATTTCATTTCATCTTCGATGTTGATCTGAATGATTTTTTCGCCTTCAGCCATATTTTTGAGTTAGTCTATGCGTTAAATTAATTAGCGTATCAAAATTAATAAATTGAAGCCCCCCGCGGCCTGCCTTTCCTATTTTTTACTAACAAAATGCGTCGATAAATTGTGAATAAAACCGGATGTCATGCAGAGATAAAAGTTATATTTGTGACAAGCAATCGTAAATAATGGAAGCTAAATTTTCTCCACGTGTCAAAGGCATGATCAACTACAGCCGAGATGAAGCTGTGCGCTTGTCTAATGAGTTTCTCGGTGCAGAGCATTTGTTGTTAGGTCTTATTCGCCTCAATGAAGGCACTGCCATACGCATCATGAAAGAATTCAACATCGATTTAGAACAGCTCAAAGACGAAATCGAGAAAATTCTTGCCAAAAGTGCCGTCCGCGAACTTGTTAATCACAACGTTCCGCTCTTGAAACAAGCCGAAAACATCATCAAGCAATCTTACTTAGAAGCCAAAGAATTCAAACAAAATATCATTGGCACAGAACACCTTTTGCTCACCATCTTGCGCTACGAAGACGCCGTTGCGTGCCAATTACTTAATAAATACGGTGTCATGTACGCCAATGCCAGAGAAGAATACGAACTTATGTTACAAGATAAACAACAACCACGTGCCGAATTTCCGGGTTCAGGCCAAGAAGAAGGCGAAGAAAACTTCGGCCAGTCACAGCGCAAAAGCGCAGATCCAAAATCCAAAACGCCAGTCCTCGACAACTTCGGTCGCGACCTCACCAAAATGGCTGAGCTCGGCCGTCTAGATCCAATTGTTGGCCGCGAAAAAGAAATCGAACGCGTGAGTCAAATTTTGTCGCGCCGCAAAAAGAACAATCCAATTTTAATTGGAGAACCCGGTGTTGGAAAGTCAGCCATTGCCGAAGGTTTGGCTTTGCGTATTGTACAGCGCAAAGTATCGCGCATTCTTTTCAACAAACGCATCGTATCGCTTGACTTAGCTTCTTTAGTTGCCGGGACAAAATACAGAGGCCAGTTCGAAGAACGCATGAAAGCAGTAATGCAAGAAATCGAAAAGAACCCAGACATCATTCTATTTATTGATGAAATCCACACCATTATTGGTGCGGGTGGTGCAAGCGGTTCGCTAGATGCTTCCAATATGTTCAAGCCAGCACTCGCCAGAGGCGAAATGCAAGCAATTGGCGCCACCACCCTCGATGAATACCGCCAATACATCGAAAAAGACGGTGCGTTGGAGCGTCGCTTCCAAAAAGTCATCATCGAGCCTACTTCCGTAGACGAAACCATTCAAATCCTCAACAATATCAAGGAGCGCTACGAAGATCACCACAGCGTGCGCTACACCGACGAAGCAATCGCAGCTTGCGTAAAGCTGACCGAGCGCTATATCACCGATCGCCATTTGCCAGACAAAGCAATTGATGCACTCGATGAAGTTGGTTCTAGAGTGCATATTACCAATTTGCATGTACCTAAAGAAATCACCGATATTGAGGGTTTAATCGAAGGCTTGAAGGGCCAAAAAGCAGAAGTCATTCGCTCTCAACAATACGAAAAAGCAGCCGAACTGCGCGATGCCGAGCGCAAGTTGCAAGAGGATCTCGAAGCTGCCAAAACCAAATGGGAAGAAGAAGCTAAAAACAACCGCGTGGTTGTTACCGAAGAAAATGTCGCAGAGGTGGTTTCCATGATGAGCGGTGTGCCGGTGACTAAAATATCCGAGTCAGAACTCGGTAAGCTCGTCAAAATGGCCGAGCAAATCCGTGGAAAGGTAATTGGTCAAGACGATGCAGTTGCAAAAGTGGTTCGAGCCATTCAGCGCAACCGCGCCGGCTTAAAAGACCCCAACAAACCAATTGGTTCCTTCTTCTTTTTAGGCCCAACAGGTGTTGGTAAAACACAACTCGCCAAAATACTCGCTAAAAACCTCTTTGATTCCGACGACGCACTCATCCGCGTAGACATGTCCGAATACATGGAGAAATTCTCTATTTCTCGCCTCGTAGGCGCCCCTCCAGGATACGTTGGTTATGAAGAAGGTGGTCAGCTCACTGAAAAGGTTCGTCGCAAGCCCTACGCAATTGTCTTGTTAGACGAAATCGAAAAGGCGCATCCCGATGTATTCAATTTGTTGTTGCAAGTACTCGACGACGGCCACATGACCGATGGTTTAGGGCGCAAAATCGACTTCAAAAACACCATCCTCATCATGACCTCCAATATTGGTGCGCGCCAGCTTGCCGACTTCGGAACTGGAATGGGTTTTGGTACCAAAGCACAGCAGGAGGCCCAAGAACAAAATGCACTTTCCGTGGTTCAAAACGCCTTACGCAAAGCGTTTTCACCCGAATTTTTGAACCGCGTCGACGACATGATCATGTTTAAGTCACTCAAGCGCGAAGACATCCACCTCATTATCGACATCGAACTCGAAAAGCTTTTGTTGCGCATTGGTAACCTCGGCTACCACGTGAGCTGCACCTCCGCTGCCAAAGATTTCATTGCCGAAAGAGGCTACGACGAAAAATTCGGTGCGCGTCCACTCAAAAGAGCCATTCAAAAATACATCGAAGACCCACTTGCCGAAGAAATCATCAACTCTAACTTGCAGGAAGGCGACACCATTGTACTCGATTTTGAAACCGGACAAGACGCATTGAAACTTAGCATCGATAAAGCGAAGCCGACCAAAAAGAAAGCAGATCCTAAAGCAGAATAGTGTTAGATGAGAGTGCCGTTGAAGAATTTATTTTAGCGCGGGCTAAGAAGCCTCGCTTTACGGACTTTCATCAATATTTCTTGGAGCATCCAAAAGCAATTCCACTGTTGCTCCATCTTTCGTTATCTGACAAACCTCATCCGGTGCCGGCCTACAGCGCCTGGTTGCTCGTGCATATTGCCAAAGCCAAGCCTTCTTTAGTTGCACCTTTTCAAGATCAACTAACGGCGGGTTTGCTAGAGACGAACAACCATAGCATCCAAAGAAGTTTACTAGTTGTTTTGCTCGAGTTGCCGATCAAAAGAAGATTCAAAGCGGAGTTATTGAATTGCTGCTTTGAGGTTTTTGCTCATCCTGAAAGCGCGGTCGCCAATCGGGTCTATGCGCTTTATCACCTCAAAAGATTTGTGAAAATGTATCCTGAAATTGATCAGGAGGTAAAAGCCCAAATTGGAATTATCCAGGAGTTAGGAGAAATGAAACCGGCGCTTAAAGTAGGGATTCGTAATTATCTCAATGCTTGACAACGACTTCTTCATAAGGCACGCGAACGCGCTCGCCCCAAATACCTGGTTCGGTACCTAAGCCCACCGCAATGACCATATTGATTTCTGCGCGGCGCGGCAATTTCAAATGGCGCTTTAAGCGTTTTTCATCAAAACCCTCTAAAGGGCAACTATGAAAACCTTCTGCGGCAATTGAAAGCATGAAAGTTTGTGCAGCCAAGCCACAAGACTTATGGGTAACAATCCTTACGGCAGAAGCACCGCCAGTACGGTAGAAAGGCTTGAATAAGCCGCCAAAAAAGCTGACGGTTAGGCGCAAGCCAGCTAGAATTCTAAATGGATCGGCTGCATACAATAACGGCATGACCTTTCCGTAATATTGTAACATCATTTTTTGAGCCTTTGTTGGCTCGCCATTGATTTCTTTTTGCACCTGAGCCAAATGCCAGTCTTTGCGCTGCTTCCATTTGTCTGGACGCGTTACAAATACGACTAATTCTTGTGCGGTGCGTGCTGCCGATTGCCCTAAACAGAGTTCTGCAACTTTTGCTTTTTCAGCTGAAGAAGAAACCCAATGGAACTCCCAAAGTTGCATGTTGCTCGAATTAGGGGAGAGGATGCTTCTTTTGAGGCTGCGCTCAATGACTTCGGCAGGCACCGGAACATTTGGGTCAAACTTGCGGTTGCTGCGTCTGAATTCTATGATTTGTTGAAATTGTTCTTGTAAGTCCATGTTAGTTTTGTTTGATAGCAGTGACGGTATAGCCAGCGCCGCGCAATAAAGAAACAACGCCTTGCGGACCACCTAAATGGCCGGCGCCAACAGCAAAAAAGGTGCTTTCTTTACGCATTTGAGTACTCATTGGTGCAATCCAGCTTTTGTTTCTGTTGATCAAAAGAAGTTCGTTGAATTCGGGGTAGGCTGCTGTTTCGGCATTCATGAGAACGTTCAGTTTTTCAAGATCTTCTTGAAGGTAGCAGGTTAGGAGGGTGTCAAAGGTTTTGAGATCGCTGTTGTAATCTTTTTTGAGCATGTCTACCTGTGTTTGCATTGGAAGTTGATCAAACAAGCCAAGTTGAAAATCGATGGTTTCGAGCCCCATTGTATTTTTCTTTTTTTTCTTGGCCATCTTATTGAATTCCATCTCGTAAGAAGCCATTTTTGACATGCTTTCTTGCATCAAAATGCTCGAGAAAAACATGGGTTTGAGCTTGCTGCTGCGCTCAAATTTGGCTTCGTTCCATTGAAGGCTGTCCATGCAGTACATTTTGAGTTGAAGGTAGTCTTGTTCAGCCATGTAATCTTTGAGTGTTTTGCCGTCTGGAAGCAATACTTTTTGTGCAATGGCGATTTTTTCTGCGCCGCTCATATTCAAATCGACTTCCATGGCAAGGGTAGTAGCTGCATCAAATGCCCGTTTGAGGCTGTTGCTGAGCTCAAATTGTTCTTTGGGAAGCATGTGAATAGTCCCGTACAAATAAGAAGCTTCCGTCAGGCCATTTCCTGTAATCTGATACAGCAATTGCGCTTGAGCGAAGCTTGAAAAGAGCAAGAAGGCGAGCAGTAATTTTTTCATAAAGGTAAATCTTGGAGAGCTCAAAATTACACAAACTTCAGCAACTTCTGGAAAAACTGCTTTTTTGACACTTGTGTCAGGTAAATTACTGCCAGCTTGTCTCAAAATAGGGCTTGGTCTATTATTTGTCAAGCAGAAAGCAACGAATAAATTTGTAATTATGTCAGTCGAGAACGAGCTACCTAACGAAGAACAAAATCAAGGTCAAGAAATAAACCAAGATCAAACGCCTCAAGATAACCAAGAGAGCCAAGACAACAATAGCGAACAATTGGTCGATGAATACAAAGATAAATTTGTGCGTCTTTATGCTGAGTTCGATAACTACCGACGCAGAACCAACGAAGAAAAACTAAATTTAATCGCTTCAGCTGGTAAAGATGTCATCAGTTCGATGCTTCCTGTTTTAGATAACTTCGAGCGCGCCATTGCAACCAATGAAAATTTGGAAGATTTAGCTGCCATCAAGGAAGGTTTCAACTTGATTTTTAACCAACTGAAGGGAATACTAGAATCAAAAGGCCTCAAACCAATGGAAGCTAAAGGTTTGTCGTTTGACAGCGACGTACACGAAGCAATTGCCAATATACCTGCACCCGAGGAGGCACTTAAAGGTAAAGTAATTGAAGATGTAGAAAAGGGTTATTACCTCAACGACAAAGTTTTGCGTTTTGCAAAAGTTGTTGTCGGACAATAAATAAAACATGAGTAACAAACGCGATTATTACGAAGTGCTAGGCGTCTCTAAAAGCGCCGATGAGTCTGAAATCAAGAAGGCCTACCGCAAATTAGCGCTTAAATATCACCCCGACAAAAATCCAGACGACGCAAGTGCCGAGGATAAATTCAAAGAAGCTGCAGAAGCCTACGAAGTCCTGAGCAACGCCGAGAAAAAAGCACAATACGACCGCTTTGGCCATGCCGGAATGGGTGGTGCTGGTGGTTTTGGCGGTGGCGGCATGAACATGGACGACATCTTCTCGCAATTTGGCGACATCTTCGGAGGTGCTTTTGGTGGCGGCAGCTTTGGCGGCAGCCGAGGCGGTTCACGCGTTGTAAAAGGCACCAATTTACGCGTGAAAATGAAACTCACCCTCGAAGAAATTTCAGGCGGGGTCAAGAAAAAAATCAAAGTCAATAAACTGGTTCAAGCCGAAGGCGTGACCTACAAAAATTGTCCAACTTGTCAGGGCACCGGCCGCATTACCCGCGTAGCACAAACCTTTTTAGGAGCCATGCAAACCCAATCGGCTTGTCATGTGTGTCAGGGTGCAGGCAAGACCGTTGAGTCCAAGCCAGCCGATGCCGACGCGCAAGGCCTCAAAAGACAAGAAGAAATCATTGAAATCGACATTCCTGCAGGCGTAGAAGAAGGCATGCAACTAAGTGTGCGCGGCAAAGGAAATGCAGGGCCTTTCAATGGCGCTGCCGGCGACCTCATTGTAGTCATCGAAGAAATTGCCCACGACGACCTCCGCAGAGAAGGCGAAAACCTACATTACGACGCTTTTGTCAACTTTAGCGATGCTGTTCTGGGGGCTTCTATTGAAGTGCCAACGGTAGGCGGTAAGGTCAAGATCAAAGTAGATGCAGGTACACAAAGTGGCAAAGTGCTCCGCTTGCGCGGCAAAGGTTTGCCGAGTGTGCAACGCTACGGCACCGGCGATTTATTCGTCCATTTGCACATCTATACGCCAACAACTGTCAGCAAAGAAGAACGCGAAATCCTTGAAAAACTCCGCGATTCCGAGAATTTCGACCCCTACAAGGCTCAAAAAGACAAAAGCTTCTTTAGCCGCATGCGCGACATCTTTAGTTCATGAAATTCCTGGACTTAGCGAAGCTGGGCCGCACCTCTGTTGGGCTGTATCTAGGCGGGCTTGCGCTGCTGGTCATTCTCTATATCCTAGGAAATCTTCCTTTGCTACTCGATATCAAATTCAATTTCCCAGGATTGGTTTTCGATCCTGAAAATCCTGCATTTATTGCCAGCTATGGCACCCTTCGCTTGCTTATGGGGGTGCTTTTTCCTTTTGTCTTGATGTTTGTTGGCATGCTCGTTTACCTGCGTTTTGCACATCAGCGTCCATTCCTGACTATTTTTACCACCACTACTCATTTTCGGTGGAAGCGCTTTTTTGGCTTTGGCGCTATTTTAATCGTTTTGTTTTTTCTTTTTGCGCTTGCCGAAGTAACG
>JACCDV011202115.1_pt1 | contig 13482 bp, 3 predicted proteins | sample 7446131 | NCBI WGS metagenome assembly JACCDV01 (sample SAMN15323448, study PRJNA562643) | freshwater metagenome | isolation source: river surface water | place: USA:Blue River Watershed | collected 2017-08-17 | reverse complement strand
ATGCTAAACCACAAGAACATAATGGCATTCTACGGCTCACACGGAGGTCGAATGAATCCCTAGGGAATATTCATGTTTGTCTAGCTTTGCGATAAAGGAACACTAAGCCATGAGATCGCCAAGAAGATGACAGAGAAAAGAGCCAACTAGCTTTTCTGCCAGCTTGTTGATGGAATGGCATACATGCATGAAAAGGGTAACTCTATACTAATATAAGGCATTTATCATAGAGATCTCAAGCCCGATAATCTCCTTATCACTTAGAGTGGATAACTCAAAATCGCAGATTTCGGTATTGCCAAGTAAGTCAGTAATCACGCAACATTCAAAAAATGTACTCCTGTCTACTCTGCCCCTGAAGTGTATTTGCAGTAAATTTACTAAAAGAATAATTAAACGTATAACTTGAAATGCGATGTTTTTAGTGCAGGCTATATTCTCTATGAGATGCTTACAAGCGAGCAGCTGAACAAAGGAGTTAAAACCTCTGAGGATCTCCGCAGGTTTTTATTAGATAAAAGGAATGGAGGATTCAAAATTTAGCATCCAGCTTTAACACAAAAGCATTGGATTGATTTATTGAGAAATATGCTTAGCTTTGACCCTTCCAATCGGCCTACTTTCAAGGATATTAAAAACAATTTGAAGAAATTTTTACCAGGGATTGATCAGTTGCCTAAAACGCGACCCTAATCCAACGATCAAATAAAAAAATCGTAGGTCCTAGTAAAGCAAGTAAAGAATTTCTTTGAGGCAGTTAACAGACGTAACACTTACCTGGTGAATGTGTTGAAAATATTGAGTTTATATTAGCAGCAGACCTCAAAATTAATCCCAAGAGTTTACCAAATTCTTATACTATACTTTACATTAGCTCGATATTGCTATCTTTCCGAGGAAGGACTAAAGATGATTTCTGATAAGGAAAATCTAGCTATTCCGAAAACCAATCTTTCTCTTTTCTCCATTGAGGAAGAACTCACACTCAGCGACAAAGTTCTCCTTAATAGCTTCATCAAAAGTTTCACGTCAAGGATTAGTGAAGGAATCTAACAAATGAAAGTATTCGTGTCGAATAATATTATTACTGAGCTTTAAAAGATATTAAGGGAGAACGAGACTAGTTTGTAGAGAAAAGTTGTTAAGGAGTTCAATATAGAAAACAATCTAAAAGGTTTCAAACTGAATGAATTCGAAGTTGATTCATTCTATAAAATGGGGATGAAGAGATGCATAAATAACCTGTATAGAACTTCAGCAGAGATAGTAATCCTCAGTGAATAAGATCTTCGCGTCTATTTAATATCTCTGTATGTAGCTAATAGCGACCAATTCTTCGATTAGATGACTTACTAACGGAAACCCTCTCTTCCCAGTATATAATAAATTCTTAAAATGGATAGATCTAAATTGTAGCAAGCCATTTCGATCTAAAAAAATAAAGATTGATAATTTCTTTTATATAATCCAATAAATTTTTATAAGAGGATAATATCAGACGATTGAGATTATGGATCAGTCATTTAGAGAAAAAGTATGTCTCTATGACGAAGAAATTGTTGCTGAGCTCTTACGATGGTTAAAATAAACGTACTCAGCCTATTCACTCCAACTTATTTTGCGGTCTTTGCTTTTTAGTTCGGCCTCGTCCTTGCTTTCTGTTTGAATAGTATTTTTAAAATGCTACAATTTCTTTAGATATGTCTTTGAAATTAGCCAGAGGGATGGGTTCTTGATCTTATTCAATTTCTATGATTTGTACTAGAGGAAGTCGCAGACCTTAGTTCTGCAGGCATTTTTATGAAGTCTACGATATCCAGATTAATCTTTCTTGTCGTGAGAGCTCTCACTGTTCTCATTTTGAGTTGGAGATTTGCTTTTCTTTTATGTTTAGGGCTTGGCTTTGGGGCTGAGTTTGAATTATTTTCTTATTTTGAGCATAGATTGAGACTGTTTAACTATTTTTATTATGTATTCTATAATCAATAAGGTAAATAAAGTAATGATTTGGATAAATACTATCGTATTGTCACTTGTCTAAGCTACTTTATTAAAGTTTTACCGACCTTCAAACTCTATTGATGTTTACATTCTTAGTAAAAAAACTCGTTTTTATTGATTTTCTATTTTGATTTGTACTCAAAAACCTGAAACACTTTTATGTGAATCAACTAATTCTATTGGCAGCAAAATGTTGCATTTAAACAAAAATATGAATAAATGTAGCTGTTAGTGAGACATAAAATCGAGAGTAATAAATGATCAAAGTTTTTATGCTGTCAATCTTACACACTGCCATAAGTACCTCTATCTAATATGACTTCTCACCTGGCTTATGATAAGTTCTTGTTCTCCCAGTAAAATTTCTTTTGAGCGAGTGGCCTTCTTTGGTTCCTACCATTGGGACAGCTAAGCTTTCAATTTGATACTAAGGGCAAGGCACTGCCATTACTAGATCAAAGAAGGCTTGGAGAAAGGTGTTGTTAGTTTTGAGAGGATTTGGTTGGTATTAAGAACTTCTGAAGGCTATTGAAAGATATAGTCATATAATTCAGTAAGGGTTACATCGAAATGCGATAAATTTTAGTTAGGAAGTTATAAATCCAGCTATTTGGCTTCATGTTGCTATAAACTATTTTTCAATTCCTCGTTTCTTTTACTTTTCTATTACACTTACTTACGAACTTGACCATTGCTATTTTGTAATGTTTCTTTCTGCTTTGATAACTTGTCCTTCTCACTCTTTTGATAACGCTTAGTCTACGCTATTTTGGTAGCTAAACGAAGGACCTATGATTAAAATGCTTATTTATTGTAGAGCAAAGTATATTTTTTTTATTCGTATTCTTCGGAACGATTTGGTTATTTTTCATTTGCTAATTTAGATATTTCCTCTTTTTAGGTTTCAAACTTGTTTCTAAGAGAAAACATGGATAGTTTATTGAAGCAGCGCTGAAGAGTATTAATTGAATTTCTTTTTGCGATTTTAGCTATCTGACGTAGATAATGCTAAGATGAATAATTCCATTTCTTAATAATTTTTTCCTCTCTTTCTTTTAATTTAATTTCAGATGGATCTTTGAGCAATGCTTCCGCACGAAGTTTATCGAAATTATTTCTAATCTTTGATAAGCAAACACGATAGATTAAATTTGCAGACACGTTTTTATAATTGATCTTATTTTGAGGTGGTTTTTTGTTTATAGGATTATTTATTGATATCTTTTTTAATCTCTCAAAGGAAGCTCGCAAATTTGATTTATATAAATTATGATAAATATCGATGGATGATGAGGCCAAGATTGAGGCTTATTTAACTTTATTCTTTTGGACTGCTGATTTGTTTTGAATTTTTAATAAAGATGCTTTTAAATTGTTTTTATTGATTCTGCTTACGATCTTGGCAATAATATTAAGGTACTTTTATACTTTAGATGAAGGGGCTTATTCCTTCTTCTCTTCCTTAACTTTGCTAACTATTTATTTTGTTTATATGTTGACTTATTAAGAACTGGCTTGCCTATTCTATGAAGGTTGCTTTGATGCAATTACCGAACTCACATTGGCCTTGCTAGGACTAACATTTACTTGAAGCGAAGAAGTTTATGAAGATTTTGATGGGATCTGCTATAGTGCAGGCAAATTTAAACTGCTTCTTCCGATAGGAATCTTCTGCATTGTCCTTTGTGATACAAAAGACGAAGTATTCTATATAGGTTGGACTTCAATAACCGCCACTTTATTGCCATCCATCTTTTTGGGGAATGGTTTTTTGGGTTAGAAAATGCTACTGATATAATTGCTATCTTTCCGATTATTTCCATTGAGCTAACTCTCCTGCATCTTTATCAATGTAGAAAGCCCATAGATTTCTGACTTACCCACAGCTATTGTACTTTAGTTCTTATCGAATGATAGATTTTTGTTGTTGGCATTATTTGGTTGCCCAGCTATAAATGTAAAATCAATATGAGTTGAAGATTACTATTTTAAACTTTGGTTGTTTTCCTTGATGGTTTTACTATTTAAGGATTATGTATTTTCTTCTTTAATTACTGTAATTTGGGCGAGTGGTTTGGGTTTAGGTTTAGTCTAATTGAAGAATACATTACTCCTGCTAGGTTAGTTGGGTTTGGGTTTGATTGGAGTTTCTAGTGGAAGTTCTCCGCTAGGTAGCATTGCATTTAGATGATATCCTTCTGGCTTTATTTATATTTATGAGTATTATGGAGTTATTAGGGATGTAACAATAATCTTTTTTTATGCGGCTTTTATTGGCTTCAGGCCAGTAACTTGCTTTACGAATGGGGACTATTTTATTATTTTACTGTCTGCACTTTTTGTTTACTTTTCACGGGTCTGAGATATATTCTTCACCTCTTTATCAGCATTCTTTACAGTTGCTTAAAGCTCAGGTTGATTTTGCTCTGAAACTGAAATCTATTTTTTCTCTATAAATTTCAATTATCTAATTTTTTCCTTTTTTCTTGAGAATCTGCCAAGAGATTTAGATCCACTTCTGCTACTATAAGAATTCGATGATATTCCTCGATTTGACAGTTGGCTATTCAGTCTGTTTCTTTGTAAGGTTTGCTGGAGTTTGCTCTCAACTTTATGAGCAGATTGAGATTTACTGTTTATTATCCTCTAGATTTTTGATTTGCTTGGGTAGACTATTTTCTAGACGCTCTTTTGCTGAGCTTATTTAAAGGGTGAATTCGCGTATTTTGAGTTTTGTAGATTTGCGTTGTTCTTTTGATACTTGGGTGGGGAAGCTGATCGGTTTTCTTCACGTTTATTTATGGAAAAGCTTCTTTTGGATCGCTACATTATTGAGGAATCTTTTTTTTATTTTCTCTCAGGATTAGTATTCAAGGCTAAATTATCAAAGCCTTTGAGAAATTTGGTGGTCGAATTCATAAAAACCTGAGCCGATAGCTTCATCGCAGCAAACTACGACTTGTCTTCTGACTTCTCCCTTTGGTTCTCTACTACCTATTATTTTGAAGGAGCTATTTTTGCTTTTTATTTATTGGTTGAGTTGGTGGCTTAAAGACTGTTTAAATTGGCATTTTTCTATTTTTGGGATGGGATGATGGTGGAGTGATGATTAAGATTGAGGATTTAATTCTTGGTGTTTGGTAAGTTTGCGACTCCCTTTGCATATTTGGTGGTTGAGTTCATATAAGCATTGCTGGAAAGATTTAAAGCAGTACGCTATGTGCCAGCTTTTAGCATTAATTATTAATTAATTATGATTATATAGCAAATAAATATTGTCCGCCTCTGCTATTGCATCCTCTGCGCTCACCATCGGTTAAATATCTAACGTATTTTTGTCCTTTCTATTACTAAATAATATACCGATATCATATGATGATATTATGGATTCTATAATTATGATTAATTAGTTATAGCTATGAAAACTTTCTTTAGCTTCTTAGACACTCAACTTGATAAGTATGCCAATATCAATTATTACATCGATTGCCGAACAGATCCTTAGAAACTTGTCAAATAGCTTCAATCCCACTCATAGGCCAAAAAATTAGCAAAGTATTTCGCGAGCAAAACCAGCAATCATTATAAAATAATTCGTAAATTGTCCATAGCAAATTTACTTATAATAAACAGTAAATCGTGGTTTGAGTTTATCTAAACATATTTAGCAAATCAGCTTTCAAAGGACGAGTGGATCAATGAAAAATTTCTGTTGCCGTATTTTCAATTCTTGGTAAGATGCTGCATTTCTAAGGATAGATATTTATAATGTGTAAATCTAATTGTAAAAAAAGGCTAAGCACGAGATCTACTTTTTTATTCCATAAATATGCTACGAATGCTTTTTAAAGTAGTTTAGAAAATGCCTCTCTTGGGAAGATACTATAAGCCCAATAATTCAGAGGTAATAAGTTCAGCAGTGGAAATCATTGCACTTCAAGCTCAAAAATTATATGCCGGCTTTAAACACTCACTTCAGTAGATTCTTTATCGGAGGTAGGCTTACATAAAAACTAAAGAAGATGAACGAATAATGAAAGGAATATTGATCGATGAGCTTACCCACATCAATGAGGAAATGAAAAAACTATTTTTGGATAAATATTTCTATCCCTTGGGAAAAGGAATAGGGTTCAAATTATTCAAACCTTAGTAACAAACCATATAATGTCAAAGGACCTTGAAAGATATTACTTCGAATCACTTGACAACTTAACGACGTAGGAGACATAGTTAGCTTGAAAAAACACTGTTTCCTGCTGAAGGATTGGTCAATCATTATTTTTATGAGGAAACACTCCTTTCAGCAACATTAAACTCAACTTTAAAGCCTAAATTATCTCAATACAAATAGCTTGATGACCTTGCTGTAGAAGAGCAGTAAGGCACGAAATGAATTTGGATGACTAAAATGATATATATTTGAATTAATGGACTCGTAAAATTCATTCAAAGGATATAATTTAATACAGAATAGTTGCTAAAGTGTTGAGAATAAATAAGTATTTTTATTGTATAAATAGAATTCGAATCATAGTAGGAATAAGCGGTTGAACAATACTTACACTTTTCTTTCCAGCTAATCGGCGGATACCATTAATAAGGCTTTAAGAGTTCTATTTATTGATTCTTCAATTAATATATATTTACCTTCCAATAATCGAAGTTTTTCAACTAATATATGAACAACTTCTAACTCTTTCATTTTTTATTCAAATTAGTTTTTTATACATAAATAACCCTTATTTTTTCACTTATGTCGAATGTTAAATATGCGCTACCTTTTAAGTTAACCCTACTTTTCCTTCCATTTATTATTATGAATAAGAATATGTCTACTAGCATATTTAAGATTATTATTGAGTTATAAAATATCAAAGGCAGCTTTCAAATAAATTAATTTGATTCCGAGTTTATATCAAAAAGAGGCATTATTCAAATAAATGAACCAAGAATTATTTATATAATATTGATGGCGCCTCTTTTGTCTGTTTGATTATTTATTTTGTATAAAGATGAAGTCCAAGGAAAAGTCAACCGATGGGACAGCAGCTCATACATAAAGTGTATTCAATGTCTTCAATGAAATCAATAAGATACAAACCGCATCGAAAGCTCAAATATTCTAGTTGGCGAGACTCTTCAAAAATGACCCCAATAATTTCCAAAACGCATTTGAGTTGGCCTATCTTAAAATCTTCAAGATTTTTCACGAGAAAGCCAACCGAAAGATGCCCCCTAAGTTTTAACAACTACCAACTACTCTTTTCCAGTAAATACTAGACAAAGATAAAGAGGGGCCTGCGAGCCAACTCTTCAACTTCTTCCTCAACTTCCTCGCAGAAGCCATCTTCTCCTCAATTCTCGGCATCAGAATCACTTCAGCTCGAATGCTGTTTCACTTGATCAAACAAGGAGTAGATTAGATAGAAGAAGTGACGAAATCAAACATTTTGAAGTCCATATTTTACTTGATTCGACTCAAGGTTTCAACCTATAAGCAGATTGGCATCAAACTGGCATCATTGGTTTTCAGTTGGTAGCATGAACTTCGCTTCAAAATCTAAGAGGAACTTTTCAAAATCCTATCGACCGAAGACAACGAGCAAATCCGCAAGATGGCCATAACCAACATCCTCATTAGTCAATCAAATCTTGATCGAATTCTTATTAGACTTCGAGACAAATGCTTATAAATCCGTACTATCATCCTTCGCAAGCTAATAGGATAAAAGTATAAACTTGCCAATATGAAAGTGGGTAACAGAATCCATCTACTTTACGATGGATATGGCAATAAAGAGGTATCAATACAACAGGAAACTCTTCGATACTTCGCCAAATATTTCGAACTCTAAAAAAATAATAAAGACGCCTTTGCTAACTTTGTCGAGTTCTTCTAGCCTAATATCCTCTTAGTCTATCCTCATCTCTATACCCTCTTTGATAATTTAATTTTGGGAATCATTGAAGAACTACCAATAGATGCACTAAGCAACTTTACAAGAAACATTACCAATGAACTAAAGCAAATCAGCAAAAATAATGGGCTGAGCAGATAAGGACTAAGATAATTAATTTGGCTGAAGAACATAGGAAAGTCATAGCAATCTGAGCTAAAATCTATCTTTGAATAATGCGTTCCTTCTGGACTATAATTTTCGAAAATAATCCTTGACCTAATTAGTCATAGAGACATCTTTACAATTAACTAATGCTTACAAATTATCTCCCTTCAAAAATCTGCTGATGAGCTTGGCAAAAACAAGATGTTCGACTCTCTTAAAAAAATTGTTGCCAATTTGCAGTACTTTGAGGTTGAGCTAAAGTGGTAAGGCTTTGAAAATGATGATATATGCCCACCAATCACTGAGGATGTCATTTTACAGAGAAAAATGATGCTTTCCTATTTTGACCTACCCCTAATCAGTAATTCATACGACCTTCTATATGAAATTGGAAACGCAATGAAAGTACTTTGGCCTGATCACTATGAAATAGAACTCAAACAGATTATGGCAGAATGGAACAATCCATAAGAGAACAATTTATTTAAAGAAAAGGAGCTAACTCTTGCCAATATAAAGAAGGTTGAAGCACAAGGGGAAAGTCGATTGATTGATAGTTTAAAAATTAAGCTGCGGTCGATTGAAGACCAGCTGGAGTTAGAGGGGTCCAAAACCAGGTCAATAATTGTCATTTTAAACAGACTAAGATCTACAATTAGTATGGATGACTTTATGCCCATTATCAAGGAGGATTTGGGTAAAGTTGACCAATCCCAAGGCCTCATTCTGCTAGGCTTATACTGCCTAGAATAATCTCATCGAGTTTAGACGTTCATGCCTCTCTATTGGATCCACATGAACGGTGAAAATCAAAGAATTAAGCCGCATCTAATGGTTTCTCTTAAAGCTACAACTGATTTCATGGTGAAGTTCGATCTATCCAAACTTGAATATGCGCCATCCTAAACTTAAAATACATTTTCCTATCATAAATATGTTCAAGAGTTATTGAAACTTGTGCTTGATAAGGACCACGATGTTCGTATCCTAGCCATTGAAGGGCTTTGCAGAATGATCTATCACAATAGAGTTACTGAGGATCTACTTGGAAATTGCTTTTTAAGACTCTTGTTGCTTTGGTGGTAGACGAGCTCTGAAGAAGTGAGTGCCAAATCAGTGCATACTATTTCTATTTTCGTGAAGCAATACATCGAAAAAGGGACGACTTAAGTGCGTAAGCTCTCATAGTCACTATGCATATTCTTCAAGGTGCTTTTGGTGAAGCAGGGAGAGAGGAAAACAATAAACAAGCAGAAGATTACATATAACTTGAAAATGTAATAGTTTGTAAAACGATCTGTGGTCATTGCTATGACTGTGTTAAAATATCATAAAGAATCCAGGCAAATTATATGGAAGTATCAGGATTCAGGGGCAGAGCTTGGCCCACAGGAGCTCTTTATCTTGTTCTTATTCAAGCATGAGGAGCTGCATTATTGCCTTGAGAAAGCATTGAATATTTGCGATTTCTATGAGTAAGCCCCACTCGAGACAGTTATCTTAATGAAGAAATAAGTTGAGACCATCCTTGAGTAACTGAACTTCATAAATAAAAAGAATCTGGAAGGAATGCTAAAAAAGCTAGACCAGGATCTCACAGAACGCATCTAGATCAAATAGCAGGAGACCTTTAATGAGGAATTGCTGAATGGGCTCAAAAAATAGCTCAAAGAGTATTAACTTTTTATTAATAACTCAGCAAACAGGCTTGGCGCAGAACTCTAAGGTTCTTAAATATTTACACCATGTCCAGAATTTAGTTCCAACAATACTAGCGTCAAAGTTGAGCATAACTAAGTGCAAGTAAGCGATTAATCTGATGAAGAGGATGCAATAAATTAAGTGATAGCCGAAATTGAAGATGCGATTCCAGTTGACTCTGAATCTGAAAAGATCAGCAGAAACAATAAGAAACCAAATAAGAATTCGAGAAACTAAGTTAAAAAGGAAGAAGAATAAAATATGAAGAAACAGCCCAACAAAAGAAACAGAAAACGGCCTCCTCAGATTTCGAATGAGTAATAAGAACTTTCCCATTCCAATTCCCACCGCTCCTAAAACCTAATTACTCATCGAACAAGAAGCAGGCATAAAGTATGATGAATTAATTAAATTCCATAAATAATAAATAAGTGAGATTTCAATATGAGTAATAACTTTGTGAACGATCATCAAACAAAAGAATGATCAAAATAAATGCCAGCCTTCTTTTTTTAAGTCATCCATTGTGTATTATTTGAATTAAAATCAAATTATCAACACTATATTTTTATGCTTTATTCCTCAATCATATTTGTATTCTGTCTACTCCTCCAACCCTCAACTCAATAAAGCCCACCCTTGAAGACACCTTTCCCAAAAAAGCTATGGATTTACTGGAATAATAATCCTGAATCTGCTCCTATCTTTACAAGAATGTGCATGAACAATATGCAGCATTACACCAAAATAAGCGGATGGTAATTCACAATACTCGATAATGACAATGTCTTCAGATATATCAGTGCTGAAAATGCAGAAAAATTAAACTTCCTAAAAAAGCAAATCGCCACCAATCTCAAGTTAACACCTCAAGCACTTTCAGATTTGCATCGTCTCTTTGTTCTGTATGAGAATGGAGGGATGTATATCGATGCAACTTCTTTTTTTGTTCATGATTTCTCGTGGGTGGATAATATTCACAACTAAAAAACAGTGGAGAACAAAGTTGTTGAGGACCCTGATCTCGTCATGTTTATCCATGATTGGATGTTTGCGAAAAACAAAACTTATGTTTATGATGAAAAACTCAAGTTTAATGTCAAATTGTTTCCTTCCAACGAGTATTATGTATTTTTAGCCAAAGCGAAGACAAAATTCTTAGCTGATATTATGGAAAGAATGATCTATACATTCAAAAAGTCTTCTTTGGAAGAATACTACGAGTAAAACTAGCGCTTGGGGTTCCAATATCTCAAATAGGCTAACCCATATTTTGTCTATTCAACTTACCAGCTTCAAACACAGATTCAGTTCAAGCAAAAAGAAATTTAAAGAAATCCACAGAATTTCGATGTCAAATATGCTGTGCAATACTATAAAATATGGAATATTGATGCACTATAAACTGCTGTCTTCCCATTTTAATTGCATCAATTCAAAACTATACCAATCATGAAAGCTCTGTTCTATAAACCTATTTCGTAGGTCACACAAAAATGGGGGAAAAATATATATTTCCTAAAATTTATTGCTGCGTATTCTTAGCCCGCAAATGATGTTATTAACACTTCAATTGAGGATATTTGTTTAAACTCTATTGAACCTTTTCCTTCAAACTCTATTATCAGCGAATTTTTGTTTAAATACAGCCCTAATGAGTAAATTGTTCAAAGAATACTTTAGTTCCAGGGCAAAAAGGAAAGAAACGAGCCAATCGAATGTAAGAATATGGTTTCTCCAATTTAATCATATATCTTTAATTTGGCAGCAAAAATTTACCTAGGATTACTCTTATTAAGCCTGCTTACTTTCAAATGTATAAGGAAAATGGGCTCAAAACCCAGATAGCCATAGAAGATGAAGTAGGTATAAAAAAGCTAAAGACAGTTCGTCAATAATGAATCTTAGTAATTGCCTGTTTTATCATAAATTTGATTCCTATTAAATATCATTTTATTTCAGAAGATTTAACCTCGCTCATTTCTTTTGGACTGTTCTCATCCAGAATTACTTTTTCATTGTTATTTGATTGTAAGGTGAAATAGATGATAATGATTGCAAGAAAGCAAAGTAAATGCTGCTAAACTATTGATCTAAGAGTAAATAGTCTGTTTTGAGAAAATAAAAGAAATAGATTTAATAGTTCTATTAAATATTCGCCTATGATCTTACCGTTAATATGCGAAACGCTTCCTCCTTCTTCAAATAGTCCTATGATATTATTCAAACTTATGTACACTTAATTAATGTGTCCTATCAAATTTTATTCTTTTATTATATGTTGCTCGATCATTTGCTAGATATTTGACCGCGATTGATTGGAAATAATATACTTTAAGCTGCTAGCGAATAAATCATAAAAATATGTTTTTTTTTCATTAATGTATGGCTTAAGAGTAGAAATTATTTATATTTAACTTTTGAATACCCCGGAATATATTTTTTAGAGCGTTCTGTTGAATGGCATTAACATTGCAATGGTTTAAAATTTTGCAGAATTATAACTCTTCATTAGTTTGAATTCCTCGAAGAAATGAGATTAATCATTATATGATTTTTTAACTGCATTATCTGTCCAAAATGTTATGGGGAGAAGAATTGAGACAGTTACATAAATGAAGATACATGTAAGAAGAAAGAAAACTAACAAAAATTGTATAAATGCAATACATTTCTAATAATTTTTGCCAGTGGGTTTGTTTGGAATGCTGAAGATACAGCCTAAAATTACTGCCAATGCCGATCCAAAGTAAAATATTCCAATTTGTATTTTACTAACCATTTCTATGTTTGCCTATAGACTGTATTAGATTTTATCTATTTTCTTGCTAAGTGAGGGTATTTTAAAAGCGATATACTCTATTAATATTGGCATTTCATATTCATTATACAGCGCATCAGGCCTATACATGCTATAGTTGGATGATTTTCTAAAAGCATCCCTAACATTTTATATTTTGCTCCTTAGATCGTTGGCTTTTGTTGAATTCTAAAGGCTTCTTATTATTAGATCAGCTGCTTCTATTGTCTTCATACTTGTATGAAGGTTGTATAATGCAGGTTTTAGTCTTAAATAGTTAGCTTGATAAATATTCAATACTGAGCCGATATCCTTCTCAACCTCTTTAGTAAAATTTATTGGCTGATCTTGAAATCGGCACACAGAATAATTAATAGTTCTCTCAAGCTTATAGCTTTATTGAATTCCTTCATATTTCGATTATTACCTTCGTATGATTCTACTATGATCATCAGACATATGATAGTCATGATCAATATCCTGACTATATATATTACTTTAGTCAAAACTAACTGGTTGCTCTTGAGTAGATAAGGCGCAAATTTCAAGAAAAAAATGAATATTAGGAAAAGTAGAAAATTTGAAACTTTAGATGGTTTTAAGCTATATAAGATTTGTGGAATAAGAGTTAAGATTTGAAAGCTGCCTTCGAAAGTAAACTAAAAATATTTCGACAATAATTTTGACCTTAATAGCAAAAATATTTACTCCTATGAAAAGGTATCCTTCAGGAAGTTCAAAACTTCACCATTCATCTCTAACTCCTATTCGTACTAATTTTGGTCCATTCCGTTCATGCAAAACATATTATTATTTATCGTAGTGGCCCTCATAACTATGATAAGCATGATCAATATTTTGATTTTCATTCCACCCATAGATATTAAATATATAAAATTGAATTAATTCATT
>JACCDV010408945.1_pt1 | contig 13483 bp, 9 predicted proteins | sample 7446131 | NCBI WGS metagenome assembly JACCDV01 (sample SAMN15323448, study PRJNA562643) | freshwater metagenome | isolation source: river surface water | place: USA:Blue River Watershed | collected 2017-08-17 | reverse complement strand
TGCAATCGACCGTGGCGCAGGATATTACCCATCACGATTGCGAGCTCACGGCGAAGGATCCGCGCCGGGGCCTCGGACGACAGGAAGCCCATCTCGTCGCTGAGCCAGGCCACCAGGTGCTTGTCGAGTTCACGCCCCTCGGACATGAGCTTGATCAGACCGCGAGCCTCGGTCTCATCGCGAAGACCAAAGACGCCCCAATTGAATCCCTTGATCTTCTTCATCCTGGCCACCGAACCTTCGCGCCAACGTGACCACTGGCGAGTCACATACGCGAACTTAGATTCACGGTTAAGCTGAGCGAAGCCGAGAGGCAAAGGCTCAAGCTCGTCCGGATCAACCGCCAGGAGGCTACGGATCCAGAAGGAGTAAAGCGATGTGCAGTCTTCGATCTGCTCGAACTGCTGCAACTCACGAGGCAGGGAAACCGCCCAGAGATTCAAGTTGGCCTCGATAGTCCTGCCGATATCAGCGATCATACGCAACTGTTGCGCGCCAGCGTCCTCGACGGCGGGAATGGCGAGGTTGAGCAGCTGCTGGCCGGCGATGATGTCACGCTCGGCGAGACGGGCGAGATGGCCGAGTCGGCTGGAAGCACGCAGTTTCTCAAGCTGGCGTTCGATGAAATAACCGACCCCGCCGTCGGGATCCGAGACAAGATGGTCGAAGGAGGCCTGAGACTCGGCCGAGCGGAAGACACGGTTGAAATCAGCGTCACGCTTGACGATGTCGACGGCCACCTTGCGTTCGTCGGCATCGAGACGGATCTCACCGGCGGCTTTGAACGAAGTATAGGTGGTGGTGAAGTATGTCGCGTTAGCGGGGCGGTCGAGAGGCGCCAGCGGCTCGAGCATGTCCTTGAAAAGCGGCCCGACCCCGGCCTTGGGCTTGGTCTGCGCCAGTTCGACGAGCACCTGCCCGAAGAAGGTCATACAGACCGAAAGCGGCAGCGGCGTAGGCTCGGAATCATTCGAGGCAGATCGGAAATTAGGATTCACGCGCTCCCACCAGTAGCGGATGCCTGAGCATAACTGCTCGGGCTTGGACGGGAAGGTCTTGGCCCTAATCAAAAGGGCGAAGGCGTCGATCGAGACATCGTCCGCATAGCCCATGACGATGGAGGAAGTCTTCCCACGCTTGAACACTGTCGTCAGGAGCTGGTGATCCCGGTCTCCCAGCTGGCTGAGATCGAGCTTGGTGAGCGAATTGCCCTGCGCGTCTTTCAAGGCGACACCGGGGAAATCGAGGATATCCGACTCCTTGAGAAGCTGGAAGAATGGCTGCCGGGCAAGGGCTTCCGGCACCTTTACGGGGACCACGATCTCACGGACCAGCGCTTGCAAGAGGCCGAACTCCTCACCCGCTATCTCGGCGGCAGGTGCCCCTTCTTCGATGACGACAGCCCCGCCGTGTTCACGGAAACCAAGCGAACGGATGCGGCGGAGAGTTTCGGTGCCGAACTCATCCAGGACGTCTTTCTTGACCCTCTTGAACGTATCGATGTCCAGGAGCAGCGCGGCCACGCCCATCGTGCAGTAAACTTCACGCTTAGCCCATCGAAGGGATTCCACCTTGGCGCGGAGATTGCGGAAAACCCCAGAAATCGTGGGGGATCCATCCCAGAAGATCGTCGAAGCGAAATGGATGGCGGCCTCTTCGGACTGGGCGAGGTCGGACGAATCCAGAAGATCGCGGCGCAGCCCATCCCAGTAAGGAGCGAGGGCGGCGTAGCGGGCTTCGCCGCTCTTGATGAACATACCGACCACGTCGAGGATTTCCCGGAGGAGCTCGTAAGCCGCGCGGTTTGAACCCGGCGCCAAGCTGCCCGGTTTTTTCAGGAAGTCCTTGGAGACACGATCGCGGTCCCAGTAGACGTTCGTACCATCGGCGGTCGCCGATTTGCACTCGGAAAGGTAACCGAACGCCAGCGCATGCATCACATGCGACAGCGAATTGAATTTCAGCCGCACCGGATAACGAGGGTCGCGGACCGTCGTGGCTGCGGTGTAGCGCGTGACGCAACCGGAGGCATCCGCACCGGCGGCGAAAGGATTCAGGGAGACGACGCCGGCCTTGCCCTTCCAAAGAAACGAAACAGGCTCGGCTTCGTCCCAAGTCAGCAAGGTGCTGTAAGCGCCCTTGGCGCCTTCTTTCATCTCACCATCGAGGTAGGCCGAAAGCAGCGTCGACTTGCCGGACTGGGAAGGCCCCCAGACCGCCAAGGTCTTGCGGTCGGCGGCGGCTGGACGACGCGCCTGCGCGATGGCGTAGAGCGAATCCAGCCAGCTCCCCCGGGCGAGTACATGATCCGGGTGGTCCTTGATGCGACGGACACCATGCTGCCAGTACCAGTCCAGGGTCTGTGCGAGTTTGGGCGCGGAAAGCTCGAAACGCAGGGGCATATGGCACGCATGGCTATTTCTGCGTCACTTTCCAGAAGTATTTCACAACATACCGACATTTAATACCGTTTTTATGCCTAAAAGACGTTTTTAAGAGTTTTTACATAATAAAATTATAATGTTTTCTTCTTTTTCCGGATTGTGGCCTAACCGCTTACAGGCAAAGTCGGCAATTCGATGCCCGTTCGGCCTACCATCAGCAGCCTGAACAGCCCCCAAATGGAAATATCCATGGGGCGAATCCACCGAACCTGACATGCCACTGCTGACAGATGGACACGTCATCGGGGGTACGTTCGAGGTGGAAAAGCTCCTCGGAGAAGGTGCTTTTGCCGAAGTCTATCGGGTCAAGCATCGTTACCTGGGAAGGCAGGCGATGAAGATATTCAAGCAGCCGGGGTTGACCGAAGATGTCATCCAGAAGATGCTTACGGAGGCGATCCTCCTGTCCCACCTAGGCCACCCGAACATCATCCGGGTCTTCGACGCGAATTCCTTCAAACACCTGGGAGCCGAACGCGGCTACTTCACCATGGAGTACGTTCCCGGCGGCACGTTGGAAGACTTATGGCACTCTCACGGCGCCACTTTGATGCCGGCCAGAACGTCCGTCGACCTAGTCCGGCAGGTCTGCCAAGGACTACATTGCGCCCATGCGCAGACGCCGCCAGTCGTTCACCGTGACATCAAACCGCAGAATATCCTCGTAGGCTACGAAAACGACGGTCTGCGCGCCCGGTTGAGCGACTTCGGACTCGCGAAGCAGGCCAATAGGCTGACTTTGCTGGCGACCGCTGCCGGCACCTTGGCCTACAAGCCGCCTGAAGCCCTTGGTGCTCACTCTGCCGACTCGTTGGCTTCGGACATCTGGGCGCTCGGTGTCACTCTTTATCGCCTGCTGACAGACCGCTTTCCCTATGAACCAGCGGGAGACTGGGGCTGGCACCCTAAGTCCTTTGAGAAAAAGCCCAGTCCTCCGTCCGCCTTCAACCCAGACTGTGATCAGGCCCTCGACATGATCGTGGCGCGTTGCATAGAGATTCCTTTGCATCTGCGCTATCAGTCCGCCGCCGAACTCCTGCAGGCTTTGACGGATTGGCTCGCCAGGCCGAAGACGGCAACAGCCTTCAAAACTGCGCCTACGCAGACTTTCGCCGACCATCGGGAGCAGGCCGTCGCCTTACGTCTCGCCGATGAGGCAAAGCAACTAGCGGCCTGTCAACGTCTCAGCCAGGCAGCCGATACGATGGAGGAAGCTTTCCTCCTGGACCCCTCCCTTCGGGCGAAACATGCGCATAGGGTCATTCTTTGGCGCAAAGGCCTGACAGGGTGAGCCTTATTTTTTAATAGAATTAATTAAGCAAGACGTACATCTTTTCGTTCCTCCCGCCGTGCCCTCCGCCCCCGACCAGCTCGCCGAAGCCTTATGCGCCGCCGCCACGAGCGAGGGCCTGCGAGGCAACCCCTTCCGACTCTCGAACGCGCGCATCGACAGCACGCCGAGAGACCTGAACCGTGCCTTCAACCTGCTGAAGGTGCAGGTCGAACTCGGCGACTTGCCCGGACATAGTTACGGGCCGAAGAGCGCCGATGGCGACGTCGTCCGGCAGGCGAGCGAACGGGTCAAGGATCCGGTCAAACGCCTCGCCGACGAGTGCTTCTGGTTCTGGCCCCTCGAACTCGGCGAGAAAGATTCCGCCCTGGAGGCCGTCGAAGCCGGCAACCCGGTTGAACCGATCGCCATCTGGCAGCAGATGAGCCCGCACGCCACCTGGGGACCCATCGCCAAGCACAACCTAGGTCTCGTCGCCTTACTGGACGCGACCGAGAAGACCGAGGCGTTCCTGCGCAAGTCAGACGTCTCCACCCGCCCCGAAACCTTGGGCGCAGCTTGGATCGAGATGGCGAATAATTTCGACATCCTGACCGACTCCCTGCCGGTCGAAGATTACCTGCGCGCCCGCATCCGAGCGCTCGACGATCCGCGGCTAAGCCCCCGGGACGCCGCGAACGTCCAGCTCGCCTTGCCCGAGGCAGTGGCCCGGCAGGCCGCGCAGGCCGCCCTGTCATTGCACGACGCCGATTGCTTCGCCTGCAAGACTGTCGCCTACTGCGCCGAGAAACTCGTCGGCTCAGAAGTCGCCGACATCGTCGGCGACCTCCTACGCTCCGAACTCGAACAGATGCTCCAGTTCGGCCAGAAAGCGCCGGAAGGCGACCCGCGCAGACTTTGGAAGGAGCCCGCCGAACGCCTGCGCCGCCTGTGCGGAAAACTTGAACTTTTCGAAGCCTGCAAGACCCGCCGCGCAGACCTCGCCAACACCTGCGGCTCACGCCTGCGCGGTTACGCCGTCGAGTGCGCGAACGAGCACGATGACTACGCGCAATCGGCCGAAATCCTCAACACCTTGCTTCCACTCGTGACCGGAGAGGAGCTCAAGAAGGTGCAGGCCGACTTGGTGACGGTAAAAGGCTTGCTCAAAGAGGCCGAGCTCAATCGGCCGATCCAGGGGCTTCTGACCAAGATCAACGCCTTGCACGCCGAGGTCACCGGCTCGCTGCGCACGAAAGCCAGCGGGCGCAAAGCGGTCGATGAACTGCTGCAGCGTGGACGCGACCTGCTGGCCGAGGTCAACGCGTTGACGCCGCCGGCGACGCCACAGGCCTCGATCGAAAAGGCCCGCGAACGACTAGCGTGGGCTTTCCAGGACATCTCGCTTGAGACGAACAACCAGCTCAAAGACTACGGGGCGGCCTTCCTGTTCTGCGAATTCGCCCTGACTTTCGCGACCAGCAGACTGAAGGAGAAGCTGCTTTCCGGCAAACCGACCATTCGTAAGAACTACGAACTAGCCCTGGAAGAGAAGAATGGCTCCTACGCCGGGACCTATGTCAACGACACCAGTGAGCGCCTGATCCGCAGCTTCAAGTTCGCAGCCGGGGGAGCCTTGCTCGGCGGCATCGTCGGCCAACACCTCGCAGGCGCGCTCTTCGGGGGCGTCATCGGCGCTATCGCCGGCTACAATTACCGACCATGAGTCAACCCAACCCCACCCGACCTGCAATGCTGGTCATCCAAAACCAAGCCTTCCTGCTCAACGCGGCGGAAATGCTCATGGCTCAACTTCCCGCCGGCGGGAGGCCCACCGATCGGACGCAGGCTCCCGCGCCTGAGGGCGCCTTTCCTCCGCCCACGGAGCGCATCACCGAGCTAGGCAAGTGCCTCGGCGAGATCGGCGTCGCCCTCTGGCGAGCCCAACAGGCGCTGGAGAAGGACGCCGATGGCGAAGCTGTCGACCGGAAGATGTACCGGGCGCTCGAAGCCATGCAGCTGGCCATGACCAAGGCCGGCGTCGAGATCGTCGAACGTACCGGTACCAACCTGAGCAACGGACATTACCGGGACATCGTGGTCGTGGCCACCGAACCCTCCGCCGACGTCCAGCATGAAATCATCGTCGAGACGTTGAAGCCTGCCGTGCAATGGCGCCACGGCTTCCCCCACGTCGGACCGGAGAACGTCCTCGTCCAAGCCAGCGAAGTCGTGACCAAATCCCCCCTTGCCACTACCATCTCCTAACCTCCCATGATCAGACAGACCTTCGATTTCGGCATCGACCTCGGCACCACCAACAGCGCCATCGCGCTTCTGGAGGGCGTCAGGGCCCGCATCCTGAAGAACCAGTCGGATAATGATATCACCCCGTCGGCGGTGCATTTCGACAAGCAAGGCGGCGTCGCCGTCGGCCAGCTGGCCAAGAACAAGATGGGCGGCAGCGGTCGCGACAACACTCAGATCGAATTCAAGCGCATGATGGGGACGAAGAACAACTTCCGTTTCCGTGATGCCAATCTGGAGAAACTTCCGGAGGAACTTTCCGCCGAAGTCCTCCGGGCGCTCAGACAGGATGCCGAGCGCATCACCGGCGAACTCCCGAAAGCCGCGGTCATCACCGTGCCCGCCGCCTTCGAAGCGCACCAGTGCTCCGCCACGATGAAGGCGGCCGAGCTGGCCGGCTTCACCCAGGCCGCGTTGCTCCAGGAGCCCGTCGCCGCGGCTCTGGCGTACGGCTTCCAGGTCAGCGAATCGAACGCCTATTGGCTGGTCTATGACTTCGGCGGCGGCACCTTCGACGCGGCCTTGATCAAGGCGCAGGACGGCTCGGTGGCGGTGATCCACCACGGTGGCGACAACTTCCTCGGCGGGTCCGACATCGACTGGGCCCTCATCGAGCAGGTGGTCCTGCCGAAACTTCACGAAGCCTACCCTGATTCGGAAGACTGGCTCAAATTCAGCAGCAAGCCAAGCGAGTCCTCGGTCAATATCTACAAGCTGAAGAAGGCCGCCGAAGAGGCCAAGGTGCAGTTGTCGCAGTCGTCCTCGGCTGAAATCTCCTTCGGCCTGCTCAAGTCGCCCGACAACTCCGAGATCATCGACAGCACCGAAGCAAACCTTACGATAACTCGCGATGAGCTCATCCGCGTGGCTACGCCGATCATCGACCGCTCGATCGAAATCAGCCTCAAGGTGCTCGCCGACAAAGGCCTGAGCGCCGAGGCCGTGGAACGCATGATCCTGGTCGGCGGACCGACCAAGGCCGAGTATTTCCGGGCCCGCCTTCGCGAGCGCATCGGCATCAAGCTCGACCATAGCGTTGACCCGATGACCGTCGTGGCCTGCGGAGCCGCCATCTTCGCCGGCACCCAGAAACTCACCAGCAACGCGCCCAAGGCGACGCAGGGCGTCTTCGCCATCAACCTCAAGTACGACCCGGTCGGGACGGAACCGGAACCGGTCATCGGCGGACGCGTCGCCGGGACGGAAGAACAGAGCTTCCTTGGCTGGACGGTACGTCTGTTGGAAAAAGAGTCTAACTGGCAGAGTTCAGCCATCCCCTTGAAGAAGGACGGGGCTTTCGTCACTCAGATCCGGGCGGTCCCTGGTCGGCGCAACACCTTCGCGATCGAACTCCGCGACGCCGGCGGCGGCCTCCAGCAGTGCACCCCACCCTCGTTCACCTACACCGTCGGTGCGGTCGCCCAAGGGCAGCCGCTCATCAACAGCCTGGGCATCGGCCTATCGGATAATACCGTGGAAAGACTCTTCGAGAAAGGCCAGTCACTCCCCCTGCGCAAACGCGCCCGCACCTTCCACACCGTCGAGTCACTCAAAGCCGGCGACGCCGGCTCGAGCATCAAGATCGCCTTGGTCGAAGGCGAGCAAGCCCACGCGGACCGTAACCGCTATATCGGCGACATGATCATCTCAGGCACGAAGGCCAAACGCGACCTGCCCAAGGGGACGGAGGTCGAAGTCGAGGTGCGCATCGATGAGAACCGCAACATCAAACTACTGGTCTTCATCCCGACGTTGAACGATGAGTTTGAGCAGAAGCTAGACCTGCGTAAGAATAAGACCGACCTACGGGTACAGCGCGAACGATTCGAGGCCGAGGTCAGACGCTTCCAGATGCTCAAAGACAAGACGAACGACGCCTCGCCGGAACTACTCGAGCGGATCGAGGACACCGAGATCCCCGGACTCGAGGCCTTGCTGGAACGTGCGGCTGGTGACGAATCCGCCCTGGAGAAATTCGACCAACGCCTCCTCGACCTCATGCTGGCGATCGACGACTTAGAAGCGTCCGCACGCTGGCCGAAAATCGAAGAAGAACTCCGTTCGCAGATGGGCTTCGCCGAAAAGCTGCTGGAAGACGGCACGGCCAAGGGTAACGACGCCACCTCCCTGCGTAAGCTCATTGACGAGGCGGAGCCGATCATCGATGAACGCCGCGCCGAGGGAGCGGTCGACCTTACCCGTCGCCTGAGCGCCGCTTACTTCCGCGTCGTCCAGAGCCAGCCCGGCTACTGGGTCGGTTCGCTCAAATACCTCGGGACCAAACTCGACCTCATGTCAGACCGTCAGAAAGGCGAACGCTTGCTTGGCCTGGGTCAGCAAGCCGTCCAGCAGGGCGACGTCGACGCGCTGCGTTCCACCGTGATACAGCTTTGGCAGCTCATGCCGGACGAAGAACAGGAGAACTATGGCCGCGGCATCGGCGCGAGTATCCAATGACCCACCGCGGAGAACAGCTGGCGGAAATACGGGATAAATTGGCGAAAGCCAAGCTCATCGCCCTTTACCACGACGGAGACCGTCTCGGCGCCTTCAAGAAGGCTAAGTCCTACGACCCGGAGCTGGCAGCCGCGTTTGCGACCGAATTCGCCGAAGGACTGCGTAGTAGCCTGCGCCCAGCGACCCAGCGAAGACGCGTAGCGATCCTGCTACAGGCCGCCGACGTACTCAAGGCAAGCCCCGCGGCCAAGTCCAGAGAAGGCACTGACGCCATCGCCTGGCTTCTGGCGGAGGCTACTCTTGCCGAAGAACGCGAACGAGCCCTGCGGATAGCCTGCCAAGCATTGTTGATGCTGATCGGCTTGGGCGCCCTGCTCTTCTTGATTGTTTTTGCCTGATGATGCCCGCTTCCCACGCCCTGCCGCTGGCCCTGCAATTGACCAGCCTGGAAGCTCGACACCTCCACGCGGAACGGCTGCAGCCTGACCATTTGGTGCTAGGGCTCCTTAAACTGGTGGATATCGACCTTTCAGGGTATTTCGCGCAAATCCCTAAAGATGAGGTCGTGGCGACCAAGGTCGAGATCAGGGCTCTGACCGACGCCTTCAACGCCGCCCTCCTGGAAGCGACCAGCGTCCGCCGCCGGCTGCGTTATCGGCTGAATCCGCAAGGACCTTCGGCGCACCCGTCCAAAGGCACGCCCCCGCCCTCGACCGGCTATGCCGACGTCATCGCCCGGGCCGACGACCATCCTCGCTGGCCGGCCTTGGCGATGCTCATCTGCGCCTTGGATAACTGCGGCGAAGCCACCTTGAATCAGCTCAAGGAAAGCGGCAGTAGCCGAGAAAAACTCCGCGCCGTCGCCGCGGAGCGCCTCCGCCGCAGCGACGGCGACGAAGACTGGCTAGGCTTCCTCCGCGCGGTCCCCCAGCTGAGCAGGACCTGGGAACAGACCAGCGGCGCCAACCCTCCTGGCTTAAGCGAAATCTGGCGACGTCTGCTGAACCATGCGCAGGTACGCATCTCTCCTGACGGCGCCTTGCATGCGACCAGGGCCAAGCACACGATCCTAAAAGCACCTGCCTCAGCCAGAGCCGAGTGGGCTGACCTCTTCGGCCCACAGCTCGCAGGAGCCCTCTCTCAATTCGCGGTAAGCGCGAAGGAATCGGGCAAGTCGGTCACCGTCCCCGTCGACGAACTCTGACCTCAGCGAGGGTGCTGCCGGGCATAGACGTGCATCGACAGGAAAATCGCCTTCCGCCGCTCGACCACGCGGTTATATTCATCGATCTGGGCGTTCATTTCTTCGATCTTACGGCCCTCGGAGCTTACCATGGCGTTGAAGTTATCGACGGCGAACTGACTCGTCCGGTCCAAGGACTGTCGGGCCAAGGCGATGCGTTGGCTCAGCTCATCCACTTCACGTCGCGCAGCATCAATCGCCGATTCAAGCGAGTTGGCCTGGGCGTCGAGAGATTCGCACTGATTCTTCATTTCGCCGAGATGGTCGAACGCCGCCTGTCCATCTAGAGGATAAGACGTCTCTCCGATCGTGAAAGTATAGGTCGTATAAACGCGACGCCCGGGACCATAGACGGGGGGCGATACATAAGGACTTTCGACCGGAGCCGTAAGCGCGATTGGAGCGGAAGGAGTCCGGCTCGATGCAACTTCCGGGACCTTATGCTGCGCAGGGGCAGAACCAGCTGACGGAGATGCCACGACAGGATCAGCCTTCGGAACTGACTGCGCTTTCGGCGACGGTTTCGGCTCATAGGAATACTTATAGGGCTCTGGCTCCGTTATTTTGCGGACCATGTAGCCGATGAGCAACGCACCGATGATGGTGATGATGAACGGGTGGTTCTTCCAATTAGGCCGGTGCATTGGTTTCTATAAAATCACCCCAGAGGCTTCAAAGAAATCCTGAGCATAACGGAATCACAGCAAAGGTCGGCGACACGGACCGATCATAATCCGCCTGCGCATTACCTGAAGTATTTAACTATCATCGGTACGACGGCGATCATCACGATCAACACGAGGATGCCGACGAGGATGATCTTGATGAGCCGTGAAAAGTCCTTCACGTCTCGAGAGGGCTTGCCGTTATTGAGGTCGTAGTAGCTCCTGACGTTGGCGGTGGGCAGGGACGGCGTGAGCATGAAAGCCGTCAGGCCTACGCCGAAAATGTAAGCAAGCGCGGGGAAGAAGGTAATCAGAGTAAGTAGACGAGTGATCAGGAGAAATGGCTTGGGCCAGCCGTTACGATGAGCCAGACCGCCGAATATCCCGAACGCCCAGCGATCATCGTCACTCCGGTAGTAGATGACATAAGGAGAAAAGCCCTTCTCAACCGGCCCGATGACGGGAGTAGGGGCGGATTGATTCGGCGGGACTACCGGCGTAGCAGGCTTGGGAGTCTCCGCAGGTTCCGGAGACTTGGGCTTGTCCGACGGTTTCGGCGCAGGCGGAGCCACCCACTGACGGGACGAAATCGGCGCCCAGTCGGACATCCCGTTCGTCCAATAGTGATCGGTCAGGAGGATGACCTTGATGGACAGCCCTTGGGCCATCTGCGTAAGGGAAAGGCCCTCATAGATGACTTTACCACCGCGGGACACGTTGAAGACGGTATTTTCTTCGGACATAATCTATAAGTACATAAAAAGTCTTACATTGTAAGTCTTTTGTTTATGCATCGACGCGCAAAACAGGGGCGAGCGACCAAACAAGCGCTCCGAAAACCGCATGCCGCACTGCTGGTATGACTAAACTCCCGAAAATAGGCTGCGCATGACGCCCCACGCTGACCCGAGCTACGTCAAGTTACTCGCACATGATCTGAACGGTATAGCTCTTCACATGGTCTACCGGCGACGGGGAGAGGGGGTAATCAGGTACCTCGACTCCGGCCACCTTAGCCATGGTGAGCAGATAGTCCGTCTTGACTGAGAAGTTGACGCCCTGGGGGATTACTCCGGACCTCCGCAGGGTGAAAACAGGGCTGAGCGAGCTTACGACCACCCCCACGACCCGGCCATCAAGCAGAGCCATCGGTCCGCCGGAATTGCCCGGCTGGATATCAGCAGTATGCTGAATCTTGGTACTATCATCATCGATGCCTGCGGTATCACTGATATCCCCTTTGGTATACTTGACGTTAGAGCTAAGGGTGCTGGGCAGAGGGAAACCCAGCACGAAGACCGGATCCCCCAGCTTGCAGTTCACCGAAGAAACGACGCGGGGCGGGGTCGGGAAAGACCCCTTGGGCGGCGCCCAGCCATCGACCTTAAGGATGGCCAGGTCGATCTTGGTGTCCTTGCTGACGATGGTTGCGGAGTATTTCTTGGTCAGCTGACCGTTGGAAAAGACTACGATCGAGATCTTTTCGGACTCATCGATCACATGGTGATTGGTGAAGACATGGCCATCAGCCGTGAACACAAGGCCAGAGCCATAGGAAGTTCGACGGGTCTTGGGCGTCCCGGGTGTGACCTGAGAAGGGCCGGATGAACCTAATTCATCAGGAGACCTGATGGCGAAAAGCTTGGGAGCCTTTTCAGCCGAACCAAGTTGAACGGCGGAGCCTGAAGCGTCCGAGACCATGACGACGACCGACTTAGCTCCGGCCAGTCGGGCCAACGCTTCGGCATAGTAATCGGACGTCAGCCGGTAAGACTCGGCAACGACTCCCGGGTATTGCAATTGAGCGAAAGTCAGGCGGGTTCCGGTTACCTCAGCGACCCGAGATCCAGAAGTGGCAAGGATCTGCCCCCTGCCCTCCGGTTCGGAATAAAATGTCATCTCGTAGCCGACTTTCTGGACCGGAGCGGCAGGCTTCCCAGCAAAGCCGATCACAAAATCAATCTTACCCTTGGACTTACTCACCGAAATATCAGAAACTCCGAAAGTAGCCGACGGCTTGGCCTCAATGCGAGAACGCTCCAACTTCTGCTCCTTATAAGCAGCCGAAGGAGGAAGCTCTCCATTGAAACCGATGGCATCACGCAGCTCATCCGAGAGCTGCATCTTCGGCGCATGCACCCCAGGCCATACAAGGCGATATTCCGTGCGGTATTTCATCGTCTTGACACCGTTGCAGACCCGGCAGTTTTGCCGTACGATCTGCAATTCGACAACGGTAGGCACCTTGCCGTCTGGTCCACACTTGGCGCAGACTTCAGTCTCATTGATAAAAAGGGACGGCGAGTGGCGACTCACATAGTCCTGAAAGGCATTCTGGGTGAAAAGATTGTCGGGCGAGCTAGCCTTGGCGTCCGGTGTAAAACAACCGCGCACGTCAATGGAATGCTTCCGCAGGAACTCCCGCCAGATGAAGTCAAACTTTTCCCTCGTTTCAAGACGGCCGATTGCACCCACCTTCGTAACGTCGAATAACATCGTTCGTTTCTCGCCTTCGAAGTATTCACCGCCAGCGAAAGGGTTATATGGACCAGGCTCGATCCCGCCGCCCATGCCACTGCGCGCAGCACGACTCGACTGAGCCGAAAGACTTACCACACAAAGTAGCATTAAAAATGCATAACGCATAAGATATACCGGCATGTAACCATTCAAAGTGTCTTCTTTACAAATATATTTTAGTAGGAAGTTTGGAAAATAAAGACCTGAGCAGACTGATAAGTCCGATGATCGACCAAGCCTCAACCAACCTGAGTCGACCAATCAGAAAGCCGCATCTATCCACGATGCCTGCCTCTTCCCGAGCACAGGCCACACCGCCCTGGCCCGGCGAGCCGTCGGCATGGCTGACCTAGGGTGAAATACCTAGGGGTTTTTGCTTAGGGCTATTTGCCGAGCGATTGGGTCCGGGTTAGGTCGGGACATGCCTGAGCCTTTGGCTTTCATTCCTACCCGCGCTGCGGGGCTGGCCCGTTTGGCGGAGTTTGTGCCTGCGGCGGGTCGCTATGGGGCCGAGAGGAACTTTGTCCGGGATGGGCATGATCAGGTCTCACGGCTTTCGCCGTGGGTCCAGAAGCGC
>JACCDV010701810.1_pt1 | contig 13485 bp, 7 predicted proteins | sample 7446131 | NCBI WGS metagenome assembly JACCDV01 (sample SAMN15323448, study PRJNA562643) | freshwater metagenome | isolation source: river surface water | place: USA:Blue River Watershed | collected 2017-08-17 | reverse complement strand
TCTTCAAATTGCTTAATAGCTTTTTCATGCTCCTTTGTAGCCTCATATGAAAGTCCCAAGAAGAACTTTGCGTTTGCGTAGTCAGGAGTCATTGTAGTTGCTCTTTCTAGGGCCACTATTGCACCAGCAAAATCTCCTTGATTGTATTTAAGTAAACCAAGCTGGAAGAATATCGCTGGATTTGTAGGATCTATTACAGATGCAGCCGTTACAGATTTTATAGCACCATTTATATTATTTGTTGCTACTTCTATTTGTGATAGTAGGAAATATGCATCAAGATAATTATTTTTTATTTGTATTGCTTGCTGAGCATAAACCTCTGCTTGTTTCAAATCATTTCTATTTACAGCAAGTCTTGCCAGAAGCATTAGTATTCCAGGGTTCTTTGGGTTTCTCTTAAGAGCTTCGATGTAAGTAAGTTGTGCTGTTTCGTATGCCCCAGTAATTCCTAATTGTGGAATAGACACTGCATCATAAACTCTTCCTAGAGACACCCAGTTAAGGTAGTTCGCTGGATCTCTGTCTGTAGCTGTTTTTGCAGCAGTTATTGCACTTGTTAGACCTTCTGTAAACTGTTTCTGAATTTCCTCTTGTTTAACAGTCTTTGGGTCCTGTGCAATTATTTCATTCAACTTGAAGATATAAATTTCAGATAATGATCTGTAATAAATATCATTTGGAACAGCTAGTATAGCTTTTAACATATATGCTTCTGAAGCCTTACTATCTTTCGCGGAATTTAGAGCGTAAGAACTTTTTTGGAAGTACCACAATGACATTGAGCTTTTATACAAACCATAGCCAAGTGAAAGCATCGCAACAAGTGAAGCTACCATTACTACAGAAGACACAAAACCAACTCTTGGACTTAAATTAAATTGTCTGTTTACAACCGGAACAATACCAGCTAGGTAAATAGAAGCGAAAAACATTCCACTCCAGAAGAAGGTTAGTATAAATATTGCTGTACTTGGTACATATATGAATGCTACAACCCAAAGGAAGAGTGAAATAAAGAATGATGAAACAACAAGATGTTTAACACCAGCATCCTCCAGTCTAACAAAGATCGATTTTACTCCAAGATATATATAGAATCCTAGGAATAGTAACCATGAAAGTATGCCCACTAGTCCCGTAGTAACAGTGAATGTTGGAATTAGTCCGATTCCATTTGCAAAATCTGTGTTCCAGAATACTGAAGACACTATATCTGCTGGCTTATAAGCTAACCATTGAAAACCGAAAGTATTAGGTCCTGAACCAAATAATGGTTTTGCTATTAAAGTATTTTTTGCAATATCAAGAGTAGTGCTTAATGAAGGTCGGACCTCGATGTTTATAGCTTTTAGCTTGTTAGCTAAATATGTTCCATGTGTTCCACTCCACACTACAAAAACTACTGACAATACCAGAACAACAAGAGGAAGAACTGGAGTCTTCATTACTTTCTGTTTTAGAGTTAGTCCAGTAAACTCCCCTGCATTTGCACTGAAGATACTGTAAAGAATATAAAGGAAAGCAAAAACACCAAGTGCAATCCAAATAGCTGTAAAGTTTACAAGAGTTACAAAGAAAAGAGATAGTGCCAGTGCTACGTATGACAAAGCCTTACCTAGCTTGTTTAGTCTAAGCATTTCCAGAGTTAACATAGAAAGTATAACTCCGACTCCAAAAAGTACTGCAACGTTGTTCCATGTGCCGAGCATTGTCGTTGTAACATTTGGGAAAATTCCAAAAGATAGAGACTTTCCTTCTGTCATTATTCTGATTAGCGCAAAAATACCAAAAACTAATGTAGATGCACTAACAGCCTTAACAGCATTTACTAGTTTATTTTTCTCTCTGAAGATTACAGAAACTAGAAACATGTATACAAATGAAAGCAAGATAAATCCTACTGTGTTTGTATCAAATGTATAACCGAAAATTGCCATTCGAGAAAATCCTAGATAGATTCCTGAAAGGAAATAAACTACTGGAACTAGAGCAGAAAAGCCTAGAATATATTTTGCTGGCTTAGGAAGTTCTAGTGAACCATTCACTATCCCAGAAACAATATAAAACACAACAGAAACTATAACCCCAAACGCAAAAAGTAAACTTGTTCCGAACTGTGTTGAAATGAAAGATATCGGAAGGAAAAATATTGGAACAAGTGCAGTTACTGCAAGCAAAATCCAATACGAAAGCTTGTTTAATAAAGCGACCTTTGAAACAGTACTTTGGACTCCAACTGGACTAACATTTATTTCATTTGCATCCATAATTTTCTTTGTTTTATATTGATAAACTTATAATATTTATCCACATATTATACCTAAATGGACCCCCTAAATCTAACTTCAAAAATGCATAATATGTTGATAAGTTAAGCCATAAAATTAACAAAATAGGAACGGTTTACTTTGCACAAAAATAGTAGTATAATAGTGTTACTTTGTATTGGGCAGTCGCTGTATTTTACGTTGTAAAATATGGAGGAAAGTCCGAACATTGAGTCATTCAATTGACGTAGGTAGCGGGCAACCCCCGTCTAGGGCAACCTAAGAGGTGCGAGCAGTGACGCTTGAGGCGAAAGCTAAGAGTACCCTTCACGGGTAAATCTAGTAGCAATACTAGAGTGAAACGGCAAAATCCTTACTTCAATGCAAGGCCGTGTCCAAAGAAATTTGGGAGTGCCGCTTGATCTTTGTGGCAACACAAAAGACAGATAAATGACTGTCACCTAGTGCAAATGGCATTAGGCACAGAATTCGGCTTATAGATACAAAGTCATAAATGAAAAATCTCTTCGAAAGAAGAGATTTTTCATTTATCTACCTATGTTGTAAAGTTGTTTAACTTCTGATGCAGTTAATACTCTATTATAAACCCTAACTTCATCCATAAAACCATCAAAATATCTTTCACCTCCGGTGTTTGTCCTTGCACCAATTGTAAAATTGTTACTGGCATCCGACTCTAACGAACCAGACCCGGCATCTGTAATTTGATACGTAGACTCAACTCCATTTATATATATACGGACATTATTGGCATTCCCAACAGTCCCATCCCAACTTACGGCAACATGAGTCCATTCACCCAATGGCGCAGCATTATTTGCAGATGTGTAACCAATATCTGTTACACCAGTAGTATCCCTCAGAAAAGATATTCCGTTTGTTGCTGTGACATTATCAAAATAAATATACGTTAGACCAATTACGCTGGCTGTATCTGATTTAGCAACTATTGTACCCCTACCATTTCCTGCTGATCTAGGTTTAATCCATGCAGCATATGTTAGTGCAGATAAATCATCTAGACTTGTCCCAGAAAATGCATTCACAAAATCATTAGTTCCATCAAAATTTAAAGCTTGACCAACCTTACCTGAAACTTTTGCTGTAGATGTTGAAATATTCACAAAATATCCATCGTTACCCTGTCCGCTTCTATCATAAACCCTGTCTGTTAAATCAACCCCATTGAAAGACCATAGCCCAACAAGTCCTGACTGTAATGTGCTTCCACTTACAACATTTTGATTACTTACTTTTGCCCCAACTCCAGCATTATAAACTTGCTTAATCTCACTAGCTGTCAAAACTCTTTCATACACTCGTACTTCATCTACAGAGCCATCATACATTCTTTCTAAACAACCTCCTGCACCATCACGCGCCCCAATACAGAAATTATGTGGGTGATCTACTGATGAACCATTATTTGCAGATATGTTGTCCTGCGTTCCGGTCTGAACACCATTTAGGTATCTAGTCATATTTCCATCTCTATCAAAAACTACAGCAACATGAGACCACTCATTTAGTGGAACCGTAGAACCATCTAGGGTTGAGGAAATATTTGAAGCACCTCTTATTTCAGCACATATAAACTGTCCACCGATACCTAAGTACCAACCAATTTCATCGTCCCCTATTTTCCCAACCACTGTTCCTCTAATGTTACAGTTTGTCCCACCGTTTTCGGGTTTTACCCAAGCCATTACTGTCCAGTCTCTTGTTCCCATATCCATCTTTCCTCCAGTGGTCCCTCCACAGTTTGCATCTGTACAAAATAGTTCATCATCAGTTGCATCCAGGTTTATACTTTGACCAGTTTTGCCCACAGTTTTTTGAGGACCATTTAATAAACTAAGAGTATTCGCTGATACACTACTGTCATATGCCGTGCTAGCAGTCATCAATCCACCATCTAGAGTCCAGTAACCTATAAGACCACTAGTTACAACATTTTTTTGAGCTGTAGATGAGTTAATTTGTTTTAAACCTGTATTATATAAATTTCTAACTTCAGTTTCAGTTAGGGCTCTGCTATAAACTCTAACTTCATCTATGCTACCCGTAAAGTCTTCATCTACTGTTGGCTCTGCCGTACCGACATTTACAGGTGTATACCCAGGGGCTGCTACACTCGTACCATCAGATATACCATTCACATAGAAGGTAACGCTCCCCGCATTATTTACAACCACAAAATGTGTCCAGACATTTTTTTGTATTGCAGTGTTGTTATGGTGATCTACACTAGAATAATAGTAAGAAACTAACCCGGTTGTATTTCTATAAAATAATCCGTTGAACCCTGATGCATCAGAAATTATTCCCTGATAATCTGCTCCCGTTTGAGGTTTAATCCAAACAGAAATAGTATTGGTTGTTCCAAGTGTTAATCCCGAAAATGAAACATTATCATTTGTTCCATCAAAAATTAGTGCCTTGCCGACCTTACCGTTACCCCATCCAGAAGATGCAGTTGCAGGATGTGACATATTTTGTAGAGTTCCATTTCTCCTGTTACCGGAAAAATCTGTTGCCTGAGTTGATGTTCCCTCATCAAATGAATAGTAAAGTTGTAATCCTAGATTATTAGCTGGCTTGGACAAGGTTGCTCCATCTACACCAGAAAAACTAAACAGAAAAAATATAGCGAAAGTAAATATTATTTTTTCAATTGAAAATATTTTCATAATCATCTACCCAATAGGTACAATTGCTTAATTTCAGAATCAGTTAAAACTCTGTTATACATACGAACTTCATCCATCTTTCCATCCAACAATCTACTTGTACCAGATTCTCTTGCTCCTAGACTGAAATCAAAACCGTTAGAAGAAGAACCTCCGCCATAGTTATCGAAAGCATTTGTCATGGGCTGAAGCACACCGTTAAAGTAAATTTTTATACCGCTTGAAGTAATACTTCCGTCGTATGTTACCACAACATGATACCACTCATTTAAATTCATTGTTGTACTAGTATCGTTTGAAACTCTATTGTTATTACTAAAGAGATCTCCAATAGAAAATGAAACTGCCCCAGTGGTAGGAATATCGATGCTATATCCAGGACTACCACTGGTTCTTTTGTAAATCGGTCCAGCTGTTGCAGAAGCACTTGTCTTATTTATCCAAAAAGAAAAGGTTGCTGATTCACTCATATCAAGGTCAAGCGCGTTGCTGTGTGCAATTAATACAGTGTCATTTACTCCGTCAAACCGGATTGCTTGCCCAACTTTTCCGATTGTTTTCGCCGTCGATGTTGCTCCTCCAGAAAAGTAGCCGTTATGTCCATTTCCACTTCTATCACTAACAACTGTTGTTATATCTGGACTATTAAATGACCAAAGGCCGACTAATCCAGAATTCAACGAGCTTCCATTTATTACATTTTGTGAGGAATTAATTCTAGACTCCCCCGAGTTGTAAAGTGTTTTCATTTCTGAAGCTGATAGTGCCCTATTATACACTCTCACCTCATCTATTTTCCCATCAAAATATCCTGGCGCAGCATCACCTCTCCTGCCTATTCTCCATGGTTCTGTATTAGAGTTTGGATAAGTAATATTTCCCGTCAGTGGAGTGGACCCAACGTTTAAACCATTTATATAATTTATTATATTTGCTCCGTCATAAACACATGCAACATGAGCCCATTCTCCAGCAACAAGAGTAGACCCTTGTGTTGATGTTGTATTTGCAATTGAACAACGAAGTCCATTTCCTTGTGTTCGCATTTGATTAGATATAGTTAGACCATCATCATTACTTAATACTTGAGAAGCAACGGCAAGTTGATCAGGTTTTATCCACGCTGACATTGTTATTGCCGATGTTGGAAAAAGTGATGCTGGAGTACCTAAATACACATAGTCAGCGGTTCCGTCAAGATCAAAAGACTGGCCGAGTTTACCTATTGTTTTTAATGTTGATGTTGCCCTACCACTAACATAACCATTGTTATTGTTTCCACTTTTATCGTAGACCCTGTCACTCACATCTGAACTATTTAAACTCCAGTAACCCACCAAACCATTTGTAATTAAATTACCTTGCGAAGAATTTATTCTTATAGAACCAGAATTATATAAATTCAAAACTTCAGTTCCAGAAAGTGGTCTACTGTAGATACGTACATCATCCATTCCACCTGCGTACAAATCACTGGCAACAGGACCGGCATCAAACTCCTGACCAAGAGACCAAAGATCTGTACCAGTAAATGTATCATTTGCTGTATGTGTACCCTGACTTACACCATCTACATACAAAGTCCCTGTAGCACCGCTTCTAGAATAAACCACATGGTGCCACTTACCATCTACCACACTTCCTGAACTAGATAATTCGGTAGCGTCTTGGGTTCCATCATATACGCGAATAGTTAAAGTGTTGTCTATGAATAGCTGTGTCTGGTTACCTAGCGCTGCTGTATTTATTGCGAGCACAGTATCAAAACCAGCTGTCCATGTTGATTTTATCCACACACTAAACGCAAAAGATGTTTCTGTCACATCATTAGCCACACCATCTATAGAAACATAATCACTGGTACCGCCAAAATTGAGTCCAGGTCCGAACTTGCCACTACCCCATCCACTTGTGGCCGATGCTGGAGCAGAAAAAGAATTTAGAGTTCCAATATTTCCTCTACCCGAAAAATCTGTAGCGACAGTCGATGTACCTTCATTAAAGGACCAATAAGCGACTAAACCCAGGTTATTTGCTGGTTTAGAAAGAGTTGCTCCATATATATTTGAAAATGAAGGTATAAGAAATAAAACTATTACATATAAAATTATTTTTATTCTTCTAATTTCCATGAGTTTATTACCTTATCAAACAATTCTTTTGAACTTTCCAAACTACTAACCTGGTAGAGGTTGTTGCGGTACACAAACCAGGCTTCCAGACTTTTTCCCGTTGTTAAGTTGTTATTACTTTGAAACACAACTGCCTGAACTTTTATATCCTGTCCTAGCTGTATTTCTTTTTCTTCTATAACAGACAAGGTCGGAAGATCTTTTTTAATTCTCTTTGCAGTCAAAGAAATATCTTCGTCAAATGGAGTAATAAGTATCTGAAGACCTTGCTCTCCAGAGCCTTCTTGAAGTAAAACTGTTTCTCCGTTCGAGTCAAAAAAGTTACCGAAGGAACTAATGTTGTAGTCTTTTAGATAGTTAAAAGAAAAACCTAGCAAAGTGTGCTTATATTTTTTCTCACCAAATGAGACATTCTCAACACTTTGACCCTCACCTAGAGGCACCCTCTCAGTTATATTTTCTCCACCTAAAATTCCAGGGAGGAAGCTGTTTTTTTCTTTTCCAAATGAGAAATACACCCACAGCAATATAGCAATAATGATAAGCAGTACTGACCAGAAAATTTGTGGGTTTTTTTTCATTTAATTATTTTTATCTTTCTCGTTTAAAATCAAGGGGGCAATATCAACTATTCTATTTTCTGAATCTCTATATAAATATGCTTTTTTAGAATTAATAAAAATCAGAACACTATCACCCACTTGAGCATTCTTAAAAAAAGGCTCATTCTTTATTTCCTCCAAATCTTTTATTACGACAAGCTCTGGTACTTCATTGGGTGGCAAAATAACTATTTCTGATACTTTTTCCAATACACTCTTTTGCTCTTCAGTCTTTGGCTCATTTATCAAATTACTTTTTACATTTTTTAATTTATTAATTTTAAACAACAAAAAAGCACTTAACGCCATGAACACAAATAGTAAAGCTAAAACTAGTTTTCCAAGATTATTCAATCTTACAGTATTCATAAGTTAATTTTAACATATAGTCAACCTGTATTCACTAATAAAATCTCCAACTTGAAACCGCATTATTAATAATATCTTCACCTCCCTCCTGAGTTAAAATCTCATATAGATAGCCATAATTTATGGACCAAACTTCTAATGTTTTTCCTAAATCAATATCTTCGCTTTTAAATGCAACCGCTTCAATACCGTCTAGTGTAGTTTTCTGTTCACCAATTTTGACCCCACTTGGAACATCCTTTAGAAACTGCTCTTCAGTTATCTTATCAGTATAGTATGGGGTGATGTACACTTGGAAACCATTATAATTTGCAGGATCTTGAAAAACTATAGTTATGGACTTGTCTTCATTCTTATACTCATCAACTTTATATGACACAGGATAAAACAATGAAAATTGATACTCAGTATTCCAATAGTGACTAAACCCGGGTGGTGCAAATCTAGACTCAATATGTTTAGGGACCAACACAACTTCGTTATAAGTATTTGGATCTACTTCAATATGACTATTTTTTCTATAGTAATAAGCAAACAAACTAAATATGATTATTATGATAATAATATAAATAAGGTAAAAACTTTTTTTCATCATAATTGTTGATTGATTTTTAATCTTCCACCTTGATTTAATACAATTTTATTAGAAATTAGTTTAACCCTTCTACCGTCATATGGCTTATAACTTGCACGTACAGCAAGAAACATAGATGCTCCGGCTGGGGCACTCACACCGGATCCACTAGCTGTCATTGTATATGTGGGTGCAACACCAGTAGCCGATCCACTAGAAACCTCCCCTGAAACAACATTGAGCGATGAATCATTTCCGTTTGCTGTGGTAAGTCTACTGCTTTCATTAAAATCGGAAAAAGTTATGCCTGTTGCAGCAAGTGCATGAGCACTATATGTGTAAGCATCAGTGTTTATGGCATTCCCAGAAAAAACCACATCACCTCCATCATTTGACGACAGGTCAATTCCTGAACCAGTGACAGACCACGCTGTACCGGCAGTGTTATCACTTCCACCATCCGAATCTATATTCCAACTATATGCCCCGTCTCTATGCACAGCACATATTTGTCCGCCAGCTGTACTTCCTGAAGTAAGTGTTACTGACTGAGTACCGGTTAATGGAGCGCCGTTAACTACCCTGTAAAATGTCTGTATTTTTGCATTACCAGCGTCAATACCAAAAGTACCTACTCCCCCAGTATAGTTACCTATACTAGTCCAGTTGGTGGGAGTTGTTGGGGTTACAGTAGAGTTTCTAACTCCCACAAAAAGAAGTAGTAAATCTTTGTCTTCATTTTCTGGATATGAAGGAGCAACAGAAGTTGTCCCCGCTGCAGGTACGCCACACCCTCGCACAAAAGTATCATTTCTGTTTGCCCCACCATTTTGTCTTATCCTTAACACAGTCACGGCTCCAGATGCCGCTGCAGATATTGTTACTGTTGTTGTGGGGGGCGACTGTCCTGTTCCACCCGTTACGTACGTAATAGCCGCTCCAAATCTTATATCGTTTCCAGTTGTGCTGTTAGAGTCTAGGATCTCACTAACTGTTCCAAATGATGCACCAGTGGAAGTGATATTCCATGTTGAGAAAGAAGCTAAATCTCCGTTAAGTGTTGAGGCTAGTAAAACAGAATCTCCTGACTGAAAAGCCAAATCATTATTCGACAATGTGGTACCAAAGGTAGTCGTATCAGCATTAATCCCATAAGAAGAAGTGGCTATGTCATACTGCCCAGTAGAAGATCTAAATCTAAAGATTTTTATTCCCCAAACAGATGGGGTACCTGATTCAGCAAAAGTTTGGTTAGTTATACCCTCAGTACCCGCCGCAATTTTATACATTGTATATATTCTAGCTGAACCAGTATCTGCCCCCTCAGCTGCACCGTCTGTACCAGACTGACTGCCGAGTGATGTCCAGCCAGAAGGGGTTGTTACTATATCTGTGCTCGGCCTTATGGCTATGACTGCAACCATTAAATCCCCAGCTGCTGGGTCAGGTTGTCTAACGTTAATACTGGCATTACCTCCAAATGTACCCAATGTTATACCGTCCTTAAATGATCCCATCACCCTATAAGTATTTGGTCCATTGTGAGCATAGGCATTCGCATTTTCTAGTTTAATATCCAATAAGTGCCTTCCTTCATTAATTGTCATATGGCTAACAGTAGCTATATCATCACATTGCCAATTTTTTACAAAAATAATATCTCCTTCTAACAACACAGCTTCTTGTTTTTTGTTACCACACCACAAGCCAATAAAATCATCATCTACTACGGTAGACTCTCCAACTGGTTTTATTGTTAAATCACCCACACCTTTTGTTTTAAATCTGACATTCCATTTCTCACCCTTTTTTGGATACTGATGTTTAGTGATTATTTCAACACCCGGATCTTCTTTTATTATTTTTTTAATAAACAAATTAGATATACTGTTAAAAAAATTGTTACTTTTACTTTCCAAAAAACTACTATTTTCGGTGAATCCTAAGTATTCAACACTATTACTTGTAGAATTCGCTTCGTTATACACCACTCTAGAATTATTTTTTTCTTCTTTATTTTTTTTTAAAGTTTCCTCAATTGTTAAAAATGTATCTACCACACTTGGATCATTTCTAGCTTCCCACATATTATCTACTATTTTGTCTTGAGAAAATGCATATACTGTAAAATCTTTACCTATATTCAAGAAAAATATAGACAAAATTAAAAATATAGACAAAAGCTTTTTGAATTTTTTTTTAAATCTTAACGAAATCATTACTGTGGATTTTTATAAGTTTCAACAAATGTATACACTTCCTTTGATATCTCCTTTAGGAATTTCTGCGAAGCATCATAGTCACTTTCAAATGGAATATCTTTTCTTCCTTTTACTACAATTGTAATAAGCACAGGCCTATTTTCTACAAACATAATCCCTGAGTCAGCGTAAATTCTTAGGCCTATGTGTTCACCATACTTGTGTGGAAATGGTATTGATTTGTCAATGTCGCCAGAAATAAACTCGTCAAAATTCGTATTATCCAAAAGGTATAAAAGATAGTTAGAACTTTCCCGATTTAGGTATGAAGCCGAATATAGTGATTTTATTATTCTTGAATACTCTTTTGATGAAATTGAACCATCCTCCTTAATTAATTCATCAAGTCCTAATGCTGATATAACATCTTTTAAGTCCTTTTCTCCTATATTTCTAAGTAAAATCGCATTAGCTGTATTATCTGAATACATAAGTAAACTTTCTAAAAGATACTCAATAGTAAATGTGGTCCCTACCGATTCCCCGCCCAAAAGAGAATCTAGGTTTCCTGACAAATTGTCTTTATCGCCATCTAATAGAACTAATTTATTTGATAAATCCCACTTGCCATCTTCAATGCGTTTCATTACGGCAATAGCTACTGGTACTTTAATTAAACTTGCTGGAAAAATATATTTTTGTGGATTTATAGATATATTTGAACCAGTATTTAGATATTCTATATATAGAGAAACGTCTCTGCCAGTTTTTTCAAAATCCGCTGCTATACTTTTTACTTTCTTTCTAAGTGGTTCGATGGTTGAAAAATAGTTTTCTTGTTTAATAAAGTGGCGAGACTGGTCTATATACGGATATTTTTTTATTTCAACTTCTATACTATTTTTAGTAATAGCAGCATACAAAAAAGTTAATACTGCTATATTTGAAAGTATAACTATATATATGATTTTTTTTACTTTAGATGACATACTTATTCATTATTATATCCTAATTTGTATTACTGTCTAAACCCTGATTATCTCCACCTGAAGTTATTTCACCAACAGGAGGTGTCTGCTGAGGGTCAACATCTGGAACAGGGTCATTCTGTGGTTCAGGTTCAGGAATAGGATCAGTTATTGGAGTTGGATCTGGAATTGGTGTCGGTGTTATATTTGTAGGGTCTACAACCTCAACAGTTCTAGTTGCTGTTCCAATGTTTCCTGATGAATCAGTTGCTGAGTATATTATTGTGTGTGTTCCGGCAACTGAAGTGTCTATTGTTATATCCGCAACATCCACACCATCAACATTATACTGTACACCTAAATTATTATTTACAACTCCGTTTATACCAATATCAGTTACGGTAGCACCTAGATCTACATATGAACTACCCATATCTATAACAGCTGGATTGTTGCCAACAATTGTAATAACTGGTGCAGAAGTATCAGTTGGATTTGGTGTAGATGGTGGATTTTGATTACCTCCACTATTTCCATTGTTTCCATTGCCACCCCCACCACCATTTACTGCCGAACTTACATTTGCAATCAGTGAATCAAGTTCGGATTTAGTTAGACAAGTTTCACCTGAAGAATCAGCAACACAAATCTTTTCGGTTTTAACCTCTTTAGCAAAGAATCTCTGGATCCCATTTGAAGCATCTTCAAACCAAGTAATCAATCTGCTAAACATATTTGTAAAGAAACTATTTGCAAATAGCATTGACGCAGGAGTTGTTGTGCTTGTGGTAGAAGCAATTGTATTTAAATTCATGTTTAAGTCTTTAATTGCTTGCACGGCAACAGACAATATTGCTCTGTCATCAATACCGGTTATAGTTGTAGAAGCTGCTATATATGTAGCAAGGTGTGGCTCTACCGCTGCTGTATCTTCTGCAATAAATCCAAATCTTACTCTTCCATCACTATCGTTATAGATATATGAAACAGGTTGTAGGCTGTCTATTATTGAAAGAGCATTTACATCAAGATTTGTGATTGTATTTTTTGTTGCTCTTGTTGATGACAGACAAGAATCAGATGCTGAATTAAATACAACTTGATTTGTTGAAGATAAACACAGAGATGATGCTCCTGTTGAACCGGTTAGGTTTTGGAAACTCACAGTTCCATTTACTGAGAACGTTCTCCAAGGTGATGTCGTTCCTACTCCCACAGATATCGCACTTCCTTTGGTAAGGGTTAGGGCAACGTTGGAACCTAAATCTGTAGAAGATGCGATGTGGAATGCTTTTGTAGTTGAAGCGTATCCCATAGTCCACGCGTTTGTATCAGATGCAAATTGGAATAAAGCATCCCCTGTACCGCTTGAATCTCCTATTGTTGTAAGGCCTGTTCTATCAACACTAAATAGTGTAGTTGTTGCTGCGGAAGTAGATGAACCGATTGCAAACAACATTTGATTAGAATCTGATGCAAACGCATGCACTGAAAGTTTTGCAAAAGGTGTCGTTGAACCTACACCAAGTTTACTATTTGTACTATCCCAGTATAAGTTTGTTGCTCCTCCAAATGACCCTCCGTTGTTGAACTGTAATTCTCCAGTTGAACCTGCAGGTGTTCCGCCGCCAACTCCTCCACCTACACATGTTCCATTC
>JACCDV010677419.1_pt1 | contig 13496 bp, 17 predicted proteins | sample 7446131 | NCBI WGS metagenome assembly JACCDV01 (sample SAMN15323448, study PRJNA562643) | freshwater metagenome | isolation source: river surface water | place: USA:Blue River Watershed | collected 2017-08-17 | reverse complement strand
AGTCAGTTGAGAAACCATTGGACCGTTATTGGAATTTTAGAATATTGCTTACTTGTTCATATCTTTCCATCAGTTCTTCAAACTTAATAAAGTCAGGCTCTCTCTAGGCGTTTAATCTACGCCTCATCTTTTTAATCCTCTTCTTTTACTTTCGCTATTCATTTTATTTCCTCAGCCTTTCCCTCTCGTCAAGGATTCCCTGCCTCCTTGCCATTTAATCCTTAATGAATTTCTTATGTTCCTCAGCTAGTTTCTTTTCTTCCTCTTCCAAAATTTTGACGGCAGCTGCTTTGCTATCTGCTTCGAACTTGAGTGCTTCTATGATTTGAGCATAGAGCCATTCTTCATACTTTATCTTTAAGTCCTTAGTCGGTTCTGAGCTTAAGAATCCAAGATCTTAGAGTTAATTAAAGAGCTATTCCCTGAGGCCTAAAAGTGACTACTTAGCATTCCTCCTAGCAATAACTTTCTTGCCAGCCTCCTTTTGGTTCTTCACATAAACATCTTTCTGCAATCTGCGGCGATCAGCTTCCTCGATTTTTCTCTTGTGCTTTGCTTACAATCTTTGCGTAACCATGAGTTCGGCATTTCTTTTCTTCTGATACTTATCCAGATTATTTTTCCTTTCATCCTTTTCTTTTTCCTCTTGTAGTTCATTGATAGCCGAAACCACTGACCTGCCGACTAGGATTTAGATGAGAGGTTTAACCTCGAGATCAAAATCAAATAGATCTCCTCTTTCAATTTGAACTCCGAAATCTAGTCCTCTTTCCTTGGGTTTGAATTAAGGGTAAGGCGCTTCATCCACATAGTAGTCTCTTTAGAGTTCTTTCTCATTAGCAGCCTATCTATCTTCTATTGTTGCAAAGGCATTTTATTAGTCTTCATTTGCCTCATCTTCGTACTAGTCATCCTCATTGTCTCTGTACTTCTTCTTGGGCTCGAGGGCCTTAGGGACTGCGTAGAAGCCGTACTGGTTGCCTCCACCTGCTGTTTCAGTTTGACTTATCATTAGTTATATTATTTAATGAGTGATTGGAAATCATTTGCTACCGAATACTCCACTCAGCACATTGCTCATGAACATCTTGGCGCCCTGCTGTCCCAGCTTCTTTTTTAGTTAGCCCATCTTCTTATTATGCTCTAACTATATCTAAGGAAACATACATCCGCTGCATTTGTAGAACCCATACAGGTTAATTGCACTCAAGCTCAGGTTGATGAACACCAGCAACGACTAAATGAGATGGCCCTTACCCAGAATATGGAGAAACTTAGAACCTTCATAACAAAAAAGGCTGCCCATGTCCCGGTCGAGGCGTACTGGCTGGTCCAGAAGAATGACTTGTCTACAGTATGCGCTTGAAATTATTGGTCGTAGCTTTCGAATCTCCATATTTATTTGCCATTTTCATCGAAATCATTCCACCATCGGAGGCCAACCAGTAAGCGACCTGTCACATTTTTTACTGTCCAAAAGTCTAATGCACTGAGGAGAACCACGATAATGAATGTATTAACATCGGAAAAGAAATTGCCTAAGATAAAGTATCTAAGTATTTGATGAGGTACACCAAGAAGCTTAGAACTTTGAATAGAAATGTAAAGATGCAGGCTACTGGGTGGGCAGCGTTCGAAAGACCGCCCTCGTTGGCAGTGTTTATGTTCTACTCCATGGGGTTGGGGCTCAGAGGCTATGCCATTTGATATATTATAAGTTCAATTTAAGAAATCAATCGTATTCTGACAAAGCAAATAAATACTTCATAGAGATTTGATAAGCTAATGAATTTCTAAATGAATTAATTGATCAACTTTGTAATTTATTGATGTGTTTGTAGTATTTATCGAGTTCAGAGAACTACAAAGTATTAGAGCCGTCCTCGTCAATCGAATTAAAGGCTAGTTTTGCCTCATCCTCACTTATCGCATTGTTCGAAATAGTCTTAACCATTTCGTTGAACTATGAGAATCCAAGCTTGCCTATCTTATTTCTATCGAAATCTCTAAATACTTTCTTTAGGCTCAGCGAACTTCTCTCTATCACCCTGTGCAGTTTAATGAAAAATTTCTATAAAATTTATCTAGTTTTAGTTTTCAGGTTTATCTAAAATCCATAATGTTTCAGCATTTCGACAATCTAATCTATTGAAATGGCTCCACTATTATCCTTATCAGTTTTGTTGAAGATATACAGTGCTTCGCTTTCAGTAATAGACTTATCGACAGCCCTTAAGAAATCAAAATATTGTTCGAAGTTCAAATCTTCGTTATTATTCATAAATCCATATTTGCTGAGATAATTTTAAATGCTTGCCTTATTAAGATTGAAGTAGAAGCGCAATTTTGTCATTATCGCCTTCATTTGATTTTCGTATTCATTGTTATTGCTTGCCATTGTATAGAATTTATTCTTGAATATGGGATGAACAAATACTTGGTTCCAAGAAAATCTATCCTTTTCATAAGGCTTCAGGCAACCCTGAAGAAAGCTAATTGTTTCAGGGGAAAGGTCAGTTCTTTTGATTTTAAGAGGAATTTTCTAAATGTTAAGGCCCAGCTCATATTATCGATTTCCTCTCCATGGAGTTTCCCCATGAAGCATCTCATAAAAGATGAATCCTAAAGCCCAGATGTCGCACTTAGATGTGTATTCCTTTGATTTTAGTATCTACAGTGACATGTAGAGAGGCGTGCCAACCGTAGTATTCATTTTCAGATCTAACGCATTACTTTCAGGTTATTACTGATTTTTAATTTAGTTAAATTGCTTTGAAAAGCCGAAATCCCCAATTTTATAGGTGTTTCCTTTGATCATAATATTAGCAGGTTTCAAATCCCTAAATTATTCTATGATAACCTATGAATGATGCCTTCTCGGACAAGGGCAAGGAACCCATTGCATAGCTGAGTCAGTATCTAAATGCATTGATCCTCAGGCATCTTTTGTCCAGGCTTGAGCATTTGAGAAAGATCTGAATCACATAGCTCTTGAACAATATAATAGTTCGAGCTACTTTGCGCAACATTATAAAAACTTACTATGTTCTACGATTTGACTGATTGTAAGATTTTTATTTCATTATTTAATGAAGCCTTTAGATATTATTTGGAATCAACTGCATTATGAAAAGATTTACTTCTCTCTTTGGGGATCATCTTGATGGCAACTTCTTCGTTGGTTTCTTCTATTATGCCTTTATAGACATTGCCAAAGCTCCCGTGCCCTAGTACTTTATTGAGAAAGACTATATAGCCATCAATTTGTTTAATACTCATTCTTTTTAGATTATAAGCTCAATAAAACAAGTTTAAGATTAGGCTGTTCATAAATGAATGAAGGCTGCTTAAATTTATAAATAATAGGAAACAACTTAATAATCAGATAGACATCTTTCCTTATTTTGGCTAATCTACTCTCGATCTTTTTCCTTATAAAATCTCGTGTTTTTCGTGCCTTTTTACATCCAAGGTTAATTTCAATTCTGTCAACTTCAAACGAGCCAAATTAAGGTTTACTTATAATCTTTTCTTAGAGCCAAGGATAATTGCTTCATTTTTATTGATATTTTTGGAAGTCAAATTTAATTAACTTTGTGATGGAGAAATCAAAGGTCTAAAGTAATTTTTGAGAGGGATTTTAGTACTTCTACTTTTTAATAAGGTATTATGACTGATTTAAAGTGAGCTGGAGGAATCTATGTTTAAAAGTTTGATAAAAGACTAGTCTTGATTATTCGGAAGAGAACTAAAGGTGCTTTATGATTTTTAAGGCAAATTAGCTTTGCTTACTGCGCTCACGAGCTTAATCTTCTTCTGTATGGCACTCATTGAATCAAATTTTTATAATAAGTCAAAACAAATCTCACAAAAATGGCATTAGTTTGCAAGAAATGAGTTCCAAGTGTTTTGAACCAGCAAGATCCTTCAAAAAATTGGAGTAAATTGCCTTTAATAGGTAGGTTTCTTCAAAATATAGAATATGACGATGATTAAAAAAAATACGGCTTAGATTAATAAGCAAATCTGATTGATTAATCCATCTGGTTTTTATTTCAGCTATCCTTCATAGTGATGGAAAAGGGCTCAAAAATTTCCAAAGATGATTAATACAATAATCAGTGCTTAATATTGTATTATATTGTTATGATTTTAATAAATTCGAACATTATACTATCAATATGGAATGATGGTCCCAAAGTATTGATGCTTAATTACTGGATGCTTTCCTAACACTTCAGCCTTGTACATCTTTATCATTCCTCCTGTCACCTTCTACCAAGAGGCAGCCCCACTGATATTGCATAAAACTGGTGAGGACTCACTGAAAGGCACTCCCTTCTTTACTTCCATTATGAATTTGATGCAGTTAATGTACATATACTCATCAGCATATTTATTAATAAGAGATGTCTAAATAGAAAGGGAAATACTTTATGGATTGATTCTGGCACTTAGAGCTATTAGTGGCCGATAAGTTCAGCTGCTCCAAGCAAAAAGGGCAAGAAGTGATAGTCATCCAAACCCCATACTCCATGACTGCCTGCAGGCTCAAGCATATATTAAACTTGTACCTTTCGCATCAAGTTTATGTATCTATAAAATAGCTTACGCACAAGCTGCTCTAGCTATTTGTATTAGCAGAAGCCTAATCGATAGAGTGCCCAACAAAAGTACATGAATGACATTTCATGACCTGTTCCATAATCGATTCGAACGTTTGAGCCCCATGATTATGCAATGTAGCGATAGAGCTAATTTTTAGCCCCCTTTATTTTCTATGGTAAAAATTGATCAAGGAAGATGTTAGTTTATGCGTTAGCTTTTTAATACCAATCTTTAAAAGCTTTGTTGCCATATCTCATGGGTTGAGGGATAGGTGGTGTTTATTTTAAATGGGCTTAAAGTTTCTCAAAATATGGCTTGAATATATCGAATTTAGGAGTATCAGGTGTATCTGATATTTTCTTGGAGAGAATTGCCTTGATAGGAGATTATGTACTTTTTGAAGATCGGCAAGAAAGTTTAGGTATTCATCGTGGATGGGTCTCTGCTGATACTCATTTACATCACCAAAAGAGACGATGGGTTTAGTTGGGGCATTAAATGTTACGGCTTCCCATTTACTGTCATATGGAAAAGCTGTATTCTCCATTATTATCAAATATCTTTAAATTATAGGCTATAAATCAAAATTAAGCATATCATTTGCCCTTCGAGGGACGACTTATCTATGTCACTCCTTGCTGAGGCGAGCAAGCATAAACTTTGATGGGCTGGTCTCTTCCAGTTGCATCCATCTTGACAGTGCACTCGCCGTTTTCCATTTCCATGACTTCGAGTGCAGAGCCTGTTGGTGCTGATATGATGACCATGGTCTTCGCCAAATCATTTTTGCTCATGGACTTGCAGATGGTGATGCAGTCTTCGTAAGTGATATAATGGTAGGGCTTCAGTTCTTAATTGTTTAAGTATTAATCTTTGATCTTTCTGTTTATACTAAGGATTTAATTCTATATCTTTTTCTCTTAGCTATCTAATTCCTCAAGCTTTTTCCTCATATCTACAATTTCCCTCTCTGCCTCAGGATCTTCATTGCCCCCTACCCATCTGATGGTATTCTTTTGTAGTTTTTAAACGTAGCCGATTCCTTCAAGAACGTTGGTAATATCATAAATTCTTCTCTTTTGAACTCCAAGTTGCTACACTGCTTGGTTTAAATCAATAGTCCCATTATGACTGTTCTTTATTAGCTAGATAAACTTTTTGGTCAGGACAGATAAACTATTATCCTGCCTTCCCTTGCCTGAATATATGTACTTTTACGAGTGGGGGTTGGTTCTTCCTCTTCCTCATCTTCCTCAATGCCTTCTTCCAACTTGACCAATTGTGCCTTTTTGCCCTGTCCTCTTTTCTTCATGCAACTAACTAAATCAATTATATTAACTAACTAAAATGGCTTTATTTAATAAACGTAGTTGTTGCTAAACTTTCATAGCGTTGATAAAATCGAACGATTCAAATATTCAGCTGATATGCCATCAGAATATTTCGTGGGCGTTCACTTGCCAAGCAGATTATGAAATACCCACATTGCTTTGGTATTCAAGCTTCAGGTTGATCTTTTTGTCGTCGGGGTCTTCGTTGGGAATTATAGTTTGCTTATAATTGCCAGGTGCCACGTTTCCGTTTATGAAATGCCAGACACCATCCCCATTGGGCTTATTATTGGTGAAAGTTCCTGAGTAGAAGGTTCCATTGGGGAAAATCCAACGCCCTTGGACAAATTGATTTTAGTTCCACTGCCCAATCAGCTTGGTTCCAGCCTAGTTGTAAGTATAGGTTCCTTGCCCATGCTTCTTTCCGAACATCCACCACCCTGAGTAGGTGTCTTTATTTGCGTAGACATATGTCCCCTCTCCATGCTTGATTCCGTTTTCCCATTGACCTTCATCATTGGATATGTACCATAGTATTCACCTTTATCTTTACTGGTAAATCTTCCAATCCCATGTTTTTTATTTGCAACAAAAGCCCCTTAGTACCTATCACCATTGGCGTAGATATATTTGCCATCTCCTTGGCGTTGGCCATTGACATATGATCCGAAGTATTGGTCGTTGTTGGGATAAACTGCGTGTCCTTGGCCTGTATAATCGCGTGATGAATTGCCGGTTTTTCCACCAACGGGTGTGAATTGATAGGGAGCTCCTCCTTATTCCTATGCCATTTAAGTTTCAATATTATTATAATTTGAATTCATTGAAAAGTAACCTTTCAATGTTCTTTAACATATAAATCTTGATGAACTAAACAACCAATTAATAGAACTATTACGTTTAGTTTTAGTAATAAGTTTACTCTTGAAGAAAAATGTAAAGTTTAATATGTTGGTTGAGTACATGAAGCAATTTTGTGAGATTTTGAGCTACCCAAATAGAATTAGCTGTAATTTTTTGTTTAAAATAAAAATAAAAAGCTAGCTTTTGACTATTATATTGTATTAAATTGAGGAATGAAAAAGCGAAGTAATTCATCTCACAGTAGTGATAAGTCCCAATAAGGGCCTGGAGTAAAGCGTGAGAAGAAACTGATAACATTTTAATACACTCATTTGAATTGTTTCATGTCTTCAAGTTCACAAAAACAGCCAAAACTAACACCTACTGCTATTTCCAAACAAACTCCCAAGCCTCAGCCCACCAAAGCAGACCTTCAAAAAGAAAAAGAGGAGAAAAAAAATGGATTTTCACAGCTTCGCATTCCTCGCCGCAATCGAGGGAAAATTACCTCGAATAGTCAACAAGCCTTTAACAATTCTATTCTGCTACTAGAGTATGAAAATGAAGATGACAACAGAGGGGAATCTCACAAGTCAAAGGAGAGGAGGTAGTCCCCCAAGAGTGAGGAGTAGGACCAGATGGTGAGCGCCATTGTGAACTCATGCATGAGGGTAATTACATAGGACACTGAGCATAGTTCCAACCCCATCTCAGCCAGGTACCACACCGAATGCGTGTAGACAGCAGACATGAGCGCAAGAATGAATGCCAGCTACTCAGCCTCCAATATGCCCATGATGGTACAAATGCCGGATCCCTATGCCTACTATTACTTGATGAAGAACCCTCCAGTCAGAAATAAAAGAACAGTTAGTCTAGAGGAATCCAAAGCTTTTGTTATTGATGTCGATCAGATAGAAGTTGACGGAAGGACTACTATTATGATTAGGAATATTCCTAATAAATACACTCAGGAAATGTTGCTAGAGAGATTTTAGTAAAATCATAAAAAAAAGTTTGACTTCTTCTATCTACCCATCGACTACAACGTACTTATCAGATTATCTAGAATAATTGCAATGTTGGATATGCCTTTTTGAACTTCATCCATACCAAGTTTATTGAAGAATTCTACAGAGAGTTCCACAACAAAAAATGGTAGAAATTCAACTCAACAAAAGTGTGCCAAGTCTGCTATGCTCGTATTCAAGGAACTGCGCAACTTGAGCATCACTTTTAGCACTCTAATGTGATTCAGCAAAAAGATAAACGATATCGTCCTTTGATTGGTCTCAAGTCTCTTACTGACAATATACAGTCCCTTGTAACCAAGCAGAAGTAAGATCCAATAAAATACGAGTAAAAATGATAGAGTTTTCTTAGATTTATTAATATCCTTAATCAAGCAGACTTATTTATTATTTATCTACCCTCTTTTCTCTGTGAATCTTTAATGCCTTGGTTGAAAGCCAATATTTTTTATATACCTTTCGCTAAATTATGATTAAATATTAAGAGTAAATTTATTAATCTTTTTGAAATTCTATAAATTCTAAATGAGAGAAGTTGTAAAGATACGAATTTGGGCCGAATTTTAACTAAATTGAGTTAAATTATAATATACAAATCTTAAATAAATAGACCAAAACTAAATTATTCGACTTTTTAATACAGTTTCTACCCCTATTTTGTATTTTGCCTTATTGCCATGTAAATTGACTCAAATGCAGTTGAGAATATAATAATATAATTTCAAGTTTCGAGCGCTATGCAACATCGACGATAGTCACGTTTTGCTGGTGATAACGTGAAGTACAGTCAGGAGGCAAAAGAGTTTCTCTCCAAATACAAAGTCTCTCCCTGTACTAACTAATCAAACCACGCCTACGAACTGTGCCATAGTTATCATAATAGCTCAGACAGGCGGAGAAACCCTTACAGAGGCCATAATCTTAGCTATTATCCCACATCTCTTTGCAATTGTTTGGATGAGGTACTTTTATGTGTATTAAGAACTGCAAACTAATTCATAGCGATTATGAATACTACTTTCACCCATTCATCTACAAAACAATTTTCTGCCCAAATTCATCTTGCAATCTAAAATTGGCTTGCTATGGAGCTCATCAACCGTAAGTTCCTTACCTCCAAAAGAACTATTTCTTCCGGTTCGACCTTCAAACATTCAAAATCCATCTATGCCATCTTGCACACTCAAGCAATGGTGAGTATGCGAGCTGCAGATTTTACCACAACGAGAGTGATAAGCGTAGGGACCACTCTCAGGTCAATTATTCACATCTTTAGTGCGCTAGTCGATAAAAATGTAATAATTCTCAATGCCCTTTTGCTCACAACAAAATCGAACAACTTTATCATCCACACCGCTACAAGAGTAAATACTGCAGCAAAATACTAAAGGGACAACCTTGCGAATACTTATAATTCTGCTCTTTCGCACATGCTGATGAATAGCTTACAATCTAACTTTTACATAGGATCCAACCTCAAGATCAACAATTCCTGTTCTTCAAGTTCAAAACTGTATGGTGCCCTTATACAGATAAGTAATATTATTGCCTATTTAGCCATTAACGCTCCAATTGCTAGTATGCTCATAATTTCAACGATTATCGCCGTGATCCTCTCCGCTTCAAGTATTAAGTACATTTCCCTCTATGAAGGTGGGTTAATGTCCACACTGGAATAAAACTTAAACAATTGTTTCTCTTGATGATTGTGGCTGCCCTTATAAGCTTGATTGCAACAAATGCCACGGCTGGTTTTAAAATAAGTACCATCCTCGCAATATGCCTCAGTCCAACCAAACTTAATAAAAAGCACTTTCTAAAGTCAACTCGCCTCAAAAGAATTCTTAAATTATGAGGAACTAAGTAATTTATGTCTTACAAAGGACGGCATGGGAACTGGGGCACCTTTTTACAAGTTAGAATAAAAGAAAGAGTCAAGACCCAATTCCAGAAAATGCTCTGAGAAAAGTTAGCCAAAATAGTCTAATAGCTAAGAAGATACAAAAAAAGATAACAAGAAGCTGAAAGGCTCTGTTAGAAAATCGTATTCAACAATGAAAGGAGTGAAAAGCAGTAAAAAGGGGAAGCATGGTTGGATTTTTTACTTCGAGGAAGACGGAAAGTTATGGCTTTCTTCAAGCAGTTCGTAGAAGAGTATAAAGAAATCGCCAGGGTCTTCAAGAAAGAAGCAACTTCTGATAAAGCAATCCTAGAGCAACAAAAACAGCTATACTGCCTCTTTCAAAAAGATTATTGCGCAGTATGGCCTATAATCAAAAGTACTCAGCCTTGGAATCCATCAGTTCAGCCTACTCAACTGCAGCTAGGTAGAGATAGCTAATGAGGAGTGCTTCAGCTAGCTCAGCAGCGATTAAAAGTAAAAATTAATCCATGCTGTGTCCCTATACAACAAAGACCCCAACCATTTGAAGTACTCATAATCTTTCAAGAGTATCTTCAAAAGGAGACAACAGCAGAGTATCCTCTAGAAGCTCCACATGAGCAAGATAAGCCAGCACAAACTTCTCAACCTTTCCCACAACTCAATCAACCAGCTAACATTCTTGGCCGAACAGGAAAAGGAGAAGCTGCCAGTCATCCTGGAGAACTATATTGAGGAGCACCGCGACTTCAAAGAAATTAGTGAGATGATAAAGACAGAGACAATACCACCACCTTGATTTTCCAATTTCAAATTTATCATATTCTTTCTATTCAAAGATATTCTACATTTTAGCAATATTAACATTAATCAAAATAAAGTTATTTCTCTATTATGGAGGACCTAGGCAGGCATATCAAAGTATTTTTAAGTGGCTACATAATTGCTAATATAGTAACTGACAAATATTGTTTTGTTTACCAATCGAAAACCTTGTAAATGACTTTGGGCTTAATGATGATTAGAGTGAAAGAATAGTTTAAATATCAACTCATCCTTGAATGGTTATCCTTGTTCTTGAGTCTGCGGGTGAGTAGGGAAGAGGAGTTGATTGTTGGAGGACATTGCTTCTTGACATTGTTTTCCACAATGCATTTCTTTTGCTAGATTGAATGCGTCAGTAGTAAGTTTTCGGGGTACCCACAAGTAATTCCTTGCATTTGCAGCCATTTGAGGGCTCTTGCCCCACAGCACTCCTATAAACTCTCCCCCACCTATGATGTGCATGAGCATTCTCGCTTCTTATTTTTGAACCCCAAGAACTCAGAAAGCTTAAGAGATGAACTATTGGTGTTTAGGGAACTATAAGCACTGAGTGAGGAGGTATTGTGCTAGAACGATTAACTTTATTTTTGAATCATATAAAATTAAGAAATAAAATTCGCTTGATTGAATATTCCAAATAGCCACCTACCCAAATCAAATTATTTACCTCACTCAAGAAATAATAATAAAAATGACAAATCCTGCACAGCAATTATTTCTTGAGTAAAATAGCAATATTAATAATAAGAAATCGAACAAGTTTTCAGTCCTATCCCTTGAATATAAATAGATAAGTAGCGATTCAAATTAATTATTGCTGAGTAATTTTATTAATAATGTGGCACTGTATCATTGAAACTCACTCGACCGAGATCTATGGCGCTCCATTGCCTGGATAGAACATCACTTCAATAGGGAAGTGATAGTGAAGCTTAGTATCTCTCACTCTTAGTATCAGGATTCGTCGGAGTCCAACAATTTTATTTTATTGATTTACTGGAGGACTGGGAGTAAAATTTAACACGAAAATGCCCTTCCCTCCTATTTGAAATGCCTTTGGCTTCACTTATAAGTCTCCCTCGTCATTGCCTGTGCCTCCGACGAGCTCAGTAAGTAAATTAAAGCATAGATTTTAATTACTCTTGAAGGCTATTTTGATTTCTTTCTTGCTTTTATTCCTCACAACTCCAAGCTTTATCAACCTTAAGCCTTCCTCGTTGACCAGTTATCTGTTACACTTAATCTCAGGTATTCTAGGAACTTGTGAAAGTAAAATTTGAATACTATTTTTTGCACCCTACATTAATATTTAAAGCTTCCCTTTTATTGAATAGTTAGACATAAAGGGAGTCTTAACACCAACTATAAAGTTATAAATACCTTTTTGCATTGCTTTAAACTTATACTAATCAAAGTATTCGAAGGAATTTTATTTTCGTATTCCAAAGATATATTAGGGCAGTTAAGAAAGGGTTTAGTCTTCGAAGGTAATTCGAATGGAAATAATTTTGGGACTTGTATGACTAAAGAGCAAAACGATCGCCAGCTTTTTCTATAAGACACTCCCACAGACGCAATCTCCGAAGTCTATGCAGGAAAGAGAAGTCGCCATTAATTACTAAATTTGAGGCAGCTATGGCAATCCTTTTGGTCTTATCTTTACACTCTATTATTGTTGGATTATATTCACACTAGTAGATTCGTGAAGTGGTTAACTCATTCGTTACTAAGAAAAATTAGAAAGTATATAAATTTACGTATAAAATAAGGGGTGACATTTATAATTGGTTTAATTTGAATGTCAAAGTACCAAAATAGGGCAGACCCTTTATAGCTCCTAAGAAGCTCATTCACGAATGGGAAGCGAATAAAGATAAAAGATAAAAATCTAATCTTCGAGAAAGATGTAAAGATTCCTTTGGGACAGTTGACAGCTTGGGTTTCTCCCTTGAGTAAGAAACAATACAATGTGGGGTCTTTGTGGCTTTACTTAGAGTCCCGCACAGGGAATATCACAGATTATATGGGAAAGATATCTGAGTATGGAGTTGACAATGTGGTAATTTCAGATAGGGATTAGATCTACTCATACTTCATGGGCAAAACTTCAGAGTCGCAATGCATCAATCAAGAAATAAAGTTACAGCTCTCCACTAAAAACATCAGCAAGGCTCGAGAACATCCAACAACTGGGTTTGAAGATCAGGCTGACCCTTCCAAGAAAATCAAAGTTGATACTCTCACTCCCTAGCTTCAAGTTATCGACTTCATCTATAAATTCGAAAGGCCCACCAGTTCCAAGACAAGAAGCTTAAGATGTGCCAACAAATCTTTTGAGTCACTACTAAAGGTTTTGAAAAGTAGTCACACTGAGGAAACAGTGAAGAACGAATAAAAGAAAATGCGAATAAATCTAATTCTCTAACGAAAGAAATGTCCAATAATCATTGTACCAGAGCATCATCAAGCAGGAAATTTATGCTTGGCTAATATTTAGAAGTTTTTAAACGGAGGCTAATATGTTTAAAACCCCCCACCCCTGCATGAGCACCAGAGGAAGATAGAGATGGAGTGCATGTTGAAGAATAAAAGGATTATTTTTGACGTTACTAACAACCCTTCCCTTTTAACTCCAACAGACTGGAACAACGTCGTTGCTATCTTCGTACAAGGCCGCAAGAATGAATTCCATAACTGGTTCTATCGAGACCCAGTGTAAATATTCAAAAGAGCAAAAGGATTCTTACTGAAGTATCCAACAAAGGAGCAGACCGAGGGACACTAGTGGAACATAAAGGTGTATACTATTGATAGAAATGTAAGATATAGGGATTCAGGTGTTCAGAAGTCCATTTGGACAGACATAGAATCTTTCCTTTATTAGAAGATATGATTAGCATCAACAATAACATATTCAAATCCAAATCAATACATATATTTGCTATTCAATAAGGGGTTGGGGTTGGGGTTGGGGTT
>JACCDV010571041.1_pt1 | contig 13496 bp, 14 predicted proteins | sample 7446131 | NCBI WGS metagenome assembly JACCDV01 (sample SAMN15323448, study PRJNA562643) | freshwater metagenome | isolation source: river surface water | place: USA:Blue River Watershed | collected 2017-08-17 | reverse complement strand
TCGATGATCTTGCGGGCATTGCCCGCCATGTCGCCCACGACAAAATTGAGCTGGGCAACGCAAATCTGGAGAGTCATACAGGTGCAGGACGGTGTGAACGGCGATTATGTCACCCGTGTCTTCGAGGGCATGGAGGCGGTCGCGCCCGACAGATGGGACAGCCTGCTGGCCTCCCAAGCCACGCCCACCCCTTTCATGCGCCACGCCTACCTCCAGGCCATGACCGGCAGCGGATCGGCAGTGCCGGCCACCGGCTGGGCCCTGCGCCTGTTCACCCTCTGGCAGGGCGAAGCACTCGCGGCCGCCTGTCCGGTCTGGCTCAAGGGCCATTCGCGCGGGGAATATGTCTTCGACTGGGCCTGGGCCGAGGCCTACGAGCGGCACGGGCTGCCCTACTACCCCAAGGCCATCGTCGCCTCGCCCTTCACGCCCGCGCCAGGCAGCCGGCTGCTGGCCCGCAGCCCGGGCGACCGGGCCAGCCTGCTGCAGGCACTGACCGGCTGGTGCGCCGCCCAGGGGCTGTCCTCGCTTCACATCCTGTTTGGGGACGAGACCGACCAGAGCGCCTGCCAGCGGGCGGGACTGATGCTGCGCCAGCAGGTGCAATTCCACTGGCAGAACCCGGGTTGGCGGGACTTCGAGGACTTCCTGGCCAGCCTGAGCCAGGACAAGCGCAAGAAGATCCGTCAGGAGCGGCGCAAGGTGCGCGAAGCCGGTGTGGTTTTCCGCACGGTGCGGGGTCAAGAGGCCAGCGATGCCGACTGGGCGTTTGTGCAGCAGTGCTACCAGCAGACCTATTGGGAGCATGGCAACCCGCCCTATTTGCAACCGGGCTTCTTCGAGGCCATGCGCCGCGACCTGCCCGGCAACTGGGTGGTGTTCATTGGCGAAATGAATGGCCAGCCGGTGGCCATGAGCCTGATCGGACTGCAGCGCGATGGCGATGGCACCGCCTGCGTGGCCTTCGGCCGCTACTGGGGCGCGACCCGGCGGGTCGATTGCCTGCATTTCGAGGCCTGCTACTACCAGCCCATCGAATGGTGCATTGCCCACGGTGTGCAGCGCTTTGAAGGCGGCGCCCAGGGCGAGCACAAGATGGCCCGCGCCTTGCTGCCGGTGAACACGGCCAGCGCGCACTGGATCGCGCACCCGGGCTTTGCCGAGGCGATTGGCCGCTTTCTGGCGCGCGAGCGCGAAGGCGTGGACGGTTACATGGAAGCTTTGGCGCAGCACAGCCCGCTGCGCAGGCCGCAGGCCGATCAGGCCTGAGCGGCCGTGGCCACCACCTCGATGCGCCAGGACGGATCGGCCAGCGCCGCCTGCACCGTGGCCCGGGGCGGCGCGCTGCCCGCCACGACCCAGGCATCCCAGACCTCGTTCATGGCCGCGATCTCGCGGATGTCGGCCAGGTAGATCTGCACCCGCAGCAGGCGCGTCTTGTCACTGCCCGCCTCCCGCAGGCGCTGGTCGATCTGGCCAAGCACATCGGCCGTCTGGCTGCGGATGTCGGTTTCGGCGCACTCGGGCACCATGCCCGCGAGGTAAACCACCCCGTTGAAGATGGCGGCTTCGCTGTAACGCGCTGCCACATGCAGGCGCTCCACAGGGCTCTGGTCTTTGCTCATGGTTTCTTGCCGCCCACTTTCGATTCGGTGCCGGCCAGCAGGCGGTTGATGTTTTCGCGGTGGCGCCAGACCAGCAGCACCGCCATGACCGACAGGCACAGCACTTCGGCCCCGCTGGCCTGCCAGGCCACACCGTCCCCAAAGAGGTAGTACACCGGCGCGAACACCGCCGCCACCATCGAGGCCAGCGACACGTATCGGCTGAAATACACAATGATCGCGAAGGTCAGCACGGTGGCCAGCGCCAGAGCGCCGTTCATGCCGACCAGCACGCCCACCGCTGTGGCCACGCCCTTGCCACCAGCAAAACCGAAGAAGACCGGGTAGAGGTGGCCCAGAAAAGCCGCCAGCCCCGCGGCTGCCGCGGTGCCGCTGCCCAGACCGTGATCGGGCCCGAAAGCCAGCACCAGTGCCACCGGCACCCCGCCCTTGAGGGCGTCAAACAGCAGCGTCAGGATGGCTGCCTTCTTGCTGCCCGAGCGCAGCACATTGGTGGCACCCGGGTTCTTGCTGCCATAGCTGCGCGGATCGGACAGGCCCATGAGGCGGCTGACGATGACGGCAAAGCTCAGCGAGCCCAGCAGGTAGCTCGCGAGCACCACGGCAACAGGCAACAGGTTTTCCATGGACTTTCTTTCTGGTATTTACCTGGAATTGTAGGAGCGGTCTCTGACCGCGATCGGGCGGTTCGATCCGCGATGGCGCTTGATCGCGGCGAGTCGCCGCTCCTACAGTGCATCAGGCAATGTCCAGCGCACACTGCACCGGCTTTGCCCCCAGCAGATCGACACAGACCTTCGGATCGATGCCCACCAGATAGCCACGCCTGCCGCCGTTGATGGCGATGCGCGGCAGGGTGAGGATGGTCTCCTCGATGTAGACCGGCATCTGTCGGCGCGTGCCGAACGGCGAGGTCCCGCCCACCAGGTAACCGCTGTGCCGGTTGGCCACCTCGGGGGTGCAGGGCTCGACCGACTTGGCACCGATCTGGCGGGCCAGGTTCTTGGTCGACACCTTACGGTTGCCGTGCATCAGCACCACCAGCGGCCTGGCGTCCTGGTCCTGCATGATCAGGGTCTTGACCACGCTGAACGGGTCCAGGCCCAGCACCTCGGCGCTGTGCTGGGCGCCTCCGTGTTCCAGGTATTCGTAGGGGTGCTCGGTGAAGGCCACCCCGTGCTGGCGCAGCAGCGCCGTGGCCGGGGTTTCGCTCACCCTCTCCTTCTTGGCCATCGCACCGGGTCAGAGGGCCGGGTCGCGGATTTCCCAGCGGATGGCGTCGATCTGCTGCAGCAGCTCGGGGCTGAGGGTGACGTCCCAGGCCTTGAGGTCCTCATCGAGCTGCGCCACCGAAGTCACGCCAATGATGGTGCTGGCCACGCTCCAGCGGTGGTAGCAGAAGGCCAAGGCCATCTCGGTGGGCGTGAGGCCGTTGTCGCGGGCCAGCTGGTTGTAGCGGCGCGCCGCCAACAGCGCTTCCTCACGGCCCCAGCGCTGCTTGCGCACCGACTCGTAATTCGAGATGCGGGCATCGGGTGTCTTGTCGCCGACAAAACCGCTCTGGTCGTACTTGCCAGTCAGTGCGCCAAAGGCCAGCGGCGAGTACGCCAGCATCGAGACCTGGAGGCGGTAGCAGGTCTCGTCCAGGCCGTTGTCATAAAAACGGCTGGTCAGCGCGTAGGGGTTCTGCACCGTCATCACGCGCGGCAGACCGTGCTGCTCGGCCAGGCGGATGAATTCGTGCACGCCATACGGTGTCTCATTGGACAGGCCGATGTAACGCACCTTGCCGGCCTTGACCAGCTGGGCCAGGGCTTCGAGCTGCTCGTGGATCGGGGTGACCGACTTGTCCTTGGCCGGGTCGAAATAGCTCATGCCGAACACCGGCACATGGCGCTCGGGCCAGTGGATCTGGTAGAGGTCGATGACGTCTGTCTTCAGGCGCCTCAAGCTGCCGTCGCAGGCGTTCAGGATGTCCTGCGCCGTCATGCCGCTGCCCTCACGGATCCAGGGCATGCCGCGCGAGGGGCCAGCCACCTTGGTGGCCAGCACCAGCTTCTGGCGCGCGCCAGGGTTCTTCTCGAACCAGTTGCCGATGATGGTTTCGGTGTCGCCGCAGGTCTCGGCCTTGGCCGGCACCGAATACATCTCAGCGGTGTCGATGAAGTTGATGCCGGCGTCGAGCGATCGGCTGAGGATGGTGTGGGCGTCGGCCTCGCTGACCTGTTCACCGAAGGTCATGGTGCCCAGGCAGATGGGGGTGACGTGCAGGTCGCTGGTGCCGAGTTGAACCTTGTTCATGGGGGTGTCTCTGTGGTTGAACGCTCAGGGAGCGGTGATTGTGTCATGGGGATGTCGAACCCGCTGCCGTGCGTGCCCTTTGCTCTTCCTGCAGGCGCAGGAGGCGCCGCTGCACCTTGCCGGTGGTGGTCATGGGCAACTGGTCGATGAATTCGATCTCCTTGGGGTATTCATAGGGCGCGAGCAGCCCGCGCACATGGGCCTGCAGGGACTGGCGGATCCCGTCTTCGCAGGCGCGTGCATCAGGGGCGGCCTGCCGCGCCGCCAGCGCATCGGGCGAGAGCACGACATAGGCCTTGACCAGTGCACCGCGCTCGGCATCGGGCTTGGGCACCACGGCGGCGTTCTGCACCGCAGGGTGCTTGACCAGGCAATTCTCGATCTCGCCCGGCCCGATGCGGTAACCAGCCGCCTTGAACATGTCGTCGGTGCGCCCCTGGTACCAGAGGTAACCCTCTTCATCGCAGACGGCCACATCGCCGGTGCGGCACCAGTCGCCGGTGTACTTGTTGCGTGTGGCAGTTTCGTTGTTCCAGTAGCCCAGAAAGAACACCGGGTCGGGGTGGCCGTGGACATCGAAACGGTGGACCGCCACCTCGCCGGGGATGCCGGGCCGACAGACCTGCCCGGCCTCGTCGATCACCGCCACACGGTGGCCGGGGTAGCCCTTGCCCATGCTGCCCGGCTTGGGTGGCCAAAACATGCTGCAGTTGCCCACGACGTAATTGATCTCGGTCTGGCCGAACATCTCGTTGACCGTCACCCCCAGCTGGTCGCGGCACCAGGCAAAGACCGCATCGCCCACCGCCTCGCCCGCACTCATGACGGCCTGCAGCCTCAGGCGGTAGCGGGCACGCGGCTCGGGCACGGCTTTCATCATGGCCTTGAGTGCCGTGGGAAAGAGGAACGTGTGCGTGACCCCGTGCGTGTGCAGGATCTCAAAGGCCACCTCGGGTGAAAACCGGCCGTTGAAGGCGACGATGGGGCGGCCAAAGTACAGGCTGGGCAACAGGGCGTCCATCAGGCCGCCGGTCCAGGCCCAATCGGCGGGCGACCAGAACACCGCGTCCGACGCACTGCCCGGCCCATGCGGATCAAAGCCGAACCAGTTCTGGCTGCAGACAAACCCGGTCAGGTTGCCGATCAGCGCCCGGTGCGGGATCAGGGCGCCCTTGGGGTTGCCGGTGGTGCCGCTGGTGTAGATCAGCACGGCCGGGTCGTCGGCCCGGGTGCGCACCGGCTTGAAGTCGGCCGGCATGCGCCGGATCGCGGCATCGAAATCCAGGTCAGCCTCCCGGCCCGCCTCGCCGACACCGACCACGCTGCGCAGGCCCGGGCAAGCCTTGCGCGCCTCCTGCAGCGCCGCCCAGGCCGAGGCATCGGCGATCGCCACGGCGGCCTGGCTGTCCTGGATGCGGAACGACAGGGCGTCCGGCCCGAACAGCATGGACAGCGGCATCGCCACGGCGCCCATCTGCAGCACGGCCATGTAGGCCACGGCGGTTTCAAATCGCTGGGGCAGCACGATGGCCACCCGATCGCCCCGCTGCACGCCCTGCGCTGTGAGCACGTGGCTCAGGCGGTTGGCTGCGGCCTGCAGCTGGGCAAAGGTCCAGCGGCGGCCCGGTCCTTGCCCCGCCACATGCTCCTGCAATGCGGTGGCCTGGGCATGGACGGGGTCGGCCGCCCAGCGGCGAGAACACACCTCGGCCATGTTGAAAAACGCCGGTACCTGCCAGCCAAAGCCCCGGTGCAATTCGGCGTAGTGGTCTGCTGGATGGGCCGTTGAAAGGCCCACCTCATGGTTCTCGTTCGAGTCCTGCTTGCGACGGCTGACCATGCCCTCTCTCCTTATGATCGGGCAAGTATGTACCAAGTCCTGAGAGAACCGGCCAGCACCTTTGTGTCCGTGCGTGGCTGCCGCTACCACCTGCTGCAATGGGGTCCGACACAGCCAGACCTGCCCCTGTTGTTGCTGGTGCACGGCTGGATGGACGTGGGTGCGTCCTACCAGTTCATGGTCGACGCCCTGTCGGAGGACTTTGCGCGCCAACGCCGCATCGTGGCCATCGACTGGCGCGGCTACGGCCTGACCGAAACACCGCCCACCGACAGCTACTGGTTCCCCGATTACCTGGGCGACCTGGACGCCCTGCTCGATGTGCTCAGCCCCGACCAGCCCATCGATCTGGTGGGCCACAGCATGGGCGGCAACGTGGTGATGATGTACGCGGGGGTGCGCCCCGCACGCATCCGCAAGCTGGTCAACCTGGAAGGTTTCGGAATGGCCGCCACACGCCCGGCCCAGGCGCCGGGCCGGCTCGGCCAGTGGCTCGACGAACTGCGCCAGCACCGCGAAGGGGCCATCGACCTCAAGGCCTACCCCGATGCCCCGGCCGTGGCCGAACGGCTGATGAAAACCAACCCCCGCCTGCCCGCCGACAAGGCGCAGTGGCTGGCGCGGCAATGGGCGCGGCCGGACACCAGCGGCGAGTGGCGCATCCTCGGCGATGCCGCACACAAGATCGTCAACCCCTACCTTTACCGACTGGACGAGGTGCGCGAGATCTTTGGCCGCATCAGCGCACCGCTGCTGGCGGTCGAGGCTTCAGACGATTCCCTGGGCCAGTGGTGGAAGGGCAAGTACACCCTGGACGAATACCACCAGCGCCTGCAATCCGTGCCCTCGCACCGGATCGCCCGCATCGACGACGCGGGCCACATGCTTCACCATGACCAGCCGCAGGCCCTGGCCCAACTGCTCGAAGCGTTCCTCAATACTTGAAGCCGAAGCACGTTGTCACGGTGCTGGCGCGACCTGACCCTACAATTCGTGCACCCCAGCCACCACAAGCCCCTGCCGTGCATTCATTTCTGATTTCACTCCTCACTGCAGCGTTCTGCTTGGTGTCGGCACCGGCTGCGGCCTCGGACTACCTCTGCCCCCGCTTCCTGGTGGACCCTGATGCCCCAACGCCGACCCACAAAGGCGAGATCACCTTCTCGCCCTACACCATCCACTGGAGCAACAACCCGGATCACAAACATGTGGTGCTGGTGGCGCTCGACGAGCAATTGCCCGGCGGCCGGCTGTGCGGCATCAGTTTCTTCTCCAACTCATTTGGCCAGCCTTCAACCTATGTTTATGCCGGCAAACAATTCAACCAGCTGTTCGGTCAGGAAAAACTCTTCCTCAAGGTGACAGCAGGCATCATCTATGGCTACGTCGGCCAGTACCAGCACAAAGTGCCCCTGAACTACGGCGGCTTCTCGCCCGGCGTCATTCCGGCGCTGGGCTACAAGCTCACCCCGCACGATTCGGTGCAGGTCAAACTGCTGGGCACGGCCGGGCTCATGCTCTCCTACGGCCGCCAGTTCTGATCAGCGCTTGCGCACCGCTGCCCTGGCCAGGGCACGCAGTCGCTGGTGTTCAGCTGCGCTTGGCCACCAGCGTGAGGATGTCGTAGCTGGCCACCACTTCGCCGAGCTGGTTGCTGACTTCCACGTCCCACGCGACCACGCCCTGACCGACGCCGTTGGCGTCTTTCTTGTGGCGGTCGATCTTGCGTTTGGCGGTCAGGCGCGCCTGAATGGTGTCGCCAATGCCCACAGGCTTCACAAACCGCAGGGTGTCCAGGCCGTAGTTGGCCAGCACCGGCCCGGGCGCCGGTGACACGAACAGGCCCGCCGCGGCCGACAGCACAAAGTAACCGTGGGCGATCCGCTTGCCAAAGGGCGAATCTTTGGCCGCGATCTCGTCAAAGTGCATGTAGAAATAGTCGCCCGACAGGCCACCGAACATGACGATGTCGGCCTCGCTGACGGTGCGCCGATGGGTCAGGAGCGATTCACCGATCTGCAGCTCTTCGAAGTGGCGGCGGAAGGGGTGTGTGCCGGTCTCGATCAATTTGGCGCCGCGCATGTACTCGCCGGTAACGGCCGCGATCATGCTGGGCGAGCCCTGGAGTGCGGTGCGCTGCATCAGGTGCTTGACGGCGCGGATGCCGCCGAGTTCTTCACCACCGCCTGCACGGCCGGGGCCGCCGTGCTTGAGTGGCGGCAGCGGCGAGCCGTGTCCGGTGGATTCGACTGCGGCTTCGCGGTCGAGGATGTGCAGACGGCCATGCAGGGCGGCCACCACAGGAATGACACGGGCGGCGATGTGCGGGTCTTGGGTGACCAAGGTGCCGACCAGGCTGCCCTGGCCGCGTGCAGCCAGTTGCAGGGCTTCGTCGATGCCGTCGTAGGGCATGAGGGTGCTGACCGGACCAAAGGCTTCCACATCGTGCACGCTGTCCGTCTGCAGCGGCTTTTGGCACAGCAGCAGCGTGGGCTGGAAGAAGGCACCACTGGCGACACCCTCGCCCACCGGGCTGAATGCATGGGCAAGGTCGGCACCGCCGCCAAACACCAGCTCGGCGCTTTGGCGCAGCAGGGCCACGCGCTCGGCCACATCGTCCTGCTGTGCGTGCGAGGCCAGCGCGCCCATCTTCACGCCTTCCACCGAAGGGTCGCCCACCACCACCTTGGCCAGACGGGCCTTGAGCTTTTCAGCGACGGCGTCCAGGTGCTGTCGCGGCACGATGGCGCGGCGGATCGCGGTGCACTTCTGGCCCGCCTTGACGGTCATCTCGCGGGCGACTTCTTTGACAAACAAATCGAACTCTTCGTCATCGGGCGTCACGTCGGGCGCGAGGATGGCGCAGTTGAGCGAGTCGGCTTCGGCGTTGAAGGGGATGCTGTGCTTGACCACATTGGGGTGCACCCGCAGCTTGGCAGCGGTGTCGGCCGAACCGGTGAAGGTCACCACGTCCTGGCCGTTCAGGCGATCGAGCAGGTCGCCGGTCGAACCGATGACCAGCTGCAGCGAACCGGCGGGCAGGATGCCCGACTGTTCGACCAGGCGGATCAGCGCTTCGGTCAGGTAGCTGGTGGCGGTGGCAGGCTTGCCGATGCAGGGCATGCCCGCCAGAAAACTGGGGGCGAATTTTTCCAGCAGGCCCCAGACAGGGAAGTTGAAAGCATTGATGTGCACCGCGATGCCGCCACGCGGCACCAGGATGTGCGTGCCCGCAAAGCCGCCCTTCTTGCCCAGGGGGAAGGCCGGTCCTTCGTGGATCAGGTTGCCACTGGGCAGCTCGTTGCTGCCCATGCCCGCATACGCGAACAGGGTGCCCGCGCCGCCTTCGATGTCCACCCAGCTGTCGGCCCGCGTGGCGCCGGTGTGGGCCGAGATGGCATAGAGGGTTTCCTTGTACTCACCGAGGTACTTGGCCAGGGCCTTGAGGCGCTGGGCGCGCTCCTGGAAGTCGAGTTTCAGCAGGTTGGGCAAGCCCACGGTGCGGGCGAAGTGCACCGCCTCTCCAAAATCGAGCGCCTCGGCATGGGTCTGGGCCACGGTGGCACCGTCAATGGCGCTGCGCAGGGACTGGGCGGCTTGCTGGCCGATCCAGCGGCCGGCAATGAAACTCTGGAGGACTGCGGTCATGGGGGGCTTTCTGAATTCACCAACCGATCGGTCGGGGAATTCTAGCGGCAATCCCCTGCCCGCGACCGCACGTGACCGAACGCACAAGGGGCACCCGGGGCTTCAGCTCAGGGACCAGAGGCCGTCTTCGCCTTGCACCACCTGTCCTTGCGCGAGCAGTTCGTCCAGGTGCATGCCGATGCTGCGGTGCTCGGCGCTCTCCACATAGGGCAGATGAAAGCCCACCGGATAGAGCAGGCGACGCGCCACCAGCTGTTCGATCGTCTGCGGCCCCTCCTGCAGATAGCCCAGCAGCTTGTCCGAGCGCTCGTCGATCTTGCCGGCAAAGCGTTGCAGGTCCGCCAGAAACTGCGCCCGGTCGCTGAGCACCGCGCGGTGGTGCGATGTGACCCAGACCCGGGCGTCGAGCTCGGCCACGGCCTGAAGGCTTTGCCGGAACTACTGCAAACTCGACGTGGCATCGCCGTAGTAGGGGCCAAAACCGGTCAGGTCAATGTCGCCGATGAAGGCCACCCCTTCGCTCTCGACCACCAGCGCGCAGTGGCCCGAGGTGTGGCCGGGCAGGTGATGCGCACGGACCCGTACCCCCGCGCCCAGGTCCCAGACCGTGCCGTCGGTGTACGCCGTGGCGTCGGGACGCGGCTGGTAGTGGAAATCGGCCACGATCATGCCGTGCAGTTCGTCGAGCACCGGCTGGGCATATCCGTAATGCGCGCACAATCCGGCCCAGGACTGTGCGGCAGCGAGATCGGCCTCATGCACCTGCACACCGGCCCGGGGCACGCGGTGCAGCCCGGCCATGTGGTCCTCGTGCACATGACCCAGGATGACCAGGTCCACCTCGTCGAAATCGGGGCCGATGCGGTTGGCCACAAGGGGTGTGTCAAAAGCCACGCGCAGCTCGGCGCCCTGTACGATGACCTGATTGCCGTCGGGGTACTTGCCGGACTTGTCACCCAGATACACCCGCACGGCGCCCCAATGCTGCACACTGTCCATGTCAGAAGCCTCCTGAACTTTGAACCACTCTAGCACTGCGCCCTGTCAGCCCGGTACACGTGCACCACGTGCAGGCTGTGCCGACGAGCGCCCGAAAGCCAAGCCATGACCCACTTTTACGAACCTCGCCACGGCCACGGCCTGCGCCATGACCCCTTCAACGCCATCGTCGGCCCCCGGCCCATCGGGTGGATTGCCAGCCAGAGCGCCAGCGGGGTGCTCAACCTGGCGCCCTACAGTTTTTTCAATGCCTTCAACTACGTGCCGCCGGTGATCGGCTTTGCCAGCATCGGGCGCAAGGACACGCTGGCGAACATCGAAGCCACGGGCGAATTCGTCTGGAACCTGGTCACCCGGTCGCAGGCCGAAGCCATGAACCAGACCTGCGCCGCCGTCGGCCCCGAAGTGGACGAATTCGCGCTGGCCGGATTGCAAACCGAACCCTCGCGCTGTGTCGGTGTGCCGCGTGTGCAGGGCAGCCCGGTCAGTTTTGAATGCCGCCGCAGCCAGATCGTGCAGCTGCACAGCGCGGCCGGTGATCCCATCGACACCTGGCTGGTACTGGGTGAGGTGGTGGGGATCCACATCGACGAGCGGCTGCTGGTCGATGGCGTGTTCGACACGGCAGGGGCGGACATCGTGCTGCGCGGTGGGGGCCCGGCCGACTATTTCACGGTCAGCGCCACCCAGCGCTTCAAGATGTTCCGGCCCGAGGGCGGGGGCCAACAGCTGCCACGCTGAAGCGCCCCGCCGGTCACTCCGGCCGCGCCATGCGGCAGCTGTGCGGCAGGCGGGCCTGCTCGGGCTTGAGCGTCTGGATGACCTTGAAGCCGTAGCCCGAGCCCTCGACATCAAAGGGCACACCCGGCTCGCCCTGGCGCTGCATCAGGCCCACCACCAGCGGTTGCTGGAACTGGTGGTCTTCGGCCCGCATGAGACCGCCCTGCCCGGCCATGCTGACCCTGGCTTTTTCGAGCTGACGGGCCACGGCCAGCGGTTCGGACGAACCGGCCTTGTCGATGGCCTGCGCCAGCGCCTCGACCATCAGCTGCATGCGCAGGTGCACATAGTCTTCGCTGGGCTTGGGAAAGCGCTCGCGGAAAGCCTTGTAGAAAGCGGCGCTCTCCTTGCCAGGCACATTGGGCAGCCAGTCGGCCACGGCCAGCACACGGCCCACGCCCGCCTCGCCAATGGCTGCAGGCGCGCCCAGCGCATTGCCGTAGAAGGTGTAGAACATGCCTTCGAAGCCCACTTCGCGGGCGGCCTTGACCAGCAAGGTCAGGTCATTGCCCCAGTTGCCGGTGATGACCGCCTGTGCTCCGCTGGCCTTGATTTTGGTGGCATAGGGCAGAAAGTCCTTGACGCGACCCACCGGGTGCAGTTCCTCACCCACGATCTTCATGTCCGGGCGCTGCTCCTCGATCTGGCGACGCGCTTCGCGCAGCACCGCCTGACCGAAGCTGTAGTCCTGGCCGATCAGGTAGGCGGATTTGACTTTCCTGTCGGCGCGCAGGACCTGCATCAGCGCGGTCATGCGCATGTCGGCGTGGGCATCGAATCGGAAATGCCAGAAGCTGCATTTCTCGTTGGTCAGCACCGGGTCGACGGCCGAATAGTTCAGGAACAGCACACGCTTGCTCGGCTCGCGTTCGTTGTGCTTGTTGATCGCATCGACCAGCACCAGGGCCTGGGCCGAAGAATTGCCCTGCAGGACGACCTGCACGCCATCGTCGATGGCCGCCCGCAAGGCCGACAGCGCTTCCTCGTTTTGCCCCTTGCTGTCGTAGCGCAGCAACTCCAGCGGCCGCAGTCCCTGTGCGGTTTTCACGCCGCCGCGGGCGTTGACGCGTTCGATCGCCCAGACGATGTTGCGCACCACCGCTTCGCCCGTGTTGGCAAAGGGTCCGGACAGGCTCTCGATCAGGGCGAGTTTGACGGGGGCTGGCGACTGGGCGCTGGCAGCAGAGGCGAAAAGCGTGGCAGACAGGGCCAGAACGGTGCGGCGTTTGAGAAAGGAAGACAACATGGAAACAAGACAAATTGAGCGCGGCCAGTGGCCGCGATGGGGAATTTCGCTGGAGCTGTCGCGGCCAGTGGCCGCTCCTACAAAGAAATGCTCAAAACGTGAGGGTCTTCACGCCCGAAGCGGTGCCCAGCAGGCAGACCTGGGCCTTCTGGTGGGCGAAGACCCCCACCGTGACCACGCCAGGCCACTGGCTGACGGTGGTCTCGAAGGCCAGCGGGTCGCTGATCTTGAGGCCCTTAACATCGACGATGTGCTGGCCGTTGTCGGTCACCAGCGGCTGGCCGTCTTTGCGCCGCACGGCTGCCTTGGCCCCCATGGCCGCGAACTGGCGGATGACCCGGGCCGTGGCCATCGGGATCACCTCCACCGGCAGCGGGAAGGCGCCCAGCACATCGACCAGCTTGCTCTCGTCGGCGATGCAGACGAAGCGGTCGGACTGTGCCGCGACGATCTTCTCGCGGGTGAGCGCCGCACCACCGCCCTTGACCATGTGGCCCTGGCGGTCGATCTCGTCGGCGCCGTCGATGTAGACCGACAGGCGCTCGACCGCGTTGCTGTCGAACACCGGGATGCCCAGGGCCTTGAGCCGCTGGGTCGAAGCCTCGGAGCTGGAGACAGCCCCCTTGATCTGGTCTTTCATGGTGGCCAAGGCATCGATGAACTTGTTCACCGTGGAGCCGGTGCCCACACCCACGACTTCGCCGGGGACAACGTACTGGAGGGCGGCCTGGCCGACGAGGGCCTTGAGTTCATCCTGGGTCATGGTTCTGGCTCTGAGACAATCGGGAAAAAGACCTGCGATTATCCAAGATGTCCCTGATTCCCTACACCCTGGCCCGCCCTTTCCTCTTCAGGATGGACCCCGAAGAGGCCCATGAACTCACGCTGGACGCCTTGGCGCGCACCCAGAACACCCCGCTGGACCGCCTGTACCGGCAGCCGTTTGTGTCCAACCCGGTGACGCTCGCGGGCCTGCAGTTTCCCAACCGCGTGGGCCTGGCGGCGGGTCTGGACAAGAACGCCCGCTGCATCGACGGCCTGGGTGCGATGGGCTTCG
>JACCDV011301246.1_pt1 | contig 13500 bp, 3 predicted proteins | sample 7446131 | NCBI WGS metagenome assembly JACCDV01 (sample SAMN15323448, study PRJNA562643) | freshwater metagenome | isolation source: river surface water | place: USA:Blue River Watershed | collected 2017-08-17 | reverse complement strand
TTTGGCGTTGGATTGAATCCTTGATCTGCTTATAGTTTTTAAAGAGCTTATGGTATCTTTAAAGTTCTTGATCATCGTTATGATGTGATGAACTTTCAGAATCCTATTCTAAGTAATCCATATTAACTGATTATATGAAACAAATTATTGATGACAGCTGTAAATGTCAACTTATAGGCATATATAAAAGCGGACTATCTAACAACAAATAAAGATCAACGAATCATCTATGGAAGAAGTCATGATGTTTTTTTAGTTCGTTGAAGCTAAGCTTCATTTTTCGATGAGTGGGCTAGCTCGCACACTACTACTCAGCTGTTCTTTCCAGGCCGTAGTGGCTAATATAGCTGTTGAGCTTACTGTTCAGCCTTGTAATTAATTGTTCTGACTAAGGCTCGCTGAAGAGATCGCTTTAGCTCCTCTATCTCTTGCTTATTGAATTTATATTATCTAGGTTGGAACTAACTTCGATGTACTACTGCTTATTTGGAACTATATATTCAACTTTTGCCCTCTATCTTTAGAGCCTTGGACTCACCCTCCTCTATATGGTATTGGCTTAGTCAGCTTTACATAAAGATTACTGCAAGTAGGGATTTCTATTAATCATGCTGACTTTTGCTTCTGGTGCATTTTCCCTCTTTGTGGTAAGAGTACTAATAGATCCTTTCTTTGGTTCAACCTTTATTTAGTTTTACTTATTTTGATAGTTGTATTTTTGATGGATTCTTCTCAAATCCTCTTGAATATTAGGCTTTGAATAGGTTATTGGATCCTTTTTCCTAAAATTAGGAAAGGACTATCTTTCAACTTCTTGAAGCTTGGGAGTTTAAGGTTGGCATCTAAGTGTTAGGATTTATAATGATAGACTATTTTAGGTTGTTTACTTTTAGTTTGTTTGTAAATAACTAAATTTTCTACCCTATTTTCTCGATAATTCCTCAAATTAACCTCTGTTACTGGTCGAATATTTGGATTCAACAACGGGCAAGCTACTCCTGGTTATCTTTGCTGTATTGGGAGGGCGTTCAACATTGATCGAAGGTTTGTAGGACTATCTTTCAAAATCAGAAGTGGGGTACTCACACTTGAACATGTTGGATTGTTTCTTAAAGCTGTAATCATTGTTCAAGTATTTTTCAATTAGAACCTGCTCTTAGCGAGCAGTTACAATATCTTCATCTTCCTCAACTCTAGCTTCTTTATTAAATTATAGCTTCTTAAGCACATCATCTTTTTTGACTTATTTCTATGTGCCCTCAAGTTTAGCTTAGCTATGAAAAGGACGATTCTTCTTTATTGAACCAATTTGACATCTTTTTTCAGACACTAAATGGGTTTCAGTTTTAGTAGTATTTTTATGGATTGTGGAGGGAGCGAAGAGATCCTCACATATTTATTGAGCTAAGATATTATCAACTTTCTTATTGAGTTCACAGAAAGAATTTTATTCTTCAATTTTATGTTCTACTCTTTTTTAATAGTCTTTACTGTTTTCAACTTGCTTACTTGTGTATAGTGATGCTTTAGGTTATGTACATTAATGACCTTGCTTGCTTGTTTGCAAAGATTGTTTGGAATCAAACTCAGTGAATTTTTTATTCTTAGTTGCTGTATTGCTTATTGGGATTATTTTTATCTTTTAAGATGTTACTTTAGAAGGGTTTAAGCTTTTTGCGTCTTTGGACTTTTCTTTAATATTCTATTTTTATTATTAAGGTGGGGATAATAGAGAATGAGAGTGTCTGTTAATATTCACTTCGTTTTTAGACCTTTTACTCTTTTAAGGCTTATATTTGTTCATAGCTCCTTTGGAAGCTGTATCGCAACTTTATGTTCTCTTTCTTTTGCTTTTTTTGTTAGTTATTTATGAATTACAGATATTATAGCTATTTTTTTTAGTCGCCACAGCTTATTCTTTTACAACAACGATCTACGCTGTCTTTTTAGGTTTAGGATGGTTCTCCGCAGCCTCAATCATGTTGGACTCGACTGGACGCAGAGTAAGAAAGTTATGTGCCTCATTGCTGGGCTGCATTTTTAAGTCTTCTTCACTATTCTAGTGCATGACATTAACAAGCTTAACTATCCAACTGCTCTAATTAATCTAGTTATTCTCATTTTTCATCTATTTTACACTTGAAAAATCATCCTTGAGCTGATGGCTCTTCTGGTGCTTCTGCTTGGAATGCAGGAAATATTTCTGCTATTTGTGGGTAGGTTCATAATGAAACCTTCTTTTGGCTTCTTTGAATATTTGGGAGTTATTATCTGATTGTTCTTTGCTTTTTATATTTTTTCTCATTCTAACGATTATAACGCCATTTATTGGTAATTTAGAATACAAAAAAATAAAAAGTTATTAATTAGATAGGTTTGATTGATTATTTGATTAAGAGTTTAGGTCTCATATATTGTTTTCTATCTGAGCAGTTATATATCTTTAATAATGGGTTGTGGAGAATCGGCAGAAGTAAAATCGCCCGAAAACTTTCTCAATAAAAACGTATTAACTATATCTACCTTAAACTACTGTGGAATTATGAATAGTCCCTTTGAATTTTATTGCATCGAGTACGAATCATAATTGAAGGAGATCAGCAACATCTTCCTATCACTGATACCCAAGTACTTTCCGAATTTCAACAAATAAAAGTTCAAATGGTAAATGGGCAAAATTGATCTTAAGATTAGAGTGGGACGGTACTCGACCATGTTTCATGCTTAAGTCGGCATAGAAAATAAGAGGTTTATAAACAAAAATATTTTCGATACCAAGTGGGAGTAAGCTTTTGAAGTTTGCCTCAAAAAAACACCTCTCTAATTCAAGCCGAACTAAAAATAAACAACCAAGCTCTATGACTTTATAATGTATCACACAATGCTTAAATATGTCTTTAAGGTTTAAACAGTGGAATAGGCTTTGAGTAAAGACCCTGAAGTTTATTTGAAAGTAATCCGCCCTTTTTTCGAATTGAGTTTTTTGAATGAATAAAGAAAAGTGAAGAAAATGGTGGATAACCTTTCTAAATTATAGTCTGACGTATTTTTCTTCCAATAGTACTCCTAATATTTCTACGATTATCTTCGTGGAAGGCGTTAGCATATCTTGTGCGTTGACTCAACAAAAGATACAATGATTATTGCTAAATAATCTTCTTTTACCAAATAAAAGAATACTGATCTGATTCTCAGTCGATTGACTGCAGAGGAAAGAAAAGATTTAAATTGGGCAGAAAGAAGTTGCTTTCTCTGCCTTGATAACTATATATTCATATCTGCTCATCTCAGCTCAAAGGAGGATAAAAACAAGGTTCAAATTTAATAGCTTAAAAGAGGAATGCAGGCATTGAAGGCAAAGTGTCCATAGTATGAAATAATCTTAGGAGGAGATCTAAATTCATTTCTGCCTTAGTTTTCCCCTGATTTCAATATGTATCCTACAAAAAGTACTGAGCTGACCACAGTAAAAAAAAGAACACTAACTCAAGGACAGTTCCACAAGGCCTAGAAAGTGGTTGCTTAATCAAAAGATAAAATAATATCAACTCTCAAAATATAGCGTGCTAATACAATGTATATAAGTGGGCGTGTTCCTGCAAAATAAAGCTACGTTCCTACTAACGAACATCCATTTGATCATTTCGTCCTTGTTGCCAAAATACACAAGTCAATATGATTCATAAATACATTATTCTTTAAACCAATTATTTATTAAGAAATAAAATGATTCAAGGTTAATCTTCTAAAGATTTGCTGTAGCGGTGAAAATTATTCATCCATATTTTGGCTATATTATCTGATTTATTTGATGTCTTTTCTTTCATATACCGCTATAACACTGTGCTCTGCCTTGTCACATTTAATTTAAGCTTACTGACCATTTGGCTCTCATTTAACTTCTCTCGCCTTTCTTTTATCCTTTGAAACTGCTACTTCTTCTTTGATTAGGACATCACACATAGAAACTGATTGGTCTCGTTGATTGGAGGATTATTGCTTGATTTAGCTTACTTCTTTGTTCTATAGAATGTTGCAACTTTATTTTGGATCACCTTATCTTGCTATAGTTTTTTATTAGCCGTGAGGCTCTAACTAGGAATTTAGAAAACAAAATGATTCGTTAGTTTTTAAATAGGAAAGATGGGCAATTTTTTCAATGAAAATTAAATAAGGTTTAGCGGCTTCTATTTTTTTATTTTCTGTAGTTTCGTTGAGCTGTCTGCTTCACTTTATTTCAATCGAGTAGGACCATTTAATTTGGTAAGCCTCACCATCTTGTTAAAAGAACTTCCAGCCCTCCTCGTCTCGAAATTTGTTAAAACAAATTTCCTCATTTATTTAATAGGCGACTAAAGGCTTTATTTGTTTTGCTTAGTTTCAGTTAGCGCCCTAAAACGATTGGTTGGGGAAAACTCAATTGATTAAAGTTAATTTATCTCTAAGCTAGTGCTTAGATTATTGATAAGCTTTTATTTTTTGTTCTTACCTTTGTTCACCTTTTTTTTGATCTTTATATCACTTTTGATTTTAAGGTGCTTAAAAATCTTTTTTATCTTTATGGATTCGTTTATTTAATCTGCCTCTGGATCAGAGTCTGATTCAGATGCAGCATCAGAATGATCATTACCAACAAAAATAGAGCTTTCCTTCATAAAAATAGTTTGCTTTATATTATCCTCAATTGTAGCTGCTGGAGTTTATTTAGTTTCAAAGTAATAAATGGCAGTGATGACTGTTTTAGCTATTGCTTGTATGTCTTCAATTGAGAAGGGTTGAAGTATATTTGAGTGTGGATGTTTATAGCCAAAGGAAGATAGTTATATGGTAACTGTATTGATATTGCGAGTGAGGTTAAACATTTATGACCTGATTGTGCTATTTTTATATTGCTATATTCCAAAAGTACATGCTTTTTATCGAAATAAAGGAGAGAGAACGCTCATCAGTTGAGATAATTTTCTTCCCTACACTGATTCAACGCAGCAGTAATTGAAAAAACCATGTTCTTTACTATGAGTATGAAGATCAAAAAAATACTATACACCACTTGTATCAATTATATTCTATAATACTGATTTGATCTTGAAGAGTTGAGGATGTAAGATAGGACTTGGGTCTTTCCAGCATCTGTTTAAATCATATCCACCGAGATCACATCTGAAGTTGCCATAAATAACTCCATCAACATTGACCATTGGGAAGATATGGAAATCAAAATGATTGATAATCCATTAGTAAAAATTATGCTTTTGTTCCACTAGCCCTTTTATTATTTAGTCAGCCAAATAGGAAGACCAAATTTAACCCGAGTGCTGGCGAGCAGTAATAATAATTACTTTCTTTTAGCTCTGGCCCTCTTTGAATATTTTTAGGTAGGGAACATAATTTCCTCCTAAAGTTTTAGAGATAGATTAAATCTAAAATTTTACTCCCTTTTATATTGCTTGTTGTTGATATTTTTAAAGATGGTGAACTAATTTCGAAAAACTATAGGGAGGGTAAGGGCAAACAAGAATAAAATCGTTTTCATGGAGAAATTGTAGTTGGAATTAAAGTGTGTAGTAATGATCTTACTATTTTTAAGAAAAATTAGACGGATAATACTTAAATGATGAGCCACTCCTGCTCCATCCGCACTTCTTTATTCGACTCTCTTACAATGAGAATATGTAGGGTTGCATTCCTTTTTCAAAGAAAGAGTACTTTTTTCTCTAAGTTAATAGGAGTGTACAAAGTTAGCTATTTTGATTGTATACTTTTTATTAGGCTTTGCTTAGCTAATGGAGAAATAAAACCATTGATTGTATCCCAAGGTATTTGTATCGTTCTGCATGAAGAGTGTATAAGTATCCAGTTAATTTAAGCTTTTAAAAGCACAAAGCAAATTACCGCTCTCGAATTTAGAGTCAAATTTTAATATTTATGTTGAACGGTTGGAACAATATTCGCTTTTCCAATTTTTTAAGATTCGATATTGGTTTAATGTTCTAATTATTATATCGTTGCCTATATGAAGTAAGGTTTACTAAAAGATTATTTGGTTGTGCTTCCGAAAGGCTTTCTGAAACGCGAATACACACATTCATAATTTTACGTCAAATATATAGACTCGACACTAGGTTTTCTTTCCTTTGCCTGAGGGAAAGATTTATCAGCTATTTCGTGAAAATAGGGTTGATTATCAGTGAATAGTAAATAACTTTGTGGAGGTTACTTCCTAAAACAATTCAAAAATACTTCATAATGGTTTCTCCTTGAATATAGCGCGGCTGAAACCAATAGGAAGATGAATATTCTCTCACAGAGTTATGTTATTTCTATCGAATGATTAGCCTATTAGGTATAAATCCTTAGCGCTATGATTCATCACTATCATTATTACTCATACACTTTAAATTTATTAATAATACTCGATTATTACAGCAAATACTCTCAATATCATTCTTTTTAGAAAAGTTCCGACTTCACTAGTTCAATCTTTACTCCATCTAAATCTTCACCCTTCATTATTTCATTTTGATTTATATTTGGTGATTATAAAATTTTGGATTAGCTCATTTCAGAAATATAGCTTACTGTTTGCTCAATTTTACCCTTTTTCAGAGGACTATTGATTTCCTTAGGATTTACTTAGTTATATGTTGCTCTTAAATCAGTAACATCGGCCTTATTACTCACTCTCATGCTTTTAAATAGCTTTTTGTTCATCTTCTTCTCTTTCTTGCTTTAGTTTAATTGATTGGCGTCATTCTCATCCATTTCCTAAAGCTTGCTCATCTTTTATTTGCTTATCAGCTTTTTGTCGGCAAGATAATCAATAAGCGCATCATAAGTGCTCTTTAGTGGTTTAAGTGGCTTTTTTTGGCATTAGAAGATAGAATTGAATAGGCGAAGCATTCCAATTTCTTAGCGAATCTTTTTAATGACTCGCTTGTATCTGAAAATTCTGTCGCCTTATCCAAGGAGCATATATATATGTTCGAGTTAGTCGCCTAGATTTATCTTATTGACTCGATTGCCAATAGAAAGAACGAGGAATTTGAATTGGCCTTGGAAATATACTTTTTAGAGCAGGATAGAACAGCTTTGGGACTGTAAGTGATTATCGAGATAAGCGTGATAGATTAGAGAAGGTAAACTCTACAAATCAGTATTAACTGGCAGCAAAAAAATAACGTTATCGCTTAATGAAATCGATTTTTTAATGACTTTGGCTAAGGGGGGAAGGAAATCTTCAGGGAGCATTCTTTAGAGCTTATAATATTCTGGCCCTCCCCAAGGAGGCGACAAATATACGGCATCAAGTTCATTTCTTTTAAAATCTAAATCAAAGAAGTCGCAATTAGTGGCCTAAATGTTATCCACCCCATACACAGTCGCATTGTTGAGGAGAAGCTGTAATTTGCATTAATCAATATCGTTGGAAACCACCTTTTTGCAGTTTAAAGCCATCTTCAGAGAATCTCCCCCTGCTCCACAGAACCCATCTAGAACTTGACTGAAGCCAGAAAGTTTAGAGGCAATATACTATGCAACTGCTTAAGGCGTGACGCTAAACCATGATTGCTGGTCAAGCTTTATTCCTTCGTCAAATTTTTAAAAGAGAAAGTAACGCTTATCCCAATATCTCTATATAATGGGGTCACTGCATTTTTACTATGATTTTCTTGAAGCTTTCTGCAACTGTTTAGAAGATTCACTGGGTTAAATGTAAATGCTTTTAATCTTGCACAGCATTTTTTAGGATTTATTACCCAGCACAAACATTTTGTTTTCTTTAAATGATTGGATTGGGTACAACTTTGCCTTTGGCTGCCTGTTTTGTTTCAGATATCGCTCGTAGTCTTCTTGCATTAAGGCATATTAAGACTTCTATTAGTTTTCAGGTTAATCTTATTTGAATTGAATGTATATTCCTGATTGCGGATTAACTTGTCCTTAGGTTTCCGTTTTCTTATTAACATCTTGAGCCAGATCTCCAAGTGTTTCGAATGTGGATTCTTTTCGTTTGTTTTGATTGATTTCTGTCTTTGAGTTAGATTCTAAATGACTCATTGATGGCTGTGACTTTTAGTTTAATTTATGATTAGAGGTGAAGTTGAAACAAGGACATATATAAGAAAAGAAAGATCTTTTTGGAGTTTAGAGTTGGATTTGATTTGATTTATTTTTATCCCCCATTTCGATCAGAATTTATTCTCTCAAATGTTTATAAGCTATAATTTATGATAACAATAAGAGCGAGTAGATCAAGAGGGGTTTTTAAGAGATTTGTTTTTCATCTTTTTTTCTCTTACCTTGTTTAAACGAATCTTACGAGCTGCTGTATTTTTTTCTTTACTGCCTAGATTATAAAGCTCGTCGAATTATTTTGACTGAGGAATCACCCATCTTGGACGCGGAATATCTCTTATGTAATTTACAAAATATTTTCCTATATAAACTTTAAACAGCTCGTCATTAATTGTAGATATTTCCTATAAAATGTGGATGAGCTAACCTGCATCGCATTAACCAGCCCCTCCATTCTCTTTATCTGCAAAGATCTCTTCCTTTTGGAATTAAATGAAGTCAGATATGCAATCCATCATTCTGCTGATATCTTTGGAGAGAGACTTGATGAGTAAGACAATTAAGCCTCCATAAAAAGTCATGAAATATCTTCCGATTGTTATAAAAGGGCTGGTAATTGAACATATTATTTTTAAATTATTTATTAACATCCATGCCTAATGCTTTTCTATTCTCATCTTTTTATTTGTTATCTCCAAATACTAAGAGTGTGAAGAGAACCGCTTCATTAAATAGCTTATATAAGGAACAATCACGTGCTTAGCCAAGAAAATTTATTTACAAATAAAGATTTACTATGATCTTGTTGAGGCTTATAGCGATTTTTGTTCGAAAGATCGGGAAAGGGGGTTAATTTACAGTAATTTAATTGTCTTTTTATCATTTTTTATTTCTTTGGAAGAGTACTTTTCCATGAGGATTGGAACATGATCAAGAAGATGTTTCAAGAAATCATTGAGCTAATCGTTGTGGATAATTTTATTGTATTGGGTGTAGCAGTGAAGAAAGATGCAGTACTTGAGCATATTTTAAGAGGAGAACTAGACCTTTTTCATGATGTCTAGATAGGTGAGCATGTGTGCTGGCTTCTTTATTTCAGTCTTGAGGAGGTGGCAGATGTCTTAATGGCACGTCTATACCACTCTTGCAGTCCCAGCAGTAAGATTAATCTAGCTAAGCTTTCTAGCTGCTCGCTAATTCGAATCTTAAATAAATATCTTCATCTTCTATTCTTTAAAATATTATCAAGCAAGAAACCAATGGATATTTAATATCATCAATATCATTAATCAATCGAGCTCTCCTCAAATCATGCGAATCGAAGCATTGGCGTTTTTGCAATCATCTCTTACTCCTCAACTCATCAAACTCCTGAAATAAAAATGTTAGAATATTATTTGGGAGAATTTTATATTATTCTATTTTATATGCCGTAATTATTCTACTCTTCTCTCAAATATATCAATTGTTATAGATGCTTGAAAAAGAATAATGATCACTCATTGAAAGATCACTTTGTATTTTTTTTCCCTTTGCGCCATTGAAGCAAACATTATTAACCTACGGCCTTGTCAATATTGCCTAGTTGATATAGCTGGTCGAATTTAGTGGATTGAGGGAAGATCCATCGAGGTTGGGGCGCATCTGTTAAATAAATCGAATAGTATTTTCCTATATAAACTGTAAAAAGTTCATCATTTATTTTACATACTTCCTCAAGGATCTGTATGAGCTAATAAGCTGAGACATGGGAAGGAGTCTAAAAGGATTAGTTTTTATATATTTTGGCTGTTTCAAAGTGTACAAAGTTTGATATGGACTCCGTCATTCTACTGATATCTTCGGCCAAGCATTTGATCAATAAGATTATCAGGCTTCCGTAATATGCCATGAAATATCTTCCTATTGTGAGGAAAGAGTTGGTAATTGAGCATATGATCTTTAAATTATTGACTAGCATCCACGCCTAATGCTTTTCTATTCTCACCTTCTTGCTTATAATTTATAAATATTATTCGTGTGTAGACATATGCTTCATTAAATAGCTAATGTACGGACTAACAGTATTTCTCACGAGTAAGATCTATTTGCACTTAATTATTTAGTGCAGTCGTGTTGAAGCTAATCCCTATTTTTGTTCTGAAAATGGAAAAGTAGACTTTGCCTCAGGTGTTTTGATTGTTTTTCTATCAACCGTCTCCCCATTCTTTGTCTCCGAGTATTTTTATATCAAACTTGGGATACTGTTCAGTAGATATTTTAAAAACTCATTAAGCTAATGAGTTGGAACTGCCTTATTGGATTGGGTATAACAATGGACCAAGATAGAATACCTGAGAATGTTTTCTGGGGAAAGCTAAGTTTGTTTCATGGCTTGGAGATATGCAATCATGTGCACTGGCCTCTTTACTTCTCTCTAAAGAAATTAGCGAATAGCTGATCGAGAAGCTTATGTTGCTAGGGCACTCGTAGTAGTAAGATTCATTGATTAAAGCTTCTTTAATGCTCTCTATTTTGAATCCAAAGCAAGCATATTCATATTCTATTCTTTAAAAGATTATCAACTAAGAAAAAAGAGGATACTTATTTTAATTCAAATATTATCTATATGTGTAGATCATGGAAATCGGGTAACTTACATTCTCCAGCCCTCTTGACCTCCGTTCTTTCGAATATCTATCAAATTAAAGTAGCCTTGCGATGTTTTGTGTACTGTTTTCCTTAATTTTTCCTATGCCTTCTTGATGTCTCCATCTTATTGAATGATTTTGGATATATTGTCAGGTAGTTGGTTGAACGATACAAGGCACTTGCAATTCAAAGGAGAATCATTACATAATATGATCATGTTTTTCTAGATAGAGAACTAGCTCTCTTTGAAGTCTAACCCAACCAAGTCCATTGGATCATACCATTCAATACTTCCATATTCGTTGTCTATATTACCATATAAATACATATTTGCAGCTGCTCAGCACAATTGCCCACCATTCTCGCATATTTGATCTCATAGTTTTACAGGTTGAATATTTTTTGACTAATCATCCCAACTATATCATAATGCATACAATCCTATTACGGCCTCGCATAGAAAGTAAATTCGATGGAGGCGTCACTTCTTATCAACCCATTTCTTTATTTTAGTTTTTATATGAGGGCTGCCTTCCATTGTTTGTTGTTAGGGTGAAAGTTTTAAAGCTCAAGAGTAATGGTTAGGTCTGCTGGTAGCTTAATGTCTTTTTTGCTATCCAGCCAGTATATTTTGAGCTTTAGCCAGCACTTACAGGGACCGTTATAATCTTATTCTTGCTGGCTGGCATTCCCACTCATAGAATTGGAAATATTACTGCTGCCTTTGTTTCTTTTTATTACACTATTCATGTGGAGCTGACTGCTTCCCTGTAATCTCTATTGGTTGCTCATTTTAGAGGATTGATTAGGTTTGTTTGAGTAAATTACGCTGCTTGTGTTTTTATAATAATCTTGATAAGTGTTCTTTAAATGTGATCCCAAAAGGCGACTCCCCTTTATCGATTGCTTTTATTCTCCCTCACCTTAATCACTATAGTTATTCGAATCACTTTCATGCTCAGTAAAGGTTCTATATTCATCTTTATTCTTGAGTTTCTTTTTGTTTTTTATTTAGGCTTAGTAATCATATTCTTGCACCTCTTTACCTGCAAATATAGATGGCTTATTCTCTGATATATTCCTAGATTATGTTTGGTTGGGTGAGATATTGATATTAAGTCTATGAACAACATCATTAACATTTTTCATATATGTTTGGAGCTAAGTGAAAAAGTTAGGCAGCATTGAGTTCAAACCTCCATTGCCTGAGTTATTAAAATTAGAGTTGTTTCCTTTGTTAAATATATTATTATTGTTGTTATTGTTGAAAATATTGCCTCCATTGTTATTTGACATATTGTTGTTGAATATATTATTGTTCCTGTTGTTGTTATTGAATATATTTCCGTTGCTGTTATTGCTGTTATTAAATATATTATTGCCACTGCTGCCATTATTGAAAATGCTTCTATTATTGCTATTGCTATTATTGAATATATTATTATTACTATTATTATTATTATTGTTGTTGTTAAAGATATTGTTACCACTACTACCATTGTTGTTGAAAATATTGTTACTATTATTGTTATTATTATAGTTATTGTTGTTATTGTTGTTATTGTTGTTATTGTTGTTGTTGAAGATGTTGTTATTGCCGTAAGAATTGGTATTTCTACTAGCAAAGATATTATTATTGTTGTTGTTATTGTGAGAGGTGTTGTTTGAGTTATTGGAATTTCGATTAAAGATGTTATTAGAGTTGTTGCTATTTTGGAATATATTGCTCCCATTATTGCTTGAGTTGTTACCACTACCACTATTTCTATTGAAGATATTATTAGATGATGCTGAGTTGTTTGTGTATGAATTGCTATTCCGAGAGTTATCGTTGTTATTGTAGCTTCCATAGCTATAACTATTGTTAGAGTTAGCTTCATATTTCCTCACTATGGCCTTCACTGTATCGATATCGAAAGGACGATCATTACTGTAAGGCAGTAAATTATAGCAGCCGTTTCTCATCAAATCTTCGTTGAAGCACTATTTGCGAATTGCATCCCTCAGTTTGTCCTAATGGAGAGATGCAAGTTTTTTATTCCTGATGAGGTAATAGTCTTAGACTCTGATTTAGGTGGGGGTTAGATGAAGGACTTCCTCTCTGGATGCAATGGTAAGGGGAGGATTCTGCTTCCACACGCTGATGATTGCGGTGAGATATTGTGGCGGCTACTCGTATCGATAATCTGTGCGATAAGTCCCCAGCTTCTCATTGTTCCTCCCACTGTAAGAGTAGCTGTTTGACCTATAAGAACTGTTGTTATTGTTGCTATTGCTATTACTATTACTATTGTTGGCAAATATATTGTTCCTTCCGTACATTCAAATTAATAATCTTAAACTTAACTCACCCATATTTTATGCTTTGACAGATTATATAAGCACACCTTTATTTGTAATAACCTTTGATTAGGATGATGAATAATCTTTGCCAAACCCAATATTGATTATAAAAGCAAATATAATGAATTATGATTGTATATCATTGCCAGAATGAGAAATAATTGTTAACCGGCCTTTAATTAAACCTACCAGAGCTAAAGTACTTCTGTAGCTAGGGAAGACTCCACAGTCTTTTCTGATAAGCTTGCAATTTGGGATACTGGGCCATAACTTCAGGAATGAGCATTCCAAGGATCTGTATGAAATCGGAAATGCCAAAGTCAGCCCAAGTAATTTATCCAGCAATAAACGAGTTGTTTCCTAGCAGTCCTTCAAACTTGTCGAGGCTGGGCTTTATTTGAGCAGGGAATTGTGGGAAAGAGACCTCAAAGCCTGGATAGGTGTCATAGC
>JACCDV010970215.1_pt1 | contig 13502 bp, 9 predicted proteins | sample 7446131 | NCBI WGS metagenome assembly JACCDV01 (sample SAMN15323448, study PRJNA562643) | freshwater metagenome | isolation source: river surface water | place: USA:Blue River Watershed | collected 2017-08-17 | reverse complement strand
TTTTGGATGCCAGAACCGCTGATGAATTCAAGAGCGGTCATATTGATCATGCTTTACAGGCCAATTGGTTGAACAAGGCAGAATTTGAAGATCGCACGCAGCATCTCGACAAAAACAAACCGGTTTACATTTATTGTCTGAGTGGTGGACGCAGTGCTGCAGCAGGAAATTTTCTGGCTTCGAAAGGATACAAAGTCACCAACCTGGAGGGCGGCATAAATGCCTGGAAGATGAACAACTTGCCCGTAGCCGGAGGCTCCAACATCCCTCAAACCACCATGGATTCCTATCTGGGACAGGTGCAAAGCTCCGCTTTTGTTTTAGTGGATTTTGGAGCGGAATGGTGCCCTCCCTGCCGGAAGATGGAACCTGTATTGGAATCATTCATGAAGGCCAATGCAGGCAAGCTGACGCTTGTCAAAATGGATGGCGGCGTTGAAGACCTGTTGATGAAATCCCTGAAAGTGGAAGCCCTGCCTACGTTCATCCTTTACAAAAATGGAAAGGAAGTGATCCGTAAACAGGGCCTCGTTACACAGGAAGAATTCACCTCCTGGTTGAAATAAACTTATTTTTTGGCAGCCTGCTGCATGGCATTGCCTGCACCACCACCACCTCGTGGTGCACCCAACCCACTGATTGCTGAAGCTCCCTTGAAAAGCTGGTAGCGAGAAGGCATTTCCTTGACAGGCCACATACCATTGGCTTCATTAATGTCTGCTGTTTCACGCATAGGGTCAAGCTTAATGGCTGTAACCTCTTTGTTTTTGACAAAGAGTTTGGTCACTTTCTCTTCATTCAACCTCCAGATGGTTACCGGTATCCTGTCCACTTCCTTTGAACCGTCTTTGAAAGTCCATTCTACAATGATGGGCATGATCATGCCACCCTTGTTGCTGAAAGTGAGTTCATACAGGTTCTTGTCTTCCCAATCTTTGTAATGGGGGGCATCCTTTTGTGCATTCAGCTGCTGCTGTGCCATATCCTGGAACATCTTTGCGTCAGCATTGCGGTTATAGTAGTAGAAGTCACGAAGGGTGGTATCCCTGTCGGTATAAAAATTGATTTTGTTTCCTTCCCGGTTGCGGATTTTGCTGATGGTTTCAAATTCCGCGGCCTTCATGGCAGCGACATTTTTGTCGGCATCAAGTTTGAACCATTTGACCGAATCCAGTGAGATGTCTACAGGATCAGTACCATAGTACCACCCTCTCCAAAACCAATCCAGGTCAACAGCACTGGCATCTTCCATGGTGCGGAATAAGTCGTATGGTGTTGGGTGCTTGAAGGCCCATCTCCTGGCGTATTCTTTGAAGGCATAATCGAAAAGCTCGCGACCCATGATGGTTTCACGCAGAATGTTCAAACCGGTAGCTGCTTTAGCATAGGCATTGGAACCCACATTTGCAACGTTGTCTCCCTTGGTCATGATGGGCTCCAACAAGTTTTTGGGAAGCCTCATGTAATCTGTAATCAGATGGGCAGGACCACGGCGGGAAGGATAATTGTTATCAAACTCCTGCTCTGTAAGGAATTGAACGAAAGTGTTCAGCCCTTCATCCATCCACCAGTATTGGCGCTCGTCAGAATTTACAATCATCGGGAAAAAGTTGTGCCCCACTTCATGGATAATTACACCGATGGCTCCATATTTGGTTGACTCGCTATAGGTTCCATCCTTTTCAGCACGGCCATAATTCATGGCCAGCATGGGATATTCCATACCAATTGATGCTTCCACGGAGATGGCCACGGGATAGGTGTAAGGTGTGGTGAATTTGGAGTAAACATCAATGGTGTGGGCTACAGCCTTGGTAGAATACTTGCGATAAATGGGATACGCTTCCTTGCCATAATAGCTCATGCACATCACCTTCTTTCCCTGCACATCTACAGCCATTGCATCCCACACCAACCGGCGGGAAGTATTGAAAGCAAAGTCGCGCACATTCTGTGCTTCATAAATCCAGGTTTTCTTTCCTTTGGACTTTTCCTTGGCATTATCCAATGCTTCCTGGAGGGTTACGATCTCCAGCGGACTGGTAGCAGTTTGAGCTTGGTTCCAGCGGGCAAGCTGTGCTGAGGTAAGCACTGTAGGCAGATTTTTGCATTCCCCTGTTGCAGCCACGATATGGTCTTCAGGAACGGTGATGTTCACTTTGTAGTTGCCGAAAGCCAAAGCAAATTCAGAGCCTCCGGAGAACTGCATATTCTGCCATCCCTGAAAATCACTGTAAACGGCCATCCGGGGGAACCATTGTGCAATGGAATAGAGGTTATTGTCGTCTTCAGCAAAATACTCATATCCACCGCGGCCATAGCGGGTGAGCTTATCGGGAATCTTATAATTCCAGTTCACTTTGAACATGAATTTTTGTCCGGGCTTCAAAGGAATAGGCAAATCCACACGCATCATCGTTTGATTGACCGTATAGGACAGCGGTTTTCCCGTGGCATCGGTTAGGGCGGTAATATTAACGCCGAATCCATCCATGTAGGTCTTGGGGTCCATTTGCAGCAACTGTTGATGGGTCATCCTGCCGCTCATACTGGATGGTTTGTCGTAATTGTTGTCGCTGTTGGGATGATGGAAATTCTCATCAACCTGCAACCAAAGGTAGGTGAGGATGTCTGGGGAATTGTTGAAATAGGTCACAGTCTCGGATCCGGTCAACACATTGGCTTCTTCATTGATATCCACATTGATCTCATAATCGGCACGCTGCTGCCAATATTTGGGACCCGGAGCGCCACTTGCAGTGCGGTATTCATTCGGATCCTGCATGAGGTAATCCAATTGTTCAAACCTGTTGCCATGATTTGAACCGGGATTGCGCAGGGGCTGAGCTATTGCAGCGGTCATTGCACCTGCAAAAAGCATCATCAGTAAAGCATGTTTCATGAACTTGTTTTTATGGTAAAAATGGAAATCGCGAAATGGCCAATTGTAAAGAAAATCCCATGATCACGAGCGATACCAGGATAACCAGCACCCTGTGGGAAACCAGTTTGTAGGAGGTAAGCAGCCATCCAATCAACAGGATGGTTAAAACTACGAAAATCTGTCCAATTTCAAGCCCTACATTGAAACTGAAGAGGCCCCAAACCAGCTGCTGGTCTTTGGAAAGCATCATTCGGATGTAGTTGGCATAACCCATCCCATGGATGAGTCCGAAAACAAGGGCAGCAGGGTATTGCAACATTGACTTCTGCTTCATCATATTGCTGAAAGCCAGATTCATTGCTGATGTGAGCACGATTGTACAGGGGATGGCAAACTCCACCCAAAGGGTTTCAAAGCGAACAATATCCAAAGCACTGAGGTAAAGGGTGATTGCATGTCCTATTGTAAAAGCAGTCACCAGCAACAAAACCTTTTTCCATCCGGCAAAAGAATGGATGATGGAGAGTGCCGCAATAAACAAGAGGTGATCGGATGCATCTGTACTGATGATATGGGACCAGCCGATCTTGAAATAAAATATAAAATCATTCATCCTATTAAAGGTCTGAAAATATTCAGAATTTTGCATGATGAAAAAGGGAATGACCATGCTTTTGCTATTGCCGGTGCTGCTGGCTTTCAATCATCCGTTTTTCGTGTCGGTGACGGAAGTGGAATACAGCAGCAAAACCAAAGAGCTGGGCATTGCCTGCAAAATATTCCCAGATGATATGGAGGACGCGTTGCGTCTGATTTCAGGCAAACAAAGTGATCTCTATAAAGGGGATAAAGCTCTGAATTCGGCAACACTCAACTCCTATTTCCAACAGCATTTGCAGATCAGGATCAATGGCAAAACCAAGGCCATAAACTTCCTGGGGTATGAAATCGACAAAGAGGTTGCTTGGATTTACTTCAACATACCCAAGCTTACTGGTGTAAAGTCGGTGGAAGTTGTTTCAGATCTGCTTTATGCCTCCAAACCCGAACAGTCCAACATCATCCACATCAACATCGATGGTAAGCGGGAAAGTTTCAAGCTCATGGCCCCGCAACGGTCAGCCTTGTTGGTCAAATAACCTTTGGTCGCCTTTCAGAAAAAACCCTTCCCACCGATTAACGGGATTCCTTACCAGCATTGGCAACAGCAATGGCCCTTATCGTTTCAGCTGCAAAAGAAGAGAAAGCATCCCTTGTCTGGTTGTCGCCCCCAAGCATGGCCGGAGCTCCCTTGTCGCCGCCCTCGCGGATACTCTGCACCAACGGAATTTGTCCGAGGAAGTTAAGATCCAACTGATCAGCCAGGTTTTTACCGCCATCCTTTCCAAAAATATAGTACTTGTTCTCGGGCAGTTCGGCAGGGCTAAACCAGGCCATATTTTCCACCAGTCCGATAATCGGCACCCTGATTTGGGCTTGACCAAACATCGCGATTGCTTTTTTCGCATCAGCCAGTGCCACTTCCTGTGGGGTAGTGACAACTACCGCACCCGTAACGGGGATGGTTTGGACCAGGGTCAGGTGAATATCTCCTGTTCCCGGAGGCATGTCAATTACCAGGTAATCCAACTCACCCCAATGGACATCCGTAACAAATTGCCTGATGGCACTGCTGGCCATAGGGCCACGCCAAACGACAGCATTCTTTTCATCCACCAACAGACCAATGCTGATCAATTTGATGCCATGCTGCTCCAGAGGAATTATTTTGTCTTTGCCATCAACGTGCTCCATCAGTGGCCTTTGGCCTCGGACACCAAACATGATCGGCACGCTAGGGCCATAAATATCGGCATCCATCAAGCCTACTTTGGCACCTTGCTGCGCCAAAGCCAATGCCAGATTGGCTGACACTGTTGATTTCCCCACACCACCTTTTCCACTGACTACCGCGATAATATTTTTCACACCGGGGAGAACAGAGGTCAAGTCGACCCTGATAGAACTCGTATTGGCTGTGAAATTGACAATCACTTCCAGCGCATCGCTGACATGGGTATGGATAGCCCGCTCACAATCCCGGCGCATGATTTCCTTCATCGGACAAGCGGGGGTTGTAAGCACAATAGTGAATTCCACATCCTTCTCTCCCAGCCGGATATCTCTGACCATGTTGAGGGTTACCAGGTCTTTTTTCAAATCAGGTTCCTGAACTGTTCCCAATGCCTTCAAAACCGCTGCTGTATCCATAAATATGATTTGTTAAAATATGAGGACTGCAAAATTAACCATTCCTCTCCTACTTTGTTTATCCGAAAGAACCCCTTATTTTGCGGGGACAAGATGATGATGAAAAGATTGCTTCGCCATAGCCTGTTTTTGTTGCTTTTTACCCCTTTTGCCGCCAAGGCACAATTCGAAAATTTCAAAGATTCTGTTGTGCAGCTTTATGGTGTGGTGATGACAGCAGACAGTCTGCGGGGATTGCCTGCTGTAAGCGTGCTGGTAAAGGGCTCAGGTAGGGGAACTCTCACCAACGGGCAGGGTGTGTTTTCCATTGTGGTGATGAAAGGTGATGAGATTGAATTCAGTTGCATCGGTTTCAAAAACAAAATAACCCGCATCCCAAATGGATTGGAAGGCAACCAATACAGTATCATCCAGCTGATGGTCAATGATACGTCATACCTCCCTGCCGCCATCATCAAACCCAGACCCAGCAGAGAACAGTTCGAGCGTGACTTTGTGTCTACTGATGTGCCTGACGACAATATAGAAATAGCCAGGAAAAATACCGATATGGCCACCAGGAGAATCCTGATGCGCTCGCTGCCGAATGACGGACGGGAAGCGGTGAATATCAACCTCGCCAAAAGTGCACAGCGGTATTATTACACTGGTCAAGCTCCACCCATGAATATCTTCAACCCCTTTGCCTGGGGTGAATTCATCCGTTCCTGGAAACGCGGCGATTACAAGAAAAAATAAAAAATGTCACAGCAGCCCAGAATCAAAGTTGCCGTCTTCTGCGGATCAAAACACGGCAAAGACCCCATCTATTCCGCCGATGCTGCACTGTTGGGCAAGCTACTTGGGCAGGCTGGCTTCGACATCGTATATGGCGGTTCTCACAAGGGTATCATGGGCGATATAGCCAATAATGCTTTGGCCAATGGAGCAGCTGTTACGGGTGTATTGCCCAAGGTATTGCTTGAATGGGAACATCAGCATGATAGCCTTACACAGCTGATCATAACCGAAGACATGCATGAACGCAAGCGGACCATCTACGAAATGTGTCAGGCTGCCATCGTTCTGCCGGGTGGTTTCGGCACCTTAGACGAGATGTTTGAAATGCTTACCTGGAACCAGCTCAGCATCCACGACAAAAAAATACATCTCCTCAATTCAGGAGGTTTCTACACACACTTGATGGCACATCTGGAGTTTCTGGAAGCATCAGGATTTTTGTATGATCCCATTGGGAAACGTATTGAGCGTCATGAAGATCCGCAATCACTTACGAATGCCCTTTTGTTGGACTTTTCACAAGCATCTGGAACAACGGAAAAGCAGTAAGGTTAGTCTTTGAAAGTGGGGCAAAGGCTTTGCTTGCCTCCGCCGTAATTGGTGGAATATATGCCATCAAATTGCAGATAAAGCTCCGATGCAGCCAAACCCGGGTTGGCGTATTTAAGTGAGGACCTTGAAACATCATAACTGAACATGAATTTGAAGTTGCGCCACTGATAGCCCACCATAGGAATGACTGACTCTCGGGATCGCATATAGATGCCAGCCAACAGCTGTTGGTCACCTGCATTGGCCAGGTTGTAGTTAACATGCATGCCGGCAACAAGTTCTGAAGCCTTGGCTTGTGCAGTATAGTAGAGCGATGGCGACAAGATTACCCAATCATTCATCTTGATCATGGCATCTGCAAAAAAGATGGAGCGTTGGGCAATCCTGTTGTCGTAACCGCTGGCATCTGCGAAAAAGGATTCCCGTGGCTTGTTGATATGGTGCACGCTGAATCCTGCGTGGAAGTAAACATTGTTTGTGGGAAAATAGGCATAGTTCAGTCCTGCCTGCAAATCGAAATATCCAACTGAATTGTTTTGAATATTGTTCAGGTCAAGGCTATTGATTTTCTGGTCAAAAAATTTGCCATTCCATTGGTCACCAAAAGAGAGTTTGTTGATGTCGATCTGCTTTCCTGCATAGCCCATGTTGAAACCAGCCGAGAGCAGTCCCGCAACACCTATCATCTGATGGTAGGCGGTAGAGAGGTAGACTTTGGTGGAACGCAGGCTCCCTGTACCGGCAACATCTTGCAAAATCATACCCCCCAAACCCATCCAGCCGCTTGGAAAACTGTTACGCAAAAATTGAAAGTCACCTCCAATGCTGAGGGTTTTATAGGGAACAAAGGCATTTGACCATTGGTCTCGGTAATGGGCGCCAATCCGGTAATCTGAAGTGGGGATGAATCCGGTATTGGCAGGGTTGGTTGTCAGTGGTGAATTGAAAAATTGGGAGAAATGCAAATCCTGAGCACGTCCAGCCGTTCCAAAGGACAACAACATGAACAAAACCCAACTGAACTTGCTATATGTAACCCTTCCCATCATCCGTTTAAACGTAATTTGTCAACTTTTCTTATCCTTCACCTATTTACACTACCGGATCAATGTAATTTCCCCCTTTCTGTTGATGCTGGTTCCATCGGTAAATTGGATATTTAGGGTATACCCGTATACATCCATGGGTTGCAACTCACCTTTGAACCTGCCATCCCAGCCGTATTCCGGATTTTGGGAAACAAACACTTCCTGTCCCCAACGGTTGTATATCCTGAACATCATTTGATCGATACCAAATCCCCTTACTTTTACAACATCATTCAGCCCATCATTGTTTGGTGTGAAGGCATTCGGTACACCAACAACGGGATTCACAATGGCTGAAACCACCCTAACAGCCGTATCAGAACAACCATAGATATTGTATGCAACCAGTGAGGCATTGTAGGTATCTGTCTTCTGATACTGGTGTATGCTATCCCTGGCACTGGAAACACCACCATCGCCATAATACCACAAGTATCGGCTTGCTCCAGTTGACAGGTTGGTAAATTGTGTGGGCGTATTTTCCACTGGCGGATTGGGCAGGAAGGAAAATGCTGCCTGAGGCTTGGGCCTCACCCGCACGGTAATCAAGGTATCATCAACAGGATTGCACGCACTGTTGTCGAATGCAGTCAAACGCACAGTATAATCTCCGGGACCCGGAAAACTTATCTTTCCTGGATCAAACCCAGTGGCCGTTGAGGAGGGATTCCCGAAACCAAAATCCCAAACAAAAGTTTTCCCGCCGAGGGAGTTGTTTTTAAAAGTCACCGGATTGGGGAAACAGGTGATTGAATCCACCACAAATGAAGCCCTTAACAAGGGTGTCACAGATACACGGAGATCTACAAAATCATCGGTATTGCAAAAGGCATTATCACGGAGATACAGCCTCACCGGATAGGTTCCGACAGCAGGAAAAGTATGCCTTACACTGCCGGGGCCGCTCATTTGACGTGGTGATTTGTCACCAAAATCCCATTCAAAGGAATTGGGGCCGAAAGTCTTTCCTGCAGGTGCAACAGACAGGTGCTGCAATTCATACTCCAGACTGGTGCAGGCGCCTACCTGCAGTACATCAGTTTTGAGCTCAACCTTATCAGTGCGTACAATAATTTCTTGGTAAGAGGTATCTCGGGGGATACAACGGTCCTGATTCTCTACAATCAACATTACACGGAATGTGCCGGCAGTCTTGAATTCGTGCCTGCTGATGGCACCAACAGTCGTGTCCCTTGGCGAACCATCACCATAATCCCATATATACCGTTCCCCCAACTCAAGGGTATCCTGAAAATCAACTGTGAGCGGTAGGCAACCAACCGTGTCATAAGGGACGCCGTTGATGGAAGTCAGGACCCCGGCTTTGACGCCATCCAACTCAAAATCTATTTTGAAAGCGAACAGGTTGCATTCTCCTGCCCCATTTGTTCCCAATGCCCCATTGACAGGAGCCACACTGGCACCAGGAGCAATTTTCAAAGGGGCCCTGATGGGGTCGCTCGGACAAATATTGGAACCACCACAATTGGCGCAAATGGCTTGATAAATAGCACCTTTTTTATCAAAGCGTGATGTTCCGCCATCCACATGATCCCCTTCTCCACCTCTTTGACCGAAATAGGCCCCATAGAGTTGTGACCGGGCATCCCTTTCCAATACAAAAAAGTAGAAATCTTTATTGTCTGTATAGTTTTGAATAGGTACACCGGCCAGGGGCATCCCAGCAGGACCAATCGTTTTCACATCAAAAGGATTCTGTGAGCAGAGGTTGAGTTTCCCACCCCATCCCGAAACATAGACATTTTCGCACCTGTCGACCAAAAAAGCGACTGGAGATATGTTCGGTACCAGGGCATTGGTGCCGTATACTGTAGAATAGACATAATCCGACAAATCCGGTTGCATTTTGGAAATGAACTGCTTTGATCCCGGGTTGTTGAAAACAGCATTGCGTACCGGCCAACTTCCCAAGGAGATTCCCATGACGTAAGGAAATCCCTTTTGGTCGAATTGAATGCCATAAACGATATCCGTAAAAGACGTACCCAAGTAGGTCGACTTCACCAATGCTCCTGTGGGACCCAAGACAGCAACAAAGCCATCAATTCCCCCTTGGAGGCTTTGGCCAATGGTTCCTGTTTTGGTACCCGGAAAATCATTGCTCATCGTGGCACCAGCGGCATAAATATTGTTGTCCAATGGATTGAGTGCCAACACAAAAGCAGCATCTTCGCCACCTCCACCCAAGTAGGTGCTGTAGATCACATTGCTGAGGTCAGGCGACATTTTTACAATTACGCCATCCTGCAATCCACCCAACGCTGTTTGACTGGCATTTTTTGTTGGAAAATCTCCTGAATTGGAGCTGCAGGCAATAATCACATTGTTGTCATTATCCAATATCACTTCACTGCGGGCATTGTCACCATAATTGTACATCAGCGGCTTTGGTGATGGACTAATATTGGAGTCCATATTGGCCCCGTCAGTACCTCCACCGCCGATAATTATCCCTCCTATGAGAGTCGTGCCATCAGGGGAAAGTTTGACTACAAAAATATCCGTTCCGCCACCGTTGCCGAATTTATTTTTTCTGGGGAAATTAAAGGAAGTGGTTCTTCCCAATACCACTGCATTTCCTGCTGGATCAACATAAATGCTGTGCGGAAACTCGTCCCCACTGCCCCCGATATAGGTTGAAAAAACCCTGGCACGGCCATCAGCACTGAACCGGGTCAACCCGATATCAATACCACCGATTCCTGGCTGACCTGTACCGCCACCGAAACTGGTTTGAAAAGCGCCCAAGGATACCGGATATCCCTGTCCGAATACAATACCGCCGGCATACAAACTGCCATCAGGACCTGGGGCAGCGGTAAAGCCCCAGTTGCTGCTTTTGCTACCCGTGAATGTGGATATCCTCAAGACCGGATCGATCACCAATGGAATTGTTTTGTCAAATGCACCGAGTTTAAAAACAACCTGTCCATTTTCGATTTGATACCTGCAGTTGATTTGTTTTTTGATGCCGCCAACAACCTGGTAGGCAAAAGGAGGCAGCTCACGCGATTCACCAACGGAAGTATGGATGAGTAGGTTCCCATTTTTCAGTTGCAATTTATCTACCCCGTTGTAAGTCATCCTGATCCTAGAAGGATCAGCACCTGGGTGCAAAATAAGATCATATTTGAGCTGGTCACCCTCCCCGTAATACTTGATATCGATACCTGGATATAGTCCTTTACCAATCACCCCGGCAAAACTTCTGACACCGGATTTCCAATTCTCCGGATTGTTGCCCAGGATGTAGTTTGCTGATTCACCTGTAGGCTTTTCAGGCTGAAAGGCTGTAACACCCTTACTTCCGGCAAAACGCACCGCAAAAGCATGGGCTCTGACGGGAATGGCTTCGGATGAGATTTCCGGCCCGCCCATTTCCATACCGCCTTTGATTTTGACAGGAGCTTTTATATCCGCAGCGATGGCACCATGCAAACTTTTGGTAACCAATGCAGCATCTTCAGGATGTTGTTTGAGGATGGTATATCCGGAAGACTGGATAAAGATCTGTGCATCCCCAATAATGCTTTTATAGTTGAAGTCTCCAGTCCACTGCCCTTTGTTTTCCTCAAAATCAACGGCATAGTATGACTGGCTGAATGTTTTGTTTGATACAAATAGCGCCAGTATGCAAATGATGATATGTAGGGGTCGGTTCTGCATGATATTAAAGACGTTACATAAAAGTAGAGGTTTAATGGTTTAAGTCTTGTTAATTGTTAAAACAGTTTAACCCTTATCAACTTAAAATCAATTTCTTGTCAACACGAGAGGAAATTATCAGCATTACTTAACTTTAATAACAGAAAATAGTGTGTATGAGGAGGATGATTGGGCGATGTATTCCGTTGGTTTTGATTTTTTCATTTCTCCATGCAACAAGCTTTGGCCAGGGCCAAGTGTCTGTTGGCATTGGATTCGGTTTCATGCAATATGAAGGGGATATCGGGGGAAGGTCATCGCGGTTGACTGAAATTCTCATGAATACAACATCCCAACCATCCCAAACAGGCTGCATCAACCTTTCTTATCATCCTTTTGCGTTTGCGGCTATACGGTTGCAGGGCGGTATTGGCCAAGTTCAAGCTGCAGACAGTTTGTTATCCAGGATTACAACTGCCCCCTTGTTGAAAAAAACAAGAAATCTTCACTTCAAATCAGCCATCCACGAAGTATCCATGCTGATTGAAATCCATCCCTTCATGTTTCCTTTTTCTGGCAATCCAGCAAATGGAAAGGTATCCCCATATCTGCTTGCAGGTGCCGGACTTTTCGGATATAATCCTCGCGGACTATACCATGATCAAAACGGAACCAATGCTTGGATTGATTTGAGACCGCTGAGAACTGAGGGGCAAGGCATACCAGCGTATCCTGACATAGCAGCTTACAAAGCAACTGCTTTCAACATGCAGGCTGGTGCAGGCATCCGTTGGAACATCAGCAATAAGATTGCAGCTGGGGCTGAAATCCTTTTCAGGAGAACCAGCACAGACCACCTGGATGATGTGAGTGGTAAATTCATCGACAACCAATCGTTCGATGACTTTTTTGGTGCGGGCACCTTACTAGCTGCACAAGCCAAACAAATGGCAAACAATCCTGCATATAACAATGGAGGCAGCTACATCAATGGCTTTGAACCCGGCAATCTTCGTGGTTCTGCAGCAGTGAATGATTATTACTATACAACGATGCTGTTCATGCATTATAGCCTACCCAGAAAAAAAACATTGAAAACCCGAGGGTGGTCAACAAACTGCCCCATCTTTTGATGTCATGAAATTTTGCTCCACTCCCCCTTGTTTTTTCCACTTTGGAGAAAATTCCGGAGCATGGCATGTTGTGGCATTTCCAGGTTATGGTCTGCCTCCAAGAGGTTTTCCGCGTATGCCCTTGCCTTTTCCAACAACGCTCTGTCTTCGGCAATATTTGCCAGTTTGAAATTGAGTGCGCCACTCTGCCTTGTGCCCTGGATATCTCCGGGTCCCCGGAGTTCTAGATCCTTTTCGGCTATCTTGAAACCGTCTGTTGTGGAGCACATCACCGATAGTCTGTCTTTGGCATCCTTGCCAACCTGACTGCCTGACAGCAGGATACAATAACTTTTTTCACTGCCCCTTCCTACCCTGCCACGGAGCTGGTGAAGCTGGCTCAATCCGAATTTCTCGGCGCTTTCAATGACCATCACACTCGCGTTGGGCACGTTGACACCCACTTCAATGACCGTTGTGCTGACCATGATCTGGGTTTCCCTGTTGACGAAACGCTGCATATTTACTTCCTTCTGTTCAGCATTCATCCTGCCATGGACCATACTGATCCAATAGCGGGGTTCTGGAAACCAAGCTTTCACGTTTTCATAGCCCTGCATCAAATCTTCATATTGCAGTTTCTCGCTTTCTTCAATCAGGGGAAATATGAAATACACCTGCCGGCCTAGTGCAATCTCAGACCGGATGAAATCCATCACCTGAGGCCTAGCGTCATCTAGCCGATGCACAGTGAGTACGGGTGTCCTTCCGGGAGGCAATTCATCTATGACGCTGTAGTCGAGGTCGCCATAAGCCGTCATCGCCAATGTTCGGGGAATGGGTGTGGCCGTCATTACCAGCATGTGCGGCGGGATGGCACTTTTCTCCCAAAGACGTGCACGCTGCGCCACCCCGAACTTGTGCTGTTCATCAATCACAGCCAATCCCAATTGGTGAAACTTAACGGCATCTTCTATCAATGCATGTGTACCGACGGCAATAGCAATGGAACCATCTGCCAATCCAGCCAATATTTTTTTTCGTTCTGCCGCCTTGGTTGAACCTGTCAGTAAACCCACCTTGATTTCCAAGGGTTCGAGCATTTTTGAAAACTGGTCGAAGTGCTGTTTGGCGAGAATCTCCGTAGGCGCCATGATACAAGACTGGGCA
>JACCDV010236240.1_pt1 | contig 13507 bp, 10 predicted proteins | sample 7446131 | NCBI WGS metagenome assembly JACCDV01 (sample SAMN15323448, study PRJNA562643) | freshwater metagenome | isolation source: river surface water | place: USA:Blue River Watershed | collected 2017-08-17 | reverse complement strand
CATCCTGGGTTTCCTGCGGATCGCCCACGAGCACGCTGAAGTAGACCTTGGCGTGCGCGTAGTCGGGCGTCACCTCGACGGCGTTGATCGTGACCATGCCCACGCGCGGGTCTTTGAGCTCGCGCGCAATCAGCTCCGACAGATCGCGCTGGATCTGGTCGGCCACCTGGTAGCTGCGGTTGGGCTTGCTGGCTTTTTTCACCATGGTTGCGGTGCTCGGGTGAGGCGGGCCCGGGGGCCCTGCCCTCACAGGGTCCGGGCGATCTCCTTGACCTCAAAGAACTCGAGCTGATCGCCCTCTTTGATGTCGTTGTAGTTCTTGAGCTTGACGCCGCACTCGAAACCTTCCTTGACCTCGCGCACATCGTCCTTGAGGCGCTTGAGCGACTCGAGCTCGCCGGTGTAGATGACCACGTTGTCGCGCAGGAGGCGGTAGCGCGCATTGCGCGTGACCAGGCCCGAGGTGACCATACAGCCGGCCACGGTGCCGATCTTGGAGGCCACGAACACGGTGCGGATCTCGGCCATGCCGATGATCTCTTCCTTCTGCTCGGGGGCCAGCAGGCCCGACATGGCGGCCTTGAGCTCGTCGACCGCGTCGTAAATGATGTTGTAGTACTTGATCTGGATGTCGTTGCCTTCGGCCAGCTTGCGCGCGCCGGCGTCGGCCCGCACGTTGAAGCCGATCACCAGGGCCTTGGACGCAATCGCCAGGTTGATGTCGGATTCGCTGATGCCGCCCACACCGGTGTAGACCATCTGCACCTTGACCTCCTCGGTCGAGAGCTTGAGCAGCGCGCCCGACAAGGCCTCTTGCGAGCCCTGCACATCGGACTTGAGCACGATCGGCAAGGTCTTGACATCGCCGGCCTTCATGTCGGCAAACATGTTCTCGAGCTTGGCGGCTTGCTGCTTGGCCAGCTTGGTGCTGCGGTACTTGCCCGCGCGGTAGGTGGCGATTTCACGGGCGCGGCGCTCGTCCGACAGCACCATGAACTCATCGCCGGCCAGCGGCACATCCGACAGGCCCTGAATTTCCACCGGGATCGAGGGGCCGGCCGACTTGGTCGGGCGACCGTTTTCGTCGAGCATGGCGCGCACGCGGCCATAGGTCTGGCCGCCGAGCACCACATCGCCCACTTTCAGTGTGCCGGTCTGCACCAGCACCGTGGCCACCGGGCCGCGGCCCTTGTCCAGGCGGGCTTCGATCACCAGGCCCTTGGCGGCGGCGTCCACCGGCGACTTGAGCTCCAGCACCTCGGCCTGCAGCAACACGTTCTCAAGCAGTTCGTCAACGCCCATGCCGGTCTTGGAGGACACGGCCACAAAGGGCGACTCGCCACCAAATTCCTCGGGCACCACCTCTTCGGCCACCAGTTCGGCCTTGACACGCTCGATGTTGGCATCGGGCTTGTCGGCCTTGGTCATGGCGACCACGATCGGCACCCCCGCCGCCTTGGCGTGCTTGATGGCCTCGCGGGTCTGCGGCATGACGCCGTCGTCGGCGGCACACACCAGGATGACGATGTCGGTGGCCTGCGCGCCACGGGCACGCATGGCGGTGAAGGCCTCGTGACCCGGGGTATCGAGGAAGGTCACCATGCCACGCGGGGTGTCCACATGGTAGGCGCCGATGTGCTGTGTGATGCCGCCGGCTTCGCCAGCGGCCACTTTGGCGCGGCGGATGTAGTCCAGCAGCGAGGTCTTGCCGTGGTCGACGTGACCCATCACGGTCACCACCGGGGCGCGCGGCAGGGCCTCGGCGTCGTGCGCCGAGGATTCCTCGTCGGTGAAGGCCTCGGGGTCGTCCAGGGCGGCAATCACCGCCTTGTGGCCCAGTTCCTCGACCACGATCATCGCGGTGTCCTGGTCGAGCGACTGGTTGATCGTGACCATCTGGCCCAGCTTCATCAGCTGCTTGATCACCTCGGAGGCCTTGACCGCCATCTTGTGGGCCAGCTCCGACACGGTGATCGTCTCGGGCACATGCACCTCGATCACGCGGGCCTCGGCCGGGGCCTGTTGGTTCACCTGCTCGTCGCGGTCATGACCCCGCTTGCCACGCGGACCGCCGCGCCAGTTGTTGCGGCCCACACCGCCCGAGGCGTCGCCGCGGGTTGGGATGGCTTTTTTCTTGGCCGGATCACCCGCCCAGCTGGAGCTGAGCTTGGCCGATTTGACCTCTTTTTGACCCGCTGGGGCGCTGCTAGGCGCTGCGGCGGGGGCCGTGCGGGCATTGGCCGCGCCAGGTGCCGGCGTGCCAGCAGGCTTGTGCAGGGTGCCTCGTTGGGCCGCAGCCTTGGGGTCGGGTTTGGGCTCTTCCTTCTTGGCCACCAGCACGCGCTTGGGCGCGTTCATCATGTTGCGAATGGCCTCGGCCTCGGCCAGGGCCTTGCGACGGCGCTCGTCCAGATCGCGGGCGCGGGCGGCCTCTTCTTCGGCACGGGCACGCGAGGCTTGCGCCGCTTGTTCGGCTTCGGCTTCGCGGGCGGCCTTGGCGGCGGCGTCGCGCTCGGCCTTCTCGCGGGCCTGTTGTTCGGCGGCGCTGGTCTTGGCAGCGGCCTCTTCCTGCGCAGCCGTGGCGGCCTCGGAGGGGGCAGATGCGGCTTGACGGGCAGCAGCAGCGGCGGCTTCGGCGGCCTCGCGAGCGGCCTGGCGCTCCGCCTCGGCACGCATCTCGGCTTCACGCGCGGCCTGGGCACGCGCTTCTTCCTCTTCGCGCTCGCGGCGCTTTTGCGCCAGCTCTTCTTCCTGACGCTGGATCAGCTCGGCCTGACGGCGGGCCTCTTCCTCGCGGCGGGCCAGTTCGGCCTGATCCACGACCGGCTCTTGCGGCTCGGCGGCGCCGGGCAGCTCGTCATCGCGCTTGATCAGCGTGCGTTTTTTGCGCACCTCCACCTGGATGGTGCGCGCCTTGCCGGTGGCATCGGCTTGCTTGATCTCGCTGGTGGATTTCTTCACCAGGGTGATCTTCTTGCGCTCGCCGGTGCTGCCATGGCTGGCCTTGAGGTAGCCGAGCAGTCGCTGCTTGTCGGACTCGGAGATCGGGTCGCGGTCGGAGTCTTTGCTCACGCCAGCGGCGCGCAGCTGCTCCAGCAGCGTCTCGGGGGATTTTTTGAGTTCATTGGCGAACTCGGCAACAGTGGTGCTGGTCATGTGGATACGTTCCTCCATCCAACTCAGGCTTGACCGGCGGTGAACCAGTGTTCGCGGGCTTTCATGATGAGCGCAGTCGCCTCATCGGCGGTTTGACCGGTGATGTCGGTCAGCTCATCGGTGGCCAGATCGGCCAGGTCGTCACGCGTGTGCACACCGGCCTCGGCCAGCTTGGCAATCAGGTCGGGCGTGAGGCCCGGCAGATCACGCAGATGCTGCGAGACATCTTCAATGTCTTCCTCGCGCGCAATTTCCATCGTCAGCAGCGCATCCTTGGCACGGGCACGCAACTCGTTGACGGTGTCTTCGTCAAAACTCTCGATTTCCAGCATTTCCTGGATCGGCACATAGGCCACTTCTTCCAGGCTGGTGAAGCCTTCGGCGATCAGGATGTCGGCGATTTCCTCGTCCACATCGAGCTTTTCCATGAACAGGCTGCGCAGACCGGCCACTTCCTCGGCCTGCTTTTGAGCCGATTCGGCTGCATCCATGATGTTGATCTTCCAGCCGGTCAGGTCCGAGGCCAGGCGCACGTTCTGGCCGCCACGGCCAATCGCAATCGCCAGGTTCTCTTCGTCGACCACCACGTCCATGGCATGCTTTTCCTCGTCCACCACGATGGACTGCACATTGGCCGGGGCCAGCGCGCCGATCACGAATTGGGCCGGATCGTCGCTCCACAGCACGATGTCCACGCGCTCGCCGGCCAGTTCGGTGGTGACGGCGTTGACGCGGGTGCCGCGCACGCCCACACAGGTGCCGATGGGGTCGATGCGTTTGTCGTACGAATGCACGGCGATCTTGGCGCGCGAGCCGGGGTCACGGGCGCAGGACTTGATCTCGAGCAGGCCTTGCTCGATCTCGGGCACTTCCTGCCGGAACAGCTCGATCATGAACTCGGGGGCCGAGCGCGACAGCAAGATCGGCGCGCCGCGCAGGGTCAGGTCCACGTCCATGATCATGGCGCGGACGCGGTCACCGGTGCGCAGGTTTTCCTTGGGGATCATCTCGGTGCGACGCAGGCGCCCTTCGACACGGCCGGCTTCGCAGATCAGATCGCCCTTGTCCATGCGTTTGACGGTGCCGGTGAAGATCTTCTCGCCGCGCGACATGAACTCGTTGAGCAGCATCTCGCGCTCGGCATCGCGGATTTTCTGCAGAATGACCTGCTTGGCGGCCATGGCGCCAATGCGGCCGATCGGCACCGACGGCACCAGCTCTTCGATGTACTCGCCCTCTTCCACATCGGGCACGCGGTCGCGGGCGTCCATCAGCAGCTCTTCGGCATCGGGATTTTGCAGACCGGCCGAGTCGGGCACCACCAACCAGCGGCGGAAGGTTTCGTACTGGCCCGAATCGCGATCGATGGCCACACGGATGTCGACCTCGGCGTCGTAGAGCTTTTTGGTGGCCTGGGCCAGGGCCGATTCGACGGCCCCGAACACGACCTCGCGCTCGACGTTCTTTTCACGCGAGATGGCATCGACCAGCATCAACAGTTCGCGATTCATGATGTAACTCTCTCTCCAACAATCCAGACAATGGGGCGAAACGCCGGCCGCTTCAGGCCGACGGGGCGGGCTTGCGCCCTTTGAAATCCACCACCGGCGCCAGCCGGGCATCACGCAATTCTTCGAGGGCAAAACCCAGTACCTGCTCGGGCGCGGGCACGCGCTTGCGGCTCACGCGCTGGCCGGGCTTGACCTCGGGCTCGTCGCGCCAACTGATCTGCCAGTGCTCGCCATTGCGGGCCAGCAGACCCCGAAATTTCTTGCGGTTGGCGTTGACCAATCCCCCCGCATCGGCCCCCATCGGGGCCTTGAGAACGATGTCGATCAGCGCGCCTTCAAAGCGCTCGAAGTCTTGCGTGTGGCGCAGGGGACGGTCGATGCCGGGCGAGGACACTTCCAGGCGCTTGTAGTCAACGGTCTCGACCTCGAGTGCAAACTGCAGTTGGCGCGTCACGCGCTCGCAATCTTCAACGGTGACAAAGCGCTCTTGCGGCTCGCTGGCCACCCAGGGCCAATCGATGGTCACGCGCAGGGTGCCGCCAGGCGAGCGTTCAAGCTCCACCAGGTCGTACCCCAGACCGCGCACCGTCTGTTCCACCGTCTCATGCCATGCCACGCGTGTGATCCTCTTGCATCCAATAAAAAAGCCCTGCCAACCGCCGCCAGCGCTTGCAGAGCAGGGCGCCGTCAGAGGGCGCGCAGCGCCGACGGGCGGACATGGCAAAAGCGATTGACCAAAAAAAACGGGCGGTGAAGATCCGCCCGTTTGGTCGAAAGAAGCCTTATTGTAACGCTTAAATGCTTGATTTGCAAAGGGCTTGACCCCGGATGTTGGCAAAAAAAGCTAGAGCGTGGCCTGGACCAGCAAACGGGTGTAAGGCGCCTGCGGGGCTTGCAGCAGTTGCGGGCACGGACCTTGCTCGACCACCCGCCCCTGCTGCAAGACCAGCACCTGGTGCGCCATGGCCCGCACCACCGACAAATCGTGCGTGATCAGCAGGTAGGCCAGGCCCCGCTCGCGCTGCAGGCGCTGCAGCAAGGCCAGCACCTGGTGCTGCACCACCACATCCAGCGCGCTGGTGGGTTCGTCCAGCACCAGCAGGTCGGGCTCGACCACCAGGGCCCGCGCCAGCGCCAGGCGTTGACGTTGCCCGCCCGAAAATTCATGCGGATAGCGCCCCAGCAAGCCGGGCATGGCCTGCGGGTCCAGGCCGACCTCGGCCAGCACTTGCAGCACCCGCTGGCGCACCGCCTCATCGTCCAGCTGGGGCTGGTGCAGGCGCAGGCCCTCGGCCACCAACTCCTGCACGCGCAGGCGCGGCGACAGCGACGAGAACGGGTCCTGAAACAGCACCTGTACCCGCCGCCGCAGCGCCCGGGCGGCGGCGGCATCGCTGGGCCAAGCCTGACCGGCCACGCGCATCAGCCCGCCAAACGGCAACAGGTTCAGCACCGCCTGGGCCAAGGTGCTCTTGCCCGAGCCCGATTCGCCCACCACGGCCAGGGTCTGGCCGCTTGCCAGCTGGGCATCGACGGCGTGCAAGACCTCGCGCGGCACGCGTCGCCACAGCTGGCGCCAGCCGCCCGAGGGGCCGGGGTAGGCCACGGTGATGCCTTGCGCTTGCAGCATGGGCGCATCGCCCGCTTGCGGCGCACGCAAATCGCGCGGGGGCACGCTGTTCAACAGCCAGCGGGTGGCCTCGTGCTGCGGCGCGGCCAGCAAGGAGGCGGCCTCGCCCTCCTCCACCAACCGGCCCTGGTCCATGACGGCCACGCGCTGGGCAAAGCGGCGCACCAGCGGCAGGTCGTGGGTGATCATCAACACCGCCATGCCGTGCTCCTGCTGCAGGTCTTGCAGCAGATCCAGGATCTGCCCGCGCAAGGCCGCATCCAGCGCGGTGGTCGGCTCGTCGGCCAACAGCAATCGGGGGCGACCGGCCAGGGCCATGGCGATCATGGCGCGCTGGCGCTGCCCGCCCGAGAGCTGGTGCGGGTACTGCAGCAGGCGCCGGCCCACCTCGTCCAGCCCGGTGCGCGCGAGCAGGTCGCCGGCCTGCTGCCAGGCCTGGCGCCGGGTCTGCCCCAGCTTGAGCTGCAAGACCTCTGAAATCTGGTCACCCACGGTAAAGAGCGGGTTGAGGGCCGTCATCGGCTCCTGGAAAATCATGGCGATCTCGCCGCCGCGCAACTCGCGCAGGCGCGGCATGTCCACCCGCAGCAGATCTTCCTGGCGGTACAGCACCTGGCCCGAGAGCTGGGCATCGGGCAGCAGGCGCAGCAGGCTTTGCGCGCTCACGCTTTTGCCCGAGCCCGAGGCGCCCACCAGGGCCAGGCGCTCGCCCTCCCGGATCGTCAGGTCCAGCCCGTGCACCACCTCGCGCCCACCCAGGCGCACCCGCAATCCCTGAACCTGCAGCAAGGCCGTCATGCGCGCACCTCGCTGTTCTGGCGGCGCGGGTCGAGCGCATCGCGCAAGCCGTTGCCCACAAAGGTCAGGAGCAGCAAGGTCAGCACCAGCAGCACAAAGGTCGAGACCGAAATCCACCAGGCATCGATGTTGTCCTTGCCCTGGGCCAGCATCTCGCCCAGGCTGGGGGTGCCCGGCGGCACGCCCAGGCCCAGAAAATCCAGGCTGGTCAGCGCCAGGATGGCCGCCGACATGCGAAAGGGCAAGAAGGTGATCACCGGGGTCATGCTGTTGGGCAGCACATGGCGCCAGATGATGGTCCACGGCCCCAGGCCCAGGGCGCGAGCGGCGCGCACATGGTCCATTTGCCGCTGGCGCAGAAACTCGGCGCGCACATAGTCCGACAGCCCCATCCAGCCAAACAGCGACAGCAGCACCAGCAGCAGGCCCACCCCCGGACTGAACACCGCCGAGAAGATGATCAGCAGGTACAGCTCGGGCATGGCGCTCCAGATCTCGATGGCGCGCTGCATGAACAGGTCGGTGCGACCGCCAAAAAAGCCTTGCACCGCCCCCGTGAGCACCCCCAGCAAGGTGCCGGTGATGGTCAGGGCCAGGGCAAACAGAATCGACACCCGAAAGCCGTACAAGAGTCGCGCCAGCACATCGCGCCCTCGGTCGTCGGTGCCCAGCCAGTTCTCGGCGGACGGGGCCGCGGGATTGGGGCTGCTGGCAAAGTAGTTGATGGTGTTGGGGCCGTAATGATTGGGCGCCTCGATGGCCCACTGACCGGGCGCGCGCAGCTGGGCCCGGATGAAAGGATCGTGGAAATCGGCCGGGGTCTCGAAGTCGCCCCCAAAAGCGGTCTCGGGCATGGTCTTGAGCCAGGGCGCGGACCACTGGCCCTGGTAGCGCACCAACAGGGGTTTGTCGTTCGACCAGAACTCGGCACTCAGGCTGACCAGCACCATCACACTCAGCAGCACCAGGCTCCACAGGGCCAGGCGCTGGCGCGCAAACCGTTGCCAGGCCAGGCGGCGGGGGCTCAGCGGGGCCTCAGTCATACTTCACCCGCGGGTCCACCCAGACGTAGCACAGGTCGCTGATCAGGCGTGTGACCAGGCCAATCAAGGTGAACAGAAACAGCGTGCCCATCACCACCGGATAGTCGCGCCGCATGACGCTTTCGTAGCTGAGCAGGCCCAAACCATTGAGCGAAAACAGCGTCTCAATGAGCAGCGAGCCGCTGAAAAAAGCGCCGATAAAGGCGGCCGGAAAACCCGTGACCAGCGGGATCAGGGCATTGCGCAGCACATGCCGGTACAGCACACGGCGCTCGGACAGGCCCTTGGCGCGCGCGGTCATCACATACTGCTTGCGGATCTCTTCCAGGAATGAGTTGCGCGTGAGCATGGTGGTCACCGCAAACGCGCCCAGCACGCTGGCCGTCACCGGCAGCGCGATGTGCCAGAGGTAGTCCGTGACCTTGGCCATGAACGACAGCTGCTCCCAGTTGGACGAGGTCAGGCCGCGCAAGGGGAACCACTGCAGCTGCCCACCGAACACCACCAGCAGCACCACCCCCAGCACAAAGCCGGGAATGGCGTAGCCCACCAGCACCGCCACGCTGGTCCAGGTGTCAAAGCGCGAGCCAGCCCGCACCGCCTTGGCAATGCCCAGCGGCACCGAGACCAGGTAGCTGATGAAAAAGGTCCACAGGCCCAGGCTGATCGACACCGGCAAGCGCTCGACGATCAGCTGGCCCACGTCCTTGGCGTAATAAAAGCTTTGCCCCAGATCGAACACCGCAAACTGCCCCAGCATCTGAAAAAAACGCTCGTGCGCGGGTTTGTCAAAGCCGTACAAGGCCTTGATCTGTTCGATTTGCGCCGGGTCCACCCCTTGGCGACCGCGGTAACTGCCCGCTTGCAGCGCCGACTCGCCCCCAGCATCGCGTGCCTCCAGCCGCGCCACCATCTGCTCCACCGGCCCCCCGGGCACAAACTGGATCACGACAAAGGTCACCAGCAACACCCCCAGCAGGGTGGGCACCATCAGCAGCAAGCGTTTGAGGATGTAGCTGAACATGGTCAAGGACGGAGGGCGGGTTGGGGCAAGGACCACCAGGTGCTCATGGCCCAGGACTCGGGTTGGTAGTACAGCGGGGGGGTGGGCGGCTGGGCAAAGCGGCCAGCGCGGTAGGCCACGCGGTGCACCGGCGAGTACCAGTGGGGCACGTCCAGGTAGAGATGACGCAGCACACGATCGAGGCTGCGCACCGTGAGCGTGAGCTCGTCCCGGTCGCGGGCACGCTGGACCCGCTCGATCAGGGCATCGACCACCGGATCGCGCACCCCGGTCAGGTTGGGCGAGCCCGGCTCCATGGCGTGGCGCGAGGCGTAGCGCATCAGCTCCGAGCCCGGGGTCAGCTGGCCCAGGGTGCGCGAGCTGATCACATCAAATTCAAAGGACTTGACCCGTTTTTCATAGACCGAGGGATCGACCTGCCGGTATTGGGCGCGAATGCCCAGCTTGGCCAACTGCTGCAGCAAGGGCGCGACCACCCGGGCCCCCGAGGCCGAGGCATCCAGAAATTCCATGGCAAACACCTGGCCGCTGGCGTTGCGCAAGGCGCCGTCGCGGTACTGCCAGCCCGCCTGTGCCAGCAGGTCGCGCGCCTGGCGCAGGTTGTCGCGCAGGCTGCGATCGCCATCGGTGCGCGGCGGCACGGGCACGGGCTGGGTCAGCAGCGCCGGCGGCAGGGTCACCCCCAGGCTGCGCAGCAAGGCCTGCTCGGCCTCGTCGGGCAGGCCCTTGGCCTCAAAAGGGCTGTTGCTGAAATAGCCGCGCACCCGGGCATAAGCGCCGTAAAAAATCTGCCGGTTCATCCACTCGTAGTCCATGGCCAGGCCAATGGCTTGGCGCACGCGGGGGTCGGCCAGGTGGGGCCGACGGGTGTTGAAGAGGTAGCCCTGGAAACCGACCGCGTTGGCATGGGGCCATTCCTGCTTGATCAGCTCGCCCCGGTCAAAACCGCCGCCCTTGTACTTGCGCGCCCAGTCCTTGGCCACATACACCTGGATGAAATCGAACTCGTCGGCCTTGAAGGCCTCGAACGCGGCCACCGGGTCCTTGTAGGCCTCCAGCTCGATGCGCTCAAAATTGTTCTGCCCGCGCATCACATTGAGGTCCCGGGCCCAGTAATTGGGGTCACGCTCAAAGCGGATGGATTGCCCGAGCTTGTGCGCGCCCAAGCGATAAGGGCCCGAGCCGATCGGCGCCGCCATCTGCAGCGTGTCCAGGGCTTGGTTTTGCCCCCAGCGGCGGCTGAAGACCGGCAGGTTGCCGGCAATCAAGGGGTACTCGCGATTGGCCTGCTTGAAATCAAAGCGCACGCGCCGCTCGCCCAGCACCTCCACAGCGCTGATCGGCGAGAAATAGATGCGGTAGACCGGCGAGGCCTCGCGGGTGAGTTTTAAAAAAGAGTGCCGCACGTCCTCGGCCAGCACCGGCTCGCCGTTGTGAAAACGCGCCAGGGGATTGAGCGTGAACACCGCCGAGCGACCATCGGGGGCCACCTGCACGTCCTCGGCCAACAGACCATAGGCGGTGGCGGGCTCATCGAGGCTGCGCACCAGCAAGGTGTCCATCAGCAGGCCCTCCAGGGCCGGCGGTTCGGTGCCCTTGAGGGTGAAGGGGTTGAGCTTGTCAAAGGCGCTTGCGCCGATCATGGGCAGGCGAAGCCGCCCTCCTTTGGGCGCGTCGGGCGCTACATAGGCAAAGTGCGCAAAGCCGGCCGGGTACTTGACGTCGCCAAACTGCGCATAGGCGTGGGCGGCCCAGGCCGAGACCCAGGGCCCCAAGGCAAGACAGCAGCACAGGACGAGCAGACGGTGGCGCATGCGACAATTCTGCCCAGATTTCTTTGGAGTTTCCGACATGAGCACGAAAACAGGTTTTCTCGCCGGTAAAAAGCTGTTGATCACCGGGGTGTTGTCCAACCGCTCGATCGCCTACGGCATTGCGCGCGCCTGCCATGCCCAGGGCGCCGAGCTGGCCTTCAGCTATGTGGGCGAGCGCTTTCGCGACCGCATCACCGAATTTGCCGCCGAGTTCGATTCCAAGCTGGTGTTTGACTGCGATGTGGGCGACGACGCGCAAATCGAGCGCCTGTTTACCGACCTGTCGGCGCATTGGCCCAAGCTGGACGGTTTTGTCCATGCGATTGGCTACGCCCCGCGCGAGGCGATCGCGGGTGACTTCCTCGATGGCCTCTCGCGCGAGGCCTACAAGATCGCGCACGACATCAGCGCCTACAGCTTCCCCGCCATGGCCAAGGCCGCCCTGCCCTATCTGAACGATCGCGCCAGCCTGTTGACCCTGACCTATCTGGGCGCCATCCGCACCGTGCCCAACTACAACACCATGGGCCTGGCCAAGGCCAGCCTGGAGGCCTCGGTGCGATACCTGGCCGAATCGCTGGGCGCCAAGGGCCGTGGCATGCGGGTCAACGGCATCAGCGCCGGGCCGATCAAGACGCTGGCGGCCAGCGGCATCAAGGGCTTTGGCAAGATCCTGAACGTGGTGGCCGAGAACTCGCCCATCCGCCGCAACGTCACCATCGACGATGTCGGCAACGTGGCGGCCTTCCTGCTGTCGGATCTGGCGGCGGGCGTGAGCGCCGAGATCACCTATGTGGACGGCGGCTTCAGCCAGGTCGTGGGCGGCATTGCCGAACCGGCCGAACCGCAGGCCTGATCGGGGCGTGACAGCGGGGCCGCGCATGCGGCCCCGGCAGGGTCAGGCTCAGGCCTTCACGCAATCGGCAAAGTAGCGCTTCTTGCCGTCGGCCCCAACCACCTCCACCAGGCCGTGGATGTCGGTCTCAAAACCGGGGCACTGTTCGTTGAACTCGCGCGCAAACGTGAGGTAGTGCACGATCTTGCGGATGAACACCACGCCCGGGATCAGCAGCGGGATGCCCGGCGGGTAGGGCGTGACCAGGCCCACGGTGATGCGGCCCTCGAGCTGGTCGATCTCCACCCGCTCGGTGCGGTGCTGGGCAATATGCGCATAGGCATCGGCCGGCGTGAGCGCGGGCTTGAGGTCCGAGAGGTACATCTCGGTGGTCAGGCGGGCGATGTCGTAGCGGGCGTACATCTGGTGCACATGCTGGCACAGATCGCGCAGGCCCATGCGCTCGTACTGGCGGTGCTTGGCGCAGAGCTCCGGCATGATCCGCCACATGGGCTGGTTCTTGGCGTAGTCGTCCTTGAACTGTTGCAGCGCCGTCAGCAAGGTGTTCCAGCGGCCCTTGGATGCCGATGGTGAACATGATGAAGAAGCTGTAGAGGCCCGTCTTCTCGACCACCACCCCGTGCTCGGCCAGGAACTTGCTCACAATGGCCGCCGGAATGCCCGTCTTGTCGAACTTGCCCTCAAGGTTCATGCCCGGCGTGACGATCGTTGCCTTGATCGGGTCGAGCATGTTGAAGCCGTCGGCCAGCTGCTGGCCAAAGCCGTGCCACTTGCCCGAGCGCTTGCGCGGGTCGTTGTGCAGGACCCAGTGGTCGGCACGGCCAATGCCCTCTTCGGGCAGCTTCTCGGGGCCCCAGACCTTGAACCACCAGTCCTGGCCGTATTCCTGGTCGACCTTGCGCATGGCGCGGCGGAAGTCCAGCGCCTCCTGGATGCTCTCCTCGACCAGCGCGGTGCCGCCGGGCGGCTCCATCATCGCCGCCGCCACATCGCAGCTGGCGATGATGCTGTACTGCGGGCTGGTGCTGGTGTGCATCAGGTAGGCCTCGTTGAAGAGGTAGGTATCGAGCTTGCGCTGCTGGCTGTCTTGCACCAGCACATGGCTGGCCTGGCTGATGCCCGCCAGCAGCTTGTGGATCGACTGCGTGGCGTAGACCAGGGTGTTTTGCGGGCGGCCGCGCTTTTTGCCCATGGCGTGGTAGGTGCCATAGAAGGGGTGGAAGGCCGCATGCGGCAACCAGGCCTCGTCAAAGTGCAGGTTCTCGACATAGCCGTCGAGCATCTGCTTGATGGTCTCGGTGTTGTAGAGCACCCCGTCGTAGGTCGACTGCGTGAGCGTCAGGATGCGCGGCTTGATCTTCTTCGGATCGGCGCCCTTGAGCAGCGGGTTGGCCTTGATCTTGGCCATGATCGAGGCGGGCTCGAACTCGCTCTTGGGGATCGGGCCAATGATGCCGAAATGGTTGCGCGTGGGCTTGAGAAAGACCGGGATCGCACCGGTCATGATGATCGAGTGCAGGATGGACTTGTGGCAGTTGCGGTCCACCACCACCACATCGCCCGGCGCCACCGCATGGTGCCAGACCATTTTGTTCGAGGTGCTGGTGCCGTTGGTCACAAAAAAGCAGTGGTCGGCATTGAAGATGCGTGCGGCGTTGCGCTCGCTTTCGCCGAT
>JACCDV011216723.1_pt1 | contig 13515 bp, 19 predicted proteins | sample 7446131 | NCBI WGS metagenome assembly JACCDV01 (sample SAMN15323448, study PRJNA562643) | freshwater metagenome | isolation source: river surface water | place: USA:Blue River Watershed | collected 2017-08-17 | reverse complement strand
TCTCTGCTGCAAAAGAATTACCATCTCCACCTCCATATACTGCAATAGAACTTACGTCTGTAAAATAAGCAAGCCCTTCTAATCCTTCTGCTATTTGAATGGCCAATTCTCTTGTAGGCACAATCACCAATGCGTTGATATCGCCAGCATGGTGCGGGGATGTCAAAAGACGATGTAATAATGGTAATAAAAATGCGGCTGTTTTTCCTGTACCTGTTTGCGCTGCTGCAATAATATCCTTCCCTTCTAAAATTGGAACCATCACCTGTTGCTGAACTGGCGTTGCTGTTTCATATCCCATTGCGTCAATGCCATCTAAAATGCGCTGATCCAGCCCTAAATCGATAAACTTCAAAATGTATAATTTAAGAACAAAGGTAGCCTATAATTTCTCAAATACTAAGTTCAATATTCTAGGTAATTGGCTTCTGTCTGCATCATCAAACTGTTCGTCTAAATGAATCAATTGAAAGCCCGAAGCATTTGCAGCTTGGATAAAATCTGTTACATGATGATTAAAGCAGGTTACAACTTGAGTGCCCGATTCGGTTTCAAATCTTGCTTTAGAGCCCGCATATTGTTTAAAGGGATGCAATTCACCAATATAAACAAGACTGCCCACGTTAGTCACTTGAGCTACTTTTTGAAAAACAGCATTCAGGTCTTCGATATGCTCGAGCATTAAACTAAAGGTAACAAGCTCGTAAGTTTGGTTTACAAATGTCCAGTCCTTTGTAATATCAACTTCAATAAAATTTACTTTATCCGACTGGATTTTATTTTTTGCAATTTCAAGCATGCCTTTAGATAAATCAATGGCAGTGATTTGATCACAGATGCTTAAAAGCCAGGCAGTATTCTTGCCTGTACCACAACCAATTTCTAAACAATGTTTGAATGATTTTCCATGAAGTATTTTTTGTAGTGCCGAGGCTTCAAGGTCTCGCGTTTTATTTTCATTGGTATCGTATTGGGATGACCAACTATTGTATGCATTTGCTATATCCATTATTTAATCATTCTAATTTTAATAAAGATAGCAGAAAAAAAAGTGAGTGATGCAATTATGCCAATAGAAATTTGTGCGCCAAAATAATCTGCAGTTATTCCTGTAATAATTGCTCCAATCGCATAACCACTATCTCTCCAAAAACGAAAAATACCAAGACTTTTTGCTCTATCCATTGCATGTGTGTTATCACTTATTGTCGCTAAAAATGTAGGATATACCATAGCGGTTCCTAAACCTAAAAGTACAGACACAGTTATCATTTCAACATAATTAGCTGCAAATATTAAATAACCAATTGCAAAAGCTTGTAATAACATACCCCAAAATAGAAGTTGTTTTTTAGACACTATATCTGCAAGTTTTCCTGTTACTATTTGTGTTAGTCCCCAAACAGCAGGATAAATTGATGTAATAATTCCTATATCAATTAAGGCAAAATTTTTCTGAACTAATATTATTGGTAAAAGGCCCCACACCATTCCATCGTTTAAATTATTCACTAATCCTGCTTGAGTCACAGCACTCAAATTCTTATTGGTAAAACTCGTTTCTAAAAAGATATTATTTAATCTGGGTAAGGAACTACTGGTTGTTTCAGATTCTAACTGAACAAAGCCAGAAGTATCTTTTACAAAGATCCAACTAATTAGCAGACCTATTACCGCAACTGCAAGCCCTAGATAAAATGGAAATGGATAGATGCCAAATTGATCTGCAATATAAGCAGTAAAAAAAGCCATTAATGCAACAGCAATGTATCCTGCAAATTCATTTAAGCCCATTGCTAAACCTCTATTTTGCTGCCCTACTAAATCTATTTTCATCACGACTGTACTAGACCAAGCAAATCCTTGATGGATACCCAAAAGCACATTTGCAAAAATGATCCAGTTCCAAGTTGGTGCATAGATAAATATGAGTGGGACAGGCAAGGCCAATATCCATCCTAATAAAAGTACTTTTTTACGTGTATATTTTGCAGCAAGAAATCCAGAAAAATAATTAGCAATCGCTTTAGAAAAACCAAAAATAACAATAAAAGATAAAATAACTGAAGTAGAGTGAATGTTAAATTTGAATGCAGCAAATTCAGGGAAAATAGAACGCTCTATTCCAATCATTGCTCCTACAAAAGCATTCACAAGAACTAATATAGTAAATTGACATAGGTTCTGTTTTAATCCCAGAACCGATCGCTGGACAGGCTCAATTTTCATAGTTTGTTTATTGAATATTATTTTTTACAAAGTCTGCACAGTAATCTTTAATCATATTTCTCACCGAATCAAAAGCCGCTTCAATTTCTTGCTCTGTTCCTGTTGCTTTTGCTGGATCGGGAAAATTATAATGAAATTTTTGTGCATTGGATGGAAAGTAAGGACAGCGCTCTTTGGCATTATCACATACCGTAATCACATAGTCAAATTCAATACCAGTATATTCTAAGATATTATTAGAAGTATGATAGCTAATATCAATACCATCCTTTTGCATGGTAGCAATTGCTTTTGGATTCACCCCATGCGTTTCTACGCCAGCACTATAGACATTCGCCTTGTCACCAGCAAAATACTTTAAATAACCTTCTGCTATTTGACTGCGGCAGCTATTGCCTGTACATAATACTAAAATGTTTTTCATAGACTAATGATTTAACAACAACCAGCACCAGGTACACATTTATTTTCTGTCAATGGTTTTTGTGCAAACACAGTGACACTAAAAATACCAGTTGATCCATTTTTGAATTGATTGATTTCGTCTTGAGATAAATAATTGATTAAAATATCATCAGGAATCACGATTGGTTTTTCTTTTTGAATTGTTACATTTTCAAATCCATTTGCATGAATCAATTCCATGTAAACTTCTTTTTGAATTGCACCAGCCACACAACCCGCATACATCTCTGCATCCTTTCTTAAACCCTCTGGTAATGCACCTACTAAGACAACATCAGAAATACTAAAATGACCGCCAGGCTTAAGTACCCTAAGGATATCCTTTAAAACAGCATCTTTATTTGGTACCAAATTCAATACACAGTTACTCACTACCACATCTGCAGTGTTTGCCGTAATAGGCATATGCTCAATATCTCCTTGTCTAAACTCTACATTATTGAATCCTCTGATCTCTGCATTGGCTCTCGCTTTATCAATCATAGCAGGTGTAAAATCAACACCAATCACTTTGCCTGTCTCGCCAGTCTCATGGCGTGCAATAAAGCAATCATTTCCTGCACCACTTCCTAAGTCAATCACAACATCACCTTTTTTAATTCTTGCAAACTGTGTTGGCAGGCCACAACCAAGACCCAAATCGGCATCAGCATTATACCCTTCTAATGTTGTATAATCCTCGGACATGATATTGTACACTTCTGTAGAACATCCGCCAGCGCCACAGCAAGAAGCCATATTATCGGCTTTGTCTTGTAGCGCAATTTCACTGTACTTTTGTCTTACGATTTCTTTTAATTGTTCTTCGGTTTGCATAAAATTTATTTTAAATTTTTTAATATTTTGTTTAACAACATTTACTTGCAGGCAAAGTCAATTTGTCTAATAACAGCCCTAACTGATTTTTTGCTTTCGTCCATTCTTTTTCATCAATACAATAACAAACAGAAACGCCCTCAATATCACCTTTAATGAGACCAGCTGCTTTCAATTCTTTTAAATGCTGAGAAACAGTACTTTGAGAAAGCGGCAGCTCATCTACAATAGCACCACAAATACAAGACTGGCGTTTTAATAATACATTCAAAATGGCCACCCTAGCAGGATGAGAAAGGGCTTTAGCATATTTTGCAATGCTTAATTCCTGTGCCGAATAGTCTTTAGTTTTAGTTGTTCCCATATTAATCGTAAAATTACGATTAATATGGGAAATGAAAAAATAAACTTAAATTGAAGTATGAAAAAAATAGTTCAAAGCACCCTATTGACTGGCTTTATGATGCTAGTTGCGTTCCATCAATCTTTTGCACAAGCCGAAAAGGCAGAAGCAGAGATTCAACAATTGATGCGAACAACACCTGTAGTGGGATTATCCGTTGCAGTAGTAAAAGATAATAAAGTCATCTACAATCACTCCTTTGGCTTTAAGGATGTAGAAAAGGAGTTGCCATTAACCAATGAATCTATTTTTAGAATTGCATCCATCTCAAAATCATTTACTACCACTGCAATTATGCAATTGGTAGCAAAGAAGCAAATTAGTTTGGACCAGGATGTGAGTGAGTTGGTTGGATTTAAAATTAGAAATCCAAAGTTTCCAAATACAGTCATTACCTTAAAAATGTTATTGTCTCATAGGTCTTCTATCAACGATAGTGAAGGATATTTTAGTTTAGATGCCATAGATCCAGCAAAAAATCCAAATTGTGAAAAATCTTATAATGCTTATGAACCGGATAAAGGGTATATGTATTGTAATTTAAATTACAATTTGGCGGGATCTATACTAGAAAAATTGACTGGTGTTCGTTTTGATAAATACATTCAACAACAAATTTTAGACCCACTTGGACTTTATGGAGGTTATAATGTGAATGCATTAGACAGCAATTTGATTGCAAAAATTTATGAATTCAATAAAGAGACTAAAGGCTTTACCTTATCTCCAAATGCATATGCACCAAGAACCGAGGAGATAAGCAACTATACTATGGGCAGATCAACCCCTATATTTTCACCAACAGGCGGTATGAAGATATCTGCAAATGACCTTGCCAAGTATATGATTATGCATAGTCAATTAGGTAAATACGAGGGAGGAAGAATAATACCTAAAAAGTTATCTCAACAAATGCAGGCAATTATTTCCGAGGAAGAAAGTTACGGGATGGCACTAGAAAACACTACACAATTGATTGCAGGAAAAACGATGATAGGTCATACAGGTTCCGCATATGGCTTATATAGTATACTATTTTTTGAACCCAAAGAAAAAATTGGATTTGTAGTCATCAGCAATGGCTGTGACACTAAAACTATCAATGGATTCAATGCAGTGTTGCATCAAACAGTGAATAGTTTATACAATAATTTAATTCGTTAAATTACTACTGAATTAAAAGAATAGCATCACTAGCACTAAAACAATTCCTGCTAAAGTGAAGTACATTCCTTTTTTGAAAATTGTTGTTCCTGGCATAAACATATAGAAAGAGGAGATCACAAAAAACATCAAAGAAACACCGAAGAATATATTTAAATAATACAATGGATCTTTATGAGTTGCTTTGTGCATCTTGGTCATCTTATTTAACAAGTAGGGTAATTCCATTACTTTAAAATCTGCAACACCGGTTGTTTTATTGTAGGTGCCTTGTGGGAAAGTGATCACATCAAGGGTATCTGAGATGATTTTAAGATTTTTGATTTTGATAGCAGCCCCAACTGCATGTGATTCAAGACCGGTTGCTACAGTAAGTACTTTATGATTTTCTTTTTTCAAAAAATCAGTATCTCTAAAAATCATAATAATACCACTTACAGAATAAATGGCCATGATGCCTGCTAAAAAAAACCCAAGGTATCTGTGATAAATGCGCATGTTTTTTGATACGTCGCTCATAAGTAAAATTTAAAAGACATCCTGTCTATGATTAATAATGATTTGAATGCTAAATTACGAAATCTATCTAATACTTATGCATAGGCAGTAAAAGAAGTAACTAGATTCATCCTTTAAGTCATAAGATAGTTACTAAAAGTAGATATATTTGAGAGGCAGAAAAGCCTTAGTGAATCATTAAGCATTAATAAATACTATGAAACAATTTATACTATCAGGGTTCTTAATTTTAATTGGCCTAGTACAGTCTAGTGCACAACAATCTAAAGTACATATTAACCATACGGCCATTTATGTGGTGGATATTCAAAAAACTAGTTCCTTTTATTCCAATATCATTGGTTTAGACACCGTTCCTGAGCCTTTTCATGATGGTAAACATATCTGGTATAGCACAGGAGCGCATACTATGTTGCATGTTATAGCAGGCGCAACAGCTAAAAAGGACTACTATAAAAATCAGCATACTTGTTTTACCGTACCAAATTTTAATCTTTTTATTGAAAAACTAAAGAAACTTAATTGGGCCTATGAAGATGTGGCTGGGAATAAAAATGCCATTACTACAAGGGTGGACGGAGTTCATCAAATTTGGTTACAAGACCCAGATGGATATTGGCTTGAAATTAATGACGATCAATACTAGTTGTAAAAAAGATCTATAATTAAGTATACATTACATTATAAATAATGGCATCATGATCATAAGAGAAAAAGCATTTGAATCCTTTACCTGGATTGACATTGAAAATGCGAATAAAAAAGAATTAGAAGTAATTGCAAGCAAGTATAATCTAAATTATTTTTTAATAAAAGATGCACTTGATATTGGTCACTTGCCAAAGTATGAGCAATTGCATCAACATGATTTTTTTATTTTTAGGGCATATACTTCCAATGTGAGATTGAATATTGATGAAGTTGGAGAAATGTCTAACAAGATCGCCTTTTTTATATTTGATGATAAGTTAATTACCATACACCGTGCTCATTTTCCTTTTTTGAATTTAGAGGAAGAAAAAGATATTAAAATAAGTGAGTTTTTTTTAAAGATTGTAGGTTTCATGATTGATTCATTCAAAACACCAACGCTTGAAATTTCAGATAAAATAACCGAGATAGAAAAAACAATCTTTTTAAAAGACTACAGGGCTGTTTTGATTGAAGAACTTTATTACATTAAGACACAATCTAGGATATTAAAGAAAATTCTTTCTATCACAGAAGCGACTATTCTAAAATCCCAGGATAAATACAAGGTATCCTATATCTATCAAGACATTCAAGATACATTACTGAATTTACTTACAGTCAATGAAGAGTCTGTAGAAAATTCTTCACAATTAATGAATACCTATCTTTCTTTGAGTGATCAAAAGAATAACGAGGTAGTTCGTTTGTTGACTATTTTTTCTGTGTTTTTTCTTCCTCTAAACTTTATAGCTGGGGTCTATGGCATGAACTTTTCATTTATGCCTGAGTTATCCTGGAAATTAGGATATGCATTTGCTTTATGCTTAATGGCAATCGTTGTGATTGTGATCTACCTCTGGTTTAGACGAAAGAGAATCCTTTAAATAAATTTGAATATAAAAGGCATTGCAAAAGTGACAAAGGCGGCCCAAACTGCATAAGCTGGAATAAAAAATGCGATATTCCCTTCTACATCTTGTATAGAGGCTTTACCCTTGAGGTTTTTAAATAAGCCATAGGATACTAATAATAAATGTATAAATATCAAAAGGTTCGCGCCTAATACTGCGATTCTGTTAGGGGAAAGACCGAATTCAGAAAGTCTAAATGAAATAGCTGAAAGCGCAATCGTATTGGCGATAATTGCTAATATGGCAAGACTAAAAAGAATAATTAAGTTGAATTTTGAATTTGTATTATTTGTAGCCTCTGTTAATGAGAATAAAATAATAGCCATGACGCCAAATAATACAATATTAAATACGAATAAAAAATTACGATCATTATATATATCCTTTTGAGTATACATTAAGGTAATTAGAAACACCAATAAGGTTATAAAAACGATTGGCGTAAAAATTTTAGCAATTGTAGGAGAAACTTTATTTACAAGATCTGGATTATTCTGAATTAAATAGGTGGACAGCATTGGCATAGCTGCTAAGGCCCAAACTGCTATTTGTTCAAAGTAAAATGTTTGGATATCTATTTTTAATAACTCGAATAAGGCAAGTGTGATGCCAGTAAAAACCATGCCTGAGATAAATATCAATCCAGTCATGACAATAAAATTACCGTTGAATTTTAAAAATGAGATTTTCTTTTGGTTATTGTTTACGTCCCCGCCAACAAAAGCGTATCCAAGTATTGACCATAAAAAAATGGGTAAATGGATAGTAGATAAAATAAAGGTTGCACTCTTTTCATTATATGGCAAGCTATTCATAAAAATTGCCGAAGCTATAAACAAAATAAGTGGTAAAATTAATTTAGTGATTGACAATTGCTGTTTCCAAATAAAATAACCTGTAAGGATAGGGAACACAACGAAGCCTATATTCTTAGATAGATACACATCGTATTCTATTCCTAAAAATGAAGGCATTTTTGCAATGAGTCCACCTATTAAAGCAGCTACCACAATAAAGATGATTTCGTTTTTATTGCCCCAAGTAATATGTTCGTCTTTAAAATTTAGTCTCTCATTCCAAGCGTTTGCAGCAGGCTCGTCTGTTAGCTCTTGGTATATATTGTTAAAAGCAACTGTAAAAGCAACTTTATTTTCACGATACAATTTTTCCAATTGTTTCGGGTTGTTGATATTAATTCTTATTTCGTTTTCCATCTTTCTAAATTGTTTTTTGTATTAATTTTTCTAAAGCATCTATATGCAGGTTAAATGCTTTTTTACCTTCTTTTGAAACCGTATAGGTTGTATTAGGCTTTTTGCCAACAAATTTTTTAGTAATTGTAATGTATTGCGCTTTTTCTAAAGCAGCTAAATGACTGGCCATATTACCATCCGTTAGTTGTAGTTGTTCTTTTAGCATACCAAAATCAACCACATCATTTACTAACAAAATGGACATTATACCAAGTCTTACACGACTTTCAAATGCTTTATTTAAATCTGCTATGTAATTTTTCACTTCTCGTATTTAAAGTGGATATAAAGGCCATAAACAATATGTAATACACCAAATCCAAATCCCCAGAATAACAAAGCATAGTCTATAAAATAAGCAGCAACTAAACCAAGCCCTATGTTAATCAATCCTAATGATCTAATGTCATGCAGCGTATAGTTACTTGCATTATACATTGCAAGTCCATAAAATAAAATGGTGGATGGGATAATTAAGCTGATATAACCATGAAATAAAAAGATTAAACAAAAAATTGCTCCTGTTAAAAGTGGAACGGCCATATTTATTACTAATCTTTTTGCAGTGGTATCCCAAATTGGCACTGCTCTTGCTTTTGCCTTTCGCATTGAAAGTAAAATAGCAATCGATATAGCAGTTGCTAATAACAATATTAGTTCTGAAAATAAAAATTGGAAAACAGGGCCATTTAAACTTCCGTCAGCGTTCAATAACTTATTATAATATCCTGGCTGATCAAAGCTCATCCCTAAAAAGTGATATGCTACAATCACTCCAACTATAGCCATGATACCCACTATAGCACCTGAAAAACCACTCAAAGATAGAAATCTAGAAGAGCGTTCCATCATGTTGCGTATAGCTTTAATTGATTCTAATTGTTCTTGTTGCTGATCCATATATTGTATATTTAAAAGTACTTTGAATTACAAAGTAAATAGATATTTGCTATTCAACCAAATTTTTACTGTTTTTTGTTCCTAACATTGTACCGAACCATGCAATATCCAGTAGAATTAACCCAAATAAGTGCCGAAAAAGCAATTTATGTCCCAGTATATGATGCCGTTAAAGCAATCTATACGGACTTGTTAGCGTTAGACCATGCTACCCCCTTCCCATACTGGACTAAGGTTTGGCCCTCCGCAATTGCACTACATAATGTGCTTCAAAAGCATCCAAGTTTGATAAGGGATAAATCGGTGCTAGAGCTTGGTGCGGGAATTGGATTGCCCTCGTTGTTGATGGCAAGTGAAGCCAAAAAAATACAAGTAAGTGATTATGATTCAGAAGCTGTTGAATTGTTGCGAAAGAATATTGCTCATTTACAACTGCAGAATGTACAAGCCTTACAAATGGATTGGAATGATTTGCCAGAAAATATAAACCCCGAGGTAATCATTTTAAGTGACGTCAATTATGATCCTACACAATTTGAAACGCTAAAAAAATTGATTGAAAAGTTCATACACCAGGGATGCATTATTATTTTATCGACACCCCAAAGAATTATGGCGAGTCCTTTTGTTCTTGCTTTATCAGAATTTATTAATGCAGATTATCTAGAATTGGTGGATGAAAATGGAGTCAGAAAAGAAATAAGTATCTTAGTCCTATCAAAAAACAGTTCATATGGTAAAAAATGATTTTAAAACTGTAGACGAGTACATTCAAAGTTATCCTAAAAAAACACAGGTTCATTTAAAATCAATTAGAGCAGCGATTAAATCAGTTGCACCAGAAGCAATGGAGCAGATCTCTTATTGTATGCCTGCATATAAAGTAAATAAAAAACCATTTATTTACTTTGGAGCATATGAAAAACATATTGGATTCTACGCCACACCAAATACCCACGAAAATTTTTCCAAACAATTATCTAAATACAAACAAGGGAAAGGTTCTGTTCAGTTCCCACTTGACGAGGCTTTACCAATTGAATTAATCACAAAAATGATTCAATTTAAATTGAAAAGTATGTCTTAAAAAAATGGAATTAAACATTACAATATTACAGATCAACGATAGCCATATTGCTGCATTACAGAAAATTGGTCGCCAAACTTTTTCAGAAACTTTTGCCGAAAGCAATACTGCAGAAAATATGGCTAAATACCTGGAAGAGGCCTATTCTTATGAAAATCTAAGCGCTGAATTGAATGACCCAAATTCAATTTTCTACTTTGCTATGATGGACCAAAATGTGATTGGTTATTTGAAGCTTAATTTTGGTGCATCGCAGACAGAACTCAAAGATAATAATGCACTTGAAATTGAACGCATTTATGTATTAAAGGAATTTCATGGTAAAAAAGTGGGGCAATTACTATTTGATAAAGCAATCGAAATAGCCAAGGAATATCATGTTGACTATGTTTGGCTTGGTGTATGGGAAGAAAATAAAAGAGCGCTCCAATTTTATACTAAAAACGGTTTTGTTGAATTTGATCAACACATATTTGTACTTGGTGACGAAGCACAAACAGATATTATGATGAAATTAGAATTAAGTAACATATAAAGAATGCATCCAGAAGTAGATTTATATATCGCAAAATCCAAACAATGGCAGGCAGAGATTCAAATGCTAAGAACTATTTTATTGGCTTGTAATTTAGAAGAGACGATTAAATGGGGACAGCCATGTTATACGGTTAATAATAAAAACATTGTGATCATTGCACCATTTAAAGCGCATTGCGATTTAGGCTTTTTTAATGGTGCAGCATTGAAAGACGATAAGCAATTATTGGTTGTAGCTGGGAAACACACCCAAGATTCAAGGCAAATGCGTTTTACAAATTTGGAAGAAATTCAGCAATTAAAATCAGTCATTTGTGCATATATAAAAGAGGCAATTGATAATGAAAAGAACGGAGTAAAATCGATCCCAGCAGAAAAAAATGAAATAGTCGTAGAAGAGCTTGAAATCATTTTTAAAAAAGATACCCCTTTTAAAAAAGCATTTGCAGCATTGACACCTGGCAGACAGCGTGCTTACTTAATTCATTTTTCGGGCGCAAAGCAATCTGAAACAAGAATCAATCGCATTAATAATTACAGACAAAGAATTTTATCAGGCATTGGGATAAATGACTGTACATGTGGGCTTTCAAAAAGGATGCCTAGTTGCGATGGATCTCATAAGCAACTCAATCTAAAAAAAACTTTAGTGTTATAAATTTCTACTAATTGTTCTTAAATAATTTAATTGTATAATCCAGTAGTTCGCTTCCACCTATTGCTCCGTGGCCAGGAATTACAATTTTTATATTAGGATACTGTTCTTTGATGCGCTCAACAGTATTGGACCACTGGGCAATATTCGCATCTCCCAAATAGCCTTTTGTAGCTTTAAGTTCTTTAATCAAGCAACCTCCAAATAAAATATTTTCACTTGGAAAATATCCAACTACATTGTCCTTTGTATGTCCTTCACCAAAATACTTTACCATCGCATAGGTTTTACCAAGACTTAATTTAAGCGCATCTTTAAACCCATTTTGAGGCATAACAATATTATTTGCTTTGGTTAATTCGATCGTATTAAAATTTGCGAAGGAAGGAATATTTAATTTATGAAATGCAGCTAGCCCACCTAAGCAATCACTGTGAAAATGAGTGGGTACAATGGCTTTTATTGTACAGTGTAATTTTTCTTTAATGAATTTAATTAACTCATTGGCGCTGGTATCGTTGGTTGGTGTATCGAATACAATGGATTCATTACTATTCCTAACTATCATCCCATTACAAGGTACATTGCCAAAATCATTCGTTTGTAAATAAGAAGTATGAACGAATGCATTTTCCGATATTTGAATGACGATCAAATTATCAGAATGATACACTTCGGTAGCCTTAAATGCTTTTGAGCTTGGAGTACTTTGGGCATATACATTTCCCGATAGTAAAAATGTAAGGATAAATAGAACTGTCTTCATATCCTAAATATAAGAAAAGATGTAACTAGTCTAAAATTAATTAACAGACACTTCCACAGTTTTACCTAACCCAAATTCAAGTAGTCTATATAAAGTAGAAAGTTGAATATCTGTTTTGCCATTTTCAATTCTGGATATAAAGCTTTTTTTTGCACCAATTTTATCCGCCAATTGTTCCTGTGTCATTTTTGCATTTTTTCTTTCCTCTTTTATTAACTCTCCAATTAAAAAAGCTTTTGCTTTAATTTCAAACTCAGTTCTCTTCTCTGACCCTCTTGCACCATATCTTTCAGTTAAATGCTCATTAAAATTTGTAATTCTACTTTCTTTCTTTGCCATTATATATTTATTTAGTCGTACTAAAATATTCCTTCATTAATTTATTCGCCATCTCTATTTCTTTAAGAGATGTTTTTTGAGTTTTCTTTTGGTAGCCATTTAATAAAACAACAATTTTCCCTTTATCAAAACAACAGAATATTCTAAAAATATTATTGCCATATTCAACTCTTACTTCATACAACCCTTTTTGCCCTTCTAAATGTTTTAAAAATTTATCAGAGACTTTTTCTATGTGCGTGATTAAGAATAAAACATACTCGATTTTTTCTTTTGCTTTTTCTGATTGCTTATTAAAAAAGTCATAAAAATGATTTCTATAAAAAACCAGCGCTCTTACTTGATTCATTAAAACCTTCCTTTACAAAGTTAACTTAAAATGGAACTTCAACGAAATATTATCCCTATTTCATTGAAAATGAATATCTGAAGTAAAATGAATTGAAAAGAGCGTATTTATACGCAAAAGGGGGAAACCCTAACTCATTGACGGACAACAAAAAAGCCATCATTTCTGATGGCTTGTCTAGTTTTGCTCCCCTTTTCGACGAAAGATGCAACTACAATCGGATGATTGAGTTTGTGACTATCAAGAATTTATTACTAAAATAATTTAAACTCCTCTTTTTATTGCAAGGGCTATTTGACCAGAATGATAGGAGTTATGATATAGGATATGGGAAAATAGTCTTGCTTTTGATACAGGTCCAAAAAAAGGTGTTTCTACGATATCTGACCACCCCGAATTAGGAGTTGATTCTATAATCTCTTCTAGCAT
>JACCDV010453357.1_pt1 | contig 13520 bp, 14 predicted proteins | sample 7446131 | NCBI WGS metagenome assembly JACCDV01 (sample SAMN15323448, study PRJNA562643) | freshwater metagenome | isolation source: river surface water | place: USA:Blue River Watershed | collected 2017-08-17 | reverse complement strand
CAAGTTCTGCTTTATTGGCCAGAGATGTGTCGATGTATTCCTTATCGGGGATCTGATGTGGCTGACTGAGAGCCGGAGCAGAATCGTATTTAAGTGGCTTTGATCCATCAAATACTTCATCGCCGTTCAGCATGTCCACGATGATCTTGAGATTCACGAAGTCGGTGAGGTAGCACTTCGCTCCCGCACGATGGCCATTTAGATTTTGCACTCCTACAGTTTGTGCTCCTTGTCGGGAGATGCTGACAATATTTGTCATTGCATTGCCTGTTAAATCAAAAAGGAGATGTTCTTCGTCACCTGTTCCTCGATCGACGATCATGCAATATTTCGCAGTTGGAAGACTCACCCCATTCTTGTCGACAATACTCGTAAGAGCACCTGCCACAGCTCCGTTTGCGAGCTTTGTAGCAAGAGATGTTTCGAAGTTTGCGACCACTTTAGTGAGTTTGGATGCCATGGTTTAATTATCTGTCTTAAAAAATTCAAAATTGTGGGTATTGCTATTGATTCACGCTCTTGCCATCGAGGCTTACATGCTCCTTTTGGCGATACACCTTCGGTAGCTTGTCTTCGTAGGTCAAAATGTCCCAATCGACTGACTCCATCACGCTCACATAACCGATCCCTTTTGCTATGAATCGGATGCTTCGCCTCCGGAACTTCGGGATCTTCATTGCTTTGATTTGAAGCTCGTATGGGTACACTTGTGCTGCACCATCGCCTCCGACAGCTGAATCTCCGATCATGGTCGTACCCACGCTTGAAGGACTTGTACGATTTACATAAGTTCCATCACCTCTAATTGTTCCGATCAGAGCGTACCCTCCTCCATCAAAATCAGCGTAGACTTCCACATATTGGGCTGAATCAATTTCGCCTCTATATCGCAAGCGGCGATATTTCTTCAATTTTCGCACCCCGTAGGTTTCGTATTTACTGTCCCAATTGTTTTGAATGACATATCCATCATCATCGAAACCATTCAGGATTTTATAAACCGTCTGGGTGTGTGGGCTTCCGCCATAGAGAATTCCTGAATCTTTAATCAGAGCTTTCATTCCGTAGTTCGTGATGTCTACGGTATTTTTTACAATATCGATCACAAGGGTTCGATCGTTCACAATGCTCGATTGAGCTCGGCAAGAAAGGACAATAAATTGTCCGTACGTTTCCATGACCGCATCTGAGTAATCAAATTTTTCCCATGCGAAGTGTGGAATGAGTTCAGTTGCAAGAATGTCATCACCGAGTGGATTCTTTTCGAGGACCGTGAGTTGGGGTCTGTCTGGGTTCGCTGTGTTTATAAACACCACGCCTCGGCCAGTAGTGACCGAGCTTTTTCTTGTGAGAACTCCGATATTTCTTCGGACCACTTGGTTATTAAATGTTTTGTCATCATCCGTGTACTTGTGCTGATATGCGCTTTGCTTTTTCAAAGAGTAGTAATTCCCATCAATACCAATCACGAGTTGCTGGATTGCATCACCACCTTCATCCTGTCGGATCACATCTCCTTCTCCAGCAAGTCGTGATGCACTGTAGGTAAAATCGGCCACACCTTTGACTGTGCTATTTTCCCAGACATAATCTGATTTGATATTGTTTGCTGAAGCTCCAGGTACAGTCACAAAGGTCACATTCCAAGCACCAGTGATGTAATTTATTGTTCCCACTCCACCCGCAGTTCCCTTCAACCCTCCATTTTTATCATCAGTAAATATTTCCCCACCTCCGTCCGTGCATTTGATCGTTACGAGTCCGCAGTTTCGCTTTGGCTGGCCAGCCTTAAAGGCTAGGGTTCCAGTGAACGTTACTTGTGATCCGTTTCCTGTTGCAAGGTTCTCATTGCCTATCTGAGTGAAGCTTGTGCCATCACGCTGCACGTCAATAAAACTTCGATAAAGTGCTGTAGTGTCTTTTACGATTCCCCACAAATACATTCTTGCTTTGTCGATCAGAGGATATCCGCAGAAGAAGTCCGTTGTTGTGTAAAGTTGGATATAGCTAGTGGGGTTTGAGTTTGCAAATTTAAATAATCCTCCTGGACCGCCTGCAAATGTCCACGCTCCAGTAAGTGAGCTGTAGTTTGTAAAAACGTAGATGTCATTCGGATTGAGTCCAGTGACTACATCAATCCATACCAAGCCAGTGAAATATTGAATTGCTGTCGCCACCTTTCTCCACAAAATGCCTGTACCATTTGCTTTATAGCCCACATGAATTGCAGGACATGCTCCGGCTGGACCTTCAGGACCGACAGTCACCTTTCCTCGTGCAAGTTCGATACGTCCATCGATCGTCAGCCAATTTAAAGCATCCTTTGCACTGTCTTTCGGCGTGTCCTCATTGTCTTCACGATTGTGTACTCCCGACCCGTATTTTTTGATTTCATGATCGGCCATAGGTTATGAGAGTTTAAAGCGAGCGTCTCGCAATTTCATATTCTTCATGTAGCGCTGGTACTGGACCGCATTGTCCTGCATGTTGCTACGAGATTTTTCTGATTTTTTAATGATCTCCTCGTCGATAAGCATTGAGAAGACAATCATCGGGTGATATTCAGGAGGAAGTTTAGGAGACGTGTTTATGGTGATATCGTCAGGAGCTAATTTATAATCAAATTCATAGGATGCACCTGCCCCAGGATTTTGAGAGAAATTAACTTTTCCGTCAGAAGGATCAATCCAACAAACATTGCTGAAGTTATTGGCATTTCTTTGACCCATTGGAACCACAAGGTATGGAGCTTTCTGGCCTCCAATTAAAATAACTTTCATGACAGGCTCTCCGAATGCCGGATCGTCACTAAAATTCTCCATGAATTCATCGAAGTCCCCTGTCAGAGTAATCTTTCCATCGCTTTCTACAGTTCCTGTTTTCTTCCTACGCAAGAATTCCCACGGCTGCTCCATGTAAATAAGGCGGAGTTTGTCATTGGCAAGATTTATCTCCTCATCGCTAGACAAGTCGGTAGTATCGTCCGTATACGTTTCAAACTTTTCTATGATCTGTTGTCCTGTAAGTGGTATTATCATGATTTTTGTTTCTCAGTGCCAGAGGCAGGTATTAGCCCCTGCGTCTGGCACCAAGCCCGAGCGAACTCGGGTCAGTGCGTCTGTTAAGACTGGAGAAGGACATCCAAGAACTGAGGCTTTCCGTCGGCAAACGTAAATATGCCGTAGATAGCGTCCGCTCGGATGATCTTTGCACGCTGGTATGGGTCATCAACCATTTCCATCTCGGCAAGGTCTTGAATGACCACGTCGATCGCACCCTTCTTACCGTAGTAAGAGTGAATAAGATTCTTGGTGACAGTGTAGGTTGCGTTACCTCCAAAGGAGAGACGGCCTGATCCTGTACCAGTAATGGTGATAGTGTCTGCTCCATCGTTATCGACCGCAACAAGCTGCAAGTCGACCCAGTTGGACTGATCGTAGTTTGGATCTGTGTCAGTCCATGCGACGTACTTCACTCCGGCGGTACCAGATGCCTGATGAATCGCATCAATCAGGTTGTCTCGAGTTGCATCGACACCTGCTTCAATGAGCACGTTACCTGGAGTAGCACCTATTGCTGCCACGAAGGTGTACACGAATCCATTGATTGAGAATGTCTGAGCAGCCGTTGGATTGGCTGACATGGTGATCACTGCTTCTGCGAGAAGGTTCTCAGAGAGATAAAGCTCCGCACCTCCGACAGGACCGGCATAACCGTTCTTGAAGGCTGCTGCTGCCAAGTCGATATTCTTCGACATGACGTACTGCTCGATGATCGAGCCACCGTAACTATCGAGGACAAGTGCAAGACTGGTGAGATCTTGGTTTGCCTTTCGCAACTTCGCACGTCCCTGAGCCAAAAGCTGAGGAATATTTGTAGTTGAAAGAACGATAGCCGTACCGTTCGACGTCATTGTGGTGAGGTCGCCGGTGTCGAATGTTTGCTTTGCGTTCTTCACTTCTGCAAACACGTCGGCATCGATGTATCGAGATAGTTTCTTTGCTACCTCGGCACCGTTTGTCTCGGCCGGATTCAGTGGGCCTGCCTGAATCATTTCTTTCTTCGAGACACGGAAGTCGGAACCCTTGTTCTTGTTTACCAAGAGGGTTTCTCCGGAGTCATTGAGCTGGTCAATGGTTCGGTTCACACCAAGAGTAATATTTCGTACTCGGATTGGTGCGAGAGAATACTTCACACGTTTTACAGATGCTCCGTACTCGAGTTTCTTCTCGAGACGCGTGTTGGCGATCTCCATCGCCACGAGCACTTTGTCGAACACTGCCTGATAGGCATTGTCGAACTGCTCTTTAAATACTGCTAACATGAGAGAATAATGTTAAGTGAATAATTTACCCTCTCAGGTATCAATTACTTTCGATGACGGGATCGGTGAGTCAGGCGATCAATCAGGCCTTCCTGATATTTCTCAAACTCCTGTCCACCACGTTCACGGGATTCAGCAATGCGCTTGTGATCATCCTCTGTTGGCTTCTTGTAATCTGGATCTTTGGGATGATTCCCACCCTGAGAGCTGTAGCCTTCCATGCCTGCTTCTGGCTTTGCAGAGTCGCCATAGAGCTCCTCGAGAATGTCTTCCATCGTGCGTCCGAGGTTCTCCTCGCTCGACATGATGTATTTCTTCACGGCTTCCTTTTTGGCAACCTTGGCAAGATCTGGGTTATCCGCTATCACACGATCAAACTCTTTCGAGATTGCAGAGGTGATCTGAGCGTTACTAATTTCCTTTGACTGATCCTCAGTCTTCTTCTTGATGTCTTTGATATCTGAAAGGTACTCGTCTTCGAATTGCTTCTTGGACTTGTTGAGGAGAATACTTGCGAGCTTCTGGACAAATTTCGGCTCAAGTTCCCACTCTTTGGCGAGTGCGTCTAGCTCATCGAGAGCATCGTCGGCACTTGTACCTCCTTTCTTGATCTGCTGTTGCAAATCTCGAATGGTAGGGATGACCTCGTCACGTATCATCTTTTTCATTTCACGATTCTCTTTCTTCAGGTCGACTATGAGACTTTCTTTCTCATCGCCTTCTTTTGGTTTGCCACCTTTAGAATCGTCAGCGTTATCTGCTCCTGCAACTTGTGCAATCGATTGACCATTTGAGGATTCTTTACCACCCTTATCGGCTGGCTTCTGGTCTCCTGCAGCTTTTCCTGACTTGTCGTCAGCGGGTGCTGCTTCCTGTGTGTGTGGTTTTGGCATACGTTTTATATTTTCGATGGTTTCGCCCCATAGATGCTCGATTGTGGTACGCAGAGCATTAGCGCATTAACCTTTTTAATAAAAGAGGTTGGCCCCTCTATGCGATAAGTGTATGTTCAGAAACTGATCAAAATTGTGGGTATTGGTTTATTACAAAAAAATCACCAGTTTCCTGATGATTTTTTCTTTAGAATTTCTTTATCTTTTCTTTATTCCGCTACCTTTGCAGCTGCACTCGGACGCTTGCGTGCAAGCTCATTGAGAAGGACATCAAGATCTTCATCCGCTCCGATAAAGCGTCTGAGCATCTGCACTGACGCTTCAAATCTCGCAATTGCCGAGATAAGCCTTCCTATTTCTGGATTCTGGTGAAGCATTGTAAAGAGCTCATTCATTGCTTTACGGGATTCGTTTTGTAAACGTTCGATCGTATCCTTTCCTGCAGGAGTCTTGGACCAAGATACGAGATCACCTGCTACGTCAATTGCATCATTGAGCTCATCGATCTCAGCTTCTTCAGCTGCTTGCTGTTCGGAATCCGCTTCCTGTGCCGCATCATGAGGACCAGTTAGAATTGGTTCTGTTTTTGTTTCTTCTTCGTTCATAGCTTTAATTGGTTACGGACTTTCTTATCTTCGGAGCTGATCGTTCGGAGAATGCGGTTCGCTTCCCTTGCCTGATCCTTGAACTGCTTTGCTTTGTTCTCTTGGATGGCAAGCATGGTGAGCGCATGACGCTTCTTGGGTGACAGCTTTTTCATGTACGCAACGAGGTCAGGATTCTCACGGCGGATGTTTTGTGCAAATGCTTCCTGAAGCCTTGCATTCACTTCCATTTCCTTTGACTGCTTCTTCATCTGCTCAATATTTCGATTGAGTTCACGCAGTGAAAACTCAGCTACCTGACCATGCTTAGTGATCCGATGATCGCCCTTATCCTTGGCTCGCTTCTTAATTTTGTAGGTGAAGGTCAACATGGTATGACAATGAGATAGTATCTCGTTACGCTACCACGCCAGCATCTTGGCTTGGCTCTGTAGTCTCGACCCCAGAAGTTGCTGTACCTGCACTTACTTCTCCTTCGGGAGCGACAGTACCGGCATCTGTCGGCTGTGAGTCTGAAAGTTCGTTTGAAGGAGCTGTCTGTGCTTCGCCTCCATTCACCTCGTAATCTTCACGAGCCTGTCTCTCAGTCTCAAATTCTGGGCTTCTAAAAATAACCGATCCTTGTTCGTCGTATCGCTTCCATAGCCACTTGCCGTTAGCTTCTACGAATTTCACATTGTTTGATTCTGTCATAAATTTATTTTAATTATCTTGTTAATGCTGCAGTTGCTGCTGCTTCCGCACCTGGGTCACCAAGTGGGACAGTTCCGGTTGCTGCTAGGTCAGTGTTCTCGAGGCCAGTTGCATCGACCATCTTGCCTCCTCCACTGATCAAGCCTGCCTTTGCGGACTCTGCCACCACGGAACGTGCTGCGTTCTTCTCTACCACCACTGATATTTCGTCGATGTAAGAGAATACTGCTGCATGTTGCTCTGATGTGAGCTCGTGATCGTATTTGTCTGAAAGGTCATGGAGTCTCTGGAGGAATGAGGTGTTTGCATCTTTATAAAGAGGAGCTTTGTGTCCACCGATAATGAGCTGGAATGCTTCATCAGCTTGGGCTACCACTTCAATTGCGTTGTAATCACTGGTATCAAGTAATCTTTTAACTGTGTCATCATCCACTCCTGCAATTGTTGCTTGGGTTTCAAATAGAACTTTCTGGTTGATTGTCTGATCTCCCTTGTATGATCCAAGGAATGTGAGCTTATTCTTGCTGTCTGCAAGGTTGCTTTGTGCTTCAGCAATTGATGATTCGACGAGAATGTCGTAATCATTCTGGAAAGGCTTCAAATCTCTTGAACTTACCATTTCAATTTCAAGTCCCATTGGACCAATGATCTGTACAGCCATCTTCTTTTTCAAATCTTGCATCACACCTTCTTTATGAAGGACAGCAAATCGGTAGTATCCTTCTGCATAGCTTTTATTCAAAAGTCCGAAGCGATCTCCTGCCTGCATGAGGTTACCCTCGTAAATTCCGAGCGTATCTTCATCGCTCGCACCCTTCACATCTGCCGTTACCCCACTCTCACCCTCAACGATTTGCTCTAGTTTGTCGTACACCTTGAATGGACCTTCAATTGGAGGAGTTTGTCTTGTCTGAAGCACTTTATTCACATCAATATTTCCTTCAATCTCGATGTATCCGTCCTTTCGGTACCTGACCTGTGCAAGATTACGCACATAGTCCACGTTAACTGCAGTTTGTGGTCTGTTGATCTGCTCGGAATTATCAAGTGACTGGTTAATACTCTTTTCCTGTGCCATGAAGATACCTCTTGCAAAGTCGCAGTAAGATGGTGTCCAGAATTCTCTAGGATCTGGGAATGCTGCCCACGTCCAGATCGGATATCTCTGGCTTTTTCTTATGTCCTTCCAAGGTTCACAGCGTATGCAGTCTCCGGAAGGAGTGAGGACCAGGTAGTAACGATTATCTTCTTCGTCTGTTGTGATCCAAGTATAAAAAATAAATTGGTTTTCGTTCTTGAATCGCTCTCTTGGTGCACCATTGATCTTTCGATTATCCTTATCGATATCCTGTTGAGTCTTTGTGGTGCTATTACCGCCTCCATCTAGTAATTCTTCAACGACCTTCTTGTAATAAATACCATCTTTAACACCTAGGGTGAGTTGAGCTCTCGTGAGTTTGGTATTCCACCATCCGAGGTATGCCGCTTTCTCAACTCCACTTCCGTCTTCTTCTTCGGTACAAAGCCCACCTACGTCTGGATCAATGAGGAAGTCCTTTGGATCAATTAAATTCAGAAGGCTCTTATAAACTCCTTTGTCATTTCGGGTAAGGTATAAATAAATTGTTCGACCATAGATTGCTGCATCACGCTTTCCCATCAAATCTTTAAAGTTCCACCTACCTGTCTTTGAATCCTTATCCTTGATGGCATTCATGAGCTTCGACTTCTTCAAATCTGCTGATTCACCCTTGATGTATTTGAAAGTAAGAGGACTATCGATCTTTGAGAGGATCGTATGTACGAACCCATGCATCTTGTACAACGGAACTTGTGCCCTCGTGTCACCTGCCTGCTGGAACGTGCTGCCTCCGTACGGAGACACAACAGCCGGACTCGTTCGATCAGGATTCATCATGTCTTCGTTTTTGTTCCACGAGGACATTCTCGCTTTCTTGTATCGATACGAGTAATCGATCTCTTTGAGAGATTGGGTTGAGAGCGTATCTCGTTTCTTGTAGTGGGCTAATGCCATATTGCTTTAAGTCTAGAATCAAAACGCATTCATTTTTGTGGGTATTGCCGACAATCAGATGCCAATGTCGGGGTATTGGGGACCTTCATCAACCAGTTCATCCTCGTATGCAGGCTTTACCTTGCCGTACGGAGTATCGATTACCCTCTCCGGTCTAGCTTCTCTAGGCTTTTCCGTTCCTGCAGGACGTGCAATATCACTTTGGTAGGCTGTGGCATCGCTTGTATCATCGTGATCCGCATCAGGAAAGCGGACCAACTCGTTTTCGAGATCTTTACACTCACCTTGGAGGTGATAAATGCTTCTCGTTTCGTATCGATACAGCAATCCTGTTCTTATTCGATCTTGCTTTGATCTGCCTTCATGCTTGAGCCACATCATTGGTAAGAAGATCTGACGCATCCTCTGTTCGTGTCGGAGCATTGGTTCAAGTCCTCGAGTAAAAGCTGTATCTTCCCATCCAAACTTTATTGGAGGCGTACCTGCTTGAAGTAAGAAATTATAAATACCGAACATCTTCTCGATGATGGCAGTAGGACCAAGCCTTTCCCTCCATGCTTTCAAATGCCATTTACCTTCTCGGTCTACCCAGTTGATACAAATGCCCACGTAGTCACTATCCTTTGTGATTTCTCCATCTTCTTTTCTGCTTGGCGTATCGATTGTCACGTATGCTGCCAGTTTCTTTTGAATGAGGACATCCCAAGCCACTGGCATGAACCAGTCTCTTTTAAATATTGCTTTGGATTCGTCTATTGGCTGACAGAGCATTTCAGCTTGGAAGTCCATGTCACCTTCTTCTGGCGTCCACATGGATCGCCTTTTCGCTTCAATGCTTACTTTGCCTGTAGCCTTTGCTTCTTCATCGGTCATCACCCATCTCTCCGGCCAGGATGGAGTGTGAAGCCCTGTCATTAAGTCTCCCTGACAGATTGGGATAATTCGGACTCTAAGTTCCGGATCAACCTTTGCTCTTTCGATAACGCTTTGTACGTTTCCGTATTCGCTCAGGATGTTACCGAGGTATATAACCCTTCGTCTTGCAGAGTCGAGACCTCGTTTAAATTCTTGGATGTGAGTTCTTATCTGGTTTGTTGCAGCTTCACTTCTCAAAGTCTTTTTAGTTTCAAAGTCATCGAGAAGGACAAATCCTGGACGCATTGCTCCATGCACACGTCCTCGTACTGATTCCTGCGTGCTATGCGCTTCGACTCGGATTCCTTCCTTGATGATATTTCCATCATCGTCCTTCTCGGGATTGGTAATAAAATCTTTGACTCTCTTTTGGGTCACCTCGTCTTTACTTCGGGCAGTGTTGTATTTCTCTCCGAAGTCTTCAATGAATCGCTTATTTGTCTGAAGCTCCCACACCACGTCAAAGAGGATACGTTCAGAGTTCGTGCTATCGAATGCGTCGGCATTGATGTAAGGTTCGATGTCGTAGGCAATCATGTAGAGGATCAATCCTTTTACAAAGCTCGTCTTTGCGCTCTCTCCAAACATAAACCATGCCAACTCTCTTATTTTTAGATCCAGAAGATCATGAACATCAGCCATCATGTCGTAGTGGAAGTCTGCATATTCGCAGCGAACATACCTTTGCAGGTAATAAGCTAGAAAATATCCGAAGTGCTCCTTAGCGTGCTTCGTACGCACTTCCTTCCTGGACTCTCGGAGTGTCTTCATTCCGAGCTCCGTCACTGGAGGCATTATTGTTGTTGATTTTTGATTCAGCATTGCGTCTTTTAAATATTGATTCATGTTCCAGTATCTCTTTCTCGTTCAGTACCACGATTCCAATTCGTTCCGTCTTATCGATCTCAAATGATTGAGGTACTTTTCCATCCACTCGATCGATGACCATAGTGGCTGCCTTAAGGTCTCCATCTGCTGCCATGGTTACGATCTTTTTGGTAATAATCTTGTCGTAAGTGACCTTTTTCCCATCCTTGGCAGTACCTCCGATCTCTTTGATGGCATCCCTGAACAAAGTACTGAAAATTCGTACTCCGTAGGGTCTACCTCCGTTGCCAGGCAGGAATCGTCCTGTAACTGGGTCTCTACCCGCTAATTGCCCGCTAATACGGTCATTTGAGGGGTCTGACGGAGCCTCGGAAATGCCCTTATTTGCCTCTACGGCGCTCGAACCCTGCTCATCCCTTGGAACGCTCTTAGGAGCCTCCAAAAGCAGCACTTTTGGCTCATTGTTTTCATTATTCTTCGGATTCATGCTCATAGATCGTCTTTGGCCAGATTTCCGGCTGACCATTCCGGACCACCTGCTCATTGCCGGTGTAATCTACCCATCGCTGGACGATGACATCTATAAATTTAGGGTCGAGCTCAATGCCAGCGCAGACTCGGTCTGTTTTCTCGCATGCGATGAGAGTGCTTCCGCTTCCAAGGAAAGGATCGACCACCAAGTCCTCGGCCTTTGAGCTGTTCATGAGTGCGTAGGTAATAAGCTCGACTGGTTTCTGTGTCGGATGCTTGTATTCATTCACCCTGTCTCGCTTCATCGTCCAGATTGTGTACTTGCCCTGAGTTTCTAATTTCTTTTGGAGCTTTGCCCAGTTAATGAGTTTCTGTTCGCTGTCATGGAAGTCGACAATTGTTGAGTGAGTGCGATCACCATAAAAAACTGTTTCGGTTCCATCCTTCGAAGCGTAGAAGAACGGTTCATGCTTCCATCGATAATCTCCCCAACCCATAGATGCAGTCGGTTTATTCCAAATCAACTGATTGCGAATTGCCATTCCATATTTCTTGAGAGCCTTTTCAAACTGCGCCTGTGTTGAAGTCGAATGAAAGACGTACCATCCCGCTCCAGTCTTTGCGATATCCGCAATGCATCCGAACGCTTTCTCGAGGAATGAATCAAATGATTCCGCATCCATGTGATCATTCATGATTCCTTCGCTCGTATTCTTTCCACGACCTGCATAGTTAACGTTGTATGGAGGATCAGTAAAAACACAATCTGCTTTTCTTCCTTGGACTACTTTCTTCCATGCTTCAATATCAGTTGAATCTCCGCAGACAATTGTGTGGGGACCGAGCTGATATGCATCTCCTAGTTTGCTTTTAGGAAGCAGTGGAGTTTCCGGGACCACATCATCGTCTTCATCGTTCTCGAGGATGATGTCTCGATCAAATCCGGTGAGTGTGATATCAAATCCTGCAGCATCGAGGTCTTTAAGCTCGTCAGTGATAAGGACCATGTCTTGTCCGGTGAGAGCGTTCAACTGATTATCCGCAATGCGATATGCTTTGATTTCATCTTCGGTAAGGTCATCGACCATCACATACGGAATGACCGGCTCGCCTTTCTTTGTGAATGCTTTCTGCTCCATGAGCGTGTAGCCAAGGAGCTCAGTCATTGCAATGAAGCGACCGTGGCCAACAATGATAACTCCATCCTTATCGAGAATGAGAGGCTGCTTGCATCCAAACGCCTTAATACTTGATGCTATTTTCTCAAGTTGAAAACCAGGATGCTCTTTGGCGTTCTTCTCGTATTTTTTTACGTCAGTGATCTGCATATATTTATATTTTATTCATCCAGCTCACCATGCTCGACTCATTGCAGGCACCGACCTGGCCGTCATCCGACATGTAGTCGTATGTTGGCTTGCCTGACTTTTGAGGCTCCATGCCGACGATCAGTCGCTCCTCACCCTTTCGGTTGCGACAAATCGTACCGAGGGTATAGGCCATCTTCTGATCGGGATTCTTCTTTTCGAAGTGATGCCTGAGAGCCGTAAAGAATTCCGACTGGACCGTTTCAAGATAGGCGATAATCGCTTCTTTGTGAGGAGACTTGAAGATCGGGAGCAGGCTATGAGCTCCAATGATCCATGCGCCGACAAGATCTGTACGAGCTGTCAAAAAGCGGGCAGAGAGACTGATTGGGTTCGGTATATGTTTTACTTCTGGTTTTGTATTTTTCTTTTTCATAATATTTAAATTAATTAATGGTTATGTGTTGCATCGGACCCTAGTATTTCGCCGCAGAGGCTGCATCGCTTTACCCATCTCACATGCTGACAACCATTTATCTTGTGCTGATCGGCAGTTTGCTTGATGTAGTCATACGTTCCTCTCATCCTCTCGTCATACTTTTGCTTTTTTATTTGCCTACGTATTTCAGCGATCTCCCTCGGCATGTATTGAGCAATTCTTACTCTCCTCACCCAGCCGTTGGTCCTGGCATGGAAGCGAATGGATTTGTGATTGACCTGGAAATATATGCAAAGCCAGAAAATCTTCCATCCATGATCCTCGTAAAATGTCCTTGCACTTTCGATTTGTTGAGGAGTTAATTTGTATCGAGGGTTAGAGGACATTCGACATGACTTTAGTTATTGAGAGTAATTTCCACTTCGACCTTTCCTTTGCCGTCCTGGGCATAGTAAGACTCGAATGATCCATCAAGATATTTATCTTGCTGAAACAAGCTATCTGCTATTCCCTTGAAGATGTTGTCCGGATCAGCATGTTTTCCATTTACCCAATAAATCTTTATGTCCATTCTTCCTTTGGCTGACATCTTTGTGGTGAGTGGCGGAGCTTTGTAATTCGGCAAATCTGGCCAAGAATACTCAGGAAACTCTCTAAGAAATACTGATAGAACATACTTTTTCCATTCCCAGTATCTTTTTGCGTTTGGTAGCCACAATGCCTGCCCGACAACCCTTATACAGGGGACCGGATTGCCTTCAATATCTTCGGGATTTCCCTTAATTGTGAATTTGATTGTTTTCTTCATAGCTCTTAGTGTTTAAATTGGTTAATGGTCATTTTTCTTGTAAGTTCTTGTGTGAGTGTGGATAACTTTTCCGCCGGACCCCTAATACTAGATTTCTCTTTTTTTCCTAGATTTTGTGTGTCTACTTGGTAGACCGCTTTTGGTCTATTTCGTAGACCGATTCTGGTCAACTCTCTAGACTGGTCTACTAGGTTGACTACCT
>JACCDV010976177.1_pt1 | contig 13524 bp, 12 predicted proteins | sample 7446131 | NCBI WGS metagenome assembly JACCDV01 (sample SAMN15323448, study PRJNA562643) | freshwater metagenome | isolation source: river surface water | place: USA:Blue River Watershed | collected 2017-08-17 | reverse complement strand
GCAGAAAGTGCCGAGAAGAAATTCGAAGGCACCATGCTTAGTATTACTTCAAGCAAGTTAGGCTTAGCATCAGTGATGAATTTGATTTTGTCTGCGTGAACCCCAGAGTCTAGGATCTTATGCAGGTCAATGTATTTGCCAGGTTGCAGCCAGTTCACCCAGAGAAGTCCGAAGGCTGCTGCGAATAGCATTTGTACTTTGAAAACCAGCACCGTCGCGATGCCCATCTTGCCTAGGCTTTTGACCGGCAAATGTCCGACACCATTAATTAGCGAGCAAACGATAATAGGAATAACTATCATCTGTAGAAGTTTCAAGAATAGTTCGCCCATCCAAGTGATATGGCTAAGTTCTAAGAAGCCTAAGCTTGGATTGGTGCTCGCACCATTAGGGTTATTCTGCGAGAAAGCGAAACCCAACGCCGCTCCTAGGGCCATACCAATGAAAATACGCCAATGCAGTTCTAATTTCTTCATAATTCCTGTATTATTCTTGCATGTTTGCGCTGGGGGAGGGGTTTGGGGGTTAGAATAAAGTTATAATTAGTTGACTATCTTGACCGACTTATGTATAATTTTTAGCCATGATAAATCTTAACCCAAATGATATAGCAACTGTGCTCCTAAGCAATCTAATGACTTTGCAAGCCTTGTCGAAAAAGGATGAGCCTGCTGGAAAATCTGTAGATCTTCAATTTCCTGGTCATCAAGCAGTTATGCTGAAAACAGCTCCAGATGGTGTAGTGGGCGAGGGCTTTCATAGTGTTGCTCCTACAGTTGGAAGTGCTAAGAATTTAAGTTTTAAACAGGTAAGAGCGATGCATCAAGTTTTCACTGCAAATGGTGAAGACCTTAAGAGGACAAGTGAGACCTTATCTGTACATGCTGGCAAAGGAGATATGTCTGTTGATGATATTCGTCCTCTTTTAGCTTGGTTAGCAGATGTATCACAGAAACTTGCTAGTCCTGCAGAAGAAAAAACAAGGGTCGAACTTCCAGAGGGAGCTGAAAGGGTTGGTGGATCTTAATCGTTGTACTTTCTTCCTTAGCTTGCCTTAAACCATTTAGCAAACTTCTCAAGTCCAGCCTCTATCTTGGTTTTAGGATTATATCCTAGAACTGCACGCGATTTAGTTATATCCGCGCAAGTCAGTGGCACGTCACCGGGGATAGGGTCTAGGTATTCGACGACGGCCTTTTGACCTAGAGACTTCTCTAGCAGCGCGATTAAATTACGCACATCAGTAGTCTCAGACTCACCGAGATTAAATATCTCGTAGCCGCAATTGGCGAGATCTACAGAGCGAATAACCCCATCGATAATATCGTCGATATAAGTGAAGTCGCGGCGAGCGGAGCCGTCACCATAGACTGATATAGTTTTGCCGTCACGAATAAGTTTGGCGAATTTATGGATCGCTAAATCTGGACGCTGGCGCGGACCATAGACAGTGAAAAACCTAAGTCCTATAGTCGGAACTGCGTAGAGATAATGGAAGCAGTGAGCCATGGCTTCATCGGCGATCTTGGTAGCTGCGTAAGGACTGATGGGGCGTGAGACATCTTCAGTTTCTTTGAAAGGAGCTGTTAGGCGTTCACCGTAGACTGAACTACTAGAAGCGAAGACGAACTTCTCTACGCGCGCGGCTAAACTAGCATCGTATTTAGCATTAGCTTTGCCATTGGGAAGTACAGCCACAGTGCGTGACATCAATTCAAGCAAATTCACTGTAGAAGCACCATTGTTGTGTTGATAAAAAACAGGATCTTCCACTGACGGGCGCACGCCTGCGCTTGCAGCCAGGTGCACTATATGAGTGATAGCCTCGCGCTTAAAAATATCAGCGAGGAAATCGAAATTGCAGAGATCGCCTTCATATAATTTGTAGTGAGAATTTTTCAAATGTTCAGCACAGTTATTACGTTTAATAGCGACATCGTAATAAGCTTCGAAATTATCAACAGCTACTACTTTATTGCCGCGAGCGAGCAAATGATCCACTAGATGCGAACCTATAAATCCAGCTGCGCCTGTAACTAAAACTTTCATCTGTGTAAAGTGTTTCTGCGTAGAGCAGCGATATCCAATATATGCTCTTCGATATAGCCGATTACTTGCTTATGTACTTCTTCTGGTGTTAGAAAATCAGTGCTAATAACTTTATATCTATCTGGTTCACCCTTGGCAATTGTATTGTAGCCATTACGTACACGTACGAAGAAAAGCTTAGATTCTTGTTCTAGTCTGTCTTTCTCTTCACCTTTAGAGCGTTCATGAGCGACTTTCTCAGAGACCGTCAGTAATATACTAAGTGTCGGTCTAACTTCAGCGCAGACTGCTATATTCATCTGATCAATAAGTTTAAGATCCATATTGCGACCATAACCTTGATAAGCCATAGTACTATCAGTGAATCTATCGCAAATCACTGTGCGACCAGCTTCAAGATTAGGACGTAAGAACTGATCAACGTGGTGTGCTCTATCAGCGATGTAGATCATTAGCTCTGCCATATCTGAGATTACTTCTCTACTATCGAGAACTATAGTACGCAGACGATTACCTAATTCGGTGCCGCCTGGGTTGCGGGTGAATAACCACTCTTTAGAATTTTTCTCAGAATACTCTTTGAGCATTTTAAGCTGAGTAGTTTTGCCGGCTTTATCCGGACCTTCGATGCTTATAAAAATACCTTTGTAATGGGCTTGCATTAGTTATATTTTATACTAACTGATATGTACTGAGGTATTCCGGCACTATTGCCTTCCACATTAGCTCTTGATCTATGTGATCGCGCATTGCAATTGCAGACTCAGGCTCACCGTGTGTAACGAATACTTGCTTAGGCGCACTTGGCATGGTTCTTAGCCAAGTCAAAATCTCTTGATAATCAGCGTGGGCTGAGGCGTTATCGAGACAATCAATTTCGGCTTTAACTTTAAAATCTTCACCATGTATGCGCACGGTCTTAGCGCCTTCGACTAGATTTCTACCGCGAGTACCTTCAGCTTGGTAACCGGCAAATAATATAGTGTTGCGATAATCACCGACCATAGTCTTAAGATGATGCAAGACTCTACCACCTGTCGCCATACCGCTCGCTGAAATAATAATAGAAGGCATCGCTGAAGCGGTCACGCGCATAGATTCTTCACGATTCTGCACATAGTGAGCACCATCACAGACAGCTTGGGTTTCTTTAGGGTTGAGTTTATGTTCGAGGTGATATTTATTGAATATCTCTGTAGCGCTAGTAGCCATGGGACTATCGATATAGACTGGTAAGTCAGCTATACGCCCAGAGCGTTTAAGCTTGAAAATATAATAGAGTATGCTCTGCGCGCGCCCAACAGCGAACGACGGGATTAGCACAGAACCACCACGCTTAGAAGTTTTATTAATCAGTTCAGTGATCTCATTAAGTAAGCTTTCACTATCGTGCACTCTATTGCCGTAAGTAGATTCGACGACTATATAGTCAGAATCCTCTAAGGGCTCAGGTTTGAACATCACTGGATCATTTTGCCTGCCAAGATCACCAGAAAAAGTAATGCTAGTGTTGACGTCTTCAATACGCACAAAAGCAGCACCGAGAATATGACCAGCGGGTCTAAATTTAAAAGATAAATTATCGTTGAGATGATAAACCTTATTAAAATCCATAGCCACAAACTGCTCTAGCGAGCGGTTTGCATCTTCTTCGGTATATAGAGCTAGTGCTGGTTTATGTTTAGAGTAAGAATATTTATTAGCGCGACGAGCATCATCTTCCTGGAGGAATCCACTATCGGGTAGTAGTAGCTTACAGAGTTCTAGTGTGGCATGAGTGCAATATATATGACCTTTAAAGCCATTCTTCACCAGTAAAGGTATATAGCCACTGTGATCTAGATGTGCGTGAGTAAGTATTACAGCATCAATGCTGCGTGGATCAATGGGCAGACTAGACCAATTACGCAGACGCAGTTCTTTAAGTCCTTGGAATAGACCGCAGTCTATTAGTATGCGTTTACCAGAAGACTCTAGAAGATACTTTGATCCAGTTACTGTCCCGGTGGCGCCTAGGAATTGTAATTTCATCTTTTGTGTAAAAGTTTAGTGGGTGCACTCGCTGTGACAGCGCTAAATCGACACCGACGTGTCGATTTAGCTATTCCGCTTCTACTTTGACTTTAACAGTAGCGTCAACATCGCTAAGTAAGCTGATTTTGATTTCATACTCACCTAGATTGCGAATAGCATCTTTAGTTAGGATTTGAGTTTTAGCGATAGTGATATCGAATTGCTCAGAGATTTTTTCAGCAAGAATTTCTTTAGTGATAGAACCGAATAATTTACCAGTCTCACCAGCACGTGCTTTGATAATTACTGTTCTGCTAGTTTCTAACTTATCTTGTAAGTCAGCTTTAGTTTGTTCAGCTAGGTCTCTACGTTTTTGACCATCAGCTTCAATTTTAGATTTGCGTTTAGCGTAAGCTTTAAGGGTAGACGCGTCCACGATGGAAGCAAAACCTTGAGGTAATAGCCAGTTACGCGCGTAACCACGCTTAACTTCAGCGAGTTCACCGCTTTTGCCGACGTTTTTTACATCTTCTAATAGTATTACTTCAACTTTGCTTGCCATAAGGATTAGAAATGATATCACGGGCTTTGGGCTTTAGCGGGCTACTATAGGCTGTTTTAAGTATTCATATTATAATAAAGTTATAATTTGGTGATATTAAGATTCTGCACTCGTGCTTGAGAGCGCAAAAACGTGACGTTGGTCACGTTTTTTCTATGTTAACATTATCATTCTTGCAACGTTATCTTGTATAGATAAGACACAAAGGAGTGAATATGGCCAGCACAAAAACAAAAAGTCCTAAAACTAAAAAGAAGTTCGTGGGTATAGACCCGACCCAGTTATTTAAGAAAAAAGAAAAGAAAGGATATATGGCTTTATTTATTGCAGTAGCGTTCGCTTACTTCTCATTCGGTGCCATCACTAACGTGGCTGGCGCAATCATTCCTAAGATCCGCGAGACCTATGAAGTTAGCGCTTCATTATCTTCGTTCTTGGCGGCGGTCTTCTTCGTGGCTTATGGAATTACTTCTATTCCTTGGGGCATGTATATGGAAGCTAATGGTAAGAAAGGCACATTGGTGCTGAGTTCTGCCATCACCACTGCTGGTGTGGCGCTGTTTGCTGCGGTGCCGGGCTTCGGTATGAATATGCTTGCGATGTTTCTTTGCGGTATCGGTATCACTGGCGTGCAGGTAGCGATCAATCCATTAGTTAGTGAGATCTCTGATCCAGCTAAATACAGTCGTAACCTAACTTTATTCATGGTGCTTAATGGTCTTGGTGGTTACGCAGCTCCGCAAATCGTTACTCTAATTAAATCCCAGGGTTTACACTGGTCTGTAGTTTACTGGGTATTCACAGCGATAGCACTTGTGATGCTCACAGCGATATCTATACCTAAATTCCCTGTTGAGAAGAGAGGTATTATCGAGAAGATCTCTGACAAGATCACTGAGATCAAGCATGCTGGTAAGAACCTTACTCTTGAGCTGCTCACGTCTAAGCCGCTTATTTACTTGTATGCGCTTGGCATTTTCTTATACGTAGGCGTGGAAGTGGGAGTGGCTAACACTATTAGCTTCTACCTTGAAGATAAATTCCATATCACTATGCTTATGGGAGATTCTGCTGAGGCTGTGAAGAATACTGTTATCAGTAACTATTGGGGCGGACTACTATTAGGTAGGCTTCTAGGCTCTGTTGTGCTGGATCGTATCCCAGGCAAGGTAGCTATCCAAAGTTACATAGTTCTAGCTGCAGTATCACTGTACTTAGCTATGACTGGTGGTATAGGTCAAGCTCAGTGGGCATTCCCTCTGGTTGGTTTCTTTATCTCAATCATGTTTCCTACTATATATAGTCTTGCGACTAATAGCTTCCACAAAGAATACGCTGGTTCAGTATCAGCAGTACTCTGTACAGCTATTATCGGTGGTGCTGTGGTAGGTCCTGCTATCGCTCGTGTGGCTGAATTAACCCAAGGCGCTAGTGCTGTTCCTAATTGGGATGCTGGTTTGATCGTGGCGTTTGCGTGTTATGCGTATATATTCCTAGTGGGTACGTTTGCTAAAGAGAAAACTTAGACAAAATTTATTCTAATTCTTAGGAAAAGATTAAAGCACCCCTTGCTTTATTAAGCTCAAGTTCGCTATTATAAGAGGCATGATGAATGACACCAAATCGGTGTCATCGCCAATGAAGCCGGTGGCCCTAAAACAGCCTAACCACGAGGTAAACCTTGAGGAGGTTCAATATGTCTATTAATAGACTTGCTGGACCAACTGAAGGTCGCGTGGAACCGTTAACAGTCCTTTTGCAGAGGCTTGGAGATTACTATTTAGCGCGTGATGCTGCTAATAGTAGTTCTCAAGTTGCTGCAAGACCAAGTGGTCGCGAGTTGCCTTCAGCCCTTTGGGGGTAGAAGAGTACAATCGTAAGCGCTTGATATACGGTCCAAAAAATTAAAACCGCTCCGCAAGGGGCGGTTTTTTTATGCAGCTAATGAGATCTCTTCATTCGGTCTATGTAATTGAACAAGACCGGGCTTCGCTACTTTTGTTTCTTTCGCGGCTCCAGTTCTATCTTCAAATGTGAAATAGTTACCAGCACGACTCTTCTTGTTAACAGCTGAGTCATCATTACGAACTTTAAGTTCGTCATTAATACCATGCAAGTAAGTACCAGTACCAACGTCGAATAATAATTGACCGATATCTGTATGTAATATTGAAGCTGCTGCTGCTTGCAGCCAGCCACCGAAGATTTGTTTACGACCAGCTTTTTCTGGACTGTAAGTTTCTTGTTTGCCAGTGACTGTTGTGAACCTACGTGGATCACCAGCGGCATCTTGCATCACATGCTTACCAGTAGTAACGATACCTAGAGTCGGTATCATGTTAGCGAGACTTGCTAAAGCTTGTCCCAATCCTTTATGAGCTCTGCCAACTAAGCTACCAAATATACTAGTTGCAGCGGTAGCGAAACCGAGAGTCGCGTACTGATGAGCAGGACTGAATGGACTACTGTATGGACGACCACTATTCTTAGATAATCTGGTTAAACCTTTACCTTTAAAACCGAAGAAATTACTGATCATGTTTTGCGCGAAGGCAGGTACAGTAATGGTTTGAACAAGCATCCTGCCACCTTGTAATAAGTCAGCAGCAGCTTCAGCGCAGAATCTAATACAGTCAGCAACAAGTCTTCCTGGGGTGCCAGCATTTTTTCTGAGCCAGTTTGCACCGAAGAAAGTTTCTATACCATCAGCAGTGCGCATACGGTCTTTGGTTAGTTTTGAAGCGTCTTTTTTGATGTCTTGTAATCCACGTTGTTCACCGAAAACTTTATCTGCTTCGGCTTTATCTTTGAAGTCGTCGAGGTTAGTGTTCTCGCGCATGATTAATTCATTACCGCGACCGATTAGAGTTACGTTAGAAAGTGCGCGCAGAGTTTGACCTGTGGAAGATGCCTTGTCGAAGAAGGTAGAAGCAAGTCCTATCATCTCACCGATAAACTGCCATGGGTAACGCACCGCTGGAGCGATAAGACCTCTGCTAACACCAGAGATAACGTTATTCAGACCCAGAGAAATGCGTTGAGCACTTTTAGCGATTTGTACGATGCGATTTTGTCCTAAGAGTTTAGCAGCGATACCGGCGATACCAGCACCTTGCATCACGTAAGAAATAGCGCCAAGAGCCTTACGCATCGCCGGACCCATATTCTCGATCTTGAAGAATTTAGCGAGGAAAGGCGTCTCGTAGATTTCGTTTTTGAGTGCTTCTTGAGTACCGCAGTCTGGGGTTGCAAGATCAGCTTTATTATTAGCTGCTAGGGCATCTTTAACCCAAGGAAGATTCTCGTCTAGCTTAAGATCGAATTCTTTATTGCCTTTGAAGAACTCAGAGAATATTGCTGCGTTCATCGCATTCATCTGGTGGACATTGTCTGCGTGGAATATTCTTGATTTGTATTTAGCCTCTAATAGTTTTGCCCACTCATCTTTGGATTTCACGGCTCCAGCTTCTATGCCATCAACTGCAGTAATAAGTTGATAATTCTTATTATCAATATTTTTTAGGGCATATGGGTGATGAGAATTCTGTGCTTGAGAAAGCAGCTCGACCATTTTATTAGCAAGATCACTCGGTCCCATTAGACCACGCACTATATAAGCGAAGCCGCCCAGTAACAGTGACTGACCTAATGCGCCAGCATCTGTACCTCTACTGTCACCAGCACCTATAACAAGTAGGTTGTCTTTAGTAACTAGCTCTGAACTAGGTAAAACTTCATCTTTGCTAGTGTTAGGAGCTATCTCTATGTAAGGTTGAGGATGATTTTCCTTAACATCTATGAAAATTAGATTTTTGTTTTTTGGACTAGGACCATTTTTATCTAAGTCTTTAATTAGTTCATCTAGATTTTCATAGATATGATTGGTAAGTTTGTTGATTGGTTTAGGACCACTAAATTCAATATGATCCACACTTCTATTGTTGATACTGAAAAGTGAGGTTCCTTCTGGTAGATCTAGACCATGTTTGTCTTTAATGTATTGGCGTGCCCAGGCGATAGTCTCTGGTGCACGAGTGAAATTAGCAAGTAATCTATAAATTTCTAGTTTTTTGTCTTCACGTAGAATGCCGTCAGAATCTAAAGCGTGTGGATTTAAACAAACAATAAAACCTTTGCGCACAGCTGCTGTGAGCTTTTCTTCTGCTTGAACATCGTTAACATCAAAAGTATTTTTAGTATCTATAGCGCTCTTCAATCCAGAACGATTGAATTCTTCTAAGAATCTTGCTGAATCCCATTTAGCTTCGCGAGATTTTTTAACTAGATCTATATATGCTAGGTATTCTTCAATTTTGAGCTTTTTATTGTCAAGGAAGACTTGAGGTATAGCTTTATACTCAATTACTCGAAGTGGTTTATGTTCTTTTTTGTTAGCGACTATTTCATCAAGTTTATTTTGGAAACCATTTGGAGCATCTGGCAGCTTCACAGCGTTCATGGCTTGAATTAGTTCGCCATATTTCATTACTTCAGGTCTGAGCTTCAGAGCCTCACCTGGTCTGTGGGTAAGAGCGCCTGAAAGACCATTAATAGTTAGTGCGTTATATACTTTGCGATTATCAGCACACTCTAGGTTGTAGACACCCATCTCATGAAGTACAGATGATAGTTCATTAGGGATACGTGGGTTGTGGTAGTTACCATCTTTACACATGAAGCGCGGACCTTCAGTGGCAGTGATACTAGGAGCGGCTAGAGGACCAGTTCTTGCAGTGTTAACTTCGAATCTACCACCAGTTTGATCAACGCCTTTAAGTAATAAGCGTAGATAATGAGTATCATGTTTAGAACCGATTGATCTGGTGTTGTTAACTTTAAGAACTGTTTTAACACTGATGGTACCGTCGCAATCCCAACTTGCAAAAATTCTTTTACCAACTTCTAGTTCTTTAAGTAGAGCTCTTCTACGTTTTAGATATTCTCCTTTGATGCGGTTTAAGGTTTCTGAACCACTAGCTTCAGCATAAATTTCTTGTGGTACTTGAACCTGCTCATCTGGGATATTTAGTAGTTCAGTAGCTTTGGCTTGAATTTGCTCGCTAGTCATACGAGCATCTGGATTTAGAGCTAAACCTTGATTACTAGTGTTAGTAGTTACTGTATTTTTTATCGCTGGACTTTGCTTAGCAGCGGTTATAGTTTGAGTGTTTTGGCTTTGTGCCTGCGCGCCATTAGCTGTGGCTGAGCTAGCCTTCGGTATTGGAGCTTGTATTGTTGTTTCGGTCGCTGTATTGATAGTAAAAACTCCCTTGTTTTTACTGATTAACTAGACATCTTTGTCTTTCTTATCCTTAACCATCTTATCTATGAACTCTTATCCAAGCTACGCTGCTAGGGCGGATTTCCAGAAATATTAAGGAACTATTATGACAATACGTCTTACACAATAATTATAGCTTGTTAGAGGGTTGTTGCCTAGGGGAATAACATTAATATATACAAATTTTATAAGGTTTTCTTTAGATGCTCGGTTGTCCCCCCACTAGCAAAAAATGGCTCTGTTGTGCTACTTTTAGTAGTTCGGGACCCTTGGAGTACGGATTAGTGTTGTTTTTTTTATACGGTAAATATCGTAAAGAGGTCTTTGAGATCCTTAGGCTGCTGGCGGCTAAAGCCCTAAGTCTTAGGACGGTCTGGGCTTTTCTTTTGGTTTACTTGTTAAGTACCCAAGGCCTTAGTTCTTTAGAGTTGCGGGCCTACGCTAAGGATGATGAGACCAAAGAGAAAATCGAGGATGTCATCGAAGAGAAGCTAGAGAACCTCAAGCTTAAGCGCACTGGTGATGTTTTCCAATCTAGGGCTTCTTGGTATGGCGCTCAGTTCCACGGCAGAACCACCGCGAACAGCGAAGTCTTCAATAAAGAAACTTTATCTGCGGCACACAAAACGCTGCCGCTTAATACCTATCTCTTAATTACTAACCTTGAGAATAACCGCCAACTAGTAGTGCGCATTAACGATAGAGGACCTTTCGTTGAAGGTCGTGATCTTGATGTCTCAGAAGCTGCCGCGCGTGAACTCGGTGGCATAGAGTCTGGGGTGATGAAGATTAGTTATGAGGTTTTGAGAGAGGATAGTTAGTTAGAGCTTTCACTTGCTAGCTCTGAGCCTCGGACTCTTTTTTCTGCTCTAAGTTTAGCTATGTCATATAGGATATAAACATATTTTGTTTTGTCTAGCAGTTCAGTAAATTCTTTTGTGGTTATTTCTCCACGTTTCCAATCCTGCTTAAGAAGATCAACGTCTTTGGGGCGCAAAGCTTCGATGCGAGCCGTAATTATTTTTTCTTCTATTGCTGTGAGAGTAGATATAGGTTGCTCTTTTTTTGGTTGGCAAGCACTGCCAGTTAGCAGCATTGCTACTGCTAAACATGAGCCTGGAATATTTCTTATCTGTATCCCCACCGATTTGAAGATTCTAGCAGCTATAGCGCCAAATTATCAATTAACCTAGTGTTACCAAGTTTGGCGGCTATAAATATTCTATTCCAATGAGTTTCAAGGTAGTCGACTTTAAAGCCGGCTTTTTCAAGTCTTGCTATTGACTGATGGATTGCTTCGCCTTCGCTCGCAATAGCAGAAACGTGACTGATGTCACGTTTCTGCGCTGTCGTGGGCGAGTGCAGAATTTCTGATTTCACTTTTAATAGTTCTTGATAGAGTTGCACAGCGATTCTGCGCTCCTCAGCGCTAAGATAGCGGTTGCGCGAACTCATCGCTAGCCCGTCAGCTTCGCGCAGTATAGGGCAGCTAATAATCTCTACAGGGATCTTTAGGCGATTAACCATCTCGCGAATAATCATTAGCTGCTGGTAATCTTTCTCGCCGAAATATGCGCGCTGAGGTTGTACTATATCGAAGAGACGTTTCACCACGGTGCAGACTCCATCGAAATGTCCGGGGCGGTTGAGGCCGCAGAGTTTATTAGCCAGTTCAGGGTTTGCATGAATTTTCTCTAGTTCAGTTTCGGTACTAATTCTAGTGGCAACTGAGCTAGAGGAGTTTCTGGTTTCTGGATATATATCTGTGACTTCTGGCAGGTACACTATATCTACCCCAGCCTTTTCTAATAGCTCTAGATCAGCATCAATAGTGCGCGGGTATTTACTGAAATCCTCATTAGGACCGAATTGTAGAGGGTTAACGAAGATGCTAACGCAGATTTGGTCGCAGTCTTGTTTAGCTTTTTCGACTAGGCTGATGTGACCGGCGTGAAGTGCGCCCATGGTGGGGACGAAGCCAAGTTTTGGTATGCGCGGCATTTCAGATTTACTGCGAATAATCTGCATACTAATTCCGCGTATAAACCTTCGGTAACCTTAAATTAAGTCCAGTAAGAATTTCATAGCTGATGGTATTTAACTTAGTAGCCCAGTCATTAACCGTAATATGAGGACCTATAAGCTCTACTAGGTCTCCGACCTTAGCTTTAGTTTCTGCACCTAGATCTAGCATTAGCTGATCCATAGTTACCATGCCGGTTTGCGGCACTAGCTGTCCCTGCACGTAAGCTTGCATCTTGTTAGATAGCGCACGCGGCACACCGTCAGCGTAGCCTAAAGGTAGAGTTGCGATATAGGTGTCGCAAGGAGCGGTCCAAGTGCCTTTATAGCTTACAGTGTCACCTTTAGAGATTTTTTTGATAAAGCTGATGCGGGCGTAGAGTGATAATAGAGGTTCGTAGGTGGAATTCTCGTGGCCATATAGTTCTATCCCACAACGCACATAATCCAAGCGAGACTCGGGTAATTCAGAGACCGAACCACTGCTAGCTATATGACGCGGGTAAGCTAGTCCCTCAGTGGCTTTGAGGAAGCACTTGAGCTGCTCGGCGTTGTACTTATTGGGTCCTGCGAAATGCGAAAACACCGAACGGATAACAATATTATTTAAGGACTCAATTTTACTTAGTGCCGCTCGCCACTCTTTATCGCTGCTAGCAACATTGAAACCGATACGATGCATGCCAGTATCTAGCTTAAGATGTATTTTGGCTTTTTTAGCTCCAGCTGTTTCGCTAAGTTTAATCGCGTCATCAAGATCGACAATAGTGATTTCTATATCAGCATCGATCAGAGCTTGGTAAGCCCACTGCGGACTAATGCTGAGTAACATTATCGGCTTACTAGTATGCTCGCGCAGATTAAGAGCCTCATCAGCACTGGCAACGGCATAAGAGTGTATATAAGGAAAAGCATCTAGAGTTTTAACTAAGACTGCCGCTCCGTGCCCGTAGGCATCGGCTTTGAGCACTGGTATTAATGGGCGCTGGGCGTTCTTGTAAATCTTCTCTAGGTTACGTTCAAGAGCGGCAAGATTAATTTCTAACCAAGCATCGCGGCGAAATTTAGCGTTGATAGTGGGGCGCATTTGGATCATTATTGTGTGACTCCACTAGGGATTGCCACGCTGGCTGCGCCAGCTCGCAATGACGACGATGCTTGCGATGACTCATAATCTCGCAGAGCTGATACCAGCTGCTCTTCACCGAAATCCGGCCAAAAATCGTCTAGGAATTTCATATATGAATTAGAGCATTGATATAGCAGGTAATTACTTAAGCGCATCTCACCACCAGTTCTGATTAGTAGCTCTGGATCAGGTACTCCGCGCGAATATAATAAATCACTGAAGTCCAGAGGCTCAGTCATGTTGCGCATCTTCTTGTAGGCATCATAGAACTCTTGATATGAGCCGTAGCTAAGAGCTATATGCAAGTGCACGACATCGTTGTTGCGGGTCTGCTCAGTAAGAGCTTCTATAGTTGCCATTAACTTAGTGCCTTGGAATTTCTCGAAATTGCCCCAGAAATCTACGCGCACACCATTCTCTACTAAATCTTGCAAATCCTTCACGGCAGCATCCTCAAGTAGCGAGAAT
>JACCDV010651975.1_pt1 | contig 13526 bp, 10 predicted proteins | sample 7446131 | NCBI WGS metagenome assembly JACCDV01 (sample SAMN15323448, study PRJNA562643) | freshwater metagenome | isolation source: river surface water | place: USA:Blue River Watershed | collected 2017-08-17 | reverse complement strand
GTGGTCAATAAAGGAAGGTTGTTGCCAAATACTTTTTCAATAGCTCTATATTCTGTCAAATCACCTTTAATAGTACCTGGCGCATGCATTACAATGGCATCGACCTCGGACAAATCAGTACTGGCTAAAGCCATTTTCATTGATTTTTGGAAACAATCGGCTTCGGCTGAAATGGAAATATTGTGTTCTAAAATTTCGGTAGCATAGCCAATGCCTTCTATAAAAGCCAACGCATTTTCTTTTTTTCCAATCTCCAAACAACAAACGCCTGCACCTTCGCCTAAAATTAGAGTGTTTTGCGTTTTATCTAAATCCAAAGCGCGATTTGGGTACTCTTCTTCACTTCTGGAATAAATTTTTAAAGCGCGCATTTGAGCAATCGTAAAATCAGTCAAAGGCGCTTCGCTACCTCCAACTAAGAACTTATCTGCCATTCCTGAACGCAACCAAGCCACACCATTTAAAATCGCGTGTAACGCAGTCGAACAAGTAATAGAATGCGAAATTTCAGGGCCGGAACTTTGTAAATCATGAGCAATCCAAGACGATATATTCCCTAAAGTAGTCGTAGGCGAAGCCAAAGTCTGTGTCTTAGCTGTTGCGAGGTATTCTTGAAAATGTTGTTCAAATAAATCCGTCGCCCCACGAGAAGAACCCACATTAATTCCGAAAATATCATTAGTCGTCCAACCCGCTTTTGCAATGGCTTTGCGCGAAGCAAGTAGGGCATACAAAACGGAATTATCTAAAAATTTGTACTTACTATCGGATTGTCTCAAAGCGGCAATCTGTTCCTTCGAATCGGCATCCAAAGGCGCCACCAAAGTATCTTTATGATCCAGAAAATGCGTTTGAAAACAAGTATTAGGATTTTGATAATTAGTCCAAATCGTTTCTAATTCATTTCCTAAAGGTGAAACAGAAGCAATGGCGGTTATAGAGATTATTTGTGACAAAGGAATATTTTTAGGCAAAATTACACTATTTCAAGAGCATTTTCGACGACTTGATATACTTTTTCTAATTGTTCGTCAGTAATTATATATGGAGGCAAAATGTACACAATATTGCCCACTGGACGTAAAATAACACCGTTTTCAATAAAAAAAGTATAGAGTTTATTTCGCAAATTTCCATAATAACTTGCGGCAGATTCGGTTTTGATTTCCAAAGCAAAGATTACCCCTAATACACGAGTAGTAACCACTTTTGAATGCATTTGGATTCGGTTTTGAAAAGCCAAATGATTGGCATTTACACGCGAAATATTGGCTTGCATTTCGGGAGTTTGCAATAATTCTAAACTCGCCAAAGCTGCTGCACATCCTGTTGGGTTGGCCGTAAACGTATGCCCGTGAAACAAAGCTTTATTAATATCTTCGTCATAAAATGCCTCAAAAATATCTTGAGTGAAAGTTGTGATTGCCATCGGAATAGTCCCGCCCGTTAAAGCCTTAGACAAGCACATCATATCAGGTTGTTCGACCAAATAATCGGTTGCAAAAGTTTTACCCGTTTTGCCAAAACCGGTCATTACTTCATCGGCAATCGTCAGGATATTATTGTCTTTACACATTCGGATTAAAGTATCTAATGCAGCCGCTTCGTACATGACCATTCCAGCAGCCCCTTGCACTAAAGGCTCGAAAATAAATGCAGCGCAATTGTGGTTTTTTATAACTTTCGCCAAAGCGTCAAAACTAGCTTGTTCTTGCCCAACAACGGGCACAGGAATTCGCACCACATCAATAAACATTCCTTGAAAAGCATCGGTAAAAAAAGAAATTCCGCTTGCTGCCATAGCCGCAAAAGTGTCGCCATGGAACGCATTTTCAAAAGCAATTATAGTAGTTTTCTTTTTGCCTTTATTAAAAAAATACTGTAACGCAACTTTAATTGCGACTTCTACTGCCGTAGAACCATTGTCTGAAAAAAATAGTTTTTGCTGATTATCTGGCAAAATAGTCATTAATTTATCGGCTAAAACCACAGCAGGTTCATGGGTAAATCCACCAAAAAGCACGTGTTCCAAGGTAGTCAATTGTTTGTAAATGCCATCCGCAATACAAGTGTTGGAATGTCCAAACGGATTGACCCACCACGACGCAATAGCATCAATATATTCTTTGCCGTTTTCATCCCACAACAAAGCGCCTTTTCCTTTTGTTATTGCAATAGGAGCCGAGGCTGTCTTATGCTGTGTGTATGGGTGCCAAAGATATTGACTGTCTTTTTGAGTTAAGCTCATTAGTTTTTGATTGAAGATTTTTGATTGAAGGTTAACGATTTATGATTGAAGGTTAACGATTTATGATTTCACTATTGATTTTTGAAATTGATATTGTTATTGCAATTGCAACAGATTTTCTCGAAACAAATCGGCGTATTCTAGAATTACATGAGTATCAAAGTACGGTTCTTCACCTATTCGACCGATACACGTTACACCTGTTCGGTTCAAGATTATAGATTCAGAGCTTCTATTTTCCTCTCCAGAAAAAATAATACCCGCTATAGGTATTCTCCTGTTTTGTAAAGCCTCAACAGTTAATAGTGTATGATTAATGCTGCCTAAATAATGTCGCGATACCACAATTACTTTATAATCAGGCTGAATGACGTCTACAACAGATTGTGTTTCGTTCAGAGGTACCAAAATTCCTCCCGCTCCTTCAACTACCAAATGATTCGTAGTGGTAGGCTCTTGAATACAATTCATATCAATTGTTATCCCATCTAAAGCGGCTGAAAGATGTGGACTCGCTGGAGTTTGCAAGGCATAACTATTAGAATGAAATTGAGATTTTGAATTAGAAATCAATTCCTGAACTTTATGAGTATCCGAATGATTTAAATCTCCTGCTTGAATTGGTTTCCAATAGTCAGCTTTTAGTGCTTCTACAATAATCGCAGAAGCAACTGTTTTACCTACATCAGTGGAAATTCCTGTTATAAATAATTTCATGTTTTATCTGTGTTATATATTACTAAAAACAAAAGTACTCAACAATTGTAATACATGGGTTATTTCTTTTTCTGAATTGAAACTATGCAAACAAAATCTCAGGCGCTCTTGTCCTTCGGGAACAGTGGGAGATAAAATAGGTTTCACATCGAATCCTTTTTCTTGAAGCTGACGTGCAATCGCTTTTACTCTTTCATTCCCCGGAATTATTGCTGACTGAATGGCTGATTTGCTGCGAACAAAAAGTGGTTTTAAACTCAATCGGTTCTTTTCTTGATCGAAATAAGAGATATTGTTTTTTAATTGCTGTTGACTTTCTGTTGCTTGCTCCAACTGCTGATAGGCTGTTAAAATAGTCGCAACCGAATGCGGTGAAAGTCCTGTGGTATAAATAAAACTTCTGGCAAAATTGATCAAATAACTTTTCAAGTCATCACTCCCTAAAATAGCAGCACCGTGACAACCCAATCCTTTACCAAAAGTCACAATTCGGGCAAAAATAAGATCTTGCAATTGTAAAGTTTGTACCAAACCCTCTCCTCTTTCTCCCAAAACTCCCAAAGCATGAGCTTCGTCTACTATTACATAACTATGATATTTTTCGGCGAGTTGCACAAGTTCTTCCATATTAGGTGTATCACCATCCATAGAAAAAACAGATTCTGTGACAATATAAATAGTCGTATCTGGATGCCGAATCAGTAAACGCTCTAAATCTTCCAAATCGTTATGTTGAAACTTATACGCTTTGGCATTGGACAACTGAATTCCATCGCGAATCGATGCGTGACATAATTCATCATACAATATCAAGTCGCCTTTTTGAGGTACAGCACTAAAAAAACCCACATTAGCATCATAACCTGAATTAAAAATTAAAGCTGTTGGTGACTGGTGAAATTGCGCTATATACTCTTCTGCTGCTTGATAAACAGAATGATTCCCCGAAAGCAATCGAGAACCTGTTGCTCCATTTTGTATTTGGCTACTCGCTACTAAATACCGATGTGTTGCTTCAAAAATAGTTTTGGAATTTGAAAACCCTAGATAATCATTTGAAGCAAAATCAATTAAATTAGTCGCTTTAGGCAACTTTCTCAACGCATTATTTTGCAATCGCGAAGCTAACTTATCTAATAGAGATTTTGGCATTTTTTTCATTCCAACAAAAATAAGGAAGTTTTTTGGCATTTAGATTCTTGAATTATTAAACCTTTCATCTTCAAAAAAATCGAAATCGTTTTCGATTTTTTACATATCAAATTATTGTTAAAAAAATATTAAAATTTAATTCCGAAGCCTATTCTCAATTAAATAGTTTGCTACTTTAGATAGAATGAAAAGAATAGCTACCCTTTTTTTAATCGTAACCTTATTCTACAATATGATAGGTTATTACTTATTGTTTGCTTATAAAGAACAGCAAGCATGGGTGGCTCATATGGAAAAAACTACTACTACAAATTTTCGTGTGATGAAGCTCAACGCTTCTTTATATTCATTCATAGAAGACAGTGAACTTGAAAGTGTAAATGAAGATGTTATCATCAATATGAAAAGCTATCACATCTTTAAAAAACAAATTAAAGACAATACGTTACATCTCTATTATTTACCAAATACTAATGAAAATAAAGTGAGTAAGGATTTAAATGATATTGTAGACAATCAATTGTTTAATAGTGGGAATTCGAAAGAATCTCCTGTAAAAAAAATACTAAAATCGTTTATAAAGGATTATATAGATAATCCTGAAGTTTGCATTCCTATACAACTAAATGTAGTTGCTTTAACTAACTTATTTTATACCAATGATGCTGAATTTACTAATTCAGGTTATCTTTCATTACCATATTCTCCTCCGGATTTTATTTAATGGTTTGTTTTACCAAAATTGTTTTATTAACTCTCTTTTTAAGAGTACTCTTTAGTTGTACAAACTAATTGAAGCTCAAACCTAAAAGAAAGGCTATATCTAGTACATAGTATTGTAAAATAAAACCTATTTGGTTACTACCAAGGGCGCGTACTTTGTCAAGTGATTCAACGTCTAAAAATCAAATTACATCTTACTTTCTATTTATTCCCTTTTTGGGTACAATTTCTATTTTAGATATATAGGACTGTATTAAGACAGAACCTAAATAGATTAATTGGAAAACCGTACTGCTATAAAGGATTCAATCTATCAAAAAATGAAAAAAATATACATTTATTGCCTCTTATTAGGTACTTTATTTGCTAATGCTCAAACCGAAATCGACGGTATTATGATGAGTGAAAAACAACTTTGTACTGGTACGATATATCAATACAGCGCTTGGAACAATTACTGGGAAGGAACCTTTAAAAGAAACAACCAAAATTTAGGAACAGTCTCTAGTAACAACATCAGCGTAAACGCCAACTACGGGCTTTCTGATAAATTGAACGTGATTGTGAGTTTGCCTTATATTGTTACCAAATCCTCTGCAGGGACTTTAAAAGGTCAAAATGGACTGCAAGACTTTTCGGCAACGGTAAAATACATGCCTATTGAAAAAACAATTGGAGATGCAACCTACTCTTTGTATACCATCGCTGGAATTTCAATTCCAACATCCAACTACGTTGCTGACTATTTACCATTGAGTATTGGATCACAAAGTAAAACAGGTACTTTCCGTTTGATGGGAGACTACCAAAAAGGTCACTTTTTCACTACGCTATCTGGTGCTTATCTAAAAAGAGCTAAAATTACAATAGATCGCAATGCTTACTTTACCACAGAAATGATTTATTCCAATGAAGTGGCTATGCCAGATGTTATTAATGTCAATTTTCGAATGGGATATCGTTCTAGTCGTTTGATTGCCGAAGTTTTTGTTGACAACCAAGTAACCCAAGGTGGATTTGATATTACAAAAAATAACATGCCTTTTCCTAGCAATGCTATGAATGCAGTTAAAATGGGCGTACATACCAAATATACCTTCCCTAAAAAAGAAGCGCTTTCTCTTGTGGGTGGATTCAATCGTGTATTGGACGGTCGTAACGTAGGACAAACCAATGCCGTTTATGCAGGATTATTTTATATCATCAACTTCAATACAAAATAAAATGAAAAATATATTCTTTACACTTATTACAATCATACTCCTTTCTTCTTGTAGCAATGATATCTATGATCGCTCTGAAAATTATAGTCCATTAAACCCAATCCACAACGATGATTTAGCGGGAAATTGGAGACCTATTTTACTTAGCGCTCCAGACGAATTCAGCTTAGAAGTTCCTGTAGCAACAACTAATGCTGCTTTTACCAGAGAACTCAATGAGATTAAAAGCTATCAAGCTAACATTACTGAAGAACAAAAGGGAATCATTAAATATTGGAGCGCTGGAAGTGTCTTGCGTTGGAACGAAATTATGCGTACGTTAGTGGCTAAACACAATCGTCCGCCGTATCAAAATGCAGATGGAACGTATCCTACACCTTCATCTGCGAATCCATTTGCTAATCCAGAATTTCCGTTTTCAAATCCTCCTTATGCAGCGCGTGCTTATGCTTATGTGAGTGCGGCACAATACGATGCTTTGGTAGCTACTTGGTATTATAAAAGATTGTACAATAGAGTAGCTCCTTATGTAGCAGATAATACTTTGAACGTATTAGTTCCAAAAAACGGAATGCCTTCGTATCCCTCAGAAGATGGTGTATTAGCTGGTGTTACTGTTGAATTATTGAAATTATTGTTCCCTACTGAAATTGCCTATATTGATGGCAAAGCCGAGGAAGAAAAATTATACCGCATCATTAGTGGTGCAAACGTAAGAAGTGATGTAGAGGCAGGAATTACTCTAGGTAGAAAAATTGCTGCTAAATACATCACAAGAGCAGCTGGAGATGGAATGGGAGCTGCCGTAGGTAACCAAGCTCTTTGGACCCAATTACAAACCCAAACAAGCGCTACAGGAGAAACGCCATGGTTGTCTTTAGACTTGCCAGCTAGACCACCTATGTTACCATTATTTGGTAGTGTACGATCTTTTTTAATGACTCCATCTGATGTTCTCGCAAGCCGTCCTGTACCACCACCTTCAACAAGATCTGCACAGTTTGCTGCCGAGTTAGCAGAAGTAAAAAATTTCAGTATGAATACCTCTAGAAAAGAAATGGAAATTGTGAGTTTTTGGGCTGACGGAGTAGGTACTTATACCCCACCTGGGCATTGGAATGCTATAGCTGCCGATGCATTTGTAACACAAAATTATAGTGAAGTACGTTGGGCAAGAAATTTAGCGTTATTGAACCTTTCTTTGATGGATGCTGCTATTAGTTGTTGGGATGCCAAATACTACTACTTTAATCCAAGACCATCTCAAGTGGATCCTTCGATTAAAACGCTAACAGGAATTCCAAATTTTCCAGCCTATGTTTCTGGTCACTCTACATTTAGTGGAGCGGCAGCCACCGTGTTATCTCATATCATTCCTGCAAAAACAGAAGAATTCAAAGCTCTGGCAAAAGATGCATCTAACTCTCGTTTGTTTGGAGCGATTCATTATAGAAGTGATTGTGAAAAAGGATTGTTATTAGGAGAAACTGTTGGAGGATTTGCCGTTGCAAGAGCTCGAGTTGACGGAGCAGAATAAATTAAGCACCAATACTAAATCAAGAATATTATGACAAATATTTTCAACAATTTTTACTTTTCATTCAGTGAAAAAATAGAAAAATACAGCATTGTAATTATGCGTATTGCCTTGGCGATCGTTTACATTTGGTTTGGAGGATTAAAAATAATCGGACTAAGTCCTGCGGGAGATTTAGTAGAACATACCGTTTTTTGGTTCAAGCCTCAAATATTTATTCCTATTCTAGGAATCTGTGAAGTAATAATTGGTTTGGGACTATTAATAAAACGATTTGTTCCAATAACCATTTTGTTGTTGTTATTACACATGATCGCAACCCTATTTCCAATTTTTATATTAACTGATGACTGCTTTGATACGTTTCCTTATCGACCAACCTTAGTAGGTCAATATATTATCAAGAATCTAGTTTTAATAGCAGGTGCCTTAGTAATTGCAGGGAAACATAATAAAAATTATTGTACTCAAATTACATACTAAAAAACAAAAACGCCTAACAAAAATATGTTAGGCGTTTTTTTATTCAAATTAATTCAATTAGTCTGCTAAAAGAATCACTTTATTGTCTTTCATTTCGATGGTTCCTGACTCTACTGACAAAGTATACAATTGGTCATTTACTCTCGTTAACTTTGCTTCTGCTTCTTTAGAAAGGGTAAAACTTGGCGCAGCAATTTTTACGGTACCTTTCTTTAACAAAGAAACAATTGGCGCGTGATTATTCAAGATTTGAAAATCCCCATCTACCCCTGGTAGGTATAATGAAGTAATCTCTCCTGAAAATAATTTTGCCTCTGGTGATACTATTTCTAAAATCATATATTTTTAGTTAATAGTTGATAGCTGATAGTTGATGGCTGAAAATCAAACAACCAATAACCGACCAACCAACAACCAAATTACGCTTCTGCCAACATTTTCTCTCCAGCTTCGATAGCTTGCTCAATGGTTCCTTTAAGGTTAAATGCAGCTTCTGGCAAGTGATCTAATTCCCCATCAATGATCATATTAAATCCTTTGATGGTATCTTTAATATCAACTAATACCCCTGGAATCCCTGTAAATTGCTCAGCAACGTGGAATGGTTGCGATAAGAAACGTTGAACACGACGCGCTCTAGATACAGCTAATTTATCTTCTTCAGATAATTCCTCCATACCAAGGATTGCGATGATATCTTGTAATTGTTTGTATTTTTGAAGAATTTCTTTTACTCTTTGTGCGCAGTTGTAATGCTCATCACCTAAAATTTGTGGAGTCAAAATTCTTGAAGTAGAATCCAATGGGTCAACCGCTGGATAAATACCCAACTCAGCAATTTTACGAGACAATACAGTAGTTGCATCTAAGTGAGCAAATGTAGTTGCTGGTGCAGGGTCAGTTAAGTCATCTGCAGGAACATAAACCGCTTGTACAGAAGTAATAGATCCTTTATTTGTAGATGTGATACGCTCTTGCATAGCTCCCATTTCAGTTGCTAATGTTGGTTGGTATCCTACTGCAGATGGCATACGTCCTAAAAGTGCTGATACCTCAGAACCTGCTTGTGTAAAACGGAAGATATTATCTACGAAGAACAATACATCTTTACCTTGATCAGATCCAGCTCCATCACGGAAATATTCAGCGATAGATAATCCAGAAAGTGCTACACGAGCACGAGCTCCTGGTGGCTCATTCATTTGTCCGAAAACGAAAGTAGCTTTTGACTCTCTCATTCCTGGCATATCTACTTTAGACAAATCCCATCCTCCATTTTCCATAGAGTGCATGAAATCTTCTCCGTATTTGATAATTCCTGACTCTAACATCTCACGAAGCAAGTCATTCCCTTCACGTGTTCTTTCACCTACTCCTGCGAATACTGAAAGTCCACCGTGACCTTTTGCAATATTGTTGATCAACTCTTGAATTAATACTGTTTTACCTACTCCAGCACCACCAAACAATCCAATTTTACCTCCTTTAGCGTAAGGCTCAATCAAATCAATTACTTTAATTCCTGTAAATAAAACTTCAGATGAAGTTGATAAATCTTCGAATTTAGGAGCAGCTCTGTGGATTGATAATCCATTATCTCCTGTTTTTGGTAAATTTCCTAAACCATCAATAGCATCCCCAATTACATTAAACAAACGCCCATAAACGTCTGGTCCTATTGGCATTTGAATTGGATTTCCAGTACCCACAACTTCATAACCTCTACTCAAACCATCTGTTGAGTCCATCGAAATGGTACGAACAGTATTCTCTCCAATGTGGGATTGTACTTCTAGAACTAATACAGTTCCATCTTTTCTGGTGACTTCTAACGAATCATAAATTTTTGGAAGTTCAACATCTTTACCGTTGAAAACAACGTCAACTACTGGGCCAATGATTTGGGCAACTTTTCCTATTACTTTAGACATTACTTATGTATTTATTAAATAGCTATTTAGGTTTATGGAATACACTTAATAAGAAGCTCTTTATTAAATGTTTTTTTTCAGAGTGCAAAGATAATTTTTAAAATATAAAATCAATAATTTTTTTTAAAAAAATCAGGATAATTTTAGTTGTAAATAAAAAAACCACCACAAGCAAATGTGGTGGTTTATAATTTTTAACTCAAAAGTTTTTCAACTTATAAACTTGAAGGGAATAAAATTCTATATTTTCCTACATCAATTTTCTTGAGGGTAGAAGTATATTTAGAATTAATTGCGTCAATAAACGCATTCGCAATTAACGCATATCCTCTTGGACTTGGGTGAATTCCATCAAGTGAAAAAGCACCTCCGGTTACATAGGTAGTTGTCATTGTAAAACTATTACTTACAATTCCTGAAGTTGACAATTGAGTCATTATTGCTTTAGCATCAACAAAGGCTAGTCCTTTAGCGTCAGCAATAGCTTTTATACTTGAATTATAAGCATCTGTAGCTTGTTTAATTGCATCTATTTCAGCTGGAATTAAAACGTGTGCATCCTGCAAAGGGAATGTGATTCCAAATTTATCTAAAGGAGATGGTGGTGCCATTCCTAATCCTGAATTAGTTGCAGTTGGAGCTGCCCCAATAACTGATTGCGTTGGTAGTAAAATCAAATCGGCAGCTGTAGCTTGACGCGCTTGACCGAATACCGCTCCATAAAAAGCAGCTGTTGTAGCTCCAAGAGAAGGTGTAAATGCCGCTGTCAATTGTGCTGATAAATTAGTTAAAGACTCATCTCTTATTAAAACAGGATTAGCAACAGTTGTAGAAAGTAAATTAATTCTATCCCCTGCTCCAAATACAGTTAAGGCTTGTTTTAAAGGACCATATAGTAGCGAATTCAATTGAGTTATAGTAGCTTGACCAACTGCCACATTACCACCACCAAGAACTGTTGTAGACAATGGATTAATTGGCACAGTAGTAAAATAAGGTAAAGTGGAGACATAAGGTAAATTTGCCACTACCCCTTTTGCACCATTTGCAGTTAAATTAGTTACTAAAGTATTATAAACGCTAGCAAAAACTGTTGGATCTGTAATATCATTTGAACCATATGTAGACGGGGTCAAATTTCCTGTTTGATTAACTCCTACACCTCCAGAAGTAGCATATCCTAAAACATCGTTTCCTCCTATCCATAGGGAAAAAAATGTTGGGGTTTGTGCTATCGCATCAGCTAAAACAGTAGAGGTAGCAGAAGTCGAGAAACGAGCATAATACGGATTAGCCAATCCTCCGGCTACACCAGCTACATTGCCATATCCTGATGCTACCAAATGATAACTTTTAGCTCCAGGTATTCCTAAATTATTAAAAGGTCCAGCTAACTTGGTTGCCACATTCGTTGAAGGAGTTCCTAAAACCGCTACAGGAGCAGTTCCATTGAAAAACAAACGTTGTCCTGCAACAACATTACCCCCTAACAAAAGACCCCCAACATTATCCGCCATGAAAGGAGTACTAAATGTTCCTCCTCCTGCCTCAGCAAACTGTTGAGACAATAGGTTGGGATAAGCTCCTTTTTGACCTTCAACAAACAAAGCACCATCGCTATATCCGGCAGCAAAAGAATCTCCTAAAGCAATATATTTAGAAAAATTAGCAGATCCGGCAGATACTGGTTCTTCAACAATAATATCTTCATCATTATTACAAGCTACAAAGGTTAATGAAACCAATAATAACCATTTGAAATTTTTTATCATGATTGTATTTTTTTAATATTATTAAATCAATTATGGATTAATTGTCCATGAGGCAAAATATTGTTGACCAATTGCGCCTGCGCCTAAAACTTGAATATACTCTCTACCTCCTATATTAGCTGCTCCTATTTTAAGAGTAGACTTCAATTTTGGTATTAAATAATTTATTTGAGCATCAATAACCGTTGCAGAAGGAATGATTCCATCAACCATAGTGGATTGCCATAAATATTCGCTATTCCATCTTCCACTTACATTAAATCCAAAATTTTTGAATAATTTTTCATTTCCAAAAGAAGCTTTTACTCTATGCTTTGGTGTGTTAAATCCAGCTTCGAAACTTGGATTAGCAGCTTGATCAAAATCAAACTGAGCAAAATTATAATTGACACCAACTTCAAAGTCTTTGTACACTTTTTTAGCCAATCCTAATCCAAAACCTAATGAATGAATCTCAACATTGGTGTTGGTATACAATTGAAAAGCTCTAATATTACCATTTTGCAATGCATGAAGTGATTGTGCTCCTAGATCAGTTGGCCCTCCGGCTGGATTTGGAGCATCTTGAGCTTTACCATACAATGGCGCAACCACATTTATGTTACCAATAAAGTTATTATATGTATTATAATACCCATTAATATCAATTGACAAATCTTTGATAAACGAACGGTATCCTAACTCAATAGCCTTAACTTCTTCAGGTTTTACAAACTCTAAATTTGTTTTTCGTAATACAGCAGGATTGCCTGTTGCGCTCAATTGAGCAACAGAAGCTGCAGTATATGAATTGTTATAAGCGTTTAAACCTGTGATATTAACTGAAGTGCCACCCGCAAACAATTGGCCAGCGGCAGTTAAAATTGGCAATGTTTCTTTATACCTAGTTAAATTATCAGGAGCAGAACCTAATAAAATAGCACTACCTACATTAAATCCAATGTACTGGTCTTGAGTAGTTGGGTTTCTAAATCCCGTTTGAAATGACGCTCTAAAATTGTGTTTTCTACTTTCTCCTCCTGAATACACCAATGAAACTCGTGGTGAAAAATTACCTTCAAAATTTTTAGATTTATCATAACGAATAGACCCTGTAAATTTTAATCTATCATCCATCAACTTTTTAGTTAATTGAGTATAGGTTCCGTATTCATTATAATTGATAGGCCCACTAGCATCAGTATAAATTCTACCATAAGAATTCAATTGGTATACTCTATAAGAACCACCTACTTGAATTTCTGCAAATTTGATTACATCCTTAAAGTTGTAATTCGCATCTGAATGATAAATTCTAGAGTTATCTACTAGTTTAGAACCAGACAACACACTTGCTTCATTAGTCACTTGATTGAATGCGTTTTTAAATTCAGCAGTTCCTGGTAAAAATCTTCCTGTATCAGCAGTAGCTCTTGCAATTTTATTTGCATTTTCAGGTGTCATACCAGCTAAAGTAGATTGGATATAAGCTCCTGCATATTCTCCAAACCACTGACTATCTGATTTCCATTTACGGTTAATATTAATTCCCGTAAACAACATATCGTAAGAATTTCCACCATCTTCGGTAGTTGTATATCCTCTCAAGAAGAAGTTTTTACCTTTAAATTCCAGTTTATGTTGTTGCATAAAGAAATTATTTAGATAATATCTATTGGCTCCTTGGTATACTGCATTACCAAAACCAAACTTACTTTGCCAAATAACTTCTAATTTTTCATCCCCAAAAGGTCTTAAGTG
>JACCDV010247514.1_pt1 | contig 13529 bp, 17 predicted proteins | sample 7446131 | NCBI WGS metagenome assembly JACCDV01 (sample SAMN15323448, study PRJNA562643) | freshwater metagenome | isolation source: river surface water | place: USA:Blue River Watershed | collected 2017-08-17 | reverse complement strand
TCAATCAGGTAGTGACTAACCTCAAGGGCGGCTCTTGAAATTAATACGGCCTTACCAATCGCAATACCTTTAGAGACGGCAATACCGTGAAGAGCAAAGGTCATTCCTACTCGCCCTCACCAAATCGGTCTTGAATCAGCTCACAAATTTTCTTTAGGGCTTCGTCTTCTTTCTCGCCAACGGTCTCGATCGTAACGGTACTACCCATGCCAGCAGCAAGCATCATTACACCCATAATGCTTTTCGCATTAATGCGTCGGCCATTCTTGCTCATAAATACCTCGCACGGGTATTCACTAGCGAGTTGCGATAACTTTGCGGACGCGCGTGCATGCAGGCCAAGCTTATTAATGATTTCAATATCAAGTTTTGGCATCGCTCGTTCCTGCATTCTGATTCAACATAAGCTCGGCATCGGTCATTGAAGAGGGCGCTCCTAAACGAATAATGCCATTTTGACCACCCTGCATAGCTTTAAGAGCAACCGATTCAACTCCGGTACCTCGATAAGAAATCGCTCGCATGAGCATTGGCAAGTTCACACCAGCTAACACAATCACCTTGCATGAAAAGAGTCCAGATTTGGCAAGCCGAGTGGCAACATTCGCTGGGGTAGCACCCATAACGTCTGTTAAAACCAATATGCCATATTCACTTTGAACCTGAGTGGCGGCTTCATAGACGCGATCAAAACTAATCTTGGTGTCTTCATGCGGAGGAATATCAACCGCAGCCATACGAACCGGCACCTTGCCATAGGTATGCTCAACAAAACCAAGCATGGATCCGGCAATTGGGGTGTGGGCAACAATTAGGATTCCTGGCACCTTAAATGAGCTCCTTTTCAAGCAATGTAAGCCATTTTTGAGCAATATCCAAATTGGTTTGTTGAGTAATTTCCACAAAACAGGTGGGGCTTGTCACATTAATCTCGGTCAAGTAACCGCCGATCATGTCGAGGCCCACTAAGAACAAGCCACGCTTAGCCAGAATAGGGGCTAAATGATTGGCAATTTCCTCTTCGCGTGCGGTCAGAGCCATGGCTAAACCTTTGCCACCAACGGCTAAGTTCCCGCGAATCTCTGAGCCCTGCGGTATACGCGCCAAAGCATAAGGCATGACCTCACCACCAATGAGCAAAACGCGCTTATCGCCCGAGGTAATTTCGGGCAAGTAACGTTGGGCCATTAGAGTACGTGCGCCGTTCTCACCAAGGGTTTCAACAATGCTTCCTAAATTAAGTCCATCGGGCCCCACCCGAAATACGCCCATGCCACCCATACCATCGAGTGGCTTAATAACAATGTCGTGATGCAGCCGATGAAAATCGCGGATCGCATGAATATCGCGCGTCACCAAACTCGGGGGGATAAATTGTGGGAACTCCGTGATCGAGAGTTTTTCAGAATGATTGCGAACTGCATCCGGTGAGTTAAATACCCGCGCTCCTTGTAAAACAGCTGCCGATAGGATCCAGGTGCTCGTCAAATACTCTACCGTGAATGGTGGATCTTGGCGCATTAAGACCGCTGAAAAGTACTCCAACGGATACTCCTCAAATGAACCCAGGGCATACCAATGCTCACCATCCAACAGTTCAATTGTTTGACAACGTGCTCTGGCCTTGCCTTGACCCCAAACCAAGTCATGGCTTTGGGTATACCAAATCGCATGCCCTGCAGCCTGTGCAGCACGCATCATGGCTAAAGTGCTATCTTTCTCGACCTTAAACGAATCGAGTGGATCAGCAATAAACAGAAATTTCATGGCCAGACTTAAGCGGCCTCGGCATCCGGATCGGTGCGCTCAAGCTCAAGCGATGCAGCCAGCAAAGCCAAACGCGCCACAACACCGTATAAGTAAAAGCGGTTTGGTGCTGCGCTACCTGGCTTAGCTTTCATATCGGGCATGGCGTTTTGCTCAAACGCGAGCGGCACAAAATGCATGCCAGGTGCATTCAAATTCTCATCGGGTCCACGGTCGGTATGAACCCGATAAAAACCCCCAATAACATAACGATCGATCATATAAACCACAGGTTCGGCCACGGCCTCATTAACCTTCTCAAAGGTATAAACACCTTCTTGAACAATCACGTCACTGACCGCAAGACCCTCTTTAACGATGCTCATCTTATTGCGGTCACGGCGATTTAAGTTCTTTAAATCATTGGGGTCGTGCGCAATCATCACGCCCATTCCATAGGTTCCAGCGTCGGGCTTAACAACCACATAGGGCTTATCTTTAATGCCGTACTCACGGTATTTCTTAGCGGTCTTTTTAAGAACTTGATCAACGGCTGCGAGTAATTGCTCTTCACCCTTTTGCTCATGAAAATCCATCCCAGTGCAACGAGCGTAATAGGGATTAATCATCCACGGATCAATATTGATTAATTTGGCAAATTTCTTGGCTAACTCCTCATATGCCTGAAAGTGATTAGACTTTCGACGAATCGGCCAGCCGGCATGCAGCCCCGGGAGCAAGTACTGCTCGTACACATTCTCGAGGATTGGCGGAATGCCCGCGGATAAATCATTGTTAAGCAAAATAGAGCAAGGATCAAAATCCTTGAGTCCCAAACGGGTCTTGCGTAAACCTAGGCGCGTTAGTGGCTCTAAAACTAATTTGCCACCCTCTGGCAACTCGATGGTGGTTGGTTTTTTAATATCGTCCGATAGGGTACCCAAACGAACATTTAATCCCGCTTGGCGCAGAATCGATGATAAGCAAGCAATATTCTGTAGATAGAAGGTATTGCGAGTATGCCGCTCAGGGATCAACAATAAATTTTTGGCCTCTGGGCAGATTTTCTCAATCGCTGCCATCGCAGCCTGAACGGCCAAAGGCAACATTTCGGGAGATAGATTATTAAACCCGCCTGGGAATAGATTGGTATCAACCGGAGAGAGCTTAAATCCGGAGTTACGTAGATCAACGGAGCAATAAAACGGCGGAGTATGCTCCTGCCATTCCAAGCGAAACCAGCGCTCAATGGTTGGGGTTGCTTCGAGTACTTTCGACTCGAGCTCTAAGAGAGGGCCACTTAAGGCGGTAATAAGATGCGGGACCATATCCGCATTGTAAGTTTTTTGAAAGAAAGACGCGGAATCTTGCGATTCCGCGCTTAAAAACTAGGCAACCAACCAGTGCCGCCTAGTGAGGGGTAAAAAACAACAAATCACTATTGCTATGCCACACTACCAACTACTATTTGATGTCTGGGTTTGCTGGAATCACTAAAAACCACCAAACCCATTACATCAGAATGCTTATTTTGAATAAGCGGTCTCACCGTGCGAGACAAGATCGAGACCTTCACGCTCTTGATCTTCGTTCACACGTAAACCAATCACGATATCAACAATCTTGTACGCAATCACAGAAATAATTGCGCTCCAGATAATAGTGATACCGACACCTTCAGCCTGGATCAATACTTGACTAGCGATTGAGAAATCCGCATCGCCTGTTCCACCCAGACTTGGAGCCGTGAACACTCCAGTTAGGATCGCACCAATGATGCCACCTACACCGTGAACGCCGAACACGTCTAAGGAATCATCTGCGCCGAGCATTTTCTTCAAACCACTCACACCCCAGAAACAAACGAATCCGCAAACAAGTCCAATCACAATTGCGCCCATTGGACCGACTGTGCCGCAAGCTGGAGTAATACCAACCAATCCTGCAATCGCACCAGATGCTGCACCTAACATCGAGGCCTTACCTCTAAACATAGTTTCAGCGATATTCCAAGCCAAGACTGCAGCAGCAGGCGCAAGCAAGGTATTAATGAATGGCAAGGTTGCGGTTGCATTTGCTTCCAAGTTTGAGCCCGCATTAAATCCAAACCAGCCCACCCAGAGAAGTGATGCACCAACCATGGTCAGGGTCAGGCTATGCGGCGTCATTGCATCTTTACCGTAACCAATCCGCTTGCCAATCATGTAGGCACCAATTAAGCCAGCGATACCAGCGTTAATATGAACCACGGTACCGCCAGCAAAGTCGAGATCGCCCTTACCAAGCAGATAGCCTCCTGGGCCCCAAACCATGTGAGCGATGGGGAGGTAGGCGAAGGTGAACCAGATTGCACAGAACAAAAGCACTGCTGCGAATTTCATTCTCTCAGCAAACGAGCCAACAATCAGACAGGCAGTAATGCCGGCAAAGGTTGCCTGAAAAGCAATAAAAATTAATTCAGGGATCTTAGAGGTGTCGGTAAAAGTATCCGATAAGGACTCGATCGTAACGCCCGATAAAAAGAGCTTACTAAAGTCACCAATAAATAACCCTTCGCCACCAAATGCCAAAGAGTATCCATAGATCACCCACAAGATAGCAATCAATGAAAACACCGTCATGACCTGCATCAAGACCGAGAGCATGTTTTTACTGCGGACCAAGCCACCATAAAACAAGGCCAAGCCTGGAACAACCATCATGATGACCAAGATGGTACTTAACATCATCCAAGCAATATCTGCTTTTTCAACAGTCGCTTTTACTTCTGGAGCAGCGGCTGCAGCAGTTGCAGCGGCGGCAGCGATTGGCTCAGGAGCAGCCAATGCAGCAGACGTTGCCACTACACCAGTGACGCCAATGGCTAGAGCCACTGCGCCACTCGTTAGGACTTTTTTTATCCAATTCAACATGTTTAACCCCTTATAGTGCTGAGGTACCGGTTTCACCGGTACGAATACGAACGACATGTTCGATTGAAGAGACAAAAATCTTGCCATCACCAATCTTGCCCGTGCGTGCTGATTTCTCAATCGCCTCAATGGCGCGATCGAGAATGCTGTCTTCTACCGCAGCTTCAATGCGAACCTTGGGTAAAAAATCAACTACATACTCAGCACCGCGATACAACTCGGTGTGACCCTTTTGTCGACCAAAGCCTTTCACCTCTGAAACGGTGATGCCTGAAACCCCAACTTCTGAGAGAGCCTCACGCACCTCGTCAAGCTTGAAAGGCTTGATGATTGCGGTAATCATTTTCATGCATATCTCCTAGATAGTGAGGGGAATTAGAAGGTTTTGGTGAGGGCAACAACGGCGCCACCGCGGCCAGCTGATGTTCCACCTTTAGTAAAGGTATTCCACCAGACGGGGTTTGCATTAGTACTCACATAAGATGCAGATAAGGCCAGGCCACCACCAAAATCCTTAGTTAAACCAAGCTTCCAATCGGTATAGCTAATATTTGTCTCGGGCTGCAATAACGGACCTGATGATACGGGTTGACCCGCGATATATTGATATCCAATATGTCCATTAGCAGTAATGCCCCAGATTCCCGTATCGTAATTAACAGTCAAATCAGGATAAAAAGATCCGGAAGAATTTGGAATACCAAAAATATTTGTTAACGAGTAATTGACTTTAACAAAACCGGATACTGGTCCAAATGTAAAATTTTGAGCAGCATAAATTTCGGTTGTATTTGGATTAAGGATCATTCCGTTATAGTTACCTCCAGTTTGGGGATAAAAATATTGCAAAACTCCAAAATCAGAGGCAAATCCAGGGGCTATTAGCTCCTTTTTAAAGCCGCCATAGAAATCCATTTCTAGCGGTGCTTGGACACCATTACTAGTCGCGTTCGACACCCAGTTAATTGTTGAGTTCCAGTTACCAATATAGAAGCCACTCTCATGAGCGTAATCAAATCCACCCTGAATTGCGGGTTGGTAGTTCGTTTGAGAAATTCCTCGATAACGATAGTCATTAGTAATTGTTACGTTTGCAGAGATTGGGCTCTTCTCTTCAGCTGGTGCCGATTGCGCCATGGCGCCACCTGCCAATGCTGAGATCGCTAGAGCGAGTGTGGTTTTCTTAAAAATGTTCATAAATACTCCCTTCTGGTTGAATGAAAAAATGCACTACACATTTAGTCTTGCAATAAGCGTGCCAGGTTATTAAATATTGTTTTAAATCAAATACTTAATTAATTTTTTGGCTTTGGATTTGATTTAATTGGGGCTTAATTTGGTGAATATCTGGGTTTCTTTGGGCCTTTGCACCAAATGAATGCATCATTTGGGGTCATTTTGTGCACCACCTTTGGGCATGCAAGGTCTTTGGCTTCGCCCTACAATTCTTTTATGCAAAAACCTAGTCAACTATTCGAGCAAATGCAGACCATTGCGGTCGATATGCAAAACAAGATCGGTGAGGTAATCCGTAACTCGCCCGCTAAAGACATTGAGAAAAATGTTCGGGCCATGATGACCCAGGGTTTTCAGCGCATGGATTTGGTTACACGCGAAGAGTTTGATATTCAGTCCAAGGTCTTGGCTAAGACTCGTGAGAAATTAGAGGCGCTTGAAGCAAAAGTAGCGGCCCTTGAAAACAAGTCGTAATCGATAAGTTATAACTGCTTAAATCTTTATAGCTTCATCTTCAGCTTCATCATCTCGAAAGAAGGTAGCTGGAAAATATTTGGGTGCAATCAAGAACCAAATAAAGCCAGCAATCTGCACCACTAGAAATACCGCTAGCGCCAAATCATAAGCACTCGTTTTGTTCCAGCCCAAGGCAATGCCTAAATCTAACAAATGGCCAATACCCCATTGCACAATGAAGGCACCAATAAAAAGTGTTAGGTTATAGGTGGTGCTGACTCTTCCCGAATAGTGTTTCGGGAAGTACAAAACAATGATGCTCTGCGCCAACACAAACGAAGCGCAGGTAATCGCAAATAGATACCACCAGATCCATACCAAGGGCGTTTGCCAAAAATACGCGCAGGCCTGCATGATCATCGATGCGCCAACCATCCAGGTCATGTAGCGCATCGTATCAACTCCGCGCTTGGCTAATTTTGGCAAGATCCAAGCATTAAAGAGATAGGCAAAGAGGAGTACGGTGTTAAATCCAAATACGATTTGTGCGGCAGTGCTTGGGCGATACTCCATCACCTCAATGAGCCATGGGCCAAACCATAAGGTTTGAATCGCGATAAATCCGCCATAACAAAATGTGCCTAGTGGCAGGATGCGCCAGAAAAATGGATTGGTCAAAATTGGCTGATAGCTTTGCCACGATAAATTCGCTTGTGCGCTGGGTATTTCGTGATTTGTGTGCTGATGTTGCTTATGTTGTTTTCGCACTGGCAAACCAAAGTACAGAATCAGAATTGCCAGAAATGACAAGCCAGCTAGGACTAAAAAGACCCCGCGCCAACCGATATAGGGTGTGACCAAATGTACAGGCCATGTGCTTGCTAGGGCACCGCTGGTACCAAATACCAACATGGCTGAAGCTAATTGTCCTTGTTGAGAGGGCGCGTACCAAGCCCTAAATCCTGAGAATGCAGCCATTAGACAGGCGGACACCCCCATTCCAATTAAGACCCGTGCAATCACTAGTGTGTTGAAGTTCTCAGCCAAGGCAAAAATAATGGCGCCAATCACAGCAAGGGTCATCACCCAGACTTCAGTAATCCGTGGGCCAAAGCGATCAAGCGCCAAACCCAGGGGAATTTGTGTCATTCCAAATCCAACAAAATAAGCTGAAGACAAGAGTCCTAAATCGGCATTGCTAATTTGAAGATCGCGCACAAGATCTGGAGCGATCACCACATTGATCGTACGAAATGCATACGACATAAAGTAGGCCATGGCAAAGCATAAGAAAATCCGCAATGCAAAGCCACCCTCTAAGGGTAGCCTTAGATGATCATTGGGTCTGCCATACCAATGGGAATAATGCGCCCGACTCATTTAGTACTTAGTTTGGTCGAAACTCATCAAAAAATATAGTGATGTTCTCTTGATTAAGGAGAGACTCTAATTGACTGGACTGCCCCGTCCGAATGACGCTGATTTGATAAAGATTCACAAAATCATTGGCAGCCGGCCTAATTAACCACCGCACTCGCATCACTTTTTTGTTTTCAGGAAGACCTAAATAATAGTCTTGCGTGACTTGTTTAGCTTGACCCGCTGGGCCAATTCGGCTGGTAGCATCTTTGACCAGATTAAATTGGGTTGTGTTTGCCTGTCGTAGCAGGGTATTTTTTAACATCTGCTCAACCAATGTAACCTGAGTCGCAATCGTGGCTGGGATTTGTGTGGTCATCACCGCAAATACATCCTCATCGACTTTGGCGAACTCCAGAGTTTGCTTTAGAGACGTTGTTTGATAGGTAATGTCGCGCTCAATTAGTTGGGGCTTACTCGGAAACATCACCGAATAACCCTGCGCATCGTTTTTAATGGTACGCCAATCAAATTGAGGGCTACACGCTACGATGAGAGTACAAAGGGTAGCTAGCCCAAATATGCGTATTGCCCTATACAACGCCAGCCTCATGGGCTTGTTGATCAGCGTGATAACTTGAGCGCACCATCGCACCAACCGCTGCATGGCTAAAGCCCATCGCATACGCTTTTTGCTCAAACTCTTTAAAGGTATCTGGGTGCACATACCGCAATACTGGTAAGTGGTGATTTGAAGGGGCAAGGTACTGACCAATGGTGAGCATATCAATATCATGCGCGCGCATATCCTGCATGACCTCCAAGATCTCCTCATCGGTTTCGCCCAATCCAACCATCAAACCACTCTTAGTCGGTATCTGTGGAAAGCGTGCTTTGAAGTCTTTCAATAGCTTTAATGAATGTGCATAGTCTGACCCTGGTCTCGCTTGCTTATATAGGCGCGGTACGGTTTCCAGGTTATGGTTCATGACATCAGGCAAGCCTTGTGGATCGCTAGCAAATATATCGAGAGCCTTCTCAAGTCGTCCCCGAAAATCAGGCACCAAAACCTCAACACGAGTTAACGGTGAAAGCTCTTTGGTTCGTCGGATGCAATCGACAAAATGCTGTGCGCCGCCATCACGCAGATCATCACGATCAACACTTGTAATCACCACATAGGAAAGTTTGAGTGCAGCTATTGTCTTCGCGAGATTAATCGGTTCTTGCGTATCCAAGGGGTCAGGTCTGCCATGCCCCACATCGCAGAACGGGCAGCGTCGCGTACATTTATCGCCCATGATCATAAAGGTGGCTGTGCCTTTACCAAAACACTCACCAATATTAGGACAGCTTGCCTCTTCACATACAGTGACCAACTGGTTCTCACGCAAAATCTGTTTAATCTCATTAAAGCGGGAACTACTCGACGCGGCCTTCACCCGAATCCAGTCCGGCTTTTTTAAGGTCTCGGCTAGAGGCACGATCTTAATTGGAATCCGCGCAGTCTTGTCTGCCGATTTTTGTTTTTGCAGGGGATCGTATTCTTTTTTTAGATCGCTCATCAAACAGGTTCCAGTTGCAACTGCTGTTGTAGGTGATTCAGTAAATTTCCTGCAACGTTATCGATATTCTCGCTGATTCCAAGCGACTTGAGATCAATCGTTTTTAAGCCCTCATAGCCACAGGGGTGGATTGCCTCAAAGGGTGATAAGTCCATATCAATATTCAGTGCTAGACCGTGGTAACTACATTGTTTAGTAATTTTAAGCCCCAGGGCTGCAATCTTGGCACCCCAAAGGGACGGTGATACCTGAGGCTGCTCACTAAGATAAATGCCAGGAGCACCGGACTTACGCTCAGTGATTACCTTGTAATCAATTAGGGTCTGGATAAGCGCTTCCTCAATGCGCGAAACCAGCTCTTTGACATAGAGCTTCTTACGCTTAAGATCAAGTAATAAATAAATCACGATTTGGCCTGGCCCGTGATAGGTAATCTCACCGCCACGATCAACTTCAATAAGAGGAATAGAATCAATCGGAGTATGTAAATTACTTGACTCTCCAGCCAAGCCCAAGGTAAAGACCGGGGGATGTTGCAAGACCCACACTTCATCAATCGTCGTCGCAGAGCGCTCTTGTGTAAACCGTTTCATGGATTCAAAAGCTTCTTGGTATCCCACCATGCCCAAGAACCGAATTTGTACTGGGCTAGCCTGCATAGCAACTCACTAGAGTACGACGCTCACCAAGGGATGGGTGGATAGTGTTCGATAGATTTCATCGAGCTGCTCACGACTGGTTACATGCACTGTAATGGTTAGACCCAGATAATTACCATCACGCGATGGCCGCTCTTCAATGCTTGTCTCCTGAAAATCCGGATCAAATTGCTTGGCAATATGAATCACGGCTGGCAAAAACTCGGGGGCTGCTTTACCCATTACCTTGATTGGAAAATCACATGGGTACTGAATCAGGGACTCTGCGGGAGTATTGGTGTTCATGATGATGTTCTCGGAAAGCCCAACCAGTTAGACAAAATAATATTGCGTATGCAGTGCAACTTGCGATGAAAAAAATGATCGGCTCCTGGTACCACATGCACAGTTAATTCTTGAGGACGAGTCCAATCAAATACCGCACTCAACGGAATGGTCTCATCATTTTCCCCATGAATCACAATCGTATCGGTGGGAACACGTTCGGCCAGCTCCCACTTGCCTGCTGCGCTACCCACCATGACAAAGCGCTCTACCGGTCGTCCAAGCTCAGCTAGTTTTTGAACCAAATGGGTGCCCACATAACTACCAAAGGAGAAACCGGCTAGCACCAATGGCAATTGATTGACTTGGGTAATCCAAAGCTGCTCATTAGCATTTGGTAGGCTTTGCGTCCAAGCTCCTGGCGTGCGCATCCAATCACTAATGCAAATCAGGTCGTCAAGCTCACCACGCCCCTCATCATGGACGCCTTCTGATAAACCAACCCCCCGAAAATTTGGTCTCACGCATACATAATCCAACTGATTAAACGTTCTTGCTAAGGTCTGCACTACCTTGTTATCCATGGTGCCACCGAGTAAGGGATGGGGGTGAGCAATCAAGGCCAATCCTCGCAACTCAGTATGGGGATTTTGTTTAAGGCTCTCTGGCAAATCAATCGAGAGCTGAATCTGGCCCACTGGGCCAGAAATCGTAATAGTTTGGGTCCGACTGTTCATGCCATGCCTAATCGCTCAATTAAATCATTAAACGTTCGACAGGCTTACCTTGCATCAAATGAGAGTCGATAATTTCTTCTACATCTTCGGTATCGATCATCGAGTACCACACACCCTGGGGATAAACCACCATAACGGGGCCGTTCGCACAATGATCTAAACAACCTGCTTTATTCACACGTACCTTGCCTGCACCGTTGAGTCCCAATTCTTTGACTCGTTTTTTAGTGAAATCAAACAAGGCTTGGGCATTGTGCCGAGCACAGCAATCATCGCCATTGCTCCGCTCGTTTAAACAAAAGAATAGGTGGTATTGATAGCTCATCCTAGAAATTATATCGATGGATGAGGCTTCTAGCCGAACTCACTGATTTGTACGTCGGGCGTAATGAATCAGCCAAATGAATGCCACTGGCAGCCACAGCCAAGACAGCCATTGCATTAAATCGTTGAGATGGGCTAAACGGCTGTGATTCCATCGAGGCAAGCTAATGGTGAAGTAGGGATTATCTGGGAAATAGTTCACTAAAATCATAAGAGCAACTAAAGCGCTGATACAGGCAATGAGCCGAATGCTAGTTGAACAGCGCATAAAAATACTAGTCAGAAGACTACTGAGCACCATCCCCCAAATTGCACCCGCACTTAACCACACAAAGCCAAAGTCCGAACCAAACTGTAGAGAGGTAAATAAGGATTTGATCGTGATCGTAATCGCTAATAATCCTGCAAGGATTGGTAGTTTAGGAATATTGTTGCGAAGTGCTAAAGAAAAGAATAGGCAAACGCCAAACCAACTAAGACCGGTTACTAAAGCCTCATAAATCGTGTGGTGCATTCCATCCAAACCCCAGCTTGCAACCGGATTGATACCTAGACCTAAAAAGCCCATGCCTAACCATGCACTTTGGGGATAAATTTGTGCGAACGGAAACAAAATGAATAGGGCAACACTTAACCAACGTGTACCAAACCAGTAATCAAAGCGCTTACGCAGTGCGGTTCCAGATAACCAATGTGGGCCTAAAGGTTGAGCTAATAGTGCACCAATTAAGGCACCCATTAAATTAGCGATCCAATCAATTTGTGTCGGTACTCGGGTGGGTAACCAACTTTGTGCACTCTCGATCGCACCCGATAGAAGGGCGCTGAATACTAAGGCAATGGCAATTGCTCGAAATCCTTGCCAGCGAGGATAAAGAGCGAACACCAAAATAAAGCCCAAGGGAATATATCCCAAGACATTGATCGTCACATCAAATAAGGTAATGTATTTAGGCAGGGGGCCCGACCACCACGCAAATGGATCCAAACCAAACTTCCAATCCACATTAAAAGGGTTTAAACATCCATAGCCAATGAGCAAGACATAAATGATGGCGATTGCCCGAGCCAGCGGCATTGCCTGCAAAGGCCAATGGATACGCTGAGGCACTCTTGGCGTATCAGTAGGTTCTTGAGTAAGGTCTTTTTTGGCTTTGCCTGACATAAGTACCCATTCTATCGAGACCTTTCTACAATAGACAAATGAACTGGAATTGCATTCTTGAGCGCGTTGCTCAAACTGAATCAACCAACGACGATCTCATGGCGCGATGGCGCTCTGGGGCGCTCATCGACCCCATCTCCCGTTTGGCCAAACACCAAACCAAGGGTAAAGGGCGATCTGGGCGACATTGGTTTACAGAGCCAAATGCTTCTTTATCGTTTTCGCTCGCTTATCCCTTTGATCAAACACAACAATCGCTGCGTGGGCTAAGTCTTGTTTGCGGACTCGCGGTGATCCAGGGGATCTCCAAGAGTCTTGGACTTGATGAAATGAGTCTGCGTCAGCACGGTCTTTCACTAAAGTGGCCCAATGACCTTTTGATCAAGGAACGCAAATTAGGTGGGATTCTAATTGAGGGTGGAAAACTGTCGGGCTCCAACCCAAATGAGCAAGTCTGGATGATTATCGGGATCGGCATGAACTTAAGCCATTCCAAATCCTTAGAGAGCGCTGCGCAACTGCCGATTAGCGCTCTCTCAGAACTCAATCACAAGCACATGCCAATAGAGGCTGATTTGGTTTGGCTCGCCATTCTCAACGCTCTGGGCGACTATCTTGAACTCTTTGCCAAAAAAGGATTTGTGCCTTTTCGTTCGCAATGGGATTTTTGGGATGCCTATCGCGATCAACTAGTGAGTATTTCGGAGTCAGGCGTAGTTAAGCAAACAGGCATTGCCCATGGCATTAATGAAGAGGGCGCACTTTTACTGCAAGTGCCTGGTAATAGCGAATTAAAGGCGATCTATGCCGGAGATGTCTCTTTAAGAAAGCATCTATGAGCTCATTCTTACTGATTGATATTGGTAACTCGCGCTTAAAGTGGGCAAGTGTGAATAGCAAACGCAATCCCATCGAGCGCGATAAAAAATTATGGGATCACTCCGGTGCGATTGATACTAAGTTACTAGGCTCAAAAGAGCACCGTGATGAGCTGGCTCACTACATTCTCAATACCATCCCAACCCCAAGTGCGATTGGTCTTTGCAGTGTGGCGACAGAATCTGCAGTCCAACAGATCAATGAGCTACTTCAGCCCTGGCAACACT
>JACCDV011152309.1_pt1 | contig 13534 bp, 12 predicted proteins | sample 7446131 | NCBI WGS metagenome assembly JACCDV01 (sample SAMN15323448, study PRJNA562643) | freshwater metagenome | isolation source: river surface water | place: USA:Blue River Watershed | collected 2017-08-17 | reverse complement strand
TGATGATCGATGTTTAGTTATAAATCTATTAAACCCAATGTTCAACAAGATCTTAATCTGCCTCATCTTTGTCGCAGTAGCATTCTCTGTCAGTGTCCCCTGCACTCCCTATCAATCCTCTAAGTTCGGAACAGCATCCGATTGCTCAATTACTCGAGTGGACTCACTCACAATCTCATGGGGAGCTAAAATCAACTTCAACGCAGCCTATGATTGGAAAGATAAATCATACTCCAATGTTCTTGCTGATATGAGTAGTCCAAGGCTCCCTATCTCACCAAGCAAGTCCCAATGTGCCACCAAAGCAGGAACCTACACTGCAGGTCAATCAGTCCTGGTTAACTGCACTCAAGGATTTACAAGCATTCCAACTGGATATGCTAATGTCATCACTACCTTCGATGGAACCGACTTTCCCCTTGGATTCTCGATGAAAGTCCCCCTCTCTGAGCCCAGACCCAATCTCCAACTTGAATGATATCAATGGATATGAATTCTATTAACTCTATTTATCAACAAAGACAGCCAGTTTTCCTCTTATCAGCCACTCCAATAGTCAGTGCAACCTTTTCTTTCTCGTCCTACACCCCACCTGTGCTTTATTTAGTTTGGCTTCTTGTTAATGACTCTATAGTTGTTGGTGGATTCTAATATTCTTCAGAGTATGTTTGCTTAAGTTTTTTATGCTTCTATGATTCTTGCTGTTCCAGCATTTCTGCGATTTTGAAGAAAAGCTGGTCTATGTTCTCTCCAGTCTTGGCAGAGATGGAGTAATAAGGCATTTTGTACTTCTCAATAAGGTGCTCCAACCTCTCCTTATCGATATTTCTAAATAGCGAATACTCTACTTCTAAAGATCGCTTTTATTCCCACATATTATAGAAATCGCCCTCTCCTTCTTATTCTCGCGGAACAGGCTGATCCAGTCCTCCAGATTATTCAAAGACGCAGGCTCTATCGTCAACTTTCACTTACTTGAGACGTCGAATACCAACACACAACATACTGCATCCTTCAGATATGTCGGCACTAAGCTCTTGAACTTCTACTGGCCCGCAGTGTCCCACAACTGAAATCTGCAAGAGCTCCCCTTGAACTTTATATCCTTGCTTACGAAATCAACTCCGATAGTTGGCTTTGCTATTACGACGAATACGTTGAAAAACTAATCGAAACGATTATTGGCAAATTTTTAGATCAAGCATGTCTTGCCGACCCCGCTGTCCCCGAGGAAGATGATTTTGTGGGTCTTCTTGGATACTTTGGAACTTTTCGATGCGGACATTATAAATTATATTAAACTAACCAAAGGAGCAGCAAAAGTATTTGATAATTATTCATTTGATAAATGCATACAGGTAGCTATCTTTATCATTACTGACTTTATGCAGTTCCTATCTTTTGTTAATATTTCTATTTCTCAATCTAAGTGATTTCTTTTTACATGGTTTCTTCTTAGGCAGGTTCACGGCGCGATTGCGATGGGGTTTAAATTTGATGTTCTGAGAGATCAAAGGTGTTTTGCTTGGCAGTAGGCTAGGCTGGTATGCTAATTTAAGCTTTTTCTTGGACCAACTCGGAAACAAACTCATAAGTAACAAGGGCAAAGACAAGTAATAATCCAAAGAGTTGCATGAAATTCGTCTCGTGATGGTAGTATATGATACTGAGGCCCACAGTAAAGATCTTACGAGTTGTTATGACAAAAGGGGCAAAGTGCTGCTTGAACTGCTTTATCATCCGATACACGAACATTTGTCCAACAGTACTTAACACACCCATGAAAAGCATATGCATAATAAAAAGCTGGTGCTCAACAAGGAAGCTAAAAATATCTAAGATCTCTAAGAGAGCACAAGAGTAAAGGAAGGAAATGATCGAAACCCATTTATTAATCTATGTCATCATCTCCATTGGCTGAGGCTTGTGAGTTGATTTGATCTATGCCTGGAAATCCGGAAGGAAACCATCAGCCAAGAGAGAAACAATAAGAAGGACAATACCGACGAACTATGTCTGTTGCTCGCTTTTCTTAGATGACTCAGGGTCAAATACTTTGAATAGGATAATTCCAACTGTAATAATTGCGCCTACTACAATCTTCTTAGTGGCTAGCTTAAGCTTTTTGTCCTTGACTCTGGAGCAAAGTACTCCAACAAGGATGACAGAAATGAGGTTACACGACTTGAACATCATGACCACTGGGAAGTTAGTAAGGTAGATAGCATATGTGTATGTAAGGGTTGAGATGGCAACAGTGACGGCACATACTGCTGACTTTCTTGCAGGGATGTGAGTGGCATCCTGAGGCTTAATCTGGAAGTGATTGACTAGAGCACCGATAGCCCAGGTCGTGGCACAGGGGAATATCAAGAATCCAGCAGGCCAGCTGAAATTTTATTATTTGCCAGTGATATCATTCTAGTATTTGACTTTCAACCTTCATACCCAAATGAGTACATTCGTTCGTGGATAATCCCTGTGACTAAGTAGCTGATGTATATTCCAAGCACTCCCGATAAGAGCTGCCAGCATCGCTTAGGATCAACATAATCCGAAAGTCCCATTGTTGATGAAATTATACAAAAATAATACAACAAAAGTATCAATATATCAGTTACCAATCATCTATTTGATGCGGCCCATCACTGCACAGCGATAACTTAGTTCCTATTCGTATGATCTTAACTCCCACAACTATTACTTCATCAGCTTCTGTTTGATCTCTACCGTCTTTAAAACTAGCGCATCATCTACGTATTTCTTCATACTATTGTGCTTAATTTCCACCAACTTGGCTTACTAGTACTTAGACAGTTTTTACTTTGCTCTTTCATGCCCAAACACTACCTTGATTCTCTTGAGTCTTTTGGTCTTCATGTCATCGAGTCGAAGCAGCTACCTTTGCTTCTGAATCATACAATAATTACAAGCAATCTTTATGAATTTTATTTGCATTATTGATATCTTTTTGTCTTCATCTCTAGCAATTCCATTGACCTTGTTTTACAGTGGCTGCTCTTCCCCATCTGCGTCTACCTTTGGGGATCAATGCTGTTGCAACTAAGCTGGCTTACTTGAGGATTGTGTGTGGAAGAATTGGATTTATCATGCATTGTTTTAGTTTATATGGCAAACCAATTCTTGTTCCTTTTGGTAGAAATAAACTAAATGCGCTTCTTAATTGTGTCTACATTTAGGTCGCCATATATTTTATTTAGGCTGCGTCTATTTCCTTCCATGGAAGAATAATCAATTATATAGTGTCTAATCAAAGCACACCAAGGCAGAGTGCATTGAAATCCTTATTAATTAATAAATTAAATTTAAATCAAATATTACCAATGCTCGAGGATAATCCCTTCGCACCCAGGGCAGTTACCTGCCTTATCCATCGAAAATAAAAGGCTACGCACATCTGCACTGATATATCTTGCCAACAGAATCCTGTTCTATGCACATTCTGCCTCAATGATTCAAGATGGAGGTCGCTGCATCCCCACGAGTCACTAATAAAGCCCCTAAGTGAGGGAATAGAATGGCTAACCTCAATAATCCGAAGCCAGGCCAAATCCATTGAGCTTGTTTATTAGCGCACGATCGGAGGACGCGAGTTCGATTCAATAAAAAGCAACCTTTAGAAAGGGAGCTTACTATCTGAGTAGTTAGACAATAGGCTGGATACTTTGAGACTACAGGTGGAGATGGAAATGTAGATTCTAATCAAGTAATTCCAGAAGCAGGTGCAGCTTTAAAAACAGTAATTTATGAAAAGACTCGATTAGTATCGACGAAATTTTGCTAATAACTTAGACATAGTCAAAAGATAGTGCATAGACATACTCAGCTATCAGCACTCTCTCAAGTACTATAACAACACTAACAACTTCACCCTCAAACTCATCAACTAAACAGAAAGAAGATCCCACTTATGGCTCATCAACCAAAAGAAAGTGCTCCTCAAAGTATCACAGACACTCGAAAACCCATCTTTTTCAGCCAATCTTAGCCTTACTCTCAATCGCATAAACAAAACCAATGGCTTAGCAATACCTGTTTGGAAGGGTGAGAGAAATGAGACTGAGATTGACAAGCAATGCCAAATGTGTATAAAATCGATTGTAAGTAACTGGATCGACCTGCCTGAGCCAGTTGAGGATGTGCTGAAATTAGGAGAGTACTCTAACTCAAATAAGTTCATCGCGTACACCCCGCCCATTTGATTGATTTTGGCATAGTCTATTCTAATAATAATGAGTGCATATCATGAGTATTCATATGCTTTTAGAACGCCTCTCCTTCTTGTTTTTCCTCAGCAGGCACTCCTTCAATTGCTTCTTCTTTTCTTAGTAAACCCTCTACATCTATTAATTCGTGATGATGGCTGCGCTCAGCTTAGACTCTAGCTAATTTGCCCTCTACCTTAGAATCTAATTCTCCAGAATGGCAGTCCTCAGGGCTTGCTTTAGCCCCACCAGCTCATTCTAATTATACGCGGCTTCACTATCACTCATCCCAATAGGGTTGGAACAATCTTTACTGTATAGCTTCGATCCCTTCTATGATTTGTTGGTTACTGTCTTATTGGCTGATTAATCCTCCTCTAAGTAATGCTTCTCTGCCATTTTATCTTATATCTTTATACCGAATCTATCTGTAATGTGCACTCTTTATAAAAGCGTCAATCAGTCCAAATAATTGCAATCTATATATTGTCCGTAAAATTGGAATAACAAATCAGCATAAGATCAATCAACCTTTTGATTAACAGTGATTTATATCCAATAGAGCTGGTCTGATGTTTTCCAAGTGAGGTTGGCGTAAGGCCTTGAGTTCATGAAGTTGAGGTAGTCACTAATCTTGAGGTTAAGCTTGTCGATAAGAGAAACGTAGACTATCTGTTCGTTGAATCGATGGCAGCTCACCATTATTATGAAGACGATGAAGCATATGGCTAGCACCGTGCAAATAATAGAGACAACTATATTAATAGAGTCCTACCTTATAATCGCAGTGTTAGGCTGTTTATCACAAGGGCATTGATGATGAGAATGAGGAGGAGCCACTGCCAAAAGTAGAAAGGATGCATTTTGCTGCTGTTTGTCTTCTCAGTGCGATGCGCATAGACGGTCTGCTGAATTATCTAGTTCAAAGTGCAGATGATTTCCTTGTACTTATGGAACTAAATAAACTCGGAGAGTCCGCTTGGCATTTTTTAAACCTAGAAGTTGATCCCTCGTGAATTTGCATTCGTCACTATGTAAAATTTTTGCTATCCCTTCTATGCGCTCTATTTGCCAAGCCTCTCCACTTCTTCCTGCACTCTCGGCAGCAGGAACTGCCTAGTGTGGTAGTTGGATTTGGTAAGTTAGAAACTGTATTGAGTTTCCTTCCTGTGAACAATGAGCTTCCCCAAACCTAAGAAGCATTAGTTCCTCAGCCTGCAGATTTGCTAGCGATCGAGCTCTTCTTGGCGAGTCTGCTCTTTATCATCAATTCCTTCTTCGAGTTGTGTAAAATCCACAGTGCCTATCTTTTCAGCCTTGTTCTCAGTGAATATTTTGCGAGTGGTGAGTGATAGCTGCATGGGCTAATTTTTTTGCTCCCTTGAATGCAGGTTTTCCTCATGCTTATAGAGTTTAAGGATATTCTTCATGTAATCTTCTGGGGTAATTTTGGGATCCATCAATTCCAGGATGTCAATATCATCTTGGTTCAAAAATATCTCTCTCTTCCTGCTCTCACTCTCCCCCTCTCCAATCCCGATCTTCTCGCATAAGTTGCAGTGGTTGATCTTTGAATGAGTGTTCCTGCGATGGCTAAAATGCTGCTTTTGGAGGTGATGGTAGAAGTGGGGTAAAAAATATTTATCTACGAATTTCTAAACGTTTGCTTATCTTTGTGCCTGCATTCTTCAGAATATTATTAATTTAAACTATCGCCAATCTTAGGCAAACTTTGGTTGTGCCTAATATAAAAGAAAGATAATATATATTGGTGAAATGAACGAGCAAATCCGCAAGTTCAATTAAAGACTCACCCACACACATTACAGCAGTGCCTTTGTCCAGCATTTGGTCGAAACCATCACATAAAATCCAAGTACTTGAGAGGCCACTTAGAAATAGCGACCCTGCAATAGATCTACGAAGTCATCCAAAAGGAGTCCCAGCTCATCATCGATCACTTCAACAACGAGGAAGCAAACATCAAGCTTCTTGAGTTTAGAAATCCACTTTGCTTCGAGTCGATTAGGGACTATTTCCACACCATGACTCGTAGCGTGTATAAAAAATACGGTAGCAATATTGAGAAATTCAAAGAGGGATTAAAGGCAGTTTCCAAAGATTTAATAGATATCATGGCTGCCTCAACCACTAAAATTGTCAAACACTCAGAGTATATCTTAAAAGATAACACTGCAAAGAAAATCCTTGTATATTCTTATTCCAAATCAATTGCACTTAGCCTAAAGAAACTTGCAAAATCTTTGTAGGATAATCTGACAGTGTATGTCTGCAAGAGTGGATCATTAGAAGAAGGGTAACTAACTGCCTATGTAGAATAAAGCTGTATGAGTAGCTTGTCCTGGATGGAATAAAGTGCAATTTAATCAACGATAATGAAGTTGGCTACTACATACACGAAATCAATTGTGTGCTTGTTGGAGCACAAGTTATACTCGATAATGGAGCCATCCTCAATAGAGCAGGAACCTCCATCGTCGCCCTCCTTGCCCATACCGCCAGAAAACCATTTTATGTTTTCGCAGAAAGCTATAAATTCGTCAGGAAGAACTTCCTATGCCAAAGAGACATACCACAGAGATATACATAGGACAAGTAAAGGAAGGTGAAGACTATTTCAATCGACTTAACCTTGCCATAATACATCACTATGTTTTGCACTGATAATGGCCTTTACAATCCCGAAATTATTGCTTTGGAGTTGGGCAAAATTCTTAAATGATATTTGGCAGCAGTATCTGTATTAATTAACTTAATGATTTCTATGCATCATGTTGTTGAAGATGTAGGCTTCGATAAAGCATGGGCATCTTGGAGGTGATTGCGATGAATAATGAAAATAATAATAAAGGGTATGGGGTGTGTGGTGTCAGTTTTAAAAAGCTCTTGAGCATCATGTAGTCAAGCAAGTTAAGTGATCATCATGAATAATTAAATTATAAGTAAATTAATGAAATTAATAATTTTATTCCCCCCATGAACCGCAACCCTCCCTACCTCAACAAATACACCAAGCAGAAATAGCTAGAAATCACTGATACCTACCACAACCTCAACATGAGGGAAATCAAACCCATCACCTCCAAACTCATGGAGCACACCGACAACATCGTCATCAATAACAGCAAGAGGCAGAAGATCAAAGAGGTCAGAGAAATAGAGATCTAGAGATAGAATAGGTCACTTCTCTAAAAGATATCCAGCACTATGAGCAAGAAAAGCACATACTCCAAACCCACCTCCAAAAACATCAATTCCCATATCAATAGGAGCCTCAATCAAATCTTCAGGAAAAAACAAGAAGAAAGCATTGTCTAAGAAAATAAACGCTTTTTGGTCAGATTACAGCATAAAAAGCCAACCTTCAATCTATAAAAGATAAACAGGGATTGGAAGGACAACAAAAGTGTCATAAAAAGGATGGCTCACTATGAGTTCTACCTGACAACCTTTAAGCCTAAGGACAATCATCACTTTAATCGGACAGGCTTCAATAGTGAGCGTTCAAAGATAGAGTCGTTGAGAATAAAGAAGACAGCGATAATTGATGGGCACAAGATGAGGATTAAGATTTGCTTTGAGAATGGGATGCTCAATATAACAGCAGACACGCTCAACTCTAAAAACTTGAAGGTTATCGAGATTCCAAAGGATGAGGCAGTTATGATGGTTGATTAAGAATGTGATGGAGTAATTGACAAATTGATTGAGAAGATTAGATATAATGTGGCAACAGACACCATCTTTATTGTGAGTAAAACTCTTTAGGATAACCCTGAGGAAAAGAAACACTCGATTCCCATCAAATTGACAGACAAAAAATCTTCCATACAATCATTATAGCCTTTAGATGAATCAAAAAATAAAGGAACTATTAAGTCAAGTAAGCATTAATAGATGGGAAATGTATAGCAAGCCTCTCATAAAATATAGCCCCAAGATTAGCAATTCGAAGAATAGCTCGATTCATCAATCAAATTAGACGATCTTAAAAGTAAAGAGCAAAAGTAGCTTCCTTTGCAAGGAAAATCCAATCCCCTGTTGTAAGAAGGAGAGAAATACGAGTAGTAATTTGAGGAGATAAGCCCAGCTCATTAGGAGCCTGCAGCTAATAATTGATCGATATACCCAAATTACTAAATTATAATATGAAAAACGAAGGACTTTCTTAAGTGATCCGCTACTAATAATAAATAAAGTCAAAAATACAAAGAGTCGAAAACATCATCTTAGAGGGAGGCAGAAGCAACACAGATAGAAAGGAGCTCAACTAACTCATACAGGATGAGGAGGTCTTATTGAAATACCTTGAAGTGGAAAGCAGCAAGATGACAAATTAAGTCAGGACCATCTATAATAAGAATGTAAGCTACCCATAATGAAGCTGACACGATGGAAGAAGAAAATAAAAGAGCACAAATAATACTTCTACACTTACTTCAGAGTCAATCCCACCAAGCAAGACAATTTCAATGTGCAGCATGCCTTGTAAATCGAAAAGCAAAACAATTAGCTATTCTAAAGAAAGCTGAGGATGTATGAAAATGAACGAATACAAAACAGCATCGGGCATGAGATAAGGCAGCAAGGGTAAGTGATATAAAGAGGAATATAGAGAAACCAGTAGATAAGAGGGGAGGCAGAGGGAGCCTCAGATGCAATAAAGCTGATTCAGGCTTCAATCCTGAGGAGAAAGTGTATGTTCTATTCCATCTTCGTCTTCTTTGCCTTTGCTGTTATATTCATCATATTTCGCAAACTCACTAAATGAATGATATTGCTGAATTGCTCACTTATTATCAATCATTGTCTCTAAACTCAATCCCAGTTAAGATATCTAGAGAGGCATTTTCAACATCTGAATCAGCAATGGCCTCGAAAATATTATAATTTTCTTAGTTCTAAAGCTTTGGCTTCTCAGTACGGATCACCTTGATATCTTGTTCTTTAAGATCATCGTCCCACTCTTTCTTCTTGCTTTAGAGTTCCTCAACTGGGGTGTGCGCAGTCCGATAATCAGTAAAAAGTTCCCCCATTCTTTTTTTTACTTTCTGCTTTATGACAATGCATTTCTAGACTTGACTAATGATCTTTTCTTCCATCTTTGTGCTATTCTGAATTTCCAGGAGCTGGTTGGGCTAGAAGAGATTGAGCTCCTAAAGCTTACTGAGGTAGGTCTTCTTTTCCTTGTGGATGAATTGTATCATCTTTAGGTACTTTATGACAGTCATATCCACGAAGAAGTTGTCTAATACTTTCTAGTACGTCTTAAAGTTATTGTAATTTATCTCTATCATCAGCAGTCCAATCGATAACTACAGCTTTACCTCAAACTACTTTGAGTATATCTCCTGCTCATTCATCAAGAGGTTGCTCTTCACTACAATAAAAGGCTAGACCTTATCACCCTCGACTAGCTCCACTTGCAGTCCTAAATACTTAACTATGCTCTCCAGCTTCTCTGAAATCAAATGCTTCCTTAGGAGTTTCGAAAGGACAAGGCTGATTTCTGAAAGGGTTAATTCCATTGGGAAAACGAATATAACTTTTGAAAACTACTATAGTTAGTAAGACTAAGTAATTTTCTGACAAAAGTGCAGGATATTTTCGAGATGTTTCTCATTGAGGCAATAGATAATGACCCTATCGAATACTTCCACCCTAATACAATTGGCCCCCATCTCTATTATCTCATCGTTGTCATAAAAACTCGGCGCCTTATTCTTTTATCTTTTGTATAATCCAAACACATTCCTTGAATAAATATCGTTTTAGATACTCTTCATAGTAGGTTCGGCCTATGTCGCATTCTTATCCAAAACTATGAGGTTTAGCGACATCTACAATGGCCTCGATCTTATCTTATGGCTGTTCTTATGCGGGTTTAGTGTATAAGATAGAGGATGGCTTTAGTGAGTCTTAGTATGGGTTATCTTGAATGCGAACATCATTTCTTGTTCCTTGCCTTGGTTGAAATACAAAATTTTGGTGCCTGCCTCTTCCTCCCACAACTCACTCTTCTTCTTTACTTTTTAGACCTATTAAAAGCTGCCGAGCCTTGCTCTCTTCTGGGCAATTTTGTTTTACGATGGGTGTATTTCTTGGGGTTAATATTTGTTGGATGTTGAGATGGAGATGTTGAGCTACAGGCTATTGTACTTCTCCATTTCCTACAACTTACTATTCGCTGGCATCTATTTCTTTTATTACACTTGGGGTGGTTTCTCTATTTGGAAAGTAACCTATGCTGGCTTACTTTCTTTGTCAATTAGTTTCTATTACAATGCCTTGCTTGGTTTTTATGCTTTCTTTTTTGGCCAGCAGCATGAAAACATTTATAAATTATTTAAAAGCAATAACTCAAAACTTTCCTAATATTTTCAGAAGCGACTAAAATCTAGTTATGGCCAAAATTTCCGAGAGCAGAATGGGTGAGTTCGAGAATATTAGTCTAAATGATATATATTTTGAAATGTCAAGTATCGAGGAAAGTGGGTCCTTGGTGATTGCATAAGGGAAAAACTAGCTTGATTTAAACAGTATCGAATAGCATAACCAAAAGGAATAAGACCTATTCGAACCATCGAGGGACGACCCAACTCTCTCATTCCAAATTGAGGAGGAAAGGAAATAACCATTTTACATTCAAATCAGATAAGAAATCATTATAGAGAGTAGCCAGCAGCCATAAGGGAGTGAGCCCAAGAGGAAAAGGAAGGATATCTTTGACAAATTCAAAAAGTCAACCATTAATCACCATATCAAGGAATAGGATAACCTCCTTAATATCTTCGACTCCATCTTTAAAACCAAAAACCAATCGTAGGCAAGCTCAGCGCAACCTAACAGTAATTTACTTCGCCCTCTTCCTTAGGCAGTGGAGAGATCCAAGACTCCATCGGCTGAGAAGCGATAACGATTAAAGATATTTGGTAAGAAAAACGTAAGGAAAGATTTCGAAGGAGTGCTTCCAAGCTAGTTAATCGAAAGCCAAGTCGAAGTGTATGAAGCAATAAAACCCGATCTAGTTGGATCACCAATTCTCCACAAGAAGGGAAGCGATTCAATTAATTTATCACTCATTTAAAACCGCCTCTCAAGGATTTCAGCTGAGGAAAACTTAGATTTCTCAAGGGAAGAGCAAGAAATACAAAATATACTTTAGTCATAAATATTCAAAGCAGAGCAGTCTATCAAAGAGAAATCTATCTCCCCAATATAAAGTAAGCCCAAAATAGAGAATGAAGAAACCATAATGAAGCTAAGTGAGATTTCTCCTTAGCGCAAATAGCCTTAATTTACTTAACTTCCAAAATTAGTATAAAATAATGGCCCTGTTATTATTCCAACAAATAGCTTCATCATCAAATCTGAGATATAATAGAGCAGGGTTGTAAGAAATGATTACTCAATTATGTCAAATGCAATCAGCATGCAACAATACCAATAGTGCTCCAATGGAGGATTCAAGGCAGAGAACTCTATGGCCAATTTCAATAATCCCAATATTAGTGACTTCTCAACCCATATAGTCAAAAAATAGCCAAGCGAACAATAAATATACTAATCACGCATAATTCAGTCAGTTACGACCATAGTCAAAGTCAATATCTTCTAAGCAGAAAAGAGAATTCCTATCTTCCTGAGGGACATAAGAAAACATATTTCAATTTACCCTAACTTTTACGCTATCAACAATGCCAACATTTCTTCCTTTATTAAAGATGAATTTAATGAGCTATTTAAGTTGTTTACTTAAGCTCTTTAAATTTCTAGCAAGCTTTGTGATAGAGTTCTTAATATGAAATCTAAAAAGAAGCTTTACCTATCATAGCTTTCCAATTCTTTAACCTTATAGTTTTTCCTCGATTCTAAGTGGTAAGCAGTTAATAAGAAGTAATTTGAAAGTATTAAACCCCTTGAGCCGTTTTAGCCACGATAGTGGAGCTATTAGAAGGCCAAGGCAGCCTTGAATAACTATCAAACCATCGTGGAATACTACAGAAACAAAGATATTAAGCTTAGTGTTGAGAGCGACAAGGGCAAAAGGAAGTACTTCTAGATAAGGCAAAAATTTTGGGACATTTGTGGCAACATGAAATTAATCAGCTAAGATATCTACACTTAAATGCTCGATTGCTAATTCCCAGAGCACTTCGAAATCTTCCATGCATTCCTCAAAGATCACTCACCTATCCAATTGAATGATTAGAAGGTAAACTATATCAAGTCGCTCTCAAATCTTTATCGCTCTCTTCGCAGTTAAAATGATCTAATAATCAACTCCCCAATCGGCACCAAAATTAAGGCAAAGCTTGACTACTATACTAAATACATGTTTCCCTATTGACATGCATCCAAACTTGATAAGATTGAAGCTATTTTAGTTAATAGTTATAAGAAGATTGTTCTTCGAGAACATCATATAACCTTTGCCTACTTTTGTAGTTTTTCAAGTAACTCATCAATATCCTTGACCTTAATTCCTCCCTTCTTCTTGGCTGGCTCGTAGGTCTCCAGAATGGAGACTTTGGAAGGCTCTATCTTAAGAGAATCCAATTATATCTCTTCAATATTTGCTTTCTTGGCCTTCATCATATTGGGGATCGATGCAATTTTAGGAGTATTCAATCTTAAATCGCATGTGATGATTCCTGGTGGTTTGAACTTAATGGTTTGGAGCCCAGAGTCGACCTCTCGAGTCACATGCAGCTCTCCTTCCTTGGACTCTACCTTTGACGCAAATGTTGCCTGTGGCCAATCGAGTAAGCCTGCGAGTATTTGACCTGTTTGGTTGCAGTCATCGTCAACAGCTTTATTATCTTAAGTTTACACTGCTTGCCTAATAAAACAAGATCAATCTTTTCCCTCAGTACGATATGCCTAAGTGCCTGGGCTACAATCAGTGGCTGTAATGCTGAGTCGTGTCGTAAACTGCTATTCACATATATAGCTTTATCTGCGCCTAAGGCTAATGGCGTCCAGAGAATCTTCTTCTATCTTATTCATACTATTTGTACCCTTTAGGTCCAATGCTTAAAGCGATGATTTATTTAACTATTTTTTTCTCCTTCAGAATTGCAGCTTCTTGCATTGCGATTTCACAGAAAGGGTTGATATACATTCTTGTATTGGCGAGGTCGACAGCGTTGTCTTTGATTTTGATCTAGCTTAGAGAAGGATAACCTTTTGCGAGGAGTAGTCAATTACCCTCTTGATGCCCACCAACACTTTCATTATTACTTTAATTAATATTATAGCACGAACAGAATGCCACCATAATGGAT
>JACCDV010913507.1_pt1 | contig 13545 bp, 8 predicted proteins | sample 7446131 | NCBI WGS metagenome assembly JACCDV01 (sample SAMN15323448, study PRJNA562643) | freshwater metagenome | isolation source: river surface water | place: USA:Blue River Watershed | collected 2017-08-17 | reverse complement strand
GCTTTAGAATGGATCTAATATCTCATAACTGTTCATATCTTCTTAGATTTAGATAAGCTAACTTATCTATTATTCTCTTATTATATTTTAGGTTCCACAGACTTCACATATGAAATAAGAATTCTCAAAGCTTATGTTGTTAATAGTTGTTATATAAGAACCGCATTTGCATTAGATGTTTAACTATTCAAAATTACTAACAGAGTCATTTTCATAAAATGGCTAAACTTATAAGGCAAATGGTACGATTAATCTATCCATTGTATTTTGATTGTTAGGAATTTGATATAGTGTTGTCCTTATTCTAGGATTTTCCATTTATAAATTTTATCATTTTATTATTGAGGGTTTTGCTATTGAAAAACTCTATCGATTTCTTGAATCAGAATATCTTCATGAAAACATATAAGATAATCGAGCAGTTCATTTTCAGTTACAGTTTTTGCCTTTTAATATAATGGATTTTCTCTTTGATTATTTTGTTCCAAAAGATACCTTTATTCATCTTATAAGCTTTTTAAGGATTGTTAGGGATTTCCTTATATTTTTTTAAGCATTTTTGATTCTTTGAAAATGTTGTTAATTTCTTTATATAATAAAATCTATTATTGCAAAATTTCTTGTTTTTTATTTAAATTCTCAAAGGATTTTGATGAATTCTTGATTAAAACATTTATATTATCATTATAGATTAAATCATCTGGTTTTAGCTATATTTGAATTGAATAGAATTTTTCCAATAACTATTATTCAATCCATTTATTAAATTCTGTAATCTTTATATATGTTTCTGTTATGTTTAAATTTAATAAATTCTTTAATTCTTAATTAAGGAAGATTTTATCTTCATATAAATTGCTTTAGAGTTTTGAATAAATCTCTTGATAAATTTAAGATAAATTTCCCTCTTTCATGTTTAAAAATGCTTATAGCTCGTTTTTAAGTATAAAGCAATTAATATCTCCTTGAAATTTAATTTTAAGAAAAATATTCGCATTTTCAAATGATTTATTTAGTTTTATATTCAGACAATTTTTATTAAGAATCTCAATAGTAAAGTATTATAGATCAATCATCTATTAGAAATCTTAATCTAGAAATAGTTTTATGCTTTATAATTACTCTTTAAGACTATAAACAGAGTTAAAAAAGTCTTCATTATTAAACTCTGCTTGAATATTGATGTTGTAAAAGCCATTTTCTTCTGTAATTCAAATATGCATTTAGAATGGTGTTGTTTTAATAGGATTTCTTTCATGTATTTATTAAATTTCATATTTTTTCTCTTAAATTTGATTTTTCAATAATTAAATTTCTCTTTGATTATTCTAATAAACTTAATAAGATTATTCAATTTATTCATCTTAGTAAAATTCTCATAACTTTTTTGATAAATTTTCATACTTTTAATTATATTAAAATTCCTTATCAAAATGCATTATAAAATTAAGATTATTTAACTTTGTTGGCAGTTTTATTAACCTTATTAAGGCTATGATCATTTCTACTCCATTTCTTAATCGTCTGCCTCCGATTCACTTTTTTCCTCAGAAATTGCAGATACAGTTTTAGAGTCATAAAAATCTTCATCATAAACACCCAAATAGCTTTATAAGCAATAAGGAAGAGTTTGTTTTATATCCTAAACCAAATCATCCAATAAATATAAATTCATATTTTCCTATTCTTAATCACTTTTTCCATCTTCAGTAATTTCATCTGAATAATTATCGAAAATTTAGAAAAAGCTTTTTTCTTGTATTTTCTCATTTATAATTCTTTACTCTCCAGTTTTCTTATTCTTTTGTCTTCTTTTAATGTATTTAACAGTTGGGTTTTGTATCCACTCAATAACAGTTCCTTACGATTTCTCAATATTATTATCAGTGTATGAAAGACTTACAGAAAGCTCTTTATTTTTGAAAAACTTATTTTCATCAAATGTAAAATACAAGGTGATTTTCTCATAGTTTTTATCTTCAGAAAAATAGTTGCTCATCGAGATATTATTCAAATATATCAAAATATCATCATCTAATTCCTACACATAATAATCGTTGTTTTTTAGGTATCAATACCAGAAGTCTTTTATAGGAACATATTCATGCTTTTAATCAATATCAAAGTCTTATTGATGCTCTTATTACCATTATAACAACTCTTCTTTAGTTGGTTCCAATTTTCCATTTATTATTTAATCAATTTTCTCTGTTTCAATTGCAATTTTATCATTTTTTATTTTATTTTCTTCTTTAACATAAATTTCGGTTTATTCGTCCCGAGCTAATACTAACTCAAGTTTTCTATAAAGAGCAACTGCTATAAGTCTTTATTAAATATCAAGTAGTTTCATACCGTCCTTAATTTCTTAAAGTTTCTTTATATTTTCTTAGGTTTTTGGCTTTGAGTATTCCATTTATAAAAATCAATTTATAAATGGTTAAAAAAGGCTAAAAAACAAAAGAATCAACAATTCCTGAAGATTAACTATGGACAATACCAAAAATTACTCCTGAAGAAATCAACGGCCCATTTACTGAGGAAAGTTCATTTGCAACACTTTTCCCCAAATATAGAGAGAAATATATTAGAGAGAATTTTAGTATAGTTTAAAAGTCTTTATTATAAATTGGTATAAAGGCGGAGTTGGATCTCTTCGAAGGTTCAATGTCAGTAAGAACAACCAAGAAAACATGGGATCCTTATGCCATCATCAAAGCCAGGGATATTATTAAGCTTCTTTCCCGTTCAGTTCCATACGAAGTTTGTCTAAAGCTTATTGAAGATGAAACATACTGCGACATCATCAAGATAAAAAGTCTTGTTTCCAAAAAAGAAAAATTTGTAAAATGAAGACAAAGACTTATTGGTCCAAACAACTAAACTATTAAAGCCTTAGAAATTCTCACAAATTGTTTTATCATGGTATAAGGACATACTGTTTGTGTTATTGGACACTTTAGAAAAGTTAAGCAAGTTTGATGAATTATCGAAAGTTGTATGAAAAACGTTCATCCTGTTTATTATATCAAGCAACTAATGGTAATGAAAGAATTAGAGAAAAATCCTGAAATGAAAAATGAGGATTGGTCAAGCTATCTTCCCCCAATTCCAAAAAGCAATAAAAATAAGAATAAAAAAATCATAAAAAAAGAGAAAAAAGAATACAGCCCTTTCCCTAATCCCATTTAACCAAGAAAAGAGGATTATGAAATGGACAGTGGAAAATACTTTCTTACAAAAGACCAAAAAGAGGATTTATAGAAATAAGAGAAAATAAAATAAAAGGAAAATAGAAAGAAATAAAACAAAGAAAAAATAGATCTTTATCAGCCTTAGAAAAATATAGAAAAAAAGCCTATTTAATAAGAAGATAGTTTTTAGGCTATTGTTGAAAGAATGAAAAATTAATAATAAATATTATTTAATACAAAAGATTATAATGTCCTGGCAAATAGAGAAAATCAATAAAATCCTAAAGTCCGAAAATCAAAATATTTATGTTTTAAGAAGAGATTTCCAAAGGATAAATTCACATTGGAATTTTTAATGCATTTTACAAAGCTACAATTTATAGCTGATCGGTCTCGGAATCGATTCTTTCTACTTCTTCCCTTCTGAAACGTTGCTTTTCTTCTTCATTTTCAAAATAAAAATCAAAGCTTTCCTTATTGTTATTAATTTGCGCAGAAATCAAAAATCATAAAAAAAGCAAAATTTGATCAAAATTTTAATCATGTTCAAGAAATAATTCAATTTCAGAGTTTTTATCCATTGATAAATTTACTGCTTCAATAAATACATTTTGTGGAACATCAAAAACACACTCTTCAAATCCTGCTTTAATAAGTTCAATTCTAGAGTCTTTTATTGATTATAAAATTTGATATTTTTATTCATAATTTTCATCTTTTTGAATTTTCTCTAATAAACCATATATAAATGCTCTATAAAAACAACTACCATCTTTTCATAACTGTCAGTAGTATAGCTTTTTATGAACTTTTTATAACTAATCAATTTTCTCTATAATTTTAGGTTAATTCTAATACTCTTCTTCAAGAAACTATAAAGGTATTAATTAGCCAATATATGGATCTTTATTAACCTCTTATTTTATTCAATCATTTTATTTATCTGACATTTATAGCAGATCTTCCTTATTTTACTACTTGATAATATCTGCTAGTTTTTCCTATAACATTATAATTTATTAAAGATCGAATAATTTCTTGATATTCCTATTAACTTTGTCTTTTGTATTATTCTATAAAGCTTCAAATACTTCATTTTCAAGCTTAGTAAAATATTCATTAAATTTTGTTATCTTTTTTTATCGATTTTCGGTATGATTTTAAGTGTAAAGATTTGTTTTATCCAGAAACTAAGTTTTAAGAAAATTCTCTTATAAAATTGACATTTTTTTTCTCATTCAGTTTCTTATTCTTTTTGATTTTCTTTCTAAAGATCTTTGAAAAGTAAATTCTTTATGAGAATGAATATTGAATTTATAAACCTCATGATTGTCATCAAACTCCCAAGCCCAAGTTCATGGTTAATTAAACAACATTTCTCTTTGTTCTTAAGTCATAAATGCATACTCATCAACAACACGTTCATCGTTGTTAGTTTCATTAAAATTCTCTACATTCTTTATAGTGCTATCAAATACTTTCTTTTCTTCTTTAATTTCTTATTTCTTAGGTTGAAGTTTTGGATTTTTATTGCTATTATCCTTTGGAACAACTCTTTTTCTTTTATTTTAATTCTTAACTTTTTTTTTCCTATTTTTTCGTTAAAGATGATTTTACTGTTTTTCTTTACTTTATAATTTTCTTTTATCTATATTCTACTAATCAATTTCTTTTAATTATTTTTAAGTGTTTTCTTATATTTTTAGATTATTTATATTTTAATTATCAATTTCCTATTAAGGATTTTTACTTTTTTTATATAAGTCCATTAAAAAGTCCATCATTTATCAGTTTTCCAAATTATTATCTTATTTTACTTCTTAAGTATTTTAATTTAAAAGCTTATCATCTTTAGTTATCTCTTCTTAAAAAGAAAATTTGATGAATAAAATCATAATAATAATTTTAATCATTGTTTATATTTTAAATATAACAGAAAATCAAATTTATTATGAAAATGCTTGATAGATTGCTATTTTGATTTTTTTCAGATTTTATCTATCATTTTAGTTTATATTAAATCTCTTAATATTGTAAGACTTAAACTTAGATATAGATTGGCGTTGTCTTGTTCTGTATTTTGCACTCATTAACGTCAACAATTGGAATATATCATTTTTCTAAAGCTAAAATATTTAATCTAAAAAGCATTATTGAAAGTATATTATCAGGAATTCTAATCATTGGAAATATTTGCTTTGGGATTTTTCTTTATCAATAATCATTTGATAATTCTTTTTTCTAACTAGCAAATCAGCAATGGATGTTTGAGAAATCATCTTTTTATCTTTTTATAGCTCTTGCTTTCTTTAATCTTGTAAGATGTTAAAATGAATATAAATTTAACTTAGACAAATACAAGAATTTGAAGGAGTATTTTATTCAAACTTTAATATTAGAATTATTTGCTTGTATTTTTCTTAAATAATTGCTTTGCTTGCAATAAAGAATATATCTGGTATTCATCTTTAGGGATGATTTTAGTTTTGCTAAAAAACTATCACTTGTGCTGATTAATATACTGACAAAAACATTCATTGAAATTTACTATAAATTCATAAAGAAAGGAGAAAAAAGCAAATTCTTTTTTTAATAATTTTTTATAAATGCAGAAATTGTTTAATAAAAATCATACGAAAATTTCAAAGAAAAATTAAAGCTAAAAAAAGCAGGAAATTTCATATGATTTAAATGAGGCTAAATTTTGATATTTAAATTAGTTTATGTATGAAAATACATCCGATGTGAGTTTATAGTATTTTAAGGAAAATCAATAAGAGTTTTTTAACTATCATAAAGGTTATTCTAGTTAAGTTAAAAAATGGGAAATTGATCCAAGCGAATACATAATAAAATATATTTTGAGTAATAAAGAGAGATTTAATAATAAGTTAGTTAAAAAGAGTTTGTTTGGATCTTGGATGTGGAGAGGCAAAGATTCAATAATATTTTAATTAAAAAAATGATTTTTTTAGATAAATGAGATCTTTTGATTTGGTAAAATTCAAAGAGTTTGTAGAGGTGGCAGATATATCAAATTTATCTATTGATAGTTCTAGTGTTGATTTATGCATTTTTTCTCTTTCTTTAATGGGAACTAATTTCGGTAGTTTTATATAGGAAGCACATTGAGTATTAAAAATAGGAGGAACCTGTCTTATATTGGAAGTTTTCACAAGATTTATAAACAAACAACAATTTATTAAAAATATATAAAATATCGGTTTTAAAGTTCATTAGGAAAAAAGCTTATAAAATTACTTCTTATTTTTTGTACTTGAAAAGAACAAAGAAACATCAGTTTAATCTCTAAACTGGAATAATGTACTAAAACCTTGTTTATATAAAAAAAGATAAAAATTTATAATGTATTTATTAATAGCCTTAATTTTAGGATAATTGTATTCTTTAAATATAAATAAGAATAAATACATCTATACATTAGAAGAGCTGTATACAGCTATTAACAATCATAGTTTTTTACTTATTTTATATTCCAACACTTATCCTAATAGAGAGCTTGAAGGACATTTTATATTAAAAAATCTATAATTTGAAAACTTTATAAAATTAAGAGGTTTATAGGTCGTATACTTGCATCCATGAAAATCAATATAAATTGTTAGTTTTTTAGAGTTAAACTCTCAGAATGATTTTCTTTTTATTCGTTTTGGAAGAAAATTAATCATTCATGATTATAAAGCCTTAATATAAACATATAATCCTGTATTAATCTATTAGTAAGTTAAAAGAGATTTATATTCATAACTAAAATCGAATATATTCTTTCCTGATTCTCCATCTTGGCTAATTTAGTTGATACTTAATAGATGATGTACTTTTATTTTCTATGGTAGAGTTACTTATCAATATTAATAATTTATTGAAGCCGCAGAAGAAAATACAACTTGCAACCATATTGTGATATTATAGCCTTATTTGTTATAATTAATTCTTCATAAAATCAATATCAATATTGAAGAAAAAGATTAGCTAATTTTATTCACATATAATAAGCATAATTTTTAATGAATTGAGGATATTTAATTTTCTGTTGAAAAACTCAAAGAGAATTATACTGATTTAGTTTATTAAATTCTTATGAGAATAATAGATAAAAACTCTAAAGAAATTCCATTTGGAATTTACTTCATTAAATAAACATTGAAAAAATATTAAAACATTTCTATAATTCCTTCCAATAGTGAAATTTCTTGTATTAATAACTATAAAAACATATGACCTTATATTTGTATAAATGATGTTTAGTAATTAAAGATTTTATTAATTACTCTATTTGAAGGGCAACCTTAGATTAAAACAATAAACTTTAATGAAAGATTGTAAATAAAGTTCATAAACAATAAAATGGATTTTGCCGTCGATAAAGATGAAATATTCTAACCCTTTAAACTAGTATTAGAAAATAGCACATTCAGTGAAATATAATAATATTAATGATTTTTATAATGGATTTTTAAAGCGAATTATATAATTTTATATTATTAAGAAAAATTAATAATAATTTCTAAGGAAAATCAATTTTTTTACATAAAAAATACTAAAAAATTATTAAATCGAAAATTGGTTTCTAATTTCTTTAAATTGTTAAAAACTTTAAAGAGAAATAAAAAAATTTAAAATTAATGATACAATTATGAGAAAATCTATTTAAATAATAAATAGGAAATATTTAAGAGAATGAAGTTTAATAAAAAATAAACGATTTGACTTAAATGAATTAATCATAAGAAGATGAATAATATTTTTCTTTTTTAGAACAAATCATATAATGTTATATGTATTATTAGAGATTTGATATTTTTGAGGAAAATTAATCGTTTTTAAAATTAGATTAAAAACTATTAAAAGACTTTTGCTTAATTAAAGAATTGCAATTACCTAAAATTTAATAAATAAAAGTTTTAGTTATAATCTGTAGTGATTTTTTATAAATAAAAAAAGTAAAGTAAACTAGTTATAAGCTTAATTCAGATTATTCTTTATTTTTGAGTAAAAATTTTCTTTTATAAAACCAAACCTTTGATAAATGAAGATAATATTTCATCTAATTACTTTAATAAAAAAAATAAAAATTTTAATTTAATAAAGAAAATATTAATGAAAAACAAGTTAGGTATTTTAATAAATATTTCTTTTAGTAAAAAATATAATAAAAGGAGTATTAAGTTTAGATAAAAAACATAATTGAAGCTTAATTGATATAAATTTAATAAAAAATCTAAATGAATTAATAAACAAATCTTCATAATAAAAATGACATTTAAAAATACTCATAAGATATCCTTAAAACAGTGATAGTTTTTATTGAACTTTTTTATCATAAAAATCAAATAACAAAATTTCCTTTGAAAAAACTAATAAAATTGATGTAACAAAAACTCTGTTATAAAAATTAATATTAAAAAGAAAATTATTTAGAAATTATTTTACAGATAATAAAGCTAAATGAATAAAAATACTCAATAATCTCAATTGATCAAAAAGAATATTTTAAACTTTTGAATTCTGAAAAATCATTTTAATAATTTTTATTTTAATATTTTTTATAATGCAATTTAGTAAAAATAATCTTTTTATAGCTTTGCTTATTGGAACATTAATATAAATAGGATTATTGATTTCGATATCGAATTTCGAGCATATTTTAAGTTATGAATTTTTGTTAATAATTGGAATAATACTTTTATATTCATTATAATCTTAAACAATTTGCCTCTTTATTATTTTTCAGTTGATTATTATATTTATTGGGGGAATATTTAATCTTCTTATTTGAGTATAAGAAATACTTTTAATATAAGGAAATTTGTATATTCATTCCTTTTGGGAGAATATATAATTAGCATATAACATTTTCGCAATTCCCCTATTAATTTAAGCAGCATTTTTATATTATAAAATAACAGAAAATTCAAATGTAAAAACGATATTTCAAGATTAGTAAACAGGGTTTTAGCCATTCTAAGGAAGCGCTGTTCGAATAAATTAATAAATTTAAAATTTTATATTTTATATAATAATGTCTTGAATACAAGGATTTTTAAGAATCAGACCAATGCTAGAAAAAGATAAGAAGAAAACTGTTTAAGTTCTGATCGAAGACGAAGTTTAGGAAAAAGAAGTTGATGTTGACACAACGCCAGCAGATTTCTACCATGAAACCATTCATAATCAAGTTGTAATAAACTCTAATAAAAAGCACTTTAATTCCAAGTCTTTCAAATTTGAGAAAATCTTTCACTCGAATACGACTCAGTTTGAAATGTTTGACTGTCTTAAAACCAATCTTATAAATGCCACAATTAGCGGGGTGAGTTAATAAGCAAAACTATTGTTTAATGACTTATGGATAAACATCATCAGGAAAAACATTCACTTTATTTGGAGATGAAAAGGATCCAAGCAAACCCGGCTTCATTAAGCAGTATTTAGAATTGCTTTATGATAATTAGAAGGAAATAAATGCATATGATGACTATGAATGGAACATAAATTATTCTTTCTTTGAAATTTACAATGAAAAAATACTTGATATGCTTAATGAGTCTGATAGAAAATTAAATCTAAGAGAAAGTCCTAATATTTACATAGAAGGATTAGAATGTAAAAAAGCTGTTTCTTTATAGGAGATTTTATAAGACTTGAATAATTCCTTTCAAAGAAGACATACAAGTCAAACTATCATGAACCAACAATCATCAAGATCTCATTTTATTATAAATTTTGAAGTAGAAAGCATTTAATACATGGATTTAGAGGAATAAAAGTAAAAAAGTGTCACAGATTCTAAAAAGAAAAACTATTACGAAGTTGTAAAGAAATCAAAGATAATTTTTATTGATTTGGCAGGAAGTGAAAAATAGTCTGAAAATCAGAATTAAATAATGGAAGAAGGTTGTTATATAAACAAATCACTTTCTAATCTAAACAGAATAATTTAGGCTTTAAGTAAGAAGGATAAAAAAGAGGGAAATTTCTAACATTTTTGAGACTCAAAATTAACTCATTATTTGAAAGAGATTTTCTTAGGAAATTCACATTTCTCTATAATTGGTCATGTTCTTCCTTATTAGATATATTTGTAAGAGACCTTGAATACTCTAAACTTTGTTTCTCTGGCAAAGCAAATATCAACAAATCCGAAGATTAACTTTGTCACCAAAGACAACTCTTTTGCAATATAAAAATAAATTAAATTTCTTATGGAACAAATTGATCTTTTAAAATAAGAAAACAGTAAAGGAGGAATCAACTAAGAAAGTTTAACAAAAATCTAACAAAAGCAGAAAAGCATTATTGATATTCTTCATCATTAAGAAAAGTTTGGTTCAAATTTAGAGTCTTTAATTCAGAAAATCAATACTCAAATAAAGACTATATAAAGCGAATTAGATAAAAGCCAAACAATTAGTCTTAAGCCTTTAAACGACCTTTATGGTTAGTTGAAGAGTTCTTTAATGATTTTTATTGATGCTAAAAATAGTTAACTTTCTCATTCTTTAAAAATATCTTTAGATTAACTGAATATTAATATAGAGAATATTCGATCTTAAAAATAGAGTAATTTAGCTACTCCAACAAAAGAAAGAAAATCGGATGTAAAATATAGTACATTTTGTGAACTTAAAAAAAGCTTTATAAATGAAGAATATAAACCAGAGATTTGAAATTAGGAAAATATCAATCTTTATAACAGTAAAAAAATAGATTCTAACACAGAGTAAAGTCTTCAAGATTTAAAGATAAAGTTAAGAGATTAATAACAAGAATTTGAATCAATTTTACTTGCAAAAGAAGAGCAGAATAAAACATTATTTTACCAACTGGAAAAATAGAAGAATAAATTCGATAAAAAACATAATATTTTACATAACTGATTAGTTCTATTAGAGAAGCAAATATGAAACTGAAATAAAGATTATCTTTATGCCTTAAAGGAATTAGAGAAAAATAAAATCAGTCCTCCTCCTACGAACAATGATGATTATGACATCAATATTCCTTAATACAATTAATCCAATGTTAAAAAAGAGAATAATTAAATATCAGTTTATATATTAATCCATTTTGTATAAAACTATGCAAATTGGCCCTTCGTAAAAATGTATTAAATGCCTTGCTTCATAGCTAACCGAAATATGATAATTTTTTCCTTATTAATTCACCAACTATGCAGTGCCAGTTTCCTCCGAATTTTCTATCAAAATAAATCTTCAATTGTTAAGAAATGAAGGATTCAACCTTTGATTTTTCTAAAGCAAGTTTTACTTATTCTTTAGCGTCGTTTTTCATTAAACTGTTTTCATCTAAATCTGTCATATCTTGTTAGTTAGAATCCATTTATACTTTAAATATTTATTTATAATATGTTTTTGGCAAATCTTAAATGTTAAAATGCGATGATACAGGTAAACCAAATAGTAATTCCTTTTCATCTTTATATTATTTGTATTCTTTTACATTAGATTTATATTATATTAGTTTGCCTTATTTTTATCTCATTTTTTAATTAATAAAATCTTTTGCTTTTTATTAGGTGTTTTTAAAGAGTATTTCAATTTGTTAAAATTTCTCCAATTTTCTTAAAAAAATGAAAAATTGTTCTTTCTGCGAATCATTTTAATCTTATAAATATTTCAGCTAATTAATGTTAATAACTTTATAAACATTTAATCACAAGTCTTTAATAATCTTAATATCTAACAGAATTCTTTAAAACTTATATCAACTTTGAATAACCTCTTTTGATTCATTAAAATTAATAGAGAAGATTTAATAAAACTATTTTTATATTATTTGATATAGTATTCTATAGAAAATTTGATCTTTTATATATTGATAATTTGCTAATTGTTTAATATTTTATTCTTTGCATTTTTTTATCTAAATTAATCTTTAAAAAATTCGTTATTTTTGTTAAGCAGATTTACAGTGTTTATATTATTAATAAATTTAATAAGATTAAGGCAAATAAAACTATATTATATCTTATAATAAACTCTATAAATCTAAAATACTTTTTTAAAAGAATGAAAAATCTCCTGAAAACTTTTATAAATATTATAACCTTTCTTAATCCTTTAATCTAAACTCAAATTATCATATTCGACTTATTATTAAAACAATTAAAATTATTCTAACAGTCATTTGAATTAAAATATTAATAAAAATTATAACCTTAAAACGTATTTTTAATAATATCAATGTGGGCTAACGAATTCATAACAGAAAAATTTCACTTTAAACAATCAAGAGTTTATAAGGAAAAAGACTTTATGATGAAAAGTCTGAAGCAATTGCATCTTTATAAAGAAAACTCTCTTGCTCAAAGCCAAATCTCGCAAACTTAGAAAAAAGCTCCAAAAATAAAAAGCCCTTAAGAACTAAAGGAAAGATTGGTAAATAAAGAAACAGAAAAAATCAAGTAATCAAACCTAAAGTCTTTATTAAAGAATGAATTAATGGAAAACACCTTATATTGATAGTCTTTTCTTAATAAACACAAAATTGATAAAGAAATGAGAACAAAAATGATTGATTGGATGATTGAGGTTTTATCTTCTTTTAGCTGTGAGCCAAATACATTTTTTGTTTCAATTAACATAATGGACAGTTTTCTATAAAATACAAAGAAAATCTATTAATCTAAAGATATTCACTTGATTGGAGTAACATCTATGTTAATAGCAAGTAAAATAGAAGAAATTCTTCCTTTTAAAATATCAACAGTTTCTGAAAAAATGACTCATAATAAAATCTCTCCATAATCGATTCAGTAAATGGAATTTGAAATATTGATGACTTTGGACTTTAATTTATTAAAAAATAAATCCATTTTAATTTCAGTTGAATTTCTCTTTGTGAAATTGAATTTTTACTGAATGGATAAATATGAGTAAATTTGAAAGATTTTCATTTATCTTTCTAAGATGATTTCTCATGATTATGACTTGATAAAGAAATACTCTTTAAAATACCTTGCTGCAAGTATAGTGTTTATAACAGTTAAGATATTAGAATAAATTAAGAGTAATTTGAATATTGATTTATTAATGGAGAAATTAAAAAGATTCATGGTTTTAGATGAAGATATTTTTTATGAGTCTTCTGAAGAAATATTAGGATTAGCTAAGAATTTTGAAAGAAGATTTCCAAATGCAAAAAATCTATAGAAATATGATTATTTTCAAATAGAGAAAATTAAATAAGAGTTTTTATAATATTATATGTTTTTATTAAATGTTTGTATAATTAAATTATTTTTATATTTATTATATTATTTAATGATTTTGTTTTTGTATAATGGGGTTGGGGTTTGGGGTTTGGG
>JACCDV010029311.1_pt1 | contig 13548 bp, 13 predicted proteins | sample 7446131 | NCBI WGS metagenome assembly JACCDV01 (sample SAMN15323448, study PRJNA562643) | freshwater metagenome | isolation source: river surface water | place: USA:Blue River Watershed | collected 2017-08-17 | reverse complement strand
TTTGGGTATGTAAGATGAGGACGATAGTGAATAGTAAGTCTGCTTTGCACATAAGTACTTATATTTATATATGGGTTTATTTAATACCTAAATAAAAATTGTTTTAGTTATATTTAACTGATAGTTCATACACACAAGCTTTTCAACTATATTTGCTAGCTCAATTAACATGACTCTTTATCATTCCAAAGGCACAATGGGCCTCAGGCTGGCCCAAATACCTCATATTAAAGGCAGGCGAGAGCGATAGGGCGAGCCCCAAGTCTATCATATCCATGCTTAGAGGAAGAAAGAGAATGGTAGGCTCGGTTGGCCTCATCAAGCATAACGAGAATGATTAGTAAATACATGCATAGAATCATTAGTCCAGCTATGATGAGTGAAATGTTAGATAAGAATCAGGGGGCACACACTTTGACGTAGTTGAACTGGTTAGCCCCATTGTATCTGGCCTGCTTGAAACTTTTGACCGAGTAGCTGAGGGGTTGAATGAGTGAGTTAGTGATGCTGTTGGGCACTTCCAGCATAAAGTCCAGCCAATCCCCATTTCTTATCATCTCTATCGCAATCGCGTTAAACGGCCCACGCGAAAACACTTGCAAACTCGGCTGCCCGATAATCTAGTTCAAAATCGGCTGGGCTGCTGCCGGCCCCTTCTCCGCTTACAATTAGAACTGCCTGTAGAGACCCGAAGTTACAGCATTATAGTCGACCGTCAGGATTAAAATGGACCCATATAGCACAGAATCAATGTAGACGGGAGGGTTAGTGCTGCTCCACCACGAAGGGTTTTTGGACTTGAACTCACTAAGGGTGAGCGCCGGAGAATAGAATGTGTTCAAGGGAGAATGAGGGAGGTTGCGGATGGGCGACTAAATGATGGCACTAAAGGTTCCAAGAGGCTTAGTGAAGACGAAGATAAACTTTTTCTTGTAGGAAGTGAGGGGGAGGGAAGCATTCACGTCTATGCCTATTTGCTTGAAGAGTGCCCTGTTGAAGTTGACCCTGTTGGCAAAATCAGACAAATCATCTGTGGAGCCCATCTCGAAGTAAATAACGTAGTCATTTTTGAGAGGAACTGAGTCAGCAATGGTTTGGCTGATCTTTTGATTGATGGATGCAGCATTATAGGGTGAGGTGAACACACTAGGAGTCAGCTAGTCATATATTTTGATGTTGGGGTTCTTTAAGGTCGGGCTTGCTGGGATACCCACTTGTGCCAGGCTGCCATCAAGCACTCCATTCAGGTTTTTGCTCATTATCACTGACCCTGGGAAGATATCGGTGAAGTTGACTGAAGCATGAAGGAATTCGTTAGTGGGACTGCTGTATCTCATCGATTCGAACTTACAGGTTCTTCCTGCGGCTGGGCCCAATTGAGTGGCTGATAAGGTATCATAGGTGGGGATGGGTGGGGAGGATTGGAATGTGTTGAGGGTGCTTTGGACTGCTGCATCAACAAGCAAACGATTCCCTCTTCCCCCTTGACCATCTCCCTTGCCTAGATCGCCAGTGTTGGAAAATAGCTGATCTTCGATGGCTTTGTTTTTCTCTGGCTTTCCACTTCTACTCTTATGCTCCCTCTTTATGGTCTAACCGAACGACTCCTCACTCTTTCTAACTTTTTTTAGCCTCACGAACGTCGCATTCATTCCGCGCCCATCCCCCTTTTTTTTACTACCTTCTCCTTTTCCTATTCCTTTTTCTTCAGCTACAGCCTTTTCTTGCCCTTTTCCCTTGCCATTATTCTGAGAATCCTTAGCATTTTAATTCTAATCCTTGGGCTGACCCTTAGGACGATCACTGATTTGGCAAGCGATGTTGATGAGAATGCAAACAATAAAGATGAGTGCTATTTTAAACATTTATTATTGAATCAATCTATTAAGGCTGATAAATATATAAATTATTATATTTCACTGATAAAACATACTCTCAATATCATATCACTGACCTAAACGCAATTATACCTATTACCTCAATCCCCTTAGGGCATCACCGATATCTATCTTAGCATTCCCTTTCCTGCCCCATCCCCAAATCGATAAATTATGGATCTTTATTTGGTCGCAGCAAATCACAAAGTCATCAACTTGTGGAATTGTGCGTAGAATGAGGCCCTGGCTTTATGCTTTTGCGAGGATGTGCTCGATTTGATGATAGATTGGAGTCAAATATGGTTAATTTGTGATATGGTTTGCAAAGGTTTCTGTAAATGGTTCTTTTATAAGTAGGTAAGATTGTCTATCTATCTGTGTCTGATAAATTCCTAAAACTCCCTAGAGTTCGATTTACCTAAGATCTATTTCTCGGTAGATGTGTAGTTCCTAAGCAATCTATGCTATGCGATGGAGAGGGATCTACTTGATTGACACCAATAAATTAATTGTCGGTTAGAGTGCAAGCACGAGATGGGCAGACTAATAAGTAAGGACGGTGGCAAAAGCTGAGCGAGCATCACGCTCATATACAAGGGACTCCTCAACTTTTAATTCCCTCTGCGATTCATAATCCTCATTATACTTAGAAACTATTGTCTATCGGTCATGAAACAGTATTCTTTTTTATGGAGTCACCTTCAAGTTTATTTCTGATATGCTTTGAGATGGGATTTTGAACTAAGCATCGCCCTCTCTACACTCAGAATAACTCTTACCCTCTTACCATTATTGATGAATGTTTTGGATAGATTGTATGACTCTTTATTGGGTGGGGAAAGGGTGGGGCTCAGGCAGGTGGTAAGACTAGACTCCTTGAAGGTGAGCGAAGTTGTAATCTAGGAGTTGATGGTGGTTGTTGGACGATAGTAAGCTGCAGGAAGCTTTTGTTTGCCTCACCACATCATTCTCCCATGATCTCTTTACATCGTTCCCCCATGTTTTCTCTGTGAGATCGAGGCCACGCAGAAAGGTAGATTTTTACACCACAGGCTCAACCTTGATAAATTGGTTATTGTTGTAGGTAGAGTAGAGTTGGTTTGATGTTTTAGGCCTTTCTCTTTCAATATTCCATTCACAACCAGTAACAAATTATGTTTGGGTCGACTAATCTTTGGCCTGCTTTTATGTTAAAATGTCCCATTCAGTTTGGGTAAGCTGGTTTGCCTTGTCTTTTATATTAAAGTGTAGTTTTAAACCTTTTCTATGCTGTCCATGATATGGGCGCCTTTGCTGGGGAATTGATGGGAGTGCTTTCTTATAATGGAGGGGCCGAATAGGATTACTGGATGGATCAGTTGGGTTAAATAGGATTTCTTGTAGTTTTTAGTTGGGTTATTATTTTTGGCACCAGTCAAGCATGCAGTCAAAATATAGTTATAAAACAGCATTTAAATGGTGGGTAAAAGGGTAATGATAGTGATGTTTTGCAGCAATAAAGTAAAGAATGAGGAGCTCAGTCAAGCCATTGAAATGCGGTAAGATTGCCAAACTTTGCTTTTCCGTGACTTTTCCTACAGTTTCTCCTTGTCTTTGCTGCTCCTCTCCGTGATGCCAACGACCTCCTCGAACCGATTGAAGAAGATGTTGAGGATGCCTGCGAACTTGCCGCTGTTGAGGAGGTCTGCGAGGGTGGGGGTTTCGGACCTGAAGATGCAGGGGCAGAAGCACACGCTCATGTTATAGTGGTTCATCTTGTTCTTATCCTGCCTGGAGATGACCTCCAGCTTGAGGAAGCTCATCAGGTACAGGATCACCTTCTTGTTAAGGGGCGGCAGCTCGTTCAAAAAGTCAACCACGAACCACACCTACTCCTCGGGCTTCACTGCCGACTGGCTCATCACCGAAAGGATATAGTTGTAGACAGAGTAGGGCACGATGGGGGCCAGGAGTTTGGTGAAGAACTTTTTGACCACCCCCGCTATTGCAAAGCCACTGTACTCAGCAATGTTCTTCAGCTACTCCCCCTCGCACAGCTTCGACAGCTCCTCGATTATCTCCTACTACTACTCGATAGATCCTGACTTCCTGAATATCCCCTCCAGCTCCAGCAACCCCGCATTCCCTTTGAGGGATTTCACCAAGATCGACAGAGCAACAGGGATGCCGTTTGCATCAAGCTTCTACATAGCACTGCGCATACATGCTGGCTGAGGTTAATGGTTAGGCAATCCTTCTTGGCGACCAAGGGCATTACTTTGGAGAGGGGAGGCTAGGTTGTATGGGTTTGCGTTGGCTGATTTTTGGGGAAGTTTTTCTTCGTTTTGATTTGTAAGTGGTGCATGAGTTTGTCGGGCAGCCTTTCCAGGAGGTTGTTCTTAACGATTTCGGGTATGTTTGCAAAGTCGCTGATCCTGAGTGAGGAAGGTGTTACTTTTCGATGCTTTCGATTTTGCGTTCGAAGAGCTTGTATAGTCTGCCGAAGTCGAACATGCCTGCTGTTTTCCTGAGGAAGTAGGGGGCTTCGACGGTGTATATTTTATCGAGCATGGCGTAATAGTAGATGGGTAGTTTTTTGAAGATGCCGACGAGGAAGTTGTAGGGGTAGTTGGAGTCGCAAAGGGTGTGGTAGTAGATGATGCTGTACTTCTTGCCGATGTTGAGCCTACCTTACCTCATCAGTACCTCAGGTGCTCGTCCAGCAGCTTTATCCACACCAAATAGCACTTACTCGCGCACTCCTACGGAGGCATCAGGTAGGCGTAGAAGCTCACAAACATCCCATGCTGCTGCTGGATCTGAAACACCCCCATCGACTCCATCTCGTCCAGCGATGCATAAATGGCCATGTTCAGATCATGCGCGTACTCCACTTCCATTTCTTACAGCTCCCCCTGGAACTAAGGGTACTTCTTGCACTTCTTTACGATGTCGGTCGAAGAGTAGCACTCAAGGCTCAGAATTTGGCTGCTAAAATTCATTCTATCCTTGATTATTTATTATTATAGCCTCCCTCAATTATCTAAAAGCATTCCTTATCATCAGCCACCTCATTTATCAACACTATGCGCATATCTGTTTGGCCTCCTTCACCTTGCTATCAGCCATGCAGTCCTTACGAGGTTGGAGTAATTTAAATTAAATATATAGTTCTGGGGTAGGGACAATGAGCAGTAGAAACGGAGGTCATAGCAATGGGAATTTGAAGTAAGCGCAGACGACTGTTGAGTTCCTGCTGGGGCCAGTCAAGATAAAGGACGGGTTGTTCATGGGGGACCAGCTGGCAGCAAAAGTATGTGTATGGAGATGAAGGATATCGAGTTTATTATAACGAATAAAGTGACCCATGTGATTAATACAGTTTCCAAAGCGGTGCCCAACCTCTACGAGCGCTTTGGAGTGCAGTACCTGTCAGTCCACTGGACCGAAAAAGAGGATAATGTACCTCCTAGCTGACCTAGATATTCGATAAGAAGAACAACGCCACCAACGCCATCTTCACCTTCATCGAGGAAGCCATGGAGCAGGGCGAGAGCTGCCTCATCCACTCCCTCCACGGCAAGTCCAGGGCCTCAGCCGTCCTCACCGCCTACCTCATGAAGAAGTACAGTTGGTCGCTCAACAAGTGCCTCGAACTCATCAACAGCAAGAAGGAAGGGCTCGAGATTCGCAGCAACTACCTGGCTCAGATGCAGGAGCTCTAGGGGCGGATCTTGGAGCAGTGTAAACTATCGTATACTTGGACTGACAATAAAAATGAGGAAGACCAACTCCTCTCCAATACATTCCATAACTCCAAGAAGGCAGGCAAGGTCGAACCTAGCATTTATAAACAATCGAGCAACAAGCGAATCAGTTGGGATGAGAGGCCCCCTCAGAAGTATGCCCCCACCTCCACAAGCATGTCTCTCACCAATAAGACTGCTTGGAAGCAAAAGGAATGTAACATCAAATCAATCTTGAAAGGGTTTGCTAACGAGGACTAGTCGGAAGAAGGGAAAGAAAAGCAATAGAATATAAATTTGGTGGGACTAACAGTAAACAATTTTATCCAGAGCGAGAAAAAGGGAGAGCAAAGCAACCAGTACTTCAACACTCGGCCTTTCTCAAGTGACAACAAATAGAGAAAAAATAATCAGTACGACCTCAAGACTAATAAATTATCGGCCTACTAGGGCTCTTCCCGCAATGTGTACGACGCCAAAATCATTAATAAGATCGGAGTGGCCAACGGCATAAATAAAATTGGTAAGAAATTAGAGGAGTCGAAGAAGGTTGGGCTCAATGATCGTCCACAGTCCGCCAACATAGTTGGCTAAAGAAAACGGATCAAGCACCCTTTCCCCTTTAGTGGGCAATAAGACCTCGTGGTGGCCAGCAATATCGGCAAGAAGAGATACCCTTCCACCAACGCTAGGGAGGACTTAATAAGACTCAAATGATTTTTAAGTAATATTGTTGCAGATGTATATAATATCAAAATAATTGCCAGTTTCAATTATTTTATTCTCTCCTGCCCCTCAAGTTGAGCACCGAGGATGCCATTAAGGTTAGCTTCAGGTGCTAGATGAGGGTGATGAGTTCTGAGGGAGTGAATCTGAGGTTGGGGTTGGGGTGTTTGCATATGCTGATGATGGTGCTAAGACACTCCAAATGAGGCCTGGGAGTGCTGGATTCAAGCAGATAGGAAACAGTAGTGGCTATGCCGTAAATATCGAATAACTAATGGCTTTCATAACTCTCCTGGCTGAGCTACGTCCCAATCTGCCCACAGGTCATCTTCATCGCATTCTTGTAGGTCAGGTTGAAGGCTGGAGTGGTAAACACCTTGGGGTTGAACATATGCGCGCTCTACTCTCTGCGGACGAAGCAGGAGCCGAAATCAATTAGCTTGCAGGTAAAGCTATTCCTTGAATCATGCCTAAAGAGGACGTTAGTGGGCTTAATGTCCCGATGCACTATTCCGTTCTGATGCAAGAAATAGACTGCCTTGGCCAGCTGCTCGAAGATGCTGAGGTAGTCAATTAGGGGGAACTAGGCCAAGCCATGGTAAGCATTGTAGGCAACTTAGGTGAATAGATCGCCTTTCTCCATTCTGGTCATTATGGTTCGGTTGGCTACATTGGCAACGGACTCATCAATATTGAGATAATACTTGGCGATGTAGGGGCATTGCAGGTTGCCCTTGGCGATAATGAAGTTGTGCTAGTTGATGTGCCCTATCTCCTATTTGGATTTGTCCCAAGTACTTTGAGTGGCCTACTTTTCATCTCGCCCCCACTCAATGTATCTTTTGAAGACAACGTCCTCTGCGAAGATGGTCCCATCCCCTTCGCAATACACAAAGTAATCTGCTTATGATTAGGATGGTTGGCGTAGGCGCCCAAAGCTTCTCCTTACCTCAAATTAGATATTTCTCAAAGTTATTGCTTACGAATCGCCCTCGACGGCCTTGTTGTTCTCAAGGTTCTAGTAAAACTTTTTTCGGTGGGCAGGCGCAGGGTCACAAACTTGATGAATCTTTATGGCAGTTCCGATAGTGGATGTTGGGTCGGATCTATTTAGGATGGGATGAAAATACTTGGCTAAGGCTTAGTTATTTTGTTGGATTGAGCGTATTGCTGAGTTATGGTGTTGGGTGTTTGCAAGCATAAATGCGAGGCATTGCTTGATTGATCTTTCCTCCTTTTTGGAATTAGTCGCAAATATCTTTGCTTTGCCAGTGTAGTAAACTTACAATAGCTGTTGTAAGTTCCCGAATCGATGGTCCCTTCGTGCCTGGCTGAAGAAATTCACTTCGTTGAGCTCCCCCAAGTATTTAATAAAATCTATGTGAGATTTTTTTAGAAAGCTGGCGCTAATACGTTTGAGAGGGATTGCTGGTGAGTTGACGAAGATGGTCTACCTCGCTTGAAAAGCAAATACGCCGAACTGGTTATAAGTCATGGTGAGGCAGGAGTGCCTTCCACACAGGTGCTGGTTTATTTGTGAAAGGGAAGAGATCAACTAGATTCGAGTCCTCTAATTCAACTCCATCGCCTTTACTCCTCCAATGTGGCTGATTTCGTATGAAACTGCGATCGTGAGGATAGCGCACTCTGCAGTACTTTTTATGCTGATCTTGCAAAGAATGCTCGAGTGAGTGCCATGGAGTGGTAGGTCAAACCTGAAGGGGAGGATGAAGGAGTTGGAGGTGTTTTGGTTAGGGAGGGGAAGCAAGGGAATGGATTTTTGCTTTAAATAAAGTAAATGATTTGCATAAACATGTTGAAACATAGACTTGAGAGCATAAATATCGTAGAGAGGGCCCTGCTGAGCTTAAAGGCCTTGAACCTATATCATGGATGTTTTTTTAAGACTTTAATTATATTATTAAAGGAGTCAATTCTATTCATTTCTAAATGGGTGGTAAGGGTTGTTAAATATGTTTGGGGAATGGATTTCTTTTTTTGTTATCTAATGAATTTAATTGCATAATAATGAAGCAAGTAGTGATATGGGGGGTTGTGTGTGCCTCAGCCTACTGCCTCACCTCTCTCACCACCGCCAACTGCCCCTCCGAGTTTAACCCAAGCTCCTACAACACCTCCTTGAGCTACACCAACCAGGATCTGGCAATCAGCATATACTCGAGGATGTTCAGCAGTGAGACTCAAGTAAAGATCCAGAGGGCGTTGGATAGTGGGGACTTATCGGCCTTAGAAGCAGAGGTGCTCTCTCTGCAATTCCAACTGCCCTTCATACTAGCAGGAGTATTCTTCTTTCTTCTCTTCCTCACCAGCATCTGCTGCTGCACCTTTGACCGCAGGTGCCCTCCTTGCGAATCCTGGAGGCGCAACTATATTAAGCAGCCCTATTCGAAAATAGAGTTGAGACTGCCCATGCTGGCTGCTATCCTGTTTTCAGTGGCCCTATTGATCACCACAGTGGTGGCCTTCTCCACTTTCGCCAACCTCAAGACTGATCTCAAGATGGTCAGTTGCGGCCTCTACTATACTTTAGACACAGCCCTCAATGGAGACCAAACCAATAAATGGGGAGGTTTTTCCTCAATCCAGTCTCAAGTAAGCAACACCAGTCTTTTGCTGAGCTCCACGGCAAACACCATCACCAACACGCTCTCCAATAACGAATGGATAGTAACTGGAATGCAGAAACTTGAGGATATGAATTTGGCCCTGTGGACTAATAACAACTAATCCACTGTGTACACACCCAACCCTATAACAACTCAATCGGCCATCAACCTGGGTAATCCTCTCCCCACCGTCACCCCTCTCTTTATCCAGCAGTACCTTGGGCCCAACGGCACTGCCAATACAATGATCACCGACATCGACTAAGGCCTCCAGGTCACTAAAAAAGTACCATATCGATTAGTTAGCTTTCCAATCAAGCCTACACCACATACAAGTCAGCGATGAACCTCAAAAACTCAGCCCTAAATATTACAGCCAACACCAATGCTAATCTCAAAGGCATCACCAATGCTGCCAAGTATCTCAACAACATACAGGCCTCTGTCAACTACTTCCAGACGTCGTTCATCGGGGTGGCAGTGGACATGGGACTATATGGCATGCAGGCCATTTTCGGGATCGTCCTTTTGGCCAGCATCATATCCTTGCTGGGAATCATATCGACGCACATCTTCGACGTGCTCGCCTGTCGAAGGTTCGTCCATACGGGCTGGGGTGTATTCGGCCTCATTTATTTCGGGGTTCTATTTGTGCTCTACATGCAGCTGAGCGTGGGGGGACTCAGCTACAACTTTTGCCAGTACTTCGCCTCCATCATCAAGTCCCAAAATGGCTTCATCAGCTTTACGGACTCGACCAGTGCCAGCAACTTCAACAAATTCTTCGACTACCTGGACGTGTGCTTGTTCGATGACGGGAACATTCTGAAGAAGTTCCAGCTGGCGAAGGAGATGGAGTCTGTGTCTGAGGTGTTCCTCAATGTGCAGGCCTACCTCAACATGCAGACCAGCGGCAACACACAGTACGTGGAAATAACCACTGCGTCCACCAAGATCTTAAGCTGGATGAACCAGATCACCAATTATGGCTCAGGAATCACCATCGATAGCACCACCAGCGACACCTCAGAGAATAATCCGACCGTTGCCCTCGCCAACATGAACAAAATCACCAACCAAAACACTCCCGCAGTAGACACCCTCTGCGCCAATGACTACTGGGTGTTCGATGTGGCCAACTGCACCTACGGACCCACCTAGTCCATCTACTCGCCCTCACCTGACACTACCAACGGCCTCTACTTCCCACCCACTGGCACCCTCTGCATTCCCCTCAACACCCGAATCTCGCAATCCGCGCCTTCGATCTGGACGTCAAGCGATATTGCTCAGCGGTATCTATCGGTTCGGTCCTGCAAAGTGAACAGCAATTTGGCCTACGAAAAGCTAAATGAGTACGCAATATCGGTGACCAACTACAGAGACTCTCGGATAAACTTATACAAGAGCCTGAACGATCAGCTCACAAGTCTGCTTTCGGCGACCAACGAATACAACAGCAACATGTCAGCATTTACGGGCAACGTCAACACATTTTCCAGCTCGGCCTCGGCCCTCAACAATATCGTGACTAACCAGCTCAACGGCCTCACCATTTCCTCCAACTGCACCATCATCGCGGACACTCTCAGGTTCTTCTACAACATGTATTGCGTCAACTTCATCAACCGCTCAGTCAAAATCGGTAACTCTCTCCCTATCTAGTGATCTGCTGCATATTGGTGCTGGTGCTGATGACGGGGTCAGTGCTGGTGGGGAGCGTATTCGGGGTGCGGTACGAGAGGGTGGAGAAGGAGAGGAAGTTCAAGGGACTGGACAACGATAGCTAGATCTTTAAGTAGGGCTAAATGCAGAGTAGCGAGTCTTCCTATTCCTCCAACGAGGAATAGCACTGATGTTTATATTCATTTATTATTAATTTATTGATGGGAACATATCAAAGCCAACAGCCCAACAAAGACCCCCAATTAGAATAGTCCTCCTAAAATACATTACGCAAGGGACACTACGAGGGTGACTGCGATGACCTAGGACGCCCAAACGGCAAAGGAAAGATGTTTTATTCATCAGATTAATCCCGCTTTGAAGGATAATTCGATAAAGGCAGACGCGTCATCGGCAAATTGACCTTAAAAAATGGAAATTGCTATGAAGGGGAGTTCAACGTAGATTCCAAGCCCCATGGAGAAGGTGTTTGGAAATAGAAAGGTGTTGGAACTTTTACAGGCTTATTCGAAAACGGTAAATTTAGCCAGGGAAGTGTTACCTATGAAGACGGATCTAAATTCAAAGGTACCATGATTGAAAATCTCAAGGACGGATAAAATTGTTAATTCTAATTTGCAGATGGAGATAAATTCTTTGGGTCCTTTAGCCAGGATTAGTTCGCAGAAGGAATTTTCGAGTCTAAAAATGGACTCAAATACAAAGGAAGCTTCCGCAACGGACTCAAACAAGGCTTTGGTATCTATTCACTCAAAGGAGTGGTAGAGTACTAGGGATAGTTTCATGAGGACGAGTTTCATGGCATTGGCAAGCTGAAGAACATCCAAAAGAACACAGAATATGAAGGACACTTCGTTCAAGGGAAAAAGCATGGAAAAGGAATAATAAAATAGGGAAACGGTTCTATATACGATGGGGATTTTAAAAATAACTAAAAAAGCGGTTTTGGCAAGTACATTTACAAAGATAAAACCTATTAGGGAGAATTCCAGGGAGGGAAATTTCATGGGAAGGGAGAATTGAAGTATGGAAATGGGGACATTTATGAAGGATTTTTTGCTCATGGCAAAAGATAGGGCTAAGGCAAGTTGGTCTTAAGTAAAAGCAGGGACTCATTCTCGTATACAGGAACTTTTAAAGACGATAAGATTCATGGGGAGGGTAAACTAGTGTACGCAAACGGAGATACGTTTTAGGGATCTTTTGCGGAGAATAAAAAGAACGGAAAAGGTATTTATACTAACAAATCAAAGAATGAGATATACGTAGGTGTTTGGAATATGGATGTGAAGAGTGGGGAGTTCAGGGAAACAAAGATTGATAAGAATGAGAGGATAGTTGGAGAGTATGTAAATGGGGAGAGGAATGGAGTGTTCACAGTGTAAGATCTGGCATTAGGAGGCAAGATAAGGGATGAGGAGTGGAATAATGGGAAGCTCATCTACAAGCAGTGATGGTTTTGTGCTTGATGGATATAGTTATTGGTATACATCAATCGTCGTCGCTTTACTCCTCGGCCTTCTGCATCATCTTCATCCTCAGAGTATTCTTGTCTTCCACCACTTCGGGTGGCTTCTCCTCCTCTTCAGGCTCTTACTGGATGGCGCCCTGCTGTAGCTTTTTCGCTTACTTCCTCTTAGCCTTCTATTCGGCTTACTTCTAGTTGAACTATTCCTTGTCGATTATGTACTTCTTCTTCAGCTGCTTGTACTCCCCTAGCAAAAACTCCCGCATGCTTTCCCCGTTGTCTCCCTGCAGCTGCACCGTCCCCACCTCGATGGCCGAACACGAAACTGCGAATTTCTTGCTGCACTTTTTGGCGACCTATTTGGCGTCGATATCTTAGTGAAGGCATGTGTACTGAAGTTGTTCATTCCTGAGACAGTGGTAATAAAGTTTTTCTTGCCTCGGTTCTTGACTTCGATCACAACATATTTGTCTTTGAGGGATTTGGGTTTGGTGTCTTTTGTATCCTTGGTTGGTTAGGCTTCAGTGTTTTCTTCGTTTTTAGCTGTTTATTTCTTCTATTTGGGGTGGTCAAGCTGCTCGGGCTTGAAATCAGGATGGTACTTATTGACTTTGGTGGGTGCTAGTTTGTAGAGGAAGGCAGCGCATTGGGGCGCTTCCTTGCCGTACTTACAAAGTTCGAAGGGGAAGCTGCAGACTGGGTTAGATGGAGGTTACCAGGACAGTATGAGACCTTCTTGGGTTGTATGGGCTAGAACTTTTCCTCCTGGGGCTCCACCGCCTCCTCCTCCTTCGCTGGAGGCTGCTCGTTCTGCCCTTATTATTCCTAGGAGTTGCGCTCCTTCTTCTCGTGGTGCTTCTTCTTACCCATCCAATCAATAATCCAATTAATATTAAATAAACATCCTTCAACAAACAACCCTTCGTACTATAAATGGAATCGTCCCAAGGCCATGAGATTGCCTCTCTATTGGATTTATCAGTTGTGGTTGAGTGATAGCTCATCGATAAGATTGCTCTCATGCAAAATGCGTTTCTTGATCCTCCCAGTTTTTTTCAATCTTTACTTACTCGCCGCATTACTTGACCAGTAGCCTGCTATATTTTCCTTGGGGAGAGCGAGGCTGACAGGGGGTAGCTTCATCTGTTTTTGTTTGATGGTGCTATCCTTAGGCATTGAGCGTTTGGGTAGAAGCAGCTACTCCCTTAGCTTGAGTGCTCCATGGCTGCTGGACCGGTGAAAGGTGAAGAGGAGGGGATCATTTTGATTATTAGCGGCGATGGTGCTATTTGGTGATGGTTGGTCGCGAAGAGGAGAGGGGAGATGGTCTCTGTCTTCTTTTTCCCTGAGGAAGAAGTCTCTGGGGAGTTTGCTGGAGATCATGATGCGTGCTGCTGCAGTATGAAACCTTTCCTGCCCCACTTTCTTCTTTAACATTA
>JACCDV011201919.1_pt1 | contig 13552 bp, 12 predicted proteins | sample 7446131 | NCBI WGS metagenome assembly JACCDV01 (sample SAMN15323448, study PRJNA562643) | freshwater metagenome | isolation source: river surface water | place: USA:Blue River Watershed | collected 2017-08-17 | reverse complement strand
CATGAAAATGAAATGGTAAAACAATATATCAAACATAATCCGGTCATGAGAACCAAAATCCCAGATGACCTTATGAAATGGTGTATTCGATTAGTTATTGACAGAGAGAAGCTGATTGAAAAAAATATGAAGCTGGAAACTATCTGTTTCAAGTTATTTGAACTTAACAATAATCTATTTATTGTAAATAATTCAGAAAACACTAATGGAGATATTGTCGTTAGAATTTATATTAGAGCTTCTAACTTCAAAAAGACCCAAACTGTTAACATTAATTTAATGGAGCAATTCTTAAATAATTCAATTATGAATGCTATTATTAGAGGAGTTAACGGTATTAAGTCAACATCAACTTCCGGCAAATTAGCCAGAAGTAAAATTATGGAAGATGGAAGTATTAATAAAGAAAACAAAAACGTCATTGTGACGGATGGAACCAATCTTTCAGAAATTTTAAGCAATGAATTTGTCGACCCTTATCAGACAAAATCTGATAGTATCCAAGAGATATACCAAATCTTAGGTATCGAGGCTGCTAACAATGCCATTGTAATTGAATTAAGTAGTATGATGCCCTCGGCTCATTCTAAATATTATAGAGTATACGCCGACTCAATGACATCTACAGGAGTGCCGACTTCTATTGACAGACAAGGTATTCAGCAGAGAGAAAAAAATAATAGTTTATTACTATTGTCAAACAGCCATCCTCTACAAGAGTTAGAAAATGTTGCTATTAATAGTGTGACAGCTGACTGCCAACGGTCGGTAAGTCCAGCGTTAATGGTGGGCTCCGCTCCTAAACAGTGCTCCAACTTTAATAAAGTTATTATTAACAAACAGTTCATTCAAGATAACGTAGTAAATTTAGATAGTCAGTTAGACGATTTGTAATTATCTTAAGACTAAGTAAATCTGTTAGTGGAGTTTAACACTTTATATTTTACAAAACACTTATACAGGTTTGTATAATATTTTTTTGGTAGAATACGAAGAACTTCGTCTAATTTATGAGAACTATCAGCCTTTAGATAAAATATAGCGAATATTAACATTTTTACTAATTCGCGGTCATCTAATTCATAATCATATCTATTTATATTACTTACGTAGAACACTAAAGCTCCAGAAATAAGCTTTCTTGGGTAAAACTTTTTAACATATATTTTACAATAAACAGGGGCGGAATTTAATAGTTTATAGAAACTAAAATCCATGTCTCGCGATTTGATATGAATTGGTTTATTAATGGTTTTGATTTGGATATGATATCTTAATAAATTACGCTTAATTATATCCGCAGACGAGGCTATTTTTTCTTTAGACTTCAAATAATCATATTTACTTATATATCTATATTCATCTGGCCTCAAGAAGCTAAATATCATATCATAGCTATCTGTAGAAATTGTATTCATATTGGACTATTATACTATAAATTTCCAAATATAATTCAATTTTAAAATTGAATTTTATATAATTATATAAAAGAGACACTCAATAATCAGACCTATCAATATGGCTTCTATGAAAGAAATTATGGACCGTATGAATGCTTTAGAAAAGAAGTTAGAAGATATGGTTATTGCTAATAATGCGATTGTAAGCACGATTGCTAATAATATTGAATTAAAAATTGACCTATTATTGAACACAGATAAAATTCTTACTCAGCAAAAAACAACATCTGCTGGAAAGAAGGTGAAATCAAAATCTGCCTTCTTCAAAGAAAAGATTAAGGAGAACAAAGATGTGTATCTAAATGTTTTATATACAAATGAAGATATTAATATTCTAATGGAACTGTCAGAAGTTAAATCAAAAAAAGAAGGATTAAATAGAATTTCTAAGATGTCTGAGTTCTTATATAAACAAATTACTGGAGATGCCAGTAAGCTTGCTAAGCTAAATGAAATTTATGAAGATTATAAGAGGGAGTTAAGTGATGAAAATGAAGAAGAAAAAATGCCAGATTTAGAAGAATAAAATATAATTAATCTTATTATACTAATTATTTTTTTTTATTAATATACTAAGATATAAAATAACGATGGAATTTGTAGATACAAACTTAAACGAAAAAAAAGGTTTCTTTGTGAAGACTAAAGAGAGTATTAGAAGAATACCATCGTCCGTAAAAAACTTACTTTATTTAGTTAAAGATAGCTATTGCTCAAGCTGGAAGTTACAATTAATCTTAAAAACTTTCCTTTTACTGTTTTTTATTAATGTGGTTTTAATGTTTATCGGGACGCATTATGAAGTAAGAAATAACCCAGAAGATGTTTTCACAAATGGCTTTTATCTAACGACTACTCAATTAACAACAATAGGATATGGAGACATTACGCCAAAATCTAATTTAGCCAAAATGATAACATCCGCTGCCCATCTTGTAGTATTGTACATAGCGTATAATCTTGCTGAAGAGTTTGGAGCTATCAGTAAAATTGTTTATCAACAAGAAAAATTAATGCAAGATAACTTTAGACCTCTTGAAAAAAAATTAGCTATAACCCCTGAGTTTAAAGACGAAGTTATGAAAAATCATGCCATGGGTAAGCGAAGAGATGCGATATCCGCAGAGTCGCCCACAGTTCCCAAAATAAGACCTTCTTTAAAATCAGTAGGAAAAGAAATAATAAGAACAAATAGAGTATCTAATATTGCCATTGACGCAATGGAAGATATTGTAGACTCCGGTAGAAGAAGCGGATCGACGGTAAATCTCAATATCTAAACTTTTCTCTTTTTGCGAGGCAGCTTGTTTGGCATTTTTAATCCGTATTTAGATAAAATATCATTAATGGCTTCTTTATTCTTACTTATATCGCTATAAAATGTTTTAAATGTTGATATGGATATTGAAAACTCACTTGATAAATCCTCAGCTGAGTAATAAGGAACTTCTTTAAAAGATAGCGAGGTCCCTTCTTTCTCAGCGACTACTATTAAAAATACCATAGCTGAAATTTTTGTAGATAATCTTGCGTTATGATTTCCAATTTTTAACTCTTCTATTCTTTCTAATAATTCCATCATAAATGAACCATATCTTAAATCAATGTCGGTTCTCTTTAGATATGATTCAATATATTTGTAATCATTATCTTCATAAATAGGAAGTTTCAATATTTTTTTTTCTTCTAAAATTCTAACAATTTTATCTCCTTTACTTAAATCGTTTTCGGTAATGCCGTACCAATCACTTATTTCTTTATGCTTTCTGACAATACCAGACTTTAGACATTCATAATAAACTAAAGAACCAATTATACCGTTGAAGATATCTCCTCTATGTATTTTGTCAGTTTCTCGAATTAGTTTATATTGTTGAATTACACTTTCAATTATTTTCTTAGGGATAAAAATGGTTTTTGACCTAAAGTTTAATCTTTCTAATTTTCGCCTTAAATTAGTTTCTTGGACTATAGAATATTGAGAGGTTGAATTTCTTAGCTGTTTTTGATATTGAAATGAATTCGAACCCACACATTTAATAGGAATGTGGAAATTACTATTTGTATTATACCCATTCATGCTGGGTTCATACTCATTATTTTCAGTGGTTATATTTTTAATAATTCCACAACTACTACATGTAAGTGTATTATTAACATCGACATCCATTAATATATTACAATCTTCGCAGAATTTATAATCTTTATCTACTAACAATCTCTTTTCTTCGTTAAAATCTAAACTATTAAATTCATCTTCTAAGTTGTCCCAATCGATATCCATTGTTTTTACCTCTTAAAAGATTTTCAATTTTGATAAAGGTGATAGAGCTTTATCGCTCTATCTTCAATATGATATTAATAACATTGAATATTCAAATAGAAATTATACTTATATATATAGCAAAAATGAAGACTTTTTCGTTTAATAATGAAGAAGATATAGACTCGGAATTTATATTATTTAATATTAACAGCAATAAAGACAAAATAGAAGAATGTTTAAATATCGTAAGAGAGTATATTATAGAACATGAATTAATGGTAGTTGGAGGCATGAGTATAGATTTTGGATTAAAGGAAATGGGCGATAGATTATATAGAGAATATTCTATACCGGATTATGATGTAATAAGTCCAAACAATATAGAACATGCTAATAATATCTCAAAAATTATTTGTTCTAAAGGCTACCAGAATATAGCAATAGTTCCGGCGGTGCATAAAACAACTATGAGAGTTCAACTATTAGGCAATACTGTTTTCGATTCCACATTTATGCCAAAATACATCTACGATAAAATACCCTTTAAAATACATAATGGCATTAAATTTATAGACCCGATATACCAAAAAATAGACCAGTTTTCTTCATTGTCTTTGTTATGGAACATAACAGGTCCTTCCTTCAATATAATTAATAGATTGTCTAAAGATATTAAAAGAAAAGATATGCTAAATAAATATTATAAATATGTATATAAAAATGTCAACAGGGAAGAATTTGAAAAAAAAGAAATAATAATTGATATTAGCGAAATTATTAATAATGACGATGAATCTATATTAATAAATAAAGATAGTCTAATATATTCTAAAGAAAAATTAAACTCTTTTAACATAGACAAATCATACTATACGGTAGAGCCTAATATTTTATTACACGGGAAATCAGCATACTCCGTTATATTATCCGAATTCAAAAAAATATGCAAAAAATGGAAAGTAGAATACGATACCGCAAATATTATAAACTTAGAAATGATTAACAAGCCTAAAGAAAATATAATGGGTGTGCAATTTATAGGCAAAAGTGTTGAGTTTGTAAGTAGCGGTGGTTATATAAAAAACTCATTTAAAATATTTGAAGAAAATTCTAAGAATGGAAATTTCTCTCTTAAAAAAATATCGCACCAACACACGGCATTCCCGGCACACTATAAGTATGAAGATAAAAATACGGGAACTCAGATATTAGTAATAGACATGACCGGATTGAATTTAGCAGTAAATCATGTAAAAATAAAAGATAAGTTAGTGTTCTTAGCGAATTACAACTATATATTGTCTTACTTCTTATTTAGATATTTTATGGAAGAAGACGAAAGTGAAAAGAACATATATGGGAAATACTATTCTTCTCTACTTTATATGGTAGAAACTGTGCAAAACTGCCAAGAATATATGGAATACATAATTAACAGCAAAGAAGATAGCCTGTTCTTATATTCCGTAAACAACTTACACAATAATTACTGGATGGACGAAAACTATAATTTCTTTATTCAAAACTATAGAAATTTATTAAACGAAGGTAAGAATTTAAGCGTAATACCTCCAAAAAATTACATATCATACCCGTCGTGTGAAATAAATAAAGTGTTTAGCGAAGAAGATAGAAAAAATAGTCATTTTTATGAGGATGAAAAAAAAGAAATAAACGATACAAATTATATGGAAAAATTACTTAATTCGCTTTCTTTCTAACATATCTGCGTTTAACAGTATGGGTCTCCGAAGGAACTTCCATGGGCGTTTCTACAGGGGTTTCCACCGGAGCTTCCACAGGTGTCTCTACAGCGGTTTCTACAAGGGCTTCCACAGGTGTTTCCATAACTGTTTCCACAGGTGTCTTCACATCGGTTTCTACAAGGGCTTCCACAGGTGTTTCCGTAACTGTTTCTACAGGGGCTTTCATAACGGTCTCCACAGATGTTTCCGCAGGAGTCTCCGACAATTCGTTTAGCTTCTTTACCCTGCCGATAATAAGATTTTGAAATCTTTTGATACTAATATCATTATTACACTTATTAGTCAGTATGACGACGGTTTGTTTTTCTTCTTTATAGTTAGGATTTTTTAAAATATTGGAGCTAATAGATAATTTATCTGAGTAATTGTCAGATACCTGCAACTCAATATATTCCTCTTCGTCATTAAAATCAAATCTGACACCTAATTTATACTCTTCAAAATCTCCTTTAGAAATAATAAAGTCTTTATTAGAGTCAATATAAAACTCTTTATCGCCGTAATAAGGCCTTTGAGTGCCATCGGAGACTAAGAAATCCAGCATAGTATATATACTTATGTGTCTATATACTAATATAAAATCAAAAAAAATTGAAAAAATTTAAATATAATATCAATTACGTATAGTTAGCACCAATGAGCGTCATTTCTAAGATTCAAGATATTATCAATAAAAATTACAAATTATCAGACTTAGAGGAATTTGCCAAATTATACTGTAAAGATAACACATATGAAGAAGAAAGTGTTCTTAGAGATTTCAAATATATTGAAAGTGTTGAAGAATACCCTATTAGTATCTTAAGACTACAAGAGATTAAAGCAAAAGTTTCTGTTAAGACTTTAGAAAAAACATTCAATCTTGAAAAGCATGAACATCATAAAAAACATGAAGTTGAATTCTTTACGTATGACTTTTACAAAAGATTTTTAGCAACTTCTTGTATTACTGATTATGTTAATTTATGTAATTTAGAGTTGATTTTTACAGTGGATATGTTGAAAAGAAATACAACTTCTTCAAAAACAAAACAACGAATCTTATCTACCGGGTATATTTTACATTACGAAGAAAAAACTGAGGAAGGCAAATTACAGATTCTTGAATTTGTTAAGCATAAAAACAATAAAGACGAATTTACAACACCTCATGATATTTTAATTAAATTTGAATATGATTCTGATGTTGATAAAGTCAAGCCATTCAATGAAACAATTAAACAATATTTCTCAAAATCGTTAGAATCTATCGACGATGAAGAAAATATTAAAGCTAACCAAAAGAAATTAGAAATTAGTAAAATGGTTCATTTGCCAAAAGAAGAAAGAATTACTATGGAGAAAGATGTTAAAGTGGTTAAGGCAACTGCCAGGACATACAAGATTCAAATAAAAGCTACTAAGATTAGTTTCTTACTACATGATAAATTTATTTTAGAAGACATTAAAAAGCTTATCAATATGAATCTGCTTGAATTTTCATCCATCGTAGTGTTTGACCATTTGAAACAACCTAAAGAAGATAAAACATTTGCTAATGATGAAGAAGATACATCCGAAGATAAAGTAGTCAATAATGAAGAGGACAACGCAAGCGATAATGAAGAAGACAACGCAAGCGATGATGAAGAAGACAACGCAAGCGATAATGAAGAAGACAACGCAAGCGATGATGAATTCTTAGATGGATTGTAAATCAATTTAAAAATTCATTTACTTTTTTTTATAGTAAGAAATATGAGAGGCGCTCTTGTTTGTTTTGTAGGCGCTGACGCTTCTGGAAAATCTACAATTATACAAAAATTTTTAGACAGTAAAGATAGTGATAGTAGATGGGTGGTGTTTAAATATCCAAACAGGAAGACACCTTCTGGTATTAAAATAGATAAAATTTTAAAGGGAGAATTAAAGGTAGAAAAAAATGTAGAATTGAAGCTATTTGCCGATAACCGGTCTGATGATAAAAAGATTATTTTAGATTTACTTAATGTCGGTATTAACGTTATTTTAGATAGATATACATATTGCGCTATTGCATATTTAATGACAGAACAATACTATGAAGTAATAAACAGCATCCCTAATAATTTAATTTCTAAAGACTATACATTTTCTAAGATAATTAGATATGACAAAGGATTATTGAAACCAGACATTACATTTGTAATTTACGGAAATTTTTTATATACTCGAGAAAAAGAATCCTTAGAGAAATATGATTACAATGGTAAAAAAAGAGAAATTCTATATAATAACTACATAACTTGTTTGTTGAACACACAATCAAAATTTAGCTTTATTGACAATTCACTTGATGACAACGGGAAGTGTAAGGATTTAGAAGAAATCGTGTCTGATATAAAAGTTAAAATAGATAGACATGTCATTAGCTATTTGTCAAGTGAAAAGTTAACACCACCAGTTGACAGATTTTAGTTTAAAATGATTTAAATCACGATTCTCTTTTATTTTTTTAATTTAAGATTACAGATGAATATGTAAATAAGGCAAATAAATAATTGCAAAAAATATGGAATACTACGTTATCAACAAAAAAGGAGAGCAGGTTGAATTGGATTTCAATCGTGTTTTATTTAGACTTCAAGAATTAAAAAATATCAAACCGAAACTTAACGTCAATGTGCCATTAATCGCTCAAAATACTATTAAAATGATGGTAAATGGAATATCCACTAAAGAATTAGATGAGATTTCTATTAAATTTTGCGCGAGTATGATTACGACTGATATTGACTACGATACGATGGCGGTTAGATTAACCGTAGATAATCTCCACAGAGAAACCTCAGATTGTTATCTAAAGACTTGTTTAGATATTAATAATTATTTTATTGATAATGAAAAGATAGAAATCTTACATGTCAAATTAATTAAGTTTGTTAATAATTACTATAAAGTAATCAATGAGAATTTGAATTATTCTATGGACTACAAATACACATATTTTGGAATTAAGACTCTCATGAAGAGTTATCTTATTAAACACTTACAGGGTGCTAAAAACATGGTAAAAGAGCGCCCGCAACATATGTTAATGAGAGTAAGCATTGGTTTGAATATTAACAATATTGATGAAGAAGGAATTGCGAATTTAGAAACTATTAATTCTATCATCGACACTTACAAATTAATGTCTAATAAATATTACACCCATGCGACTCCCACTTTGTTCAACTCTGGAACTCACCGTCAGGCAATGTCGTCATGCTTTTTATTATCTGTAGATGACTCACTTACGGATATTTACAAAACACTCACAGACACTGCAATGATTAGCAAATGGTCTGGCGGGATTGGTATTCATGTGTCGCAAGTCCGTGCTTTGAATTCTATTATTAAGTCGACAAATGGAAAAAGTGAAGGTATCGTACCTATGCTCAAAATGTATAATGACAGTGCTGTTTATGTATCTCAAGGCGGGGGAAAGAGAAAGGGGTCTACTGCGGTTTACTTAGAAACATGGCACGCTGATATTTTAGACTTCTTAGATTTAAAAAAACCAGTAGGGGATGAATCAAGACGGGCAAGAGATTTGTTCTTAGCGTTATGGGTATGTGATTTATTTATGGAAAGATTAGTAAATGCTATATCCACGGGGCAGGAAATTATGTGGAGTCTGTTTTGTCCAAGCAAAGCAGTCGGGTTAACTGACACTTATGGGGAAGAATATAAAAAATTATATATCAAGTATGAAAATGATAAAATATGGAATAAACAAATTTCTATTACAAAATTATGGAAACATATTCTAGAAGTGCAAATGGAAAGCGGAGTGCCATACATAATGTATAAAGACCATGTTAATCGTAAGACAAATCAAAATAATCTTGGCACTATTAAATCCAGCAACCTATGTGTTAGCGGAGATACTATGATTCTTACAGATGAAGGGTATAAGAAGATTAAGACTATGGAGAATAAAGAAGTAAATGTTTGGAATGGGAAACAGTTTTCAAAAACAACAGTCGTCAAAACCGGAGAAAATCAAAAACTATTAGAGCTGACATTCTCAAATGGCGCCATATTGAAATGCACAAACTATCATAAATTCTTCATTACAGAAAAGAATAAAGAAGTCAAATTAAACGCTAACCAGCTTAAAGAAGGAGATGTGTTAATTAACTCTAATTATCCATCTATAGACATTAGAAAAGAAGGAAAACAATATTGGAAGCCGTATTACACAAGCGGATATTACGCTGGTATTGGTGTAAATGGAGAAGTGGTTGCTTACCATAACAAGCGCATTTTAGATTATATTCTTAAATACAAAGATTGCTATTTTGATAACTGCGGAAATAAAAGATATGTAATGTATGATGAAGTAAAATCAGAAAAAATTCCAATTTGCGAAGATATGATTAGTAAAATTGAATGGCTTACGGGATTTATTGACGCATGTGGCGTTATTTCAAGCAACAAACAAGTATTTACTATTCATCTAATTCATAAGAGTAAAGATTTACTAAATGAAGTTAGACTTTTATGTAATACTATGGGAATGTCTCCTTATCTTTCTAAGAATAAAGATAAATTATTATTTTCTACGTATGATACTGTGTATATGCATAAGAATCTAAATGTGAGCCCTTACATTATTTGTTATAATGGCAAATTTACAGACTTTGTCTATAAAAGAGAAAATAAGAGAAAAGAAGATTATATTTATCTTGAGGCTAAAAAAGAGTTAGAAGGTAGATTTGACACGTATTGTTTTAATGAGCCTTTAGAACATAAAGGTATGTTTAACGGTATTATCGCAGGCAATTGTTCAGAAATTCTAATTTACACAGATAAAGAAAACACAGGCGTGTGCAATTTAGCAAGTATCTGCTTGAGTAAATTTGTAGACAAAAGAATTAATGGGTATGGCATGATTGAACCATACTACAATTATGATAAATTACACGAAGTTTGTAAAAAAGCAGTCTATAATCTTAACAAGGTCATAGATAACAATGTTTATCCGGTAAAAGAAGGACAGAAGGCAGATAATGAAAACAGACCAATTGGTTTAGGCGTTCAATCGTTGGCGAAGGTTTTTTTCAAAATGAACATTCCATTCGTTTGTGAGAAGTCTAAAGAAATTAATAAAAAAATATTTGAAACTATGTATCACGCATCTTTAACCGCGAGTTGTGAGCTGGCAAAAAAATATGGAACTTATGCAAACTATCATACAAGCATGGTAGCGAAAGGAATTTTACAGCATGATTTATGGAATGAAGAAGAAACAGAGCTATGGGATTGGGATGAATTAAGAAATAATATTAAGATCCATGGAATTAGAAATTCTTTACTAATTGCGCTTATGCCTACCGCAAGCACTGCTCAAATTATGGGAAACACAGAAAGCTTCGAGCCTATATCTTCTAACATCTATGTAAGAAATACTCTGTCTGGAACGTTCCAAGTAGTAAATAAATACCTTTTACGCGATTTAAAGAAAATTAATATGTGGAATGACGAAATGAAACAAAGAATTATAGCTTTGGACGGAAGTATTCAAAATATAGAAGGCATTCCGGTAAGTATTAAGAAAAAATACATGACAGTGTGGGAAATTAAACAAAAAGATTTAATTGATATGGAAGCTACAAGAAACGCATTTGTGTGTCAATCGACATCTTCTAATCGATACCTTAAAAACCCGGATAACGCGAAATTAACAAGTATGCATATTTACTGCTGGAAAAAGGGACTAAAGACGGGTATGTATTATTTACGCTCTCAATCGGCAGTAAGTGCTGTTAAATTTAACGTAGATACAAATATTTTAATGGAGTCTAAAGAAAATAAAATAGAGGATGAGGAAGAGTGTATCATGTGCTCTGCGTAATTTATACAAAGTTGGGATAAATAGTATTTTTTTTTGAATAAGTATAATATAAACTCATATAAATGTTTATCCTTACAAAGAACGGATATAAAAATTTAACAAAATATCCAAATTATAGATTTAGTTGCGTAGGAAAAGTTGAATACAAAGGAGCTAACCCCCATATATTTGTTAAATTCGAAGAAGGTGTGTGCTATGAGGTTACGTTTTTAAATGGAGAAACTATTGTGCTGGGGGATAAAATAAAACTTCTTTGTGTAGAAAATTACGAAGAAACATGGATAGATATAGATGCTATTAAATTTGGAGTAAAGGTAGTTATGCACAAAACGCCTAATGAAATTATTAATAAAAATAAACATATGATTCTTCCACTTCTTCAAGATTTATTATATAGGATAGAAAACGTAGGAGTCATTAGAAAATTAAATGAAGACGCTACTTATTTAGACATGATAGAATCGTGGGAAGAAGAAGATTTAAAGGAATATATATTTTCTTTATACAATATAGGAATATACATACATATTAAAAAATGCACAAACCCGCCAAATAAATTTATTCTTACAATTGATAGCGAAAATCTTAATTATATGTTTTCTAACGAAGAGTCTAATGAAATTATAAATAAAATGCCGGATAAGGCTAAAATAAACGAATTAAAAAATAAAATGAATATAGATAAAGAAAGAGACTTTATAAAGATAGTCAAATCGGTAAAGAAAATAAAATCATCATTTTTATGTAAAAAAGTAAAGAATCATAATACGGAAGATAGCTGGGAATATATAGTAATTGAGGGAGCTCTTATAAAAAATGCTTAAATTTGAGATTTTAGAAGAAAGAATTATTATTTCTTTAGGTTATGACCTCGGATGGAATTATTTCGAAGACCCTTATTTTAATAAATTAATTAAAATAGTTATTCAAATTATGAGTATATGTAATATAGACAACTCTGTAGAGATTACAAAAAATGGATTCTGATATTGCTCACTTTGTTTTACATAAAATTTATCTATCTCAAGAAGAATTTATCAATAACATTTGTCAAAGAAATTATCCTTATCTATTTGAATATCTAACGTTTTATAGTTTTATGTCAAAAAAAAAAGAAAAGTTTTCTTTTATTAAAGAAGATTGGGATTATAATTTCTGTAAAAATAACTTAAAAAATATTCATAAAGCTGTTGAGTGGAAAGATTATGAAATGGGACGTCACGAAGTTGAATTAGAGATTGACGGTAAAAGAGAAAATGTAGAAATCGAGGTAGAAAAATATAATAAAGATTTTATTAAATCTTGTATGACGTATGAATGTGAAAATGCCATTGAGCAAATAAAATATATTAAAGATAAATATAAAGAATATATTGATGATTTTAAACAAATGAATATGTGATAATATAATATATAGATATGTGCGAAGTCTGTAAAAACGATATCAAAAAAAATATAGCCGTAATGTTTATTTCAGCAGGAATTACAATGATTGTGTTAAACCAATTAATAATTCATGCTAAATAAATAATATATTAAAATAATATCATACTTACTATATAGTATATATAAAATAGAGTTCACAATAATGTGAATAAGTTATTAGTATAAAAAATAACTACGATTATATTCGTCTATGTAAATATATACTATATGATGTAAGTAAGGGCAACGAGTGATATAATGTCCAAAGCTTAGGAAACGATTAGCTAATTCTAGGCGTACGCTAAAATGTTTTAAGCTAACGTATTTATTTTTTTTTTTAAATAATATTGGTAATCATATTATCTTTAACATAAACCCCCATGATTACATCTTTAGACTTCATAGTAAGAATCCCCTTAACAAGGTCTAAAGATAATATCATATTGATGTTTCCTAAGGGATGACTTTCTCCTGAAGTTGTATCTACAATAGCTTTAACCGTAAATCCCTCTTTTGATATTTTAGTGTAGTCTAAAGAAATAATACTGGAGGGAGAGTCTTCAAGTATAAATTCGATACAATCTTGTTTTATAATAATACTATTAGATTCTGACTGGGATAACTCTTTAAACGTAGAATCCAATTCATAGTATCCTTCGAATATATCAGTTAAGTCTTCTTCACATTTAGACACATAGAAAACTTTTATAAGAATTACAATAAAGGCAATCGCTAATAAAGAATATATTGCTATTTTATTGATATTTTTTTTCAT